>ERZ869907.25-NODE-25-length-55061-cov-6.360779_pt1 | contig 55061 bp, 83 predicted proteins | sample MGYA00579309_ERZ869907 | MGnify/ENA primary metagenome ERZ869907 (study PRJEB32216, sample SAMN09231814) | wastewater metagenome | place: USA: Maryland | collected 2016-07-30 | study: EMG produced TPA metagenomics assembly of the PRJNA472060 data set (Reclaimed water... | reverse complement strand
CCACGCCGCGCGCGCCGGGTTCCGTATCGAGGAAGTGCCGATCACCTACATCGCCGGTCGTAGTTCGTTCAATCGGAAGGTTGCCCGTGAAGCGTTTGGCGTCTGGTGGCGACTGATGCACCAGCGGAACAACCCGGTCAACTGGGCCAAGCCGTCCTCGTTTGGAGGCATCCTGTGAAGGTCGCCATCGCCAGTATCTTCCGTGACAGTGCGTCCTACGTGGTCCGCTATATCGGCCAGGTGGCCGCGCTCCGTGATGCTCTGACAGCCCGTGGGGACACGCTCAAAGCAGTGTGGGGCGAAGGTGACAGTATCGACCGTACCGCCGTGAAACTGGCGGAGGCTGCCCGGAAAGCGTCCATCGACTGCGCACTCATCGACGTGGCCCACGGTGGCGCGAAGTTCGGCAGTGTGGACGTTGAACAGCGATGGCGGCAGATTTCGTACTGCTGCAACACCGTGCTTGACCAGATCCCCACGGACGCCGATGTGGTCATGTACGTCGAAAGCGATCTGGTCTGGAACGCTGCCCAACTGCTCGACCTGATTGACGATGTGTCGCAGTTCGGGATGGACGCCATTGCGCCGATGAGTATGGCCCTCGGTGAGACGCCGCTCCGTTTTTACGATACCTGGGGCCATAGAAGTGGTGGCGTGGCCTTCCAGCCGTACGCGCCGTTCCACGAGGGATTAGCACTCAACCCACATATCGCGCTCCCGCTCGATAGCGCGGGGTCGTGCATCGTCATGCGTGGTGAAGTGGCGCGGTCGGCACGGTTTGACCCACCGGAGATGGGCATTGTCGGCTTCGGCCACGACCTGAACGCCAAGGGGTACACGATGGTCCTCGATCCCTCCACGTCAGTGTGGCACCCGTAATGGCAATCACGACCCTGGCCGCACTGCGCGCGCATATCGGCATGTCGGGCACCGCTGATGACACTCAGCTCCAGTTCTTCCTCGACAGTGCCCAGGACGCGATTCAGGACCACACACGCCGGGTATTCGACGCTGGCACCGCGACCAGTACCCGCTATTACGCGGACGACCCGTATACCTTCAGCGGCCAGCGGCTCTATCTCGACGGAGAAGTGTTGAGCGTGGCTGAATTGGTGAATGGCAACGGCGGCACCATCGACAGCAGCAGTTACACACTCATGCCGCGCAACCTTCCGCCGTACAGCATCATCGAATTGAAGACCAACGAAATCTGGAACTGGAACACCGACGGCGAGGTCGCCGTGACTGGCGTCTGGGGCTACTCCGCCACCGCACCATACAAGGTGCAGGAAGCCTGCCTCGAACTCGCTGCCTACTACTACCGCCTGAAAGACGTGTCCACGATGGACGTGGCAGGCCCACCGGAAGGGCCACAGATGACAGTCCCGCGTGGGATGCCGAAGAACGTGTACGACTTGCTCACGCCCTACCGGAAACGCCAGCGGTGATCATCGACGACACGCTCGACGCCATTGAAACGGTCCTCGAAGGCGTGACCGGTCTGGCGCGGGTGTATCGCCACAAAACGGGCTACGTGAACCGTGGCGATTTGCCGGCCGCAGTCACGTACAGCGGACCCAGTATCGGGGAAGGCTCCCGCTTTGGTGGCGCGACGTTCCGGCAATCCGACCGGGCGTACATCATCGATGTGTATGTGGCAGCAGTCACCGAAGCCACCTGGGACGAAAACATCGCGGCGGCGGAAACGCTCTTGCAGTCCTGCATTGATGCGTTCCTGACGCTGGAGAACGTGACGCTCTCCGGGGTGGTCACCAGCATCGAGGGCATCACCGATACCGGCGTGGTCGTTCTGACCCTCGGCAATAACACGTTTACCGGCTTTCAACTCACGCTTGCCGTCATGGGCAAGACAGTCCAGGCGTCTTAGGAGGGCAGCATGGCGTTCGGGCCGTTTATCGCGAACAAGATCGAGTTTGGATTGCAGGGTACGGTGACAACGGCCAAAACGCCGACCGTTGCCTGGGCCGGTCCGGCGACCGACATTCAAGACACCTCGACGGTGGTGTTCGTGTCGGAAGACACCGGCACCCTCGCCCCGTCCGAGCGGTCGTATGTGCCGTTTCAGGGCGCGATGGTCGCCTTCCCCGAAACCGAGTTCACCTTTCAGCAGGGCTGGTACATCTGGCAGACCGGCATGGGCAGTGTGGCTGCCGGGGCGGGCACCGTCACCCGGACCTACACGGCCCCATACGGCACGGCGCTCCCAACCTTCCAGGCCGCGACCATTCGCACGGGCAACGCCGTGGTGGGCGACGGCGGGCAGATGATCGGCGCGTTTGCGTCCGAGTGGGAAGTGTCCGGCGCGGGCACCGACGCCATCAAAATCACCTCGACCTGGATGGGACAGAAGCGGACAGCGCAGGCATTGGTCGGTACGGCGGTCACGATCCCGTCCTCACTCGACGTCGCGCTCAACGCAAAGACTTTGCTGTATAGCGATGCGTCGGGTGGCACGGTGGGGACGACCCAGGTTCCCGGCGTGATGCGGTCCTTCAGTGTCAAGGGCAAAAGTCCGTGGGTGTTCGTGCCGATCGGTGATGGCAACACCTACCCGACCCTCTACAAGTTCGCGCCGTCGGATGACGACACCTATACCGCGACGATGACGTTTGAGCTTGAGGACAACACAAGCGGAACGGCGGTGGTCAATCACCGATCGTACTTTGCCAACCAGACCGTCCGACTGTACCGCATTCGGATCAATGGCACGACCCCGAACCAGTTGACGTTCGACTTTGCCGCCAAGCCGGAGAAGGTCAACCCCTACGAACGCGATGGTGGGAACACGCTCGTTTCGGTGGACTTCAAGATCCGCCCATCGATTGTAGACAGCCTGTATTTCAAGGCTGAAGTCGTCAACACCGTCGCATCTAACCCGTAACACTCACGCCACCAGGGAGGCAGTGTGTCCGACTACACGAACGACCCCGCTGAGGGGTCGTTTTTTGATGATGTCCTCCATGTCATCAAGATTGACGCCGACAACAGCATCACGCTTCGCGTGCTGACGTTCGAGGAACAAAAGAAGGTATCCCGCATCGTCAACGCCAGTAAGAACATGTCGATCCCCGACGCGGCAGGACTGCTGGCCGAGAAGATGATTGTGGGCTGGGATGGGCCGAAGTTCGCCGGGCGTCCGGTCAACCCCGACAACATCAACAAGCTGCCGATGTCGGTGGCAAACCTGATCGCAGACAAGATTCAGGAAATCAACGCCCCTTTAGCCGTGACACCCTCGATCGAATAGAGGCGTGGTTCACGAACAGCATCGTCTACGGCGCATCCAACGACGGCCAGGAGGTTCCCTGGCCGTTTTCGTTTGAGTTGGCCCTGATGGATGACACCGGCTGGTCCTGGACCGAATTGATGCAGACCCCGTACCCGGTGGTGCAGGTGAAGGCGTTGCAGATTGCGGCACGCAACAAGGCCGTCAAGGAGAAGCGCGTGATCGATGAAGCGGAACAGAAGACCAGAGAGGCCATGAGCCGCATGCAAGGACACCGCTAAGTGGCCTCTCCTATCTCGATCATCATCAACGCCCAGAATAGTGCGTCCGGCGCGCTGGGCGGTCTGGTGAACAGCATCACGGGCGTGAGCCGTGCCGTTGGTGTGGCGCAGCGTGACTTCCAGAACTGGCAAGGCCAGATCCGCACGGCAGAGTCGAATATCAACGACCTCCGCACCCGGATGGACACGCTCCGGTCTATGGGCGTCCAGCCGAACAGTCAAGCGTTCCGCGACCTTGCCGCACAACTCGGCGCAGCGGAAGCAAACCTCCGGCTGTTGCGAACCGGGGCCAGTGAAGCCGAACAACGGCTACGGGCAGCGGAAGCGGCGGCACGGGGCAATACCGCTGCGATGCAGGCCATGGGCAGCGTGGCGCTCGGCGCGGTCGCTGGCGTTGCTGCCCTCGGTGCCGCCGTCACGGCAATGGGTGTTGGTGCGATGGCTGTGGCGATCAAAGGCGCGGCAGACTTTGAGCACGTCCTAGGGACGGTGCAGGCCGCTGCCGGCCCCACCGCCGAAGAACTGCGCCAGATGCGCGTGGAAGCGATGAAGATCGGGCCGCAGTTTGGTAAGTCTGCCGATGAAACCGTGGCCGCGATGGGCGAGCTGGCAAAGTCTGGCATGTCGATGTCCGATGTGTTGGGCGGCGGCGCAAAGGCCGTGGTCGCGCTCGCCACAGCGGGCGGGGAAGCGATCACCCCAATGGCGGAGCTACTCAGTAAGACCCTTTCCCTATTCCGCGAATCCGGGCTGACCGCTGCCGATTCTGCCGACCTGATCGCCAAGACGGCCAACGCATCGGCCATCGGTATCGGGCAGTTCGGCTATTCACTGGCTGCCGTCGGCCCGGTGGCCGCACAGGCCGGTTTGACCTTTGAACAGATGTCCGCCGCGATCGGCATCCTGGGCAACAATGCCCTGGTCGGGAGCGACGCTGGCACGTCCCTCAAAACCATGCTACTGGCGCTCACCGCGCCGTCCGACACGGCAGCCAAAACCCTCAAAGCATTGGGCGTGTCCACCTTCACCGCATCCGGCGAGATGAAGGACTTCCGCACCATCCTGGGCGACCTCCAAGGGGCAATGGCGGACCTGTCCGACCAGGAACGAGCTGGGTCACTCAAGGCTATTTTCGGCACCGACGCCATTCGCGCCGCCAACATCCTTCTGAAAGAGGGGACGGACGGGTGGGACGCCTTCATTGAACAGATGCGTCTCGCGCCCAGTGTGACCGACCAGGCCAACACGCGAATGGGGACACTCACCGGCACCCTCGACCGGATCAAGGCGTCGTTTGGCAACCTCGTCATTCTGGGCGGCACCCCGTTTATCGGAATGTTGCAGGTCGTCCTGGGCAAGCTGAACAGCATGGTATCCGGCTTCGACATTGGTCGCGCCGATGCCATGTCGAACGCCCTCAAAGGGCTGATGATGACTGGCGACCCGGAAAAGCGGATCGGCTTCTACAACCAACTTGCCGATGCGATCGGCAACCCGAAACTGGCTGAAGGTCTGGCGATTGCCACATCCGGCATGGCCGGCCTGTGGCAAATCATGACGGGCGACTGGGAAGGTGGCAGCGCGCGGGTCACGGACGCTATCAACCAATTGACCACGAAGTTCGACTTCAAAGCGATACTCGGCAATGCCAAGGCGTCCGTCGGTGAGTTCTTCGCGGGATTGCAGCCGGTGTTTACCGAGTATGCCCCGGTCATTGCCGAAACCGTCGCCGCGTGGACCGCCGAGTTGTGGAAGTGGGTGTCCCCCGCCATCGAGCCACTGCTGATCGAGGCCGGGAACCTGATGACCCGTGTCTCTGACAAGTTGAGCGAGGAATTGCCGCCGTTGCTCATCAAGGCGATGGGCAAAGCCACCGTCGCGTTTGTTGCCTGGATTGCCGACAACTTCGGCCCGATGGTCAAGGACGAGATGGGGCGACAGGCCGGGATCATTGCCGAAGGATTGCTCACACTCAACTTTGAGAAGGTGGGCGAATCCTGGTTTGCATCGATTGTGACGGGACTGGCAAAAGCGGCCTGGGGCTTCAACCCGCTGGGGATCGTCGCCAATGCGGGCATGAAGGCGTCCGGCGACCTCGGTACGGCTGCCGGGAACGCTTTGCTCGACCAGACGATGGGTCCGGTCCAGGGGCCGCAGAAACCGGGCGGAAACGCCGAAGGGACTGATTTCTGGCGTGGTGGTCTGACCTGGGTCGGTGAACGTGGCCCGGAGCTGCTTGACCTGCCGACGGGATCATCGATCACCAACCACCAACAATCGATGCGGACCATGAACGACATGATGCAGAGCGTGAACCTCGGCGGCATCACCATCGGCGTGAACGTCAACGGTGGCAACGGTGAGGGGCTGAACGCAAAGCAGATCATGGCGCAAGCCATTCCGATGATTGAGCAGCAGCTACTTGAGCGGCTCAACGGTGCGCTGGAAATGTCGCGCCGTCAGGTGGTGACCGGGTGAGTGCGCCATACCACTACGCACTGGCGTCCAGCGTTGCCGGATTGTCCACGCCACTGTCCCCTGGCCCGTACCAGCCGAAGCCGATTGGACGCCGCAAGATTATTGCTTTGGACGGGACGGTACGCCGGAGCGGGAAGGAAGGACGGGAACTGCAATTCCCGATCCTCGATTCCTCCGAGTTCAAGGTGATCTGGGACGTAGCCGGCGGCGATGACGCCGATTCAGCGCAAGGGTTCATCCGTTGCAAGATGGTCAAAGCGACCGGGCTGACCGAGTTGTGGGGCGACTACTCCTGCACCATCGAAAAGCCGGTCGAGAACTTCTACTGGGAAGGAGCGAACCTCCGCCGCGGCGTGCTGGTTCGTGTCACCCAGATGCAGCTCAACAACTTGAGTAGCACCAATGACCCCTAGGGAGAGGCGATGGCAACCAACCCGATAACGTTTCAGGCCATCCCCGAAGGCGGGACAGCCCCGGTTGATCTTGCCGCAGGCGTGCTCAATGGGGGATCGAACTACGGCCTCCATGTTATCACCTGGGGCTATACCGGGAGCCTGTATGTCCCTCAACGGGTCAGTGCGTCGGGGTATACCCAGATTGATCCGACAGCACGATACGAGGTGTTCAACATTCAGGCGGGCACCGTTGGCGCAGGCGGAACACTGACACTCGTTGGTACTGCCACCATCGGAAATTACTACAACGTTCTCACTGGCGGGTTCAACGCCAACCACGCAGGAACCATTGTGTTTCAGTGGTCGAATGACCCCACGATGGCCGTGGTCCTTGCCCAGAAGACCTTCGCCGCCACCGCGAGCGACCCGACGGACCTGATGCACCCGAACTACGCCGAATACTTCCATGCCCATTTTGTGAACAGTGCAGGGGCTGGCGGGACCGTATGGAGCCAGGTCTACGCCGGGAATCTGGTGTTCTAGATGGGAAGCTTCACGACTGACATCAAGTTCGTCTCGCCGCCCACTCGCGTCCTGCACCCGAGCGCGAGCGGCGTGGATCTGACCCTTACTGGCGACCTAACCGTGGGCGATGACGGCATCTTTTCCGGTGGTGTCACCGTTGGCAATACCGACCCGGCCCTGACCGGACAGATCAAGCTCGCGGCGTCGGGTGGTGCCGGGTATCTGTCGTTCTACGACGGCGCATACCGCGAAGGACATATCGACGCATCCACCCTGTACCTCGACATCTCCGGCACGGCCAAAGGCACCGCGTCCGCAACCGTCTTTAGCTATGTGAATATCACCACACCGGGAACCTTGACGGCGGCGGCGGGGACGGTAAGCGGCGCGCTCGGTATCGCGGGGGCTGCGACGGTCGGCGGGACTGCGACGATGGCCGCAGGCAGCGTAACAACCGCATTTGTGGTAACCGGCACAGCCACGCTGGGGGCAGGCACCGTGACCGGCGCATTTGGCGTGGCAGGCGCGTTGTCCACGAGCGGGACGGTCACAGCAGCGGCAGGTACCGTCTCCGGCAACCTCAGTGCAGGTGGGACCGTCGTCGCGGCTGCCGGTACGGTAAGCGGTGCACTCGGCGTAGGCGGCACGGTCACGGCGGCGGGCGTGAGCATTGGCCCACTCTTTTCGTATCTCCGGTCAGCCACCGTTAATAACGTCACTGGCAACGGCACGGTCTACACCTGTGTGTTTGATACGGCAGTGATCAGTAACGCCAACTTTGCCACCGGGACCGGGATATTCACGGCTCCTGCTGCCGGGAAGTACCTGCTGATGGCGAGCATTAGCATGGTCGCCGGCAACTCGTCCGGCACGAATGGCGTGGTGCAAATCGTCACGACCGGGCAGAGCTTCCGGCTCGATCTGGACCCCTACGCTGCTCGAAACAAAAGCAGCGGCGTGACCACGGTCGCCATCGCCGTCATCGCCTCACTGGCGAGCAGTGACACGGCCAAAGTGACCCTCGCTATCAACGGGTCCGGTTCGGATAACGGCAGCTTCGTCGGTGGCTCTGGCTTTAGCTCATTCGCAGGCTGGCGCGTCGGGTAGGAGAACACATGCCAAAAACAATTACCGTGACTTTGACCGATGCCCAGGTCAAGGTCCTTGAACACGAGATCCTTGACATCGAGCAGTGGGTCAAAGACGCCATTGACGGACGCGTGAACTACTGCCTGCACGTCCTGGCCGACGAAGCGCAGGTGGTGCTCATGAGCGATCCCGCCGTTGAGACGATGCCCGCAAAACGTGACGCGCTTGTCACTGAGTACCTCAAGCGGCCCGACTACAAGAACCGGAAGAAGCGCGAAGACGACGCTGAACGCGATCGCCGTCGCGCCGAGTCGAAATGATGGTTACCACTGCCAATGTCTGGCCCCCGTTCGATCTGGAATCCAATTCGGCTGACACTGAGTGCAGGGTCTACCTCGGCGGCCCCCGGCCCTTTATCCGCCGCGCGCTGGTGGCCGAAGGGCTGACCCCGCCGACCACGGCAACCGTGACACTCGACGGAGCGGTCAACACTTTCGTGGATTCCACCTGGACCCTCACCGATGTATCTTCCCTGCTGCGCCCGTCCGGGTCGCTGTTTGTGGAAGGCCCGCTCGGTGACATCTGGGTGACGTACCAGAGCGTGGACCCGAACACCAACACCATTTCAGGTGTTCGCACCATCACCGGCGTCGATCACGTCCTGCCGGACGGGTACACCGCCTCACAGTGGCGGGACATCACGTCCTATGTCGAATCGGTGGAGATGGGCTTCCGGCGCGAGGACAAGGCGTTCGTCTGGTCGGCAGCCCTGACCGGCGTCGATTGGAGCAGTCTCATCCAGTTCCAGGACGCCACGGTCCTGATCGTCAAACGGTACTGGAACAGCACATTCGGCGGCGATGCCGACACCCCGATTGTAGACAGCACGGGCGACAAGCTCGCCAACAGTGGCTGGACGCCCTTTATTCCCCGCTTTCTCGGCTACCTCGACCCGGTCAAGGTGTCCGGCGATGCTGACGGCACGTCCTGGACTGTGACCGCCCGCTGCGAGAGCAAGTACCTGGCCCAGATGTCCGTCACGCCCAAGACCTACGGCGCAGAGACGATTACCGGCACCCGCACCGCATCCAGCACGCTTGGCGCGCCCTCGGCAGAACCGGAAGAGGGCGACGGCGTTGCCGATTTCTCGCCGGACAAGACGGCGGACGATAACAAGCGCACGCTGTGGATTAGCCAGAACGCGCCGTCTACGTCGGCGGCGCTCGCCACCCGCCCGACCGGCAAGATCCAGATAACCACGACCATCCCGGAAGCGTCCGGCCTGGGTCTGCGGATACAGCAGGTGTTCTGTAGCGGTGTGGAAACCGCACGGATGACCCGGCAGCGGCAGACCTGGATCGAGGTTGCCAATACCAACGCCGACCCGCCCAACCTCTGGCCGTTTGAGCCCGACGTGTCTGCGCCGGGTGGCCCCATCCCGGCCAAGGACGACGGGCAGACCTACGGCAATATCTCGCTGACCGGCATCGCGCTCCGCAACTCACGCAACCAGCGCGTCTACCTGTCCAGCAAAAACGGCTACGGCCTGGGTGACATCATCATCGGGCGCGGCGAAACCGCCGTGCTCTGCTTTGACAAGGCCGTGTTTGACGATTTGCTGGAGCCACCGGAAAACACCGAAGTGGTCGAGTACCAGCAGTGTGACGGCTGGCGGCCCGGCCTGGACCCGAACGTGGGACACCGGGGCGTCGGCTCCGAGTTTTACCTGGACCCGGCAGGCGACTGGCTCGCGTTGGAAGCCGCCGTGGCCGGGAACCCACGCTTTGAGCAGTACCAGAACGGCCCGAACCCGACTGTGTCCTTTGATGGCTGCTCACCGGCAACAGGAGCCGGGACCATCACGCTCAACAGCGCGGCAGGCTTGCCCTCGTCGGGCTACATGATCAGCGACGGGCAACCCTACCGCTTCTACTATTCCGGCATTTCCGGCAACACCCTGACCGGCGTTCAGAAGTTCGCCAACTTTTACCCCGATGGCCGCTACAAGGACGGGTTCAACGTCCTGAGTAACGGGACGGGCGTCAAGCAGGGTGAGTTCAAGAGTGTCTGGCTTGACTTTGTGGCCTGGGGCACGGCCAGCGTGCCGTCCCGCTTCCCGTCCGACCTTGCGCCGTCGTCGGAAAACCAGAACGACAACGGCGTGGAAGGGCAACGGGTCTGGGGCTGGCGTGGCAGTGACGGCTACACCGACGCCTTCAGCCAGTCGGGGATGCAGAACGTCGCCCCGACCGGCATCAGCGCCAACCAGAGCATCCGCCGCAAGAATGCCAACGGTGGCGGGGTCTACCAGGGCGATATTGGTTCCGGCGCGTTCAGTAACCACGACGGGGCCACGGCCCTTGATTGGACCACGCTCGACGTACCGCTGATCGGCAACCTTGGACCGGACGCCTCGACCGAATGGCTGCAAATCGACCTGGGCGAGCACGCCGCGGCGACGGTCGTCGAAGATAACTCGGACGTGAACGATGCCGATGGCACGATCACCGTCGGGGCCGGGGAAGCCAACGAGTATGAAATCTCGCTTCGCCCCGATATGGTCATGCGGGCAGGGGCGACCGGGATCGAGTTCCGGTACACCCATCACGATGGGACGACGTTCTACGGAGTTCAGAAGGTCCGGGGCATGGGGACCGAAATCCCGAACGGAACCGAGTTGGTGACGTTGATCGATACCAACCCGCACCACGTCACGGCAGGCGGCGCACGGCCCCGAATGGAGCCATACAACCTCCATTCGATTAGCCAGATCGAACTTCGGCGCTGGTACGACCCGCCAACGGTCACGATCACAACCGCTGTGACGCCAACGTATGCGGCAACTGCCGTGGTCCCGGTCACGAACGGCGGGACGCGCTTCTTCCCGACTGCTGGCACCGTGGGCATCACTCTCACCTTTCCGCCCATTGGTGGCGGTGCCGCGCTGGAAGGCTACGGATTCCCGACGGCACTCTCCTATACCGGCAAGACGGCAGACACCCTGACCGGGGTCCGCTTTGTGGCGTCGTCCGGCACCGCTTCCTTGCCGGTCGGTACGGTTCTCACGCTCCAAAAAGAGGTGAGTTATCCCGGTCATATCATGATCCTGGGGTCACGGCGTGAGTTCCCAAACGATGCCATGACCTATTTCGGGAGCAACCCCGACTGGGACATCATTCGCGAGAACAGCGCCCCGGCGAATCCGTTTCAGGTCTATCCTGTCACTACCCCGAACCCCTTCTATCGCCACATCCGGCTCCTGGTCAAGCAGATGAAACGGGCCGGATCGAACGTCGTCGAACGCGCCAAGGTGAATAGCTTCAATCTCTACCGGAAGCCACGCTACAACCCGGACACCCTGGGATCGTCCGATCAGGCTGCGGCACCGCGCGGCGGGGTCATTGCGCCCACTCAGGTCTGGGACTACTACTCGTCCTTCACGATGGCGAACATTGCGGACGACATTCTGGCGTCGTGTGGCTATGACCCGGATCGACGGTCGTGCCTGGGTGGCCCGAACGTCGTCAAACTCGCGCTGCACTCCGCCCCGGCATGGCAAACCCTCAGTGACCTCGCGACCCAGTCGGGGTGCATCATCAGTGACGGTCCGCTCGGTGGCGTCACCTGGCGCTGGGACCGGACGATGCCGGGGTCATCCTTTCAGCGGGTGCCAGTCGCGACCATCGCCCGTGCGGCGGTCTGGGGTCAGGTGCAGCAGGTGGAACTCCCGGCCCATCAGGTCGGTCAGATCGCCCTGGAAGCCCGCAACCCGTCGGCGGACGAAGTCATTGCTGTCCAGGTGCCGGTCGTGCCGCTCCCGTTGGGTGACGTGGTGCCGGTCCGTGATCGGTTCGCGTCCACGGTGGCGCATGCGACCAACATCGCCAAGCAGCTCCTGATTGACGGGAACGGCGGGCGACAGTGGACCGTGCCGATCGGGAATGCCGACTACTTTCAGCCACAAGACCTCGTGCGGCTGGACCTGTCAATTGACGCTGCCGGGTTGCAAGGGGGCGTCTTAGGGATGGTGATCGGGATGAGTGTCAAGAGCGACGCGATGGGGCAGCAGACCACGTTGACTATAGAAGAGTATCGGTCCCGGTGAACGACCAGTACGCACGGCTAATCAGAAACATCCAGAACGCGGCGGCACCAATCAAGACCGAACGCCCCGCCGTGATCACGCAGGTGGTCAAGAACGAGCAAGGGTTGGCGGTGTCGGCGGTCGCCACCGTGGGCGACGAGACGAACGTCAAGGTCCGGCTAGCGCAGGGGATTGGCACGATCACCCACGTCGGGGAGACGTGGTGGGCATCGCTGGAAGGCGGCGCAACCGGGACGTGGAAACTGACCGAGTGCATCAACTCACGCTTCCTGCGGATTGCCGACCAGACCGATTCTGAGATGCCCACACCACAGATTGCCGACGCCGCGCACGGCGGGCTGTATACCGAAAGCGCCCAGGCCGGCGTCGGTACCCCTGACGCGAACCCGGACCCACAGACCGCTCACGCGGTGCTCTACCTCTACTACTGGGCCGTACTGCCGGGGTCGTACTCCGTGTTCGACCAGAACATCAAGCAAGTGGTCTATCAGGTCCGGGAATCCTCATTTGAGGAATGGGACCGGACCCAGTCCGCCGACCTCTACCCGAACCGCAAAGTGGAGTTAACCCTGGCCTCGTCCGTCACATCGAGCGGGACCGCGTTCCCGGTATCGGGGACGGTGGCCGGGTTACTGTTTGACGACCAGCCCTGTTACTGGCGGATCGATGATGAGGTCATCTTCGGCACGTATGCCGCTGGGACGATCGCCGTGGTGGAGCATAACGGCGCGGGCAGCGCGGTACGCGGCCAGGGGTTTGTGACCTCCACCGGGGGCAGAGCGCAACCGCAAGGCGGGACAGCATCCAGTCACGACGCGGGCGCGGTGGTGGAGCTACTGACCGGGCAGATCGCGATCCCGATGTTGCGCCCAGGCAGCGATTACGAAGTGCAGATCGCATTTGCGAATCAAGCCAGTCGCCCGGGGCCATATAGCGTAGTACAATCGTTCGAAGCGTGGAGCCAGGAAGTTGCGCCGATCGCCCCGCAGAATCTCGTTGTTGAACATTTCGCGCACGTCTTGAACGCCACCTGGACCCGCCCGACTTCGGATGTGGAAGGGAACGTGAGGACAGATATCCGCCGCTACGTCATTGCTCGCCACACTGCCGCACTTGCCGCTACCGCCACGTTTGCCGCTGTCGCTGCACTTGCCACCATTGTTGCTGGTACGGCCTACCCTGCTGCAAACACCTACGCCACGGTACCATCGACCCAGGGCTACGGGAATTACATTGGTGTGGCCGCCGTTTCGGACAACGGACTACTTAGTGACTGGTCATGGGCCGATGACGACATTGCGCCACCATACCCTGACCCCTCAGAAGTAACCTTCACCTCTGTTCCGCGCGGCGTGCTGGTGAATGTCCCGGTCAATTCGGACAGCCGCGATTCGCAGACGGGCGGCACCGTATCCTATGCGGCCCACCTCGACCCCGGATTTAAAGAGTTCTGGCTCTGGCAGGCGGACGACAGTTCGGGCGGGAGTGCCGTCATCCGCCATGTGTTTACGACCTCACAGACCACCTGGCCGATGACCAGTGGCTTGACCGGCTGGTTCAAGGTCACGGCGGCGGACGGCGCAGGCAACAGCAACGGACCTGCCACCTACCCGGCGAATACCCCGAAAGCGGGGGAGAGCAACCCGAACACTGCCAACTGGTCAAGCGGGTGGCAGTTTTGCGCATCGCTGTATGCGGAACTGTCACTGCCGCCGAACGGGAACTTCCAAGATCCGAACAACACGAACACTGACGCACGCGGGTGGGGAGGGCTCCCAACATCCGTAGGCTCAACCAGTGGAGCGTCCATCGCATTGACCTACGAAGACACTGGAGGACTGGAAGGAAATCGGAGTTATAAGACGACGAATATTGAAGGCGGGTCCGGCGGCTACGGTATCACGCTTTCAAATTCAGGCCAGTTCCCGTTGCCTGCTCACGACACGGCAGCGGTAGGCGAACTCTGGATTTACTCCAGTATTGCAATGGATATCGAGGCTGAGTTTGGCCTGTCTGTCTATGACGATGGAGGGTCGTCACTCGGCAACTACTCACAATCGTCTGGGACTGTCTCCGTTGCGGCGAACACGTGGACCAAAGTAACCATCACCGGCGGGCCGGTGTATATCTCCCTTGCGGGCGCTGTTTCCGGCAACTCCAGATTCACTGTGCTCCCCGTTTCACCTGCAAGCCGATCCTACACCTGGAACATTGACGCGCTCCGGCTCACGTTCGACTAATGCCAACCATTTACATCGCACCGCTCACTGTCGCTGCTCCTGCCTCGTCCCCCTGTGCTGATTGCAGAGAGGCAGGCCACCCGCATTCTGTGCATCAGGTCCGTTCATCTGGCGTGACATCACGTCCAGCGTCCCCGTTCTACGACGCTGCCATGCAGCAGCATGTCCATGATTGGAACCAGAATACCTACTGGTACGAGTGCTCGAACGGCCACGCATGGGCTAACCGCGTGTTGCGACGCTGCGAAGCCTGCGGCTGGACGGTCGACAACCAGACCTAACCTCACCGCCCTCGTACACCCACCACCCCGCTTCGGCGGGGTTTTCTGATTCCTGGAGGAACTGGCATGCTCTCGACCCCGACGTGTTACCGCTGGGATGGTGTGGAAGTGCCCTACGCCTACCTGCAAAGGATTTATCAGTTCGCCATCCACGACGGCACCGACCACATCCCCGCCGGCGCGACCCAGGCGTGGTACCCGACCCAGATCTGGGAGACGCACGCCAAGGCGCAGTTCATCGCCACGGCCAACGCTCCCATTCAGGTCATCCTGCCGGACAACCCGTGGATTGAGGCCGACGGCAAGGTCGACCTGCCGCTGGTGATGTACCCGCCGGAGAGGAGCCACGCCTACCAGCCCAAGAAAGGCGAGCACGGGCCGATCGGCGTCAAGGTGGCGGATCCGTCACTGCCATCGGCCTACATGGACGGCATTGGTATCGCCTGGAACGCCCACACTCCTGAACAACTGCCGCCGGAGAATCAGGGCAACAACTACATGACGGTCATGGTGCGGTTTGGCATCGTGACGCTGTCGGCCACGTCAGCACCGATCTCCGACCCGACACCGATCACTGGCGGCATCTGGCTCACCGCCGATCAGGTGCAGCGCGTTCGGTCATCCCTGCTGAACGTGGACGACATCCTGCGAGATGCCACCAATCGGAAGCCGGCGTGATTGGCCACGAGTGGGTGACCTTGCTCCTGCTCGTGAGTCTCTACGTGGCGTGCCGAATCGCCGGCGAACGGCGGCCCGAGTGAGGCTCGGTTTCGATCTTCCGAATGTCCCGGTTCCGACGTCGGCGACCTGGCAACAGGTGGACGAACTACGGTCATCGATCGTCAAAGTTCGTCCATATCACCTGTCGCTTTCGACGCGGGAGCACATCCAGCAGCGCAAGCTCGGCGTCATCCTGCGCAACAACAGCGATGACGGTGTGGCTTTCGACCCTCGCGCTCGAATAGACGAGCTGCGTGCCGCCATCGAAGCCGTGCAGACATATACGCAAACGCTGTACGTCATCGTCGACAACGAGCCGAACCACAGCAACAACAATGCGCGCCCGTCGTCCGACTACTGGGCGCGGGTCCGGCAGGTGTTTGAGACGCTGGCCCTGGAGTTTCCCGCCGTCCAGTTCATTTCGCCACCAATGGCGGTGGCGCAGAACGAGGCCGAATGGTACGCCGCCGGCCGGGACGTAATTGCCCTCTTTGACTTCGTCGGCGTCCACCTCTACGGCCAGACGGACAACAGCCTCGTTACCTACGCCCTGCAGCTCGCCAGCGTCTTTGACAAACCACTGATCGCCGACGAGGTTGGCAACACCGACCTGCACCTGGGCGGCGACAACAAGGCGTTTGCCGTCGCGTCATATCTCCGCCAGGCCGCAGAGGCGGGCGTGGAAGCGGCCACCATCTTTATCGCCAAAGACCCGACGCCGGAATGGGCGTACTGCACGCTGCCGACCCACAAGCTCGCCATGATCGCGGACTCCGTGCCGCAGGAGGTTGCTATGCCCACCGTTGAACAACTTGGAACACCCACGGCGACACCTGGTGGGGTCGTGGAAATGCCACTTCGCATCACCGGTATCAGCGAGACACCGCTCGACCTGGTGACGCTCGACGTGGCCTATCCCATCATCCCTGGCACCGACGAGAGCCGGTACGGTGGCAATGCCCTGGGCCGTCTCGACGTGGCCGACGATGGCATCTACACGGCACGGGTGCAGCTCGCGCCGCTGGCGGCACCGCTCCCCGGTCCGGTGTTCGGTGAGCTGCGTGGCAACCTGCTGAGCAACACCGGCGCGACGGTCACGAATGTTCCCTTTGGACCGTTCTACTTCGCGATTCAGCCAGAGGGTGCAGCGCCGGAACAGCCAGCACCGGTGGTGACTGAGCCGACGGACCAGGACCAGATTAATCATTCGCTGATGACCATTCACTTCTCGGCCGGCGACGCCTTCAATCGGACGAAGAACCCGATTTTTGAGGACATCCAACGGGCGGTTGCCGCGTTCAAGGCCGGTCAGTCTTTCTCCTGGCCCCAGCGGTAGCACCGACTGGGGCGGGCGGACAAGACCCGACCATCGACCTCTCCGGCGAACGCATCAGCTTTGCGGACCTGCAAGCGCTGGTGGTGCCGCTCTGCGCCGAGTACGGCTGCTTTGGCTCCGTGCCGGTCATCTACGCGATGGTCGACCACGAGAGCGGCAGGCGGATCCGCGCCGTCGGTGACAGCGGCCACGCCCTCGGCCTCTTGCAACTTCACGACGCCGGCCTGGGGCGCGGGATGACGGATGCCCAGCGCTTCGACCCGGCGCAAAACCTGCGGCGTGGCATCGACTATCACGCTCGCTACTTGCGGGCCTTTGGTGGCGATGTTGGGGCGGCAGTGACGTGCCACAACGCCGGTCAGGGCGCGGTGAATGCTGCTTATGAGCGTGGCGGTACCTGGCGCGATGTGGTGCACCACCGCAAGGCGGACGGGACCATCGTCACCGTGGCCGAGATTTACACCCAGCCGGTGATCAACACCGCCATCACTCGCTACGGCTACCAGGGATAACTCCACGACATGCCGGATGACAGGCAGGAGGGAAGAGTGTTTGATGGACATCTCGCTGTCATGGCCGCTGATGTGGGCTGGCTTTGCCTCGGACTTGGACTCGGAGCCGCCCGTGAGGCGACCTGCCCGAAAGCACGCGCCGTCTGGCGCACCATCGCCGGAGCCGCACGAACCGCCCTGGCTCCTCGTGATGACGCGAATCGCGCAGCTCATCGCCAGCCTGTCGGTGCTCGCCCTCTGGGGATGGCTCCGCACCTACGGCGTCATCAACGGCGTCGACATCCCGCCGGTCATTGACGGTGGTGCACTCATCGTCGCGGGTGCGCTCTTTCCGGGCGGTCTCCGGGCGGCAGCGTCATTCCTTGGCGACCTCCGGGGCAAAGGAGACAAGCATGAATGACCTGACCGGACCCATCCGTATGGTGCTCGGTCGCCGGCTGATTGTCTCGGTGCGCGTCGTCGTCGTGCTGCTGCTGGCGGCCGCGATGTGCGGCATCATCTCGACCAACATCAGCACCGGCGTCTACGTCTACGAGACGTACTTCAACCCGGTGCCGCTCATCTCGTATCCGGACACCGATTCGCCCACCGACCCTGGCATGCCAACCGATCGCGCCATGTACCGGCCCGGTGACACGGTGACGCTCGTCATCAGCCGGTCGGTGCGGGTCGAAGGCACACTCAAGAACCTCATCTACCTGAGCGACTCGGGTGAGCCACGCGGCGTGCTCATCAACACTTTAGAGGCGAGCGTTCCGGCGGGCTACAGCTCGCGGTCTGCGGCGGTGGCCCAGCTGCCGCTCGATACCAGGCCGGGGATTTACTGCCTCGCCGGGGTGCAGACCATCACGACGAAGTACGGATCATTGACCGTGCCGTGGCGGTCGCGCTGGTTTTACGTTGGGGTCAAGGAGGGGTAATGGACTTCTCACCATTCACGGCGGTGTTCCCGCCCGAGGTCATCGCGATTGCCGCGATCGTCTGTCTGGCCGTTGGGACACTGCTGATGGCGCTCGGCAAGGAGGGCGTGCCGCGCCTCTGGCTGCTCGTCGTCGGGCCGCTGCTTGCCGGCGTTCTCGGTGGCGTCACCGGCCAGGTGGTACAAGGTGTCCCATGGGCACCCGCCATCGCCTGCGGGCTGGTAATGATGGTCTACGTGGTGAGGTCGCCGGCGGACCGCAAGAAGAAGGCGAAGCCACCGGCACCGGATCCGCCTGGGGACGACGTCACAGCCCTCTGAGGCACACGCCTGCTTGTAAGACACTCGACCGGCTGGGGGAAACCCTGGCCGGTCGTTTTTGTGTTTAAGGGTGCTGTGCTCGTAATGCCCGCATTGCCAGCATCAGCATCCGAGGGCGCTCAATACGCCGATCTCCCCGCTCCATCTGGGCAATCATGGTCGTTGAGTACCCAAGCTCCTCCGCCAGCCGTGCCTGCGTCCAGCCGAGGGCTTCACGGTCCGCCCGGAGGCGATCACCGCTGTACGCCAGCCCTGCCAGCCAGGTCGCCCGCTCGGCGTCGCTGCCGGCATGCGTCGTGACGCGGTATCGGATTGGTGGTCGCTGATGGTCACGCATCATCGTGCGGTAGTAGCCGATGCGCGATACGTCCAGCATGCCAAAGTGTCCCCAATCCTCAAGCTCCGCGATCTGCGCTTCGATCGATGGCTCGACCGCCTCAATGGCCATCGTGATGTTGTCGTCACCGTGGCCAGCCGCAGGGCGGAAACGGACGACGGCCTGGTCGTAGCCGTCGCCGGTGATGTCAATCTCGACTGCCGCAATTGTGGCGATGACCTGCGGATCCAGGTCTTCGACGGCTTGCAGAAGCGTCGGGTTCATTCGCGGCACTCACAGACGCCGTTGGGCATGTAGTAAGCGCTGCATCCTGCGTCGTGACCGGCGACCGGATTGGCGATGACGAGGCCGTAAACACCGGCGATCCGCAGGTGATTGCGGACCGTCTCGGTCGCCGGCAGCATCCAGGTCTTAGTGGCGGGTTCGTACTTGCCGCCGAGAGACCTGGCGTTTTTCAGGCCGGTGCTGAAGTTGTGCTTGCTGATCGAGACCCGGATACCATTCGTCTGCATTTGGTCCTCCTGTGACCGGTGCCGGGTCCGGGAGGCTGCAACCTCGCCGGACCGTTTACTGTGATGATGTAACTATAACTGGTTTATAGTAGCGTGTCAATAGTTGGTAGTGTTGGGTTGTGTGATGTGGATCACTCACTGGGCGAGCAGTCGAGAAGAGGGCCGGTCAAATACCAATGCCGCCGCACACAAAGAAGCGCCCGCCCTCAGGGAGAGCGAGCGCCGCTGGTCACGGAGGGCCAGCCATTTCTACCGGCTACCTAGACAGCCGGGACAGGGCTTGTTCCCCGCCTTTCCTCGCATCACCCGACCAAAGCCCGATGTGCGAGCAAGGTTCAAGCCCTGACACCGCTATTCTACCGCAGCAGGCGGGTTAGCGGGGTCTTCCCAGAATGGGTGGTTCCCTGCCTCACGAAGCTCATTAGCGTACTTCGTGATTTCGTCCTGTGCTTCTTGCCCGGTTGAATACATACGGCCTGCATTCACGCTCCACCGTTCTGCGAGTAACTCAAACCAGGAAACCGGATGCCCCCACATAGGGTGAGTGTAGATTCGGACCTCAGCGTCATAAGGTCCATATTCTTCTCCCTCCTCACTCATCCCCCTACCCTCCTTCCGCGTCGACTGCGGGGTTCTTCCAGCCGTGTTTCTGGCAGTGGGCCTCGTACATCTCTCGCCACTGCGGCATCGGAATACGTTCGTACTCGTCAACTTCATTGTCCTCACTCGGACGCACCCAGCCACCTACTTCCTTGGACAACAGGGTCAGGTGCCATCGGTCATGGTCTTCGAGGAGCCACCGTCCGTGAGGACTGGCTGGTTCTGTGAGTGCCCGCCAGATCTCGTACTCGCAGTCAATCATCCAACCGGCACAGTAGGACCGCTCCGAGATGGCGGACATCGCATCACCAAGGGCATTGGTCGCGAATTGCTCATCCTCTCCCACCGCTGCGTGCTCGCGGGGCTGGTCGGTCATGAAGATACCTCGCTCTCGTCTTCTTCTTCCGGCCACCATTCGGCTTTGTATTGGGCCTTTCGGATTTCCTTCAGTGCTGCGATGAGGTCCACGGTTCCGGACAAGACCTGCTCAGTCTCCCCTTTATACGGCGACAAATCCGACCAGTACGCGAACCCTGCCTCCATCGCCTCCCGTGTTTTCAGGACAGCAAGTGCGAGCGCGTCAAGATATGCCGACCGGCTGCCATAACCTTCTTCATTCACCCTCGCACCCCCTTCACAACCTTCTCCGCCGTCCTGACCACGCCCCGTGTCCACCATGCCCGCTCCCGACGCACGCCCTGGCTGTAGCCCAGGGCAAAGGCCATGAGGGCGAGGATGAGGCGGGTCATGGGATTACGTCCCGTAACACAATGTCCTTGATGCGTTCGCATGCTTCGTCGGACAGTTGATCGATCGATTTAGCAAAGAAGAAAGATGCCAGCTTTTGCGCTGGATTGAGTTCATCGTATCGAATGGTGAGTATGTCTCTCGCGACCATGGCCGCTGCTTCAAACTCATCGGGGTCACCAAGCACCGCTGCCGCCCACTCCCTTGCAGCATAGATTGGCGGTGGGCGATTGCCTCGCTCCACCTCTGAAATCATTGCCACACTCAGCCCGGTAGCGTCTGCGACTTCTCGCAGGTAGCGACGGTTCTTCTTGCGATATTCGCGAGCAAGAGCAGCGAACTTCATCCCTGCCTCCTGAACTGCGCCTGAAAACGGTGGAACCAGTAGTTATCTGCCTGTGCCCCCAGGCATTCGATCGCGGCTTTGGCTGGCACCCCCCGCTCGATGAGCTTGTTGAAGTAGAGAGCTTGTGTGTCCGTCAGGTCGTCCAGTTCCGCGATCAGTGCTTCGGCTTCTTCGATGGCCTGGGCATCCTGTTCCGCTTTCTTTACGGCTTCCATCGCCTGGGTCAGCACGTCGTCGGGGTTCGGGGTGGTCGGGGTCATTCTTCACCTGCCGAATGTGCTTCTGTGTCAAGCACGATGTTGCGGAAATTCTCCATGAGGTCGGCGGTCTGTTTGTCACGTACAACGGTAATGAGCGCGGAACGCTGCTCTTGCGTGTGGGCGTCACGGAACACGTCACGCTCGTATTGCAAGTCCCGGTATTGCAGCTTCTTCAAGGTCAGCGCGAAGTTGTTCTCAACCAATCGAGTGCGCAGATACTCATTCTTCTTGCGAAGCTTAGTGCGCTCGATGTTGGTGGAACTCAGGTCGTGTTCTAGCTTCTCGATGTGGGCTTTGAGGGTGTCCACGTATGCAAGCACCGTCGATGCGTACCCTGCCCACGCTTGGTCGCGGAGTGTTTTGGCGGCGTTTATTTCCCCTGCCAGACCGTGCAACGAAATAGTCGGCTCAACTGGGTTACTCATTACTTCCCTCTCCTTTCACGCTGCGCCACCAGCGGCAATTGCTGGACCGGACGGACGGGGATGGCTACTGCGGTAATGCGCCCACATTCGGGGCAGGCTGCGTCGTATCGAAGGGTGCCGTCCCGTGAGAACGATTCCGACTTCAAGAACACACAGACATGGCTGGGGCGGGTCATCGCACGCCTCGCCGGTGGCCAAGGTGCCAGTGGCCAAACGTCGGGCATTGGTACATCTGCAATGTCGGGTCTTTGAGAACGGTACGCATTCGCTTCAACCTCGCTTTCGCCGCGGCACGGCTGGGGTAGGACACCTTGGAGTAGCAATGTCGTTCCGGAGGGTTGGTCATGCCGCACGGTCCGTTGTGCAGGCACCGCGCTTATTGACTATGACGATCCTTCGTTTGACTGCGAAGACAGTGCGCCCGAGGGCTGTCGCTATTTGCTCGTAGGTTGCCTGTCTGCGCCGCAATGCTTGGAGCCGTCGATCTTCGATTGGGGTCCACGGTCGTACATCCCGCTTGGTTGCAGCCATCAGTGCCGCTTCTTCTTCCGTGAAGAGGTAGCGATTGACGTAGTCACGACGCACAGGTATGCCCCGGCGTCGTATGGCCTGGAGCCACCCGCCGTCAGTCATCACACCGGGATAGCGACGCATGGCTTCCTGGATGGTCAACATTGGCACGCCACGTGCCTCTGTCAACCACTCACGAACGGCAAGATCATCTGTGTTGGGGTGCCACACATGCCAGTGCAAGGGGTCACGCACGAAGGCGTCAAGATCGGCGTCTCCGATGATCCAGTGCCGCCCCCCGCGATCCCGTGTACGGTGCGGCTTGATGCTTCCTGTTTTTCGAGCACGGAGGACGCCGGCCTGAATGAGCAGCCGAACGGTGTCAAGAGACACTGACAAAAGGCCGGCAACCGATTGGAGATTCCTCCCATCCGCCGAAAGGCCAGCGGCACGGCGCTGCTTCTGGATGGCGTATTCCGTGCGGCGCATCCATTTCGCGATCACCTTGTCGCTGTATCCCTTCTCAAAATAGCCTTCAAGCGCGGCCCGCTCCGTCGGCGTCCACGGTTGGTGCCAGCGGTCTCCTTCTGGAATGCGGGCCTTCAACACCTCTGACGCCCTTCGTGCCATGAGAGCGATATTCGGGTTCGTCATCGTGTCTCCTTTCGGGTGTCCTTGTGGTGTACGCGGGACATCGACACGCGAGCACTGGCTTCGGTGGTGCCCAGGTGCTGAGCAATGCGGGCATAGGTCCAGCCGGAACGGCGGTAGTACGCCACGGCTTGCTGAATGGTCCATGCGCCAGGTGGACGCGGCAGGACGTACTGGCAGAGGCATCGGCGTTCGTAGCCGTCCCCGGTCCACATACGCTGGGTGGGCTTGCCGCAATGGACACAGGTCATGGCTGGCCGTCCGGGAAGGCGCGGCGGACGTTGGCTGCTATTGCTGCGGCCACGTTGACGGTGACGGCGTTCCCCAGCATTCGGTAGCGATGGGTGTCGCTGTGCGGCAGGGTCCAACCGTCCGGGAATCCCTGAAGCCGTTCTGCCTCTGTCGGCGTCAAGCGGCGGATACCAGTGGACAATCCCACGGCGTGCTGCTTGTGACTGCGCAGGGTTGCCATCGGGTCGCCCGGTTCACCGATACCGGCATCCGGCGGCAGGTAGGCGTCGGACCTGCCCCAGGCTTCGCGGATGGGGACGGCAAGGAAGTTCTGGTTGTGCATTCCAGATTCAGCGGTCAACGACCCGGCAGTTTGCCCGTCGCCGCCAATGAGCCGTACCTCGTCTCGCTGGTTCTGTTGGAAGACCACGCTCTGCGGCTGCTGGTGGAGGGTGTTGGCCGGTGAACCGTACTCGACGCGAGTACGGTTCACCTTGCTCGTGACGTTCTGGAAATCGACGGGGGCGACAATCTGATTGTCGCTCCCGTCTCCTCGCCACCCTTGCTTACGGTGTGAAGACGTGAGCGTTGAGGCCACGACGAGAGTTTCACTGCCATCACCACGGTCGTAGGACGAGCGAGCAGTGTCACTGCTCGCTATGACGAAGGCGTTGAAGTCAACGTCGTTGGAATACCCCCTGCCGTTGGGCGAGCCCAACGGCTTCGCTACGCTGCGGAGGCCAACTGCTCCAACGCCCGCAACAGGACGGGTGGCAGTGTCTTCCCCCGTCGCTCCGCTCGCCGCAGTATCCCCGCTGCCGCTCGGGGTGAGAGCCAGTATTTCACCGGCACGTCGTCCTCTAAAATCTGCCACAACGAACTGAAGGAGGGCGGCTCGCTCTGCGAAATTAGCCCACGACTGAAGCCGCTCCACTGGTGTAAAAAGGCTGTTACTTGCTTGTCTCGCATAGTTCGTAAACTCCTCCATCGCTGTCAAAGCGGATGATGCCGCGCTCCAATAAGCCGGTGAGGAGCCTTTCAACTGACATATGAGCTGCGCGATGCGCTCGCTCATCAGCACACAGGAATAGATTGTCTGGTCTGTTGTCGGACTTGTTTCCGTTGATGTGATGCACGATCTCACCAGAGCGCAAAGATCGTCCAAGAAGGTTTTCCATGACTGCTCGGTGTTCGAGTACGAGAGTTTTTTTGCCGTTAGGCTTTGTGACCCATTCTCCTTGTCGAATGATGTATCCGGCTCGGTCGTGAGTGCGGCGTCCGACTTTGCCCCACTTTCCCAGTCCCAACGTATGCAGTCGGCTGAGGACTTCTGAGACTCGTCGTCCCATTTCGCCAGCAACGATCCCAAGAGGTCGTTTTTGGTGGGAAGCCCGAATAACCTCATCCTCCGATTCAGTCCATCGACGGAGATGCTTTTTGACCAATCCGAGCTTTTTGGCGCGATGATTGATCGAGCTTTCACTTCTCTGAAGCTCGCGTGCAATATCTCCATAAGAGCTTGTGCAATAGTGAGAGCAGATGTAGTTGTCCTCGTGCGCAGTAAATCTTCTACCGATTGGCATACTATAAATACTCTCTTTCTTCGTTGTGGCACGCCATAGTACTGTGAGTCAATTATATCACAATCTACGACATAACCAGCACTTTCGAGAGTATCCATCACCGCTTTTATGTCGCTGCCATTACGCGAACTCAGTAGTCCTGGCACGTTCTCCAAGACCAAGAAACGCGGGAATGTACCGTTCGTGGCTTGGTGCATCTCTCGCGCAATTCGGACTATTTCAAAGAACAGAATGCTTCGTTCGCCGTTAAACCCTAGCCTAGTGCCGGCAACCGACATATCTTGACAGGGAAAACCTGCCGTGATGATGTCCACTGGTTCTACGGCATCGCCGCGCATTGCGGCCACGTCCTCGTAACACGGCACGTCAGGCCAGTGCCGGGCCAGCACCTCGCGGGCGTGCTTGTCGATCTCGCATTGCCAGGACACGGTGAAGCCGTGAAGTTCAAAGCCCAGGTCGAAGCCGCCCACGCCGGAAAACAAACTGCCGACGTTCACCGCCCCTCCTGTGATCCGCGCACCCGCCGAAGGTGGTACGATGCCGCGTCATGACCGACGAGCCGAAGGCACCGAAGAAGGGGAAAGTCAAAACCAAGCGCGGCAATAATCAGGGCGACCCGTACTACGACACCGCAAAAGGGTTGTGGTACGCCGTGGTCTGGATCAATGGGCGGCGCGTCAAACGATCGGCGGAAACGAAGGCCGCTGCGTTCGTGCGTCTCGCTGAGTTGCGGCGATTGCGCGATCAAGGGATCGACATCCCGCCCGACAAACTCACTGTCTCCCAGTGGGTCCGTCGCTGGATTGACAGCAAGAAGGCGGCAGGGTTGGACCCCGGCAGCATTCGCCGGTATGAAGAACACCTGACCTTGCGTATTGCGAAGGTGTTTAGCCGCACGTCGTTGCTGAAGCTCACCACCGTGCAGGTACAGGATTCGATCGATGCCCTGCTGTTGCTCGGACTGGCACGGAATACCGTCAACTTCTACCGAACGGTCTTGTCTTCCGCGATGGAGGATGCGGTTCGGAAAAACCTCATCCCGCGCAATCCCTGTGATGGCGTGTCGTTGGGCCGGGGGTACGCGACCAACGACCGTCGATCGCTGTCGGTCGAAGAGGCTCGTGCCTTCTTTGCCAAGGCGAAGGGGACGCGGTTCGAGACAATCTACTGGCTCGCTATCGCGACCGGCTGCCGGCGCGGGGAGTTGCTCGGCTTGCGATGGACCAATATCCATTGGCCGACCGGACAACTGACGGTATCGGCACAGGTCAAGCGGCTGGGGCCGGGTGGTGCATTCGGGCTGGTCGAGGAAACCAAGGGACGCAAAGCCAAGACGCTCCGGTTGCCCGCGTCGCTGGTCGATCGATTGCGGCAACAGCGTGACATTGTGCGCGAGATGCAAAAGACGGCAGGGGGCGACTGGCACCCGATGAACCTCGTCTTTCCGACGAGTACCGGACGGCCAATCAAGCCGGACTATCTGACCCAGGCGTTCAACGACGTCCGAAAGGATGCCGGGTTGCCGGACGATGTGGACTTCCACACCTTGCGTCACTCGTCCGCGACCTATTACACGATGCTTGGTATCAGCACTCGCGAAGTGCAATCCATCCTCGGCCACGCGTCGATCAACACCACCGAGGGATACACGCATGTCTTGCCCTCGATGAGTGACGAGGCCGCGAAAAAGATGGACGGGCTGCTCGAAATCCTGGGGAAACCCGACGAAACCGGGGACGTTGCTCCCCGCGTTGCTCCCGACTAGGGTATGTTGCGTAGGACCGGGAGCAACGCTAAGCGTGAAATCAGGGGGACATGCAGGGCAAAGGTGCCAAATCCCCCCTTCGGCACCTTTGCCCCTAGCCTCATACGCTAGGGGCTTTTCTGTGCTCAGAATACGCCTCACGGCACGCTCTGGGCGGTTCCATACGCTGGATACGCGCCCCGCTGCTCGCCCCGTCGCTCCCGCGTTGCTCCCTAAAGAGATGGAATACAGGCGGGTCATCGTCGCCCGCCGAACTTGCGGATCATGTCATCGACGCCGCTGGTTACGGCTTCGGGATGACTGTCTCCGAATTGTTCCTGCACGTAGGCATCAACGCTTGCGCCGTCCACTCGCCAAACACCGGCCAATTTTCCGGCACGAAGACGACGAGATTCGATGAGCCGACGAACACCGTCACGAGATACGCGCATTCGCTTGGCTGCTTCGTCAATCGTGAGTAGGTCCATCACGCCTCCTGCTTCTTCATCATGTCGCGGAGTCGGCCGATCTCGATGAGAAGCACCGCCACGTCAATAGATGCCTGTGTGACAAATGCCTCGTCTTTACGGTGATACAGTGCACCAAGTTCGTGACTGCTCTGGACCGTTGTCCCGTGCCAATTGGGGGCTGGGCCTCTTATCACGTTCTCTTCCCAGTCATCGTCGGTGTTCGTGGCGGTCCACCATGGGCCGGGATTTGCCGCTTGACGCCGGTTGCGGATAGCAGCCAGGTCGAGCACTTCGCCGTGCCGCTGAATTGCGTCGATCAGCGCCTCAGTTGCGGTATCGCCTATTCCGATAGTGTCCAGTGCTTGATGGTCATTGAGACGATAGACAAACCAGGAGTCACGAGAGAGGCTGGCGATGCGCTGAAACTGGCAGCCAGGCAACCCGAAGCGTTCGAGGATAAAGACCCCTTCAAACGCATCTCGGTCCATCATGTCCCGAGTAAGTGCAGGCTCTGTGTCGAAAGAAACGTAGGTCATCTCCCTCACCCTCCCGTCGCCACACCGGCTGGCGTGGTGCCTGTGGCTGCTTTCCAGTTGCACGGCTGCGCCTGACACTGCTCGGCAGCACTCCGCCGCATTACCGTGATGTCGTCCTCAACTGGACGCTCAGTGCAGAACTCACATGTCACGCAATCGGGCCAGAGTTCTAGCGCGGCCTTTGTCGGGTCTTCGTCGCTTTCAAGCAGGCAATCCGGGCAGAAGCCATGTTCGGGCCGCAGGGTCTTGGCAAACCGCCCACACATCCAGCAGTTCCCTTCGTCGGTCAGCACCTTGCAGGAGGCACAGTACCCAACACTTCTGGTTGGATACCCCGTGTCGCTTGCCTCAACGCCCGTCATGCAGGAACGGCACATCACATAGGCCAGCGGCTCCATCTACTTCTCCCCCATCGCCGTCGCTTTGGCATGCCGCATCAGCGCGTCCAGCGTGTCAAACACTGGGCGCTCGTTGGACCTGGTGGGCCGGTAGTAGTGCTTGTCGTCACGGCTGAAGCTCGTGCCGACGCACTGCTGGTCGTAAAAGTACGATCGGGATTCGGTGCGGTCGCCGGCAAACGGGCCGCGGACCGAGAGCATGAGATTGCTCACTCCTCACCTCGCAGCAGTCGTTGCCCTTCCTCCGGCGACACGAGGCGAGCCGTGTCGTACTCAACCTGTTTCGCACGGAAACGGAACGACTCCGACCGAAACCAGCCCTCGTTCATGTACCGCTGGTATGTGTCGCCATCTTCAAATCGCAGGAGATACGGCTTGCTGTAGTAGTGCTGATGCACCCACACCCACGTCTCCGTCCCCGCCTCTGTCCGTTCCCGCGCCATCCGCATGGCGGTGCTGAGTGGCAGGGCGTCGGGGTCAGGGGCGAGACGGGCTTGGGCGAGCAGTCGTGACATCGCCCCATCGCTGGCGAGCAGATACTGCGCCACCCTGTCGCCTGCTTCGGCTGCGATGATGGCGTCCACGAGACTGTCCAGGTCGGCGGGCGTCAAGTACTCGCTCATGATTGCACCCCCTGGCCGTCGTGGATAAGGGCGCGAACAAGCCGTACCGCTAATCCGTAGACGCCAGCAATCCGATCGAGACGGATGGACTCATCTGGATCGGTGTCCTTTATGCTCGTAGCCCTGACTCGATAGGCGTATTCCTGGTCGACGAGTTTGCGTGCCGCCCGCTCAATCCCCCGCCGTTCCGCCGACTGCTCCTCGGCTTCGAGCGCGGCGATGCGGGCGTCCTGGGCACGGATGTAGGCGATGCAGGCCAGTAAGTCCTCTTTGATAAGCACCGATGCGATACCTGCCGGTGCCAGCAAGCTGTCGGCGATACACTCAATCAGGTCTATGTCCGGTCGCGGCGTCTCGCGGTCAGTCATCGCTCCACCCCCAGCGCGGCGTACAGGTCGGTGATACGACCCAAATCCCAGTCGTCCATAAAATCTGCCGCGCCGTCGATGACAACGGTGAGGTTCTGATTCGTGTCTATCACCTGATCAAGCAAAACCAGTCGATCAAAGACACTGATCGGTATCGGACATGCCGCAGATTCACCGGGCCACAGCGCGACGCCCAGCGGACAGCACCCATTGGCCCGTGGCAAGCGGCCATCAACTTTGAGCGGCACGTACACCGCCTCACATGCCCGCTGCTTTTGCTCGTCGGTCAGGTACTGCGCGATGGCGTAGGTCATCGTGCCACCGCCGGCGTCGGTCAGAATCTCTACGAACGCTGCTGCCGCTTCAGGCGAGGTTTTCAGCCCGTCCATATCGCCGGACCAGCGATCTTCACCGTTGACCGACATGCTCACCGTGGTTGCTTGATCTTCGGTCTGTACCATCGTTCGTTCCTTTCAGGGTGTTGAATGCGGGTCCGACGTTCCGGTTAGGGTTTCTTCTTCCAGGGCAGAGGCTCGAGTTGCTCGCCGAGCGCGGTCAGCGATGCGTGAATCTGCTCGGCCTCTTTCTTGGCAACGGTGATGTCCTGCACCTGCGGGATGAGGATGGAGAGCCGCTCTTTCAGAATCTGGGTCGCGGTATGAACGGTCGGCGCGACGCCGCGTTGCGGGGGCTTCGGGGTCTCTTGCATCGTCGTCTCCTTCGCCGCCGGTGGTTGCGGCGCTTGTTTCTTCTCCGGGGCGCTGTCCCAGGCGCGCCGCCCGTTGAGCTGGTAGTAGATGACCTGATTGGGGCCGGTCTCCCCGCACTCGCGACAGGTACGCGGCAGCGAGTAGCTGTCCTTGTCTTTGGCGACCGGCGTCGTGCCCATGCGCCACGCGGTCGAGCCACACGCACAGGTCGGCGCGGTCCGGGGAGCGGTCACAGCTTGCCCGCGCTCCGCAGGATCTCGGTCGCCAGGGCCGGCCACTGCCACGGGTACACCAACCGGGCGGTGATGGACGGCTTGCGGTCCAGGCTGGTCAGCCAGTCGGTCTGCGCTAGCGTCGGCGTGCCGTACCGCTTCCGCCCCGGTTGCCAGCCTTTGTTTTCCAGTACCCACAACATGTCCGGTGTATCGATGCAGCGATCGGGAAACCCCGCCTCGCTGCGCTGGCTGTCGTGGGTGTGGTAGGTGGCAAACCCAAACCGCTGGCAAAACTCAACCTCAGCTGCGTCGAGCTGGGCCTCGGTCTGGTAGGCCAGGTACGGCGAGGTTCCCGCCGGCGCTGCGGTGTAGATCCGCCCCCAGGTGCCCGAGGTCGGGACCAGGCGCTGAACCACTCCTGCCGGCAGATCGACCTTCCGGCGGGTCATGCCGGCACCTGCCCTTCATACCCCTGGTAGGCCGAGGACGCCATGAGCCGTCCCCACATCTCGCCGGTCATCGGCTTCTGCCACCGTTCGTAGGCGCTGAGATCCTGCGGCTCAATACCGATTTCTTTCGCGGCGTCTGCCAGGCTGATATGGCGCGACTGGCGCCATTTCTGGAGAGCGCGGCGGCGTTCTTCGCGATCGGCGTAGGTGGCAGCGATTTCTTCCGTGACCTGTCCCGTGCTGGCGCAGAGGTCGCAAGGGCGTTTGAGGATGTAGCTCGTGCCAGGACCGCAGGCGAGCGCAGAGGCGTAACCGTGGCCATTGCAGACGGGACACGTCATGCCACTCCCTCCATCGCCATCTGGACCGGCAGCAGCGGACGGCGGTACGTCCCGGCGAGCAGGTCGTCGATTGCCGCGTCCATCGTGGCTCCCTTCCCGATCCGGTATTCCCCGTCAATCTCGGCACTGATGAGGTAGGACAACTTCGACCAGTCAGCGTCTTTGATGGGGCCACAGACAAAGGTGCGCGGGACAGCACCAGCTGCGATCAGGCGGTCACGGGCGGCGGTCATGCCACACCTTCAAAGTCGAAGGCTTCCTGGCTGAGTCGCTTGGCGGCGATCTCGCAGTAACGCTCGTCTACCTCAATGCCAATAACTTGATGGCCGAGGTCTTTCGCGGCACGCAGTGTTGAACCGGAGCCCATGAACGGGTCGAGAACCGTGGTCTTCGGAGGGATCACTTGAAGTACCCACCGCATGACCTCAATAGGCTTTTGGGCAATGTGCTCGCGGTCAGCGTCTATCTTGTGGGCAAAGACATTCTGCGGAGAGCCTGCACCATCGAGGGCGGGGCCATGAGTTGCATAAATCACGTACTCCGCGGATGACGAGAATCGGCCTTTCTGCATCCGAACACCTGGCTTCCACCAAGTGGCGAGGTTTCGCCATGTCCATCCACCCGCCTGCACGGCATCGGTCATCACGGGTAACTGACGCCAGTCAATGAAAGAAGCTAGCACCGCACCAGGAATGGACGCTTGGCGTGCACCGTTGAGCCACATCGTGCACCAGGCAAGAAAGCTGCGTTGGTCTCGGTTGTCCCCTGCAAATTCCGGGCGATAGGTTGCTGTGTCACTGTTCACATACTTAGTGGTAGTGAGCTGGGCACGGTCACCGCGAAACGCTCCGCCACTGGAATACGGCGGGTCAGTTACGACAGCACCGATATCGGACAAGTACGGCAGCACGTCGAAACAATCGCCGTGGAAAATCTGGATTCCGGCATGTTCGTAATACGGTTTCACAACAACACACTGGTGGGCATGGCGGCTCCTTTCTCAGGCGGCGGCGAGTGGGGCGACCTTCTTCGCCGCATACCGCTTGCGTTGGTCGGCCTCACACGCTCTGCATGCGCGCTGGAAGGGCCGCGTGACACTTTTCTTTATTCGGAGGTTGGGGCCAGACAGTGGGTGCCCGTGTACACAATGCGTCTTGCGCGAATTTCGAGCAGCAGGGGCGATCTTTGAGCGAAGCGTGTTCTGTTTGCTGGTAACCGCCCGAAGATGATCTGGGCGCACACATGGCGGGTTGTCACACTTAAAGTGATCGACCACTAAGCCATCAGGCACCGGCCCATGTGCTAACTCATAGGAGAAGCGATGCGCGCCAACGGAGACCCCGTTGAGCCAGAATTCCCCATACCCGCCGCGTGAGACCGTACCGATCCACAACCAGCACCCAGTGGCGTTGCTGGTATTTACCTTTTCCCAAAATCTTGCGGATGTTGCTTCTGGGGTCAGTGTGGCTGAGTGATAGCACTCGGACGAACAGTATTTTCCGTTTCCGGCTTGCACTTGTGATGCTTTGGTGATGAATTCCGTGCCGCAGGTTTCACATGTACGAGAAACACTTGTCTTCCTGGCTTGTGATGCACAAGCGCGCGAACAAAATCGGGCTGTCTCTGATGGCAACTTGCCCAATCGGGCGGCGAACTCTTGGTTGCAATAAAGGCACTGAGAAGGAATCGATTTGTGTTTTCGGGTAGCATGAGGAGGCATCGCATCTCCTAACAGATGTGGTGTCACGCCCCGGAGTGTTGGTAGCACTGCCGGGGCAAAATATTGCCCTCTCATTTTAGCGGATTCGGGGCGTTTTGTCGTCGTATTAAATGAAATTGTCATGCTGCCGCCAATGCTTCGATGGTCTGAGGGCATTCACCTTGGAGTGGGCAGAATTTGCAATGCTTCGACCGCGGGAACGGCGTCCCATTGGCGAGGAACAGGTCAATTTCTGTGGCCGTGCGGCGTGCCTGGTCGAGCACGTCTTCGATGCTCGTCTCGGTCAGCGGCACGAGCCAGTCTTCGCAGGTGGTGTCATCGCTGAACACGAGATGCACATCTGGGTAGAAGTCGAGTCCGAGGTGATGGCGAACAACAGCGGAGTTGCCGGCTGCTTGTAGTCGGTATTTTTCGCGGTCGCGCTGGGTGACTGAGCGCCCGGTGAAGGTTTTGTAATCCCACACCACGATCGGGTCAGTAACGTTGTCCACGACACAGCCGAAGTACCAGAGCGCCTGGCCCTCGTCGCCGGTTACAAGTGGCATCGATAGGTACTTCTCGGTCATCACCGGCTTCTGGTCGCGGGTCTTGGATGCGAGCGAGAGGGCGTGCATGATAGTCCAGTTCTGGTAGGAGAGGTTGTCCGCTTCGCTCATCTGCTCGTGGTCGCGGATAGTGGTCTTCTCTTCTTTCCAGAAGTCACGCGCCCAGCGTTCGAGCTGGTTGGGCATCACCTGGATACCGTCGCGCCGCTTTTCGTTCAGGCGCTTCATGGCTCGGTGAGTGGCCTTGCCGACTGCCGAATCCGGGGTCGGGATAAACTCCGCTTCTGGTCGTTTCAGTTCATAGGTGCCGAGCCAGTTGGCGGCGCAGAAGTCGTAAGTGTTGAGGGCGCTGAAGCTGAGAGAGCGAGTTTTCTTATTCGGCATCGGTGGCCTCCGGGTGGCGGTAGACGTGTTCGGGGGCGATGAGCATGGGCTTGTAGCCGCGCTTCATGCTGTCCCAGATCCACTTCTTGCTGTGCTTGACCTGGGCCTCGGTGAGCGGTTCACCCTTGGCGGCTTTCATGGCGGCGAAGTGGTTGAAGAAGGCACGGGCCTTGTCTTGGTCGGTGGGTTTGGGAGAAATCGGAATTACACTCTCGGCCCTCATGCCGGGTTGCCTTGCACTCGGTCAACAAACACATCCAGCAGCGCAACGGCTTCGTCGCTGTATTGCTTGGCAACGGCGGCACTTTGCAGCCGGACTGCGTTCTCGTAGTTCTTTCCGGCTTGGTACGTTAGATTGAAAGAGCCCGTCCAAACGATGTCATCAGCGACAACAAACTTGTGGTGCATCAGCCCATCCCCATAGTTCGGGTCACCCAGTACTCCGACGAAAAACCATTCGTTATCGGTCTTCGCTCGGAATGCAGCGTCCAGCAATAGATCGGCTGTCTTATGGGCACCTGGACGCTCAATGTCAGATAAGTTCAACAGCACTAGCCGACCCTTGGCACGTGATTCGATAACCGCAGAAGCAATCCGGTCATCGGTAAACCACGCAGATGCAACGGCCACAAAGCGCGTGGCAGTCCGAATGTCCGCCAAAATTGCCTCGGTAATGCCGGCAGACTTGCCAGGGCGGTTGAAGAACACCTGAACGTCAGTCACGCATCACCATCCGGCTGCAATGTGGGGCGGATGCTGACGGCGCGCCGTGCGCGGAACAGGTGGCATAGGCTTCCTTCCCGGAGCCGATCAGCGACACGGTTGGTGCGCGCTGTGATTTCCTGCATGGTGAGGTTGGTGGCAATCATCGTCGGGTATCGATTCCGGTACCGGCGGTCAATCAGCGCGGTCAGTGCTGCCTTCTGGAAGTCCGTTCGAAACTCTTCCTCGCTGATGTCATCAATCACCAACCACGGGGCATCGCTGATTTCTTTCAGCTCGAGGTCGTACCCGCCATCACCTGACGACTTCTGTGCAAGGCGTAAGGTCGCTGTGAGTTCGTACCACGGGATGTACCGCACCATCTTGCCGGCCTCAACGAGCGTGCCGGTTGCAGCCACGGCCAGGTGGCTCTTGCCGATTCCGTTGCGGCCAATAAGCACCAACCACGGCAACCGACCTGCGAGCCATTGCTTGGTCGCGTCGAGCATCTCCGCGCAGTCTTCGTGCTTGTCGAGGTTAAACGTCGAGAATCGCTTCGTGCGGAACTCGTCTTCGTTCAGGCCCGACTGTGCAAGCAGCACCCGGGTTCGGTACTGGCCTGCTGTCTCTTTGCACCGACAAGGCTCCGCCCAAGCGTCGCCGTTGTCGTTGCGGAGCAGCAAATAGCCAATGTCTCTGCACTCGGCGCACTTTGGCGGGGTCTCATCTTTAGGCGGGTATCGGTCGCTGTTGGCTGCGTGAGCTTTCTCTAAAAGCAGTCTCCACTTCCTCGTCCAGGTCGTACTTGTCTCGCCCGGATGGGATTCCGCTAGCTTCGTAAAGCCCGCTGGTTGATGGGTAGGCTCCATTGGTCGCTCCGTTCTTGCGTCCCCACAAGGCGTAGGCGGACGGCTTGCCGGCAGCTCTCCAGCCACCGATGTTCTTGGCGACAAGGTGCGGCCCGATGTAATCGCCGTTACTGGTCGCAATCAGGGCCGACCAACAGGCATAAGCGTCGGGGCCATATTGCTCGCAGGCTGCCCGAATCACCGTGGCGGCTCCGCTGTATTCGTGGCGGGCAAGCGCCGTGAACTTGTCACGCAACGCTTGGAACCAGGCTGCCCGTGCTTCTTCCGCCGCAGGGTCACTGAGCGGTGCTGGTCCGTCTTTTCGGGGACGGATTGGCTTGACTTTTTCTTCCGCCACATCGGGCACGGCGGCAGCCGGTGCCGTGTGTTCTTGGGAGGAAATCTTTGTTGAATTCTTTGTATGTATAGGAACATGCCGTTTTGGCATGTTGTCAGGTGCCATATTGGCATCTTCTAACGTGCCATCTTGGCATGTTCTGCCTTCATTTAAAGTGCCATCTTGGCATCTGAGCCGATCAACCTCCTGGTGGTTGACGGTGTACCAGTTGGTTCGTTTGCGACTGGTTTCGACCAGCCCTTTCTCGACCAATGTGGCAATGGAGCGGCGTAGGGTTCGTTCACTCATCCAGGGAAACATCTGGTCGAACCCTCCTTTCCACTGCTGATAGGTCCACTGCTTGCCATCGCGTTCTTCAGAGGTTGAGATGCTGACGAGGTAGTCGAGCTGCAAGAGCACGATGCTCTCGTTGAGCCCGATTTTTTGGGCAAGCGCAGGGCTTACCCGCATGACTGCCGGGGATGCAGTGGCTACCTCGTCGTTGCGTTTTGACACGGGCTAGTTGGCCGCCAGTTCGGTCTTCGCTACCACAAGGGCGGCGTTGGCCTGCTTCTTGAAGTGCTCGTGATTGGCCCACTGGGCAATGAATGACGCCTGGTCGGCGCGGAGCCCTTTGAGGCCGTTACCGAAGATGGCGCGGACCAGCAGGTCGCAGTCCGCTTCTTCTCCGAGGGCTTCGAAGAGGATGCCGGCGATGTGCTCGCTGACCTTGTTCGTGGCAGGTTCATGGCTCATCGTCTCGGCGGACTTGCGAGCACGGTCCAGAATCTTCCGGCCTAGGCTCTCTTCCATCGAAACGACTTCACCCTGTACCGGGACGGTGTTGTTCGGCGGAGGCATTTGGCGTGGGGCCCTCTCGGAGGTACGCTGCTCTTTGCGCTCCTGCGCCCGGTCACCGCGACGCTGTTGTTGCTGGAACTCCTTGATCATCTGTGCCACGAACGCCTCGGGGATAAGCGCCCGGAGTGCGTTGCGCTGCGCCTTGCTGAGTGCCTTTTCGAGGGCAAAGACATCCGGGGTTTTGTTGCCATTGCGAGCAGTTGCAAACTTCTCTTGGCGCTTGATGCCCCAGTTGCCGCCGCCATTGAGCGGGTCCTCGGCGTACACCCGAACCTCGATGTAATCGTCTGTTTCGATCACGATGGGTTCGCGTTCGGCAACTCGGATGCGGGCTTGGCCGTACTTATTGAGCTGGCGCACGGACTCCCGCACGCCGGCCACGGACAACCCGGTGACATTACCGAACTGGTAGATCATGCGATCGAGCGAAGCGCCTTTGAGTTCGGCAAGAATTTGGTCTTCGTCCAGGCGATCCATTTCCTGGTACGGGTCAACCATCTCGCCTGTATCGGCGCGAACCATTTGCCCGTTCATCGTGGGTCAATCCCTTCCAGCACGCACTGCTGGTAGGCTGCGTCGTACTTGACTTCCCAGGCGTGGATGACCGCGTGATCGGTACCGAGCCGAGCACGAGCGAGGCCGTACTGTGCGGCTTCCAGTGCGCGGTACGGCGATAGGTGACTGAGGTCGGGCGGGAACCCGATCGGGTCGTGACGGCGGGTCTTGGTCAGCACCATAGGGGGTTCCTTTCGGCCTGCTCGGCTGGTATACTTGCATGTGGGTTTACGGTCCTTTGCCCGCTTCTGGTGTGGTTGCCAGGGCGGGCATCTTTCTGCCCGGTCATCACGCGGCCTTGCCACGGACGGACTGGATGACACGCTGCACGTCGCGCAAGGCGTTCTGTTGCTCGACCTGGCGGCGCTGCATGTCCATCAATCGCCCCTCCATGTAGTCGAGTAAGCTCACGACCTGCCGCGCGGGAATGGTGTCTGGGGTTGCGGGTGCGCTGGGTTTTGCGTTTCGGGTCACAGTGGTTCCTCCATGTGTGCGAGCAGCAGTTCTGCTCGTAGGTGAGGGTGAGGTTCCCCGTGGTGCTAGCCCGCCGGCGTTCCGCAGTGTCGGCATGTTTGGGCATCCACACTCACCACCACCTACGAGCGTTGTTGCGTACTCCTGTCTGGATGTGTGGTCCGAGCGGGATGGGTAAAAGGAGTAAAACCCCATGCGCTCCACATCCAGGCAGCAGGACACAACAACGCTATGAGAAGCGAGGCCAGTGGCATTCTGGCCCCGCGTATGCACTTCCCGGTGCGCATCCGGTGTCTGCCGCCGTACGACGAGCACCAACTCAGCGGCGACATATCGGGTGTGGCTCACTTCAGCACCCACACGACGAGGCAGAGGGCGGCGAGGATGAGCCAGGACAGATCGACCGGCATCACAGCCACGCCACCATCACGAGAATGGCGAGCAGGTAGACCGGGACGTAGGCGGACTGGGCCAGCCACTGATCGAGCCAGCGGACATACCAGACGACGGACCGGCGCGTGCCACGAGCGAGCAAGCGGTGACGGCGGGTCATGCGGCGTCTCCTGGGCGGGCGTATCGTGCGCGCCACCCGCAGGGGGTGGAGAGGATGGCGGCAGATGCACGGGCGCGACAGACATGCTCCGTGATGGTCTTGCTGTAGCCGCGACCTGCGGGGCCGGTCGTCGAGGTTCGGCCCACAACGACCGGAATGACGGACTGACTCCCGCAAGCGGGGCATGTCGTTGCGTCCGGTGGCAGCCAACCAGGGACAAAGGTCATGCTTCCCTCCCGAAAAACACATCGCGGTACACCTGGGCAAGCGTGGCTGCGTGCCGGTACTGCCCGGCACCAATGGCAGAGACGAAGTTGAGGTAAGCCAACTGGACTGCGGCATCCCGGAGGCGGTCCTGTTCCTCAGCAGGAGAAAACACGGACCCAGCAATGTGCGGCGTCGCGGTGATGGTGGTCACGCTGCCTCCCATCGGTGTTCTTCCGCCCAGTCGCGGGCGGCGTCGTCGCGTTCAGCATCCCAACTGCATTGGCGGTCCGCGAACTCCGGCGCGGTATCGACGTACTGGCACTCGAAACAGATCGCCATGCCGTTTTTGAAGGTGACGGCGTTTCCGCAGGACTGGCATTCCACGTCCGGCGCGGCGTCGGTGGTCGTGCCGGTGATGATGGCGGTGAGCTGGTCACGCACGAAGGCGAGCAGTGTTTCGGCGTCGCGGAGATGGCCGTATGGGCCGAAGTGCTTGGGTTCGCCACTGGGCAGCGGGGCCAGGGCGATGCGGTCGGCGGCGTGCCGCAGGTGGAGCTGTGCCAGGTCGAGGTCGATCCGGGCGTTCAGGAATGGCTGAGTGGCGGTGGTCATGCCGCCACGCTCCGTTCGGTCTGGTGCCACTTCCGGGCGTCGGCTTCGTCCCATTCGTCGCTGGTGCGAGCGAAGGCGAGGCAGGAGTCGCAAAGCCCAAGTTCTGTGTCCGTCACCGGGTTGAGGCAATCGGCACGGCCAGCACACGCGTCTGGGTTATCCGGATAGGTGGCATTGGTGGTTCTTGTGGCGGTCATGCTGCCACCTTCACGCGGTCGTTGATGAGGGATGTGGCGTGGTCAGCGATGCGGAGTGCGACGGCGGCGCGACGAATCCCGTAGGTCAGTGCGTCGGTGGCCAGCAGCCGGCACTTGTCGGCGCGGTTCTGCAACTGGGCGACGGTCATGCGCGAGTGGTCGGCGGTCAGGTTGCGATACAGCGAGTCTTCCTGCCATGTCTCGATGTCATCGAGGCGGCGATATTGGTAGGGGAGCGATGTGGTCGGGTTCACGGTCTACTCCTTCATGCTGCCTGGGTCGGGGTGTCGGACAAGAGCGAGAGCCATTCGCGTCGGATGGCGGCTGGAACGTCGAGCGCGTCGGCCATTTGTCCGACTAGTTCGGGGGTGAGCCGCTCGCCTGCGTAGCGACCTTTGCCGTTGAGCATTCGAGAAAGGCGGTCGCCTGGCATGTTGAGTGCCACGCAAAGACGGTTGTGCTTGATGTGTTCTCGATGCAGGTAGGCCAGGATGCTGGCTCCTGCTGGCTGCGGGTCGCTGTGCCGAATGGTCAATCTGGTCAACATGTGACCATTATCGGTCTATGTGGTCAATCTGTCAACACTTTTTGGCATGGATTTTGACCACTTCGACCAATTCCGTGACGGGCCATAAATTGGATGCGCTAGTGCCAAAATCTGTTGGTATGATGGGTACGTGGTTACTTTGGTTAGCGATAGACCGATGGCTGCCGTTTCGTTTGGGCGATGGGTTGAGCATGAATACGGCCAGCGGCAACTCAGCCAACGCAAGTTTGCTGGGCTTATTGGCGTGGGCCATTCGACTATCAGCACGTGGATCAATAAGGGTCGGCAGCCGGAGCGTTACACCTGCTATCGCATAGCCGAAGTCTTGGGCATTGATGCTTCTGAGGTGCTAGAGCGGGCTGGGTACGCGGTCGACGCGCCACTAGAGGTCCAGGACACCACAGAGCGAGGGACCGAATCCCCCGCAATCCTGCTGTACGGTGGCGGGAAGAACCTGACCCAGCGGCAGAAAGACGAGCTGGCGCGGCGTGTGGCCGAGACGGTCGAACAGTATTGGACGGAGATCGAACGCACAGAGACTGAGTGAGGTGACAATGCCGGTGCTGGCAACGCGCTGGGGTAAAGAACTACGGCAGCAGTATGCGGTCGATGGGTGGCGGGATATTGAGGCGGTGGCGCGGGCGGAGCGGGTGCCGGTGGTCCGGGTGGATTGGCTGCATGATGCGTATGGTGTGCCGGGCCTGACCTATGACGAGACAGTGCTGATTGATTCGACGTTGCCGCGCTGGCGGCAGGCACTCACCTTAGCCCACGAGCTGTACCACTGGAAGTTCGATAGCCCCGCCCTGGCGCGTCTGCTCTGGGGAACGAACGATGTCCGGGTCGCGCAGATGGAAGCGCGGGCCACGGCATTTGCAGCGGCGTTGGTGTGGTGACGCTTGACACCTGAGGAACGCAGGGCGGTAGAGGTTCGGCAGGGGACGTGTATCGGGAGCGTGAAGCCTCGCCTCGGTATGTCCCTTACTGGTTTTGGCTGTCTCTCGCTGTGTGTCGTGCTGCTGGGTGGGTGCATCCCCCGTCCTGCCGGTGTCGTGCCGGTGGCGCCCACTGCAACCCCTGCACCTTCCCGGCATGTCGGCCTTGGTTCCACGATCGCGGACTGGGAACGCGTGCAGGGGAAGATGACCCGTGAGGATGCCGGATTTCGGCAATACCAGGGTGGGACGCTGATTGTGAGTGTGGCTGACAACCGGCTGAACTACGTCGAGTATTCCTACAAGAACGCAGGGCTTCCGCCGTTGGTGGACGAGGCCAAGAAGAAAGCTGCGACTATCTACCCGGAAGATGCTGTCTTGGTTCGGTCGTACGATGCACGATCAGGGAACCCGGTGGACCTGTTCAAGAGCGCATCCCTAGCGGCTGCTTTGCCGAAAGAGGAATGGTCCGGGGGCGAGCCGGGAAACTTCATCGTAATCTATCGTGTGACAACGGGCCGGGTTACGTCGTTCGTGGTTGCAACCGGGAACAACCCTTAGACCTCTGACGCGCGACTAGTCCAGCGTGCCGTGTCCCTTGATCCGCCATAACCATCGCGCCAACCGCTCGGTTCCGGCCCGTGCATCCGCTCGTAGGACAGGCGGTGTCGGGTATGGCTTCCATTTCTGCGCTTCGGCCAACCAACTGTCCGGTCGTTCGTTGCGGTGCCATTCACCAACGGTCAGCCGTATCCAGTCGCTTTCGATATCGACTTCGCCGTCGCCCAGCAAGCCCAGGGCGGCGATGCCGCGCTGTTGATGCTTGGGGAGTGTTGCCAGCCCCTGCTCCCAGTCCGCCCACCAATCCACGGCGGCCAGGTGCTGACTGGCCCCCTTGATTGGCTTCTGGATGGATAGCATCACGATCTGCTCTTCACGCGGTCGTGGCCGGCACGCACCCGGTAGCACCATCAACTCATGCCAGCAACAGTGCTGATGCAATGCCGCGCCCCAGGTCATGTTGCTGCGTCGTTCAGCCTCACCTTCCCTCAGTGGCATAGTGCACACTCCACCATCCGAGCGGCCTGGGTTGCCCGTTGCCGTAAGACCAGCAACGATCCATGGGTTCTGCGTTGTTTGCGGGCAAGCGTGCGCCAGCTGGTACGCGGGTGTTTCACGTCCGGTCCCACTCTGGCGTAACACAAAGCAGCGGCGCGGAGATGCCGTGGAAGGGAGCGGATCGCCTGAATAGTGGCGGGGTAGGATACGGAAGCCGGTGCGGTTGATCCATCACACCAGCCCGGAGCCTGATCGTTGACGAGACAGCAGCGAAGGTGCCGGAGGAGCGTTTCACCCGAGACGCGGAGTGTGGATGCACTCACCTATCGAAAAGTCCTTTGAGTAGGGCCAGTATCGATAGGTGAATCATATCGACCCGGTTCCAGCCTTAGCAAGCAAGTTGGTACTAGGTATTGCGCTATGCCAGAACAGACCGCATAATGTGGTAAGGTGGGGAGAATATCCCCGAAGTAATGCCGTGCCGGAAGGTGCGGCGTTTTGCTTTAAGGTGGTTATGGCGAAGACCGTGCCGTGGCGGAACCGAATCGTGGACCACGGGGCTGAGTCGCCATCCCAGTTACTTGCCCACCCAGCCAATTGGCGGATTCACCCGAAGAACCAGCAGGACGCGCTAACCGGCGTTCTCAACGAAATCGGCTGGATACAGTCGGTCATCGTCAATCAGCGCACCGGCTTTGTCATTGACGGCCATCTGCGCGTTGCGCTTGCCATCAGTCACAACGAGCCGGAAGTCCCGGTCGTTTACGTGGACCTGTCGGACGAAGAAGAGGCGTTGGCCCTCGCGTCCATTGACCCGATCAGCGCAATGGCGGCGACCGATAAGGAACTGCTCGACAGCCTGCTTCGTGATGTGTCGTCAGCCGACGCAGGCGTTCAGGCGATGCTGTCCGACCTGGCCGAGAAGAACGGGCTTGATTACGGTGGCGCGTCCCCGGAGCCGGGTGAAGGCGGCGATGAGTTTGACCCAACCCCGGACGAGGGGCCGACCCGCTGCCAACCAGGGGATCTGTGGCTGATAGGTGGCAAGCACCGTCTGCTATGCGGTGATAGCACGAACCCGGCTGACGTAGCTCGATTGATGGGCAATGACCGCGCTGCAATGATGTGGACTGACCCGCCTTACGGTGTTGACTACGTTGGTAAGACCAAGGAAGCCCTGACTATCCGCAACGATCTGAAGGGAGGACTGGAAGGGCTACTGACCGACTCGTTTGGTGCGGCGAATGATGCTCTTGACGACGGGGCCGCAATCTACATAGCGCACCCGGCGGGTGCGCTATCAGTGACCTTTGGTAATTGCTTTGTTGCTCAGGGTTGGCGTCTACACCAGACACTGACGTGGGTGAAGAACTCAATGGTGCTGGGGCACAGTGATTATCACTACAAGCACGAGCCGATCCTGTTTGGCTACAAGCCGGCAAACGGCAGGCGTGGACGTGGTGGCGAAGGCTGGTACGGCCCGAACAATGCAGTCAGCGTGTTTGAGGTAGATCGGCCCTCCCGAAGCGAAGATCACCCAACGATGAAGCCTATCGACCCTATATCGCCGATGATTGAGAACAGTAGCCAGCAAGGCGATGTGGTGTACGACCCGTTCTTGGGAAGCGGCAGCACATTGATAGCCGCACACCGCACGGGGCGCACCTGTTACGGATTGGAACTGGACCCGAAGTACGCAGACGTAATCCTGCGCCGTGCCGAAGCCGAAGGGCTGACGGTCGAGCGGCTGGACGAATAAAAGTCTTTTAACTCCCGACACACTATGAAAACACCACGCTACACCAAAGAACAGATAGCAACCGCCCTGACGCGAACCAAGGGCATGATCACGCTGGCCGCGCAAAGCCTCGGCTGTGACCCGACAACGGTGCGGAACTACATCGCACGATATCCGGACTTGCAGACGGTCTTGAGCGATGAGCGCGAGCGAATGACGGACGTGACCGAGCTGAAGCTGTATGAGGCTATTCAGAATCGGGAAGGCTGGGCAATTACGCTTTACCTGAAGACGCAGGGCAAGCAGCGCGGGTACGTGGAACGACAAGAGTTGACCGGGGCCAACGGTGGCCCGATTGCCACGACGACACAACCGGACTACAGCAAACTTTCAACGGACGAACTGAAAACCCTACGTGACCTCCTTAGCAAATCCGCCTAGTCTGGCGGACATTGACCGGGAGATCTCCCGGCGCTCGCTGGTCGAGTTCATTCGGCTTGCGTGGCCGGTAGTCGAGCCGTCCACCCCGTATGTCCACGGCTGGCACATTGACGCGATTGCCGAGCACCTCGAAGCGGTGTCGCGCGGCGAGATACGCAACCTCGTCATCAACATGCCGCCACGGCACGCCAAGAGCTTGCTGGTATCGGTGTTCTGGCCGGTCTGGGAATGGACGACCCACCCGGAACGGCGCTGGCTCTATTCGTCGTATGCGTTGAGCCTGTCCATCCGGGACAGTCTGAAATGCCGGCGGTTGATTGAATCGCCCTGGTTCCAGGAACGCTGGGGCCATGTGTTCGCGCTGACGAACGACCAGAACGCCAAAATACGCTTCGATAACGATAAGACGGGATACCGGATAGCAACGTCGGTCGGTGGTGCTGTCACCGGCGAGGGCGGCGACCGAGTAATCGTTGACGACCCTGCGAACGTCAACGATGCCTCGTCTGACCTTATGCGACAACGCACGATTGAATGGTGGGACCAGGCGATGAGCACCCGGCTCAATGACCCGAAGACGGGCGTGAAGGTTATCGTCATGCAGCGCGTCCACCAGGACGACCTGTCGGGCCATGTGCTCGCCCAGGGCGGCTACGAACACCTGAAGCTGTCGGCAGAGTACGAAGGCACCAAGACGGTGACCTCTATCGGCTGGGAAGACCCACGCACCGAACCGGGCGAACTACTCTGGCCGGAACGGTTCGGCGCGGACGAAATCGCCAACCTGAAACGGGCGATGGGTCCGTATGCGGCTGCCGGGCAGTTGCAGCAGCGGCCAGCACCGCTGGGAGGCGGTCTATTCAAGCGAGCGTGGTGGAAGTTCTACACCGAACTACCGAAGCTCGACACGATGATCCAGTCGTGGGATATGGCGTTCAAGGACACGGCGGGCAGCGACTTTGTTGCCGGCCACGTCTGGGGCAAATCCGGGGCTGACCGCTATTTCGTCGGGCGCTTTCATCAGCGTGTGGATTTCGTTGAAACCGTCAAGGCCGTCGAAGCGATGAGCGAACGGTATCCGACCACCCGTGCCAAGCTGGTCGAAGACAAGGCGAACGGTCCTGCGGTGATCAGCACCCTGCGGCATAAAATCAGCGGGCTCTTGCCGATCACGCCGGAAGGCGGGAAGCTGGCGCGCGCGAATGCAGTCGTGCCAGCAATCGCGGCAGGAAATGTCTACTTACCGCACCCGGATACTGCAGCGTGGGTGACAGAGTTTATCGAAGAGTGTGCCCAGTTTCCGAACGGGGCGCACGATGATGATGTGGACGCTATGACGCAGGCGCTCCTCCATCTGGAGAATAGGAAGTCGCTTATGGTGTCGTTCATCTAGTGGGTATCCTCGATACCCTGGCGCGGCGATTCGGCTATCTCCCGGCAGCGGACGCCAAGGCCCTGCCACGCCCAGGCTCGTTGTACCCATCCCACGCCAATGGCATCGCCTACGGTGGCCCGTTGACCTTCCCTGGCTGGGAGAAGTACGAGGCACAGGTCCAGGGCGACCGGCAACAGCGGCGGGCGATGATGAGCCCGTGGGTGTATAGCAACATCGCGGCGATTGCCCGTGAGTTCTCAGCCGCCCAATTGGTCGTGAAAGAGCGCGACGGCGAAGACCTGACCGACGCTATCAACCACCCGCTGGAGCAGCTCTGGCGGCGACCCAACCCGGTGATGAGCCGCACGTTCATCGCCGAATACTGGGTCGTGTCCCGGCTCCTGTTTGGTGAGTCTTACCTGTTCCTTGCGCCGAAGGGGAACACGATCGGGGAACTGTGGCCGGTGCCGGCGCAGTTCATGAGCCCGGTCCCGGACGAGAACCTGGTCATCCGCGAATACCGCTACCAGACGCGACCGGACAGCAAGCCGGTGATGATTCCGTCTGAGTACGTGGTCTACTCGCGCACGGTGAACCCGTTCAACCTGCTCCGTGGCCTGTCGCCCTTGACGGCGGCACTGCTTGCCGTGGACGCTGACCTGGCGATGGCCGAATGGAATCGGAACTTTTTCAGCAAGTTCAACGCCGTTCCGCACGCGGTCATCAGCCTGAAGCCCGATGTGCTGGATACCGACTTCCTGCGCTTCCGGCAGGAATTGTTCGACTTCTTTGGCGGCGGGCAGCGGCGCACGATGGTCGCCCGTGGCGGCGACGTGGACGTAAAAGTCTTCGGCGCGACCCAGAAAGAGATGGATTTCCTGGCGGGCCGTGAACTGTCCAAGGAAGAAATCGACCGGGTATTCGGTATTCCCGAAGGCTACTGGTCCGCCGACGCCACTCGCGCCAATAGCAGTCACGCCAGCAGCGCACTGACCAACAACGTGATCTGGCCGCTGCTGGTGACGCTGGCCGAAGACCTGCAAAACGTCCTGGTCCCTGAGTGGTTCCCGGACACCACCGTGGTCGAGTTCGAGGACATCCGCCCGCGTGACCGTGAGTTGGCGCTACGCGAAACAACCTCGCGCCTGCAATACTGGACGTTGAACGAACTGCGCCAAGAGGACGGCAAAGACCCATTGGACGGCGACATCTTCGAGGTGCTCCCGGCGCAAGCCGCACTCACACTGGCCGCCGGTGGCGTGATTGAACTGCCTGACGAAGAAGACGACGCCGAGATGGAGACTGAAGAGCCGGAAGGCGATACCCCGCCCGACGTGGCCGCTGATCCTGAACTGGCCGCTGCCCTCAACGGTGGCGGGCTGCCGGAGGCCCCGGAAGAGTTCGAGGCTGTGACCGATCAGATGACCAAGGCGCTGGGGCAATGGGAACGGAAGGCACTGAAGCGGCTCAAAGAGCGCGGCAAGGCTGCCTGCTCCTTCGAGAGTACCGACATACCGGAGAGCGTCAAAACGGCCATCCTGGGGGCGCTGGAAGGCGCACAGAGCCAGGAGCAGGTACGGGCGGCATTCAAGGCGATCCGCATTATCCCGCGAGGCGTGGACGAGCCGGTGGCGGCACTGCCGGAAACGGTCACGGTGGACGATAGCGACATCGGGCGAGCCGTGGACCTGTGGGGATCCGTGATGGCCGATACCGAGTTTGCTGGTATTCTCAACGCAAAGGCGTTGGGTGGTGATGCGTGAGTGAGGTTCGCAAGGCCGTCATCTTCATGCCGTGCAGCAAGGGTATGGACCGTGAACTGGTTCAGTCGCTCGTCACGGCGGAACGGTTCCCCGGTTTGATTGACGGCCATGTCGTTGATATTGAGCACAACGAGTACCGGAACCCGGACGGCCTGTACCGCTATGCGATTATCGCCAACGTTGACGGCGATGTGTATCAAAGCAAAACCGGGCTGCCGATTGGTGATGCGTGAGGCTTCGCCTTTGGACTGCCCGCCTTGTTCAGCGGCTTGATGACTGGTCGCATGAGTATCCGTCAAGCAAAGCGATGTTACGATTCAGGAGCCTGACGCGGGTTTGTGAACTGGCCGAGATTAGTTACGGTTGGGGACCAGATGCCTCTGATTGGGACGACAATGGCCCTTGGTGGATGTTTGCCGCCTATCGTTGGTTTCGGCCTGTTCTGTGACCCTGCCTGAGATTCGCGCCCAGGCCCAACGGCTTGCGAATAGCACGAACTACGAAGCACAACCGAACACGCCGACCAAGCAGCTTGCACGGCTGATTGTGGCCCTGGTAGACCACATCGAACAGCAGCCAGTAGCGACCATCGGCAGCCTGACGGCGGCACTGGCAACGGTGAACGACCTGGACCGGCCCCACTGGTCGGTGGCTACGGAGACACGGTGATTCAGAAGATCAAGTGCCTATTCGGTCATCACGATTGGAGTGCGCTGACGGTCCGGTCGGAGCGCGTTTCTCGCGGTGACGACTGGGTGACTGTGCATCCCGTCACTGATCAGTGCATGTGCTGTGGGATTGAACGTGAAAACGTGTGGGAAGGCTCGGTAATCTCCAAAGAGCAGTACCGGCGCAACTTCCTCGCCAAGCGACCAAAGCCGCAAGTCATTCACTGGGCACCTTGCCAGCCTGATCAGCATGTGTTTCCGTTCCCGAAGGCGTCACCGCACGGGTTCACGCCAGCATGGGCTTTTGCAGACATCTACCTGACCTGCGAGCGTTGCGGAATGCAAGTGCCAGCATCGCGGCGATTTGATATTGACTACTTGGCGAACGGCGCAAAGTCCGTGGTTATCCCGCAAGGCGTTGCGTGGGGCACGGCTATCCCGCAGCAGGTATTTCCGGCAACGTATCCGGCGACCTATCCAGTGCCACGATACTAAGTGGCTGAACCGTTCGGCTTTTCCTTCGATACCGGCTCCGCTCGATACCGCAACACCGCCACAGGTCGCTACGTCTCGAACAGCCAGATAACCGGGCTGCGGGACGCCTTTGCCGACCGGGTGATGGGGCGTACCGATGGCGTGGTATCCCGCCTGGTGTCGGGTGACATCACCATCAGCGACTTTGAATCCGCGATGCGGCAACACGTCCGGGATGTTCACCTGGCCGAATACACGCTGGGGCGTGGTGGCCGCGCGGTGATGACCCAGGCTGACTACGGGCGCACCGGCTACTACCTGCGGGACCAGTACGGCTACCTGCGGAAGTTCCGGGACGAGATCGCGGCGGGAAACCTGACCGACGAACAAATCAAGGCACGGGCGCGGCTCTACACCGAAGATGCTATAGGCGCGTTTGAGCGTGGCCGGTTGGCCGCATTCGAGGGCGCAGGCGTCCAGTACGTCAAGTACGCCACCCAGGAAGATAAGCGCGTCTGCCCGGTGTGCGGTCCTGACCACGGCAAGGTGTTTGCGATTCGAGACGTGCCGGCGATTCCTCGGCATATCTCGTGCCGCTGCACCACCGTACCAACTGAGAAGGCCGCATGACCGCGTTTATCGTCTTGGACACGTTCCCGACCAGCCCGGTCCCACGAAGCGTGCCGAACGATGGGGCGCAGTTGCCGTGGCTGGGTGCCATCCTGACGCGGGACTATTTCCTGAACAAAGCCAACGGGCTGCCGGTGCGCGGTGTTGACCCACTGTGGGACGAGGCGCATTCGGCGCTGCCGAACATCTGGCCACTGAACGGGAGTATGCAGGGTGATTGACGAAACCTATACCGATGCACTGAAGACCGCGCATACCGCTGTTCGCGTGACCCAGGCGGAAGCGGTGGAAACATTGGCGTCTATCGTTGGTGCGTACCATGCGGCATTGATCGCGCATGGCATCCCGGACAACCTGGCCGCTGATTTGGTGATGGACTTCCAATCGTTTCAACTGGACCAGATCGCGGAGATGCGTGGCTCTTAGCCTCTCCGTTATCACACGGGGCCTAGACAATCTCGCAACCCTTGCCAATACGCTCCGGTCGAACGGCTGGATGCAGGCAGCCGCGAACGAAGCGGCACGCGCTCTTGAACGCAACCTCCAACGTTACCCGGCAGTGCGCCGGCGAAAGCAAGCCTTCAAAACCGCCAAACAACGGCGGTTTTTCTTTGCCGCGCTCGCAGACGGGCGAATCCGGGTGCCATATCAGCGGGCCGGAAACCTGGGGCGTGGTTGGCGAGCAGGCGTGGTGATGACAGGCGGTGGACTGACCATCACCGTCGGCAACACCACGGCGTATGCGCCCTACGTCCAGGGTAGTCGGCAATCCGGCTATCACCGGGGCAACTGGCAGACCGTGAGCGAGCTGTCGGCCACCGAAGAACGGACAGTGGTCAGCATCTTCGACCGCACCGTCGATCAAGTCATCAAGAACGGTTCGGTCGCGGCAACGTTTGACGACCGAGCCGGAGTACTCAGAGACACTGGCACCGGACGGTTTACCAGCGTGTCACAGGCGACGGGAGGGCGGTAATGACTGAAATCAAAGCCGCCAACTACCAAGCCCGTGGAGGGGCAGACCATGACCAACCTCGCCAACGCGGTACAAACCGCAATCACCGAGTTTCTGGCACGGCTCACCGCTGCCAAGGCGATCGGTACCGACCGTGCGGCATCCATTGAGGAAGCGGCAGACATCCTGACCAGCCACCTTGCCGGGATGGACGAGGAGCTGGTAGCCGACGCCTTGAAGGCAGGACGGCGCAACAGTTCCCGCGATCTGACCACGATCCAGAGCATCCACGACTTTGCGGCGAATCTGGGTGCCGATTGTGGCACCGCCGAAAAGCCGACGCTGAAGGCGCTCCCGCCTGGAATGAGCTACGACGAAGCGCGTCGTCAGGTGCAGATCGCCATTCAAGAGAAGAACAGCCCGGTCAGCGAGACGCTGATGAACGGGGAAGTGGTCAGCCATGACTACTACTGCTGGGTCGCGGAGTTGTACGAAGACACGGCCATCTACGAAGGCCCAGACCACGGCGACCTGTTCCGTGTGTCCTACGCCTTCACCAGTGACGGGCTATTGCTCGGCGATCCGGTGAAGGTCCAGCGGGTCACGATGTACGTGCCGGTTGAGGATTACACGGTCATCAAGGGAGTGGCGGGCGGTGTCCAGCTGTACTCCTACAACGCTGACCGGGCCAAATGGGAGCCTGCCAGTCTTGTGGGTGAAAGTATCCTGCCTGAACCTACACAGAACCCCTACGCCGTGAAGTCCCTTGGCAACGACCGGGTGGGCGGCTATGCGTTGCTGTTCGGGGACGCCACCAACACCGACCTGACCGGCGATTACTTCACCAAGTCCACCGAGTTCTGGCTGGAAGAGTTCGGCGATAAGCGGCCAATGCTCTACCAGCACGCCGTCTTCGACCCGGCCACCAAGAGTAACCCGGTTGTCGGCACCTGGGACACCTTCCGGGTGGACGACATCGGCGTGTGGACTGAAGGCCAGCTCAAGAAGGCCCACAAATACAAGCAAGCCATCCAGCAGTTGATTGATGCGGGCGCGCTCGGCCTATCGAGCGGGTCTGCGCCTAATCTCGTGCTGAAAACCCGCAAGCAGCGGGCCAATGAAATCACCCGCTGGCCGATTCTGGAAGTCAGTTTGACCCCGGAACCGGCAGAACCACGCATGACGCCGGTGACGGCGATCAAATCCTACTTTGCTGATGCCGGGCTGGATCTTCCAGCCGCATTGGACGACGCACCCGACACCCCCGCACCCACGGAAGGCGCAGAGGCTCCTGAGAGCGCGCAGAGCGTGGCAGACCGGGCACGACGGCTGAACGTCGAACTCGACCTACTCACCCTCTAACCAACAGGAGAACCCAGTATGAAGACGCTCGCTGAAATCGTCAGCGCGGCGCGTGAAGCCGTGATCGACAATCGGCTCGATGACGCCGAGAAGCTGACCGCCCAGGCCAAGGCGCTCAAATCGCTCGAAGGTCTGGAATCCACCCCCGTGCCTGAGCCGGAAGTGAAGCGGCTGCCGTTCGGGAATACCGACCCCCAGGCCCAGCCTGACGAAGCCTCCCCCGCCGTCAAGTCGTGGTTTTACAACCGCTACGGCGACACCGCCAAGGGTGCGGAACAGATCGGACGTGAGCTGTACGGCTCCTACGAGATGGCGGCGTACAACAAGTCGATCTCGTTCAATCGCTTTCTCCGGTCCGGTCATCAGGACCAGTACGCCAGCCTCGTGCTGCTCACCCCTGAGCAGATTGTGAACGCTGCCGCTGCCGGCCTCACCGTGGGCGAGATGAAGTCCACCATGATCGAGGCCAACGACGAACTGGGCGGCTTCCTCGTTCCAGAGGAGCTGAACAGCCGGGTCATTGCCCGCCTTCCCGGCCTGACCGTTGTGCGTAGCATGGCGAACGTCCAGACCACCAGCAAGGACAACCTGACCTATATCAAGGCCACGGGCGGCGATGACCGCTACATCGGCGCGGTGCGCGTGACGTGGGTTGATGAGTCTCCGACCGCAGGCGCAGCCGAGACAAACATGACGTTCGGCCAGGTAAAAATCCCGGTCCATGTGGCGATGGCGACCATTCCCGTGTCGAAGAACCTGCTGGAAGACTCCTATGTGAACCTCTCCCAGCACCTGGAAGACCTGGCCGCAAACGGCCTTGCCATCGACGAGGACCGGCAGTTCCTGGTCGGGCTGGGCAACGGTCGCCCGCAGGGCATTCTGAACGGCACCGCTGCCCAGGCGACCGGATCGAACGGGTATCACGACAGCGATATCACCCGTGTCCCGTCCGGCACCGCCGCGGCATTGACCACGGCGGGATTGATCGCCGTACCGTACGCCCTCGCATCCCAGTACCGCACCAATGGCACCTGGGTGTTCAACAAGTCCACCCTCAAGGCCATCAGTCAGTTGGCGGACACGGCGGGGAACTTGCAATTCCGCCCACGCAATGACCAATTGTCTGCCGGCCAGCCCCGCACTCTTGAGAGCTACGGCTTCAAGGAGAGCGAGGCTATGCCGTCGATCGCGGCCAATACCCTGCCGATCATCTTTGGCGACTTCAAGGGGTATGTCATCGCGGACCGCATCGGCATGAGCCTGATGCGCTACGACGACAGCACCACGGCAGAGACCAACTCGGTCAAGTTCGTGCTTCGTCGCCGCGTGGGTGGTCAGGTTACCGAGGGCTGGCGGTTCGCTGTCCAGCACGTGGCCGCCTCCTAATCCTTCCTCATTCGATCTGTTCTGAGCCGTCCTTCGGGGCGGCTTTTCTCGTTTGGAGCGAATCCATGCACACGTTGACTGATCATGTCAGCATCTGGAACACCATCAAGCCCGGTTCGTATGCCGGGACCGCTGCGGGGTCGGACACCTTCGGCGCTGCCGTGTCGATGGCCGGGTATGACACCGCCACCATCTTCATCTGCGGCACGGCTGCCGCTGCTGCCGGATCGGCGGTCTTTACCGTCTTCTCGGCCACTGACGCCGCCAATGCCGGGTCGGCGGCGGTGTCGGCTGCCACCCTCAACTTTGTCGGGACAGCAGTCGCAGCGGACACCGCGCAGTTGTTCACTATCACTCTGAAAGCCGATCAACTGCCGGCCGCGTCACCGTTCATCTTCGTCAAGCAGACGATTTACGGCAACTCGGCGGTCTGGGTCGGTGCGGCCCACATCCTGCGGTACAACGGGCGCAAGCTCCCGGCGGCGAACACCACGCTCCTCCAAGACGTGATGGCGGTCGCCTAACCCTCATGCGTTCAACGGTCCGGCCTACCTCATCGCTTGCAATGGTGAGGGAAAAGAGTTCCCTGGCTCCTGGTCGGACCGCCTTTCAGGGTCAATCGTCACGAAAGGGTATGTGACTCGATGACAACCGCCGAACGCACCGATTACGCAAGCCTGTGGACCCCGCGCAGTCTCGAAGAAGCGATGTACCAGATCGACACCAGCCGGTGTAACGACCGGGACGAGTTCTTCGCGGAAGGCGAACGCATCGCGGAACGACTGAGCCAGTACGTGCCGGAACACTGCAATACCGTCGTTGAGTTTGGTTGTGGTATCGGTCGCATCCTGGTCCACGTGCCGGGACAGTACCGGGTCGGCATTGACGTATCGGCAGAAATGCTGGCCTATGCACGGGATCTATTCCCGGACGTGCACTTCCAGACCCAATACACCGTCTCGTCACTGCTGTGGCCGTATGAACCACAAGCGGACTTTCTGTATTCCTGGCTCGTTCTGCAGCACATGGACTTTGACGATGCCATAGAGGCCATCTGCGCGATGGTGAACGCCCTGCGTCCTGGCGGCGTGGCTGCGCTCCTATTCGCTGGCTACGGTGGCCCCTGGTCGAAGCCCGGCGTGGTACCGGAGTACGAAGCGGAGCAAGTCTTCGACCCGGAGAACGATCGGTACGGCTGCCCCGGTCATCGCATGGTGGCGTGGCAGCGTGCGCATGTCGACCAGATTGGTACCGAGTTGTTCCAGTCGTATGAAGTAATCCCGATTGCTGGAATGTCCGATCGTGAGGAAGCGTGGCTCCGCGAGCGGAACGCCGAAGCCTTTGAGAATCCCGACTGGTCGCCGTACTACCTGCTTGTTGGCACCAAGGCGGCACTCTAATGAGCATCCGACTTGCTTGGAGTAGCAACGCTGCCTTTGCTAACACTGGATACGGTTCCCAGACCCGGACATTCGTCCCTCGTCTCAAGCACCTCGATTGTGTGGACGACATCGCCATGATTGCCTGGTGGGGGCTGGAAGGTGGCGTCCTCGACGGCTGGAACGGGATGCGCATTTACCCGAAGGGAGTGCACCCGTACGGCTCCGACGTGATGGGTGCACACAGCCAGCACTTTGGCGCGGACCTCCTCATCACCCTGATCGATGCCTGGGTCCTCAACCCGAAGGAAATCCCGCCCGGTTTGCGCTGGAGTCCCTGGTTCCCGATCGATAGTGATCCTATCCCGCCGCCCGTCCTGAACGTGGTCAAGGAAGCCTGGAAGCCGCTGGTCTACTCCCGCTTCGGCCAGAAGCTCATGCAGGACGCCGACATTGACGCGACATTCATTCCGCACGGGATCGTTACCAGTATCTACCGACCGATCGGCAAGAAGGTGGCACGCGAACGCCTGGGCTGGGACCAGGACGCCTACATCGTGGGCATGGTGGCTGCGAACAAAGACCGCCCGAGCCGCAAAGCGTTCGCGGCCAACCTCTCCGCCTTTGCCGCGTTCCAGCACGACCACCCAGACGCGATGCTGTACCTGCACACGCAGATGGATGGGCGCGTCGGTGGCGAAGACCTGACCCAGATGGTGAACGCGCTCGGCATCAAAAACGTGATGGCCCCGGACCCCTACGGGTTGCTGCTGGGCTACCCCGATGAACACATGGCACACCTGTATAACGCCTTTGACGTGCTGCTCTCCGTCTCGATGGGCGAGGGTTTCAGCATGACCCCACTGGAAAGTCAGGCGTGTGGGACGCCCGTCATCGTGGGATTGTGGACCGCGACGGAAGAATTGCTGTTCGGCGGCTGGGGTGTCGAGAAGGTCGATAGCGAACCATTTTGGACGCCGTTGGGCGCATGGCAACGCGCACCGCACGCCCAGGCCATCAAGAACGCGCTGGACGAAGCATGGCGTGGTGACCGCGAGATGATGGGCAGGCTCGGCATCATCGGAGCCAAGCAGTACGACGCCGACCTTGTGACCGAGACGTACTGGAAGCCATTCCTCGAGAGCGTGAACAAGGCCGTCGAGACGAACCGGACGATCATGGCGGCGAGTGCTGAGAACGGCGGCAAAGACGAGACGATCAAGAAGCTCAATGCGAAACTGGCGGCAGCGTAATGGCTGAGAAGCACATCGCGGTGATCACGACGTATAACGAAGCCGACACGATAGGCGATCTTATCGAAAGCCTGTATCTGGCTGGCACCGAGCACGTCGTGGTTGAAGACGGCGGCTCTACCGATGAAACCGTGGCCGAATGTGTCGTGGCGGAAGCACGAGTCAGCTACACATTTGAGAACCGCCCGATTGCCGAATGCCTGCTCGACACATGGCGAACCGCCCTTGATATGGGCGCGGACCGCATCGTGCAGATTGACGCGGGTGGCAGTCACGCCGTAGCGGACCTGGAGACGCTGCTCGCGTCCACTGCCGATCTCGTCATAGGCTCCCGGTTCGTCACAGGCAGTCGCTACGAAGGCAACCCGAAACGGGCCGTGATGAGCCGGATTGCGGCGGCTGCGTGCAACCTGGCTTTACCCGGTGCGTGCTGGCACGACTGGACGAGCGGCTACCGTGTGTTCTCGCGTGCGGCTGCTGAATACCTCGTACAGCAGAAGTACGAAGCCAAACAGCACGGATTTCAGATCGAGGTACTGGCCCACGCCGCGCGCGCCGGGTTCCGTATCGAGGAAGTGCCGATCACCTACATCGCC
>ERZ869907.23-NODE-23-length-55423-cov-11.230639_pt1 | contig 55423 bp, 65 predicted proteins | sample MGYA00579309_ERZ869907 | MGnify/ENA primary metagenome ERZ869907 (study PRJEB32216, sample SAMN09231814) | wastewater metagenome | place: USA: Maryland | collected 2016-07-30 | study: EMG produced TPA metagenomics assembly of the PRJNA472060 data set (Reclaimed... | reverse complement strand
TCTTGTCCATGGCGATGTTCAGCCCTTCATCTTCACCGTCAACCCGCTGAAGATGAAGGGCTGAACATCGCCATGGACAAGTCGTTCCTCGACATCGACTCGATCGGTTCGACGCGCTCGTCGCAGGACCCGATGGACGCGATCAAGCGCAAGACCGGCACCTACAAGGACGTCGTCGAAGACGTCTCGCCGGAGACGCGCTTCTACCCCGAGCGCGAGAACCCGAAGGCGCCAGACCCCAAGCCGTACTGACGTCACACCGCTGCTTCGGCAGCGCGCCTCTGTAGCTCAATGGTAGAGCTCCTGTTTTGTAAACAGGTGGTTGTTGGTTCAACCCCAATCGGAGGCTCCACATGACAACGACAACGACGCTCAAGATCGACGGTTCGATCACGAGCTCTCCGGTAGCGCAGACGTCTGGTCTCGCATCCGTTCTCGCGCAGTTGGCAGAGACAGAGACGCTCTCGAACATCAGCGTCAAGACGTACACGCTCGCCGTCAACACCGCGGTTGTCGTTGACCTTGACCAGATCGACGAGATCAACATGCTCTTCGTGAAGGTCATCAGCGCATCGCCTGTGACGCTCACGCTCACGGACTCGACTGGCACACCGCAAGAGATCGCTGTCGACGACATGCTCTTGCTGAAGTGCCGCGGCACCGCTCCGACTGCTCTCTCGCTCACGCGAACGCTCGGCGTAGAAGCGACCGTGGCGCTCATCATCGGCCAATACTCCTGAGAGGTTCAACATGACCACATCGGAAGACCAGACGTTCCGCGACTACCTCAACCGCGCGGACCCCAACACGCTCGCCGACATCCTGCGCTCGATGAAGCTCGGCAACATGCTCGTGCCGGTCAAGGTCGTCTTCGCGGGCCTCACCGCGGCTGCGAGCATCGACATCACCACCGCGGCGTCGAAGGCGGCGGCGACGATCACCGGACTCGATCTCGCGACCGGCGAGTACCTGCCCGCGATCCTCTCGGTCACATCGCTGCGCGTCACCGCGAGCGGCACCGCCAACACGCTCGGCACGTACGCGATCACCGACGTCGCCGGAACGATGCTTTCGCCGACCGGCAACACCGTCGTCGGCGCCGCGCGCCTGAGCGACGACGGCAAGACGCTCACGTTCCCGACGACCGTGACCGCGTTCACGCTGGAGTACATCCCGCGCAGCGCGCAGGACCTCACGGCGCAGTTCCCGCCCACCTGATCGACGACACGAGCGACACAACATCCTGCATCACTACGCGATGACGGCGGCGGTAAACCAAGCCGGTCGATCGCAGGAGACGAGAGACAATGATCGACGAGAACGTGAAACCCGAGGACCAGAACGCAGCGCCCGAACAGCCTGCGACCAAGCAGGCAGACGCGAGCGTTGCACAGCCGCAGCAGAGCAGCACGCAGAAGCGCGACATCGTCACGATGCCGTCGAAAGCGCTCGCCGCGCTCAAGCGAGAGGAGCGACAGCGCGGTCAAGCGCAGCTCGCTCGCGACCTCGGGTTCGAGAGCATCGAAGCGATGCGCGAAGCGACAGCCGCCGCGCGCTCCGGTGCAGCGCCGCAGCAGAACAGCGCGGCGCCGAAGACGGGCAGCGACGCTCCGAGCAACGAGCCCGATCTCTCGCGCTCGGAGCGCCAGCAGCTCAAGGCGCTGCAAGAGCAGAACGCGCGCCTCAAGCGCGAGAACGTGCGCCTGACCAAGCTCGTCACCGAAGCGCGCCGCGAGCGCGACGAAGTGAAGGCCGAGAGCGAACTGCGCTCGTCTGCCATCGGTGCGGGCGTGCGAGACGTCGACTACGCGCTCCACCTGTTCAAGCGCCACATCAGCGGGCTCACCGAAGAGCAGCTCGAAGCGCTCGACGAAGGCGCGTTCTTCGCGGGGCTGAAGAGCAAGTACGGCTACATCTTCAGCGGCAACGAGAGCGGGCAGACCGACAAGCCTCTCGCGCACACGACACCGACATCGCAGCCGAAGCAACCGCAGCAACCCCAGCGCGAAGAGGCGCCGCGCGCGAACGCCAACAGCGGCGGCGCGTCGAAGCCGTTCGACGCGCGCAGCGCAACACCGCAAGAGCTCGCAGCGCACTACGCGCGACTCGGTCTCCAAGCGCCGGGGACGGGCTCGTACTCCTGACAACAACCTGACGTTCAGGTTCAACGCCGAGGACATCCATGCCGGACTTTTCGATCATCACGCAGAGCGATCAGGTACGCGCGATCGTGCAGGAGAACCTGCTCGAACGCGCTCTCCACGACGGGCTGTTCCCGCGCGTGCTCTTCCGCGGAGAAGCGACGCCGCAGCTGTGGCCCGCCAACGTGGGCGACACGGCGATCTTCTCCGGCGTGGGCCTCATGGCGCCGCGTCTGCGTCCGCTGCGCCCCGGCACGGACCCGGACCCGCACACGTACCCCGTCGAGCAGTGGCAGTCGACGATCCAGCAGTACGCCGACTCGATCGACGTCGACATGCCGACGAGCATGGTCGCCATCGCCAACCTGTTCCTGCGCAACGCGCAGCAGCTCGGGCTCGGCGCCGCGATGACGCTCAACCGCGCGGTGCGCGACCGCATGTACAACGCCGCGGAGAGCGGCTGGACCGTCGCGGACGGCGCACAGGCCGCGGTGACGACCGTGCGCGTGAAGCGCCTCAACGGCTTCACCACCGCGCGCAACCCGACGACCGCGGGCGCGTCGCAGGTGCGGTTCAGCGCGGTGTCGTCGTCGAACCCGCTCACCGTGTCGATCTACGACAGCGGTCTCGGCGCCTACGTGACGCGACAGGTCGTCGCGTTCGCCAGCGACAACCCCGGCGACGAGATCGGACCCGGCACCATCACGATCACGGGCGGCGCGGTGACCGTCGCCGACCGCGGCGCGATCTACTCGATCGACCGCTCGTACATCATCCGCGTCGGCGGCGGCGACAAGGTCGACGACATCGGAGCGTCCGACATCCCGACGCTCTCGAACATCCAGACCGCCGTCGCGCGCTTCTGGCAGATGAACGTGCCGGAGCACAGCGACGGGCGCTTCCACGCGCACCTCTCGCCGCTCTCGCAGTCGTTGCTCTTCAACGACACGCGCTTCGGCGTGCTCATGACGAGCCTGCCCGACTACTACGCGTACCGCCAGTTCGCGCTCGGCGAGATGCTCAACACCGTGTTCTTCCGCAACTCGGAGTGCCCCGCGCCCGAGACCGTGTACGGCGGCACCACCGCGACGTACAGCGTGGACGATCCCTTCGCGCCGGAGCTCTACAACAACGGCACGACGAGCGGCGCGAAGCTCCAGCGCATCCTGTTCTCCGCGCAGGGCGGCATCTTCGAGTACTACGCGGACCTGATGAACCTCATCAGCGACGCGGGCCTCAACGGCAAGGTCGCCGATCCGCGCATCACCAACAACGGCATCGAGGTCATGAGCGACCGCATCCAGCTCGTGATCCGCGCGCCGATGAACCGGACGCAGGACAAGGTGTCGATCACCTGGCGCTTCATCGGCGATTGGGCGCTCCGCACCGACGCCGCGACCGGCGACGCCGCGCGCTACAAGCGCTTCCTCTCCATCGTGCACGGCGAGGGCTGATCGTGTGATCTGAGCACGAGCCCACCTCTCGTGCTTCAGGACACGCGCTCGCGTGAGGGTTAGCCTTCGCTCTCACGCGAGCGTTTCACTGGTTGCTCTAGGAGCTCTGTCTCTCCGCAAGGTTTGACAGATTCAGTGGTGCGAACCCACTGCCAGTGGCCGCGTCTTCGGACGCTCTACCGCTTCTGCGCAAGCAGGGCGGGCTCATTCAGCGGCGATGCGACTTCGGTCCATTCTCTGATGTCTATGAATGCAACACGCTCACGGACATGCCGCTGCCGTCGCACCAGTGCTGCTCTTTGAGCAGTGCATCGTTGCGGTGCGAACACACAGGCGCAACCCGCTCAGTCGGCACGCGCCATCACGGATCAAGCCTCGTGCTTGATGGGACACTACCGGGCGCGCAGGAACTACTCAAGGTCACTCCCTACTGACGCTCAGGGTAAAGAGCGGTAGACCGAACGGAGTTCCTGCGCGCCACCGTACTTGCACTCAAGCTGTTCGCACGAACAGTCGGCACAAGAAGGTGATCAGATGGCGCGCAAGAAGGCACAACCGGACGTCGATCTGCTCGAAGCAGCGGTCGTCGTCCAGGGCGAAGAGACGCTGAGCGAGGAGCCTCCGCAGGAGGAGGAACTCTTCGACGAGCACGACGGCGAAGCGAGCGTCGATCTGCCGGAAGAACCGGACGGCCCGCCGCCCGAGATCCGCGCGCAGAAGTGGCGCGTCACCAAGACGGCAGACAAGGTGATGGTTCGCGGCTCGTACGTGAACATGCCTGTCGGCCGCGAACTGAGCGACGAGTACGTCTCGCAACACGGGCTCCTCCTTCGTGACCAAGGGGTAGTCGTCGAGAGGTTCTGATGGGGTTCTCGAACCAAGAGAAAGAGGCGATCAGGTACCACCTCGGGTACCCGAACATTGGTGAGGCTACTGGTCTCACGGCTGGCGTGCCGCAAGCGCGTCAGTTCCTCTTTCTCGTCGAGGACGCCATGAACCGCGTGCTGCCCGAAGCAGAAGCGCGCGTGCGTACGATCGTCGGTTCGCTGACGAACATCGAACAGCAACTCATCGACGGTCAGTGCTACTTGAAGGGCGAGTCAGTCGGCGACATCAAGGTGCGACAGGATCATCTCGACCGGCTCGAACAGGAGTACGCCCGCTGGTCCTCGCGCCTCGCTGACATCCTCTGCGTTCCGAAGTACGCGTTCTCTGCGCGCTCCAAGGTGAGTGCATCGCGTGGTGTCCGCACCGTACCGTTGAGGCGCTGATGACGACACCGTGTCGACCGTTTCACGACCCAGCGAAAGCGCAGTACGACGAGACGCTCGCGTCGAAGATGACGTGTCTCGTCGACTGCATTCGCGACATCGCGAGCGAGTTCGGCACGCGCCCGTACCAAGTGCAGCTCGTGTGGACGCGATGGAGTGGCGGCGAGCGCGGCAACGGCGTCGAAGAGGTGATCGAGACGCAGCCGCTTCAGCCGACGCCTGTCGTGAAGTCCATTCAGAACCTCAATGAGACGTTGCAGACGATCGGTCTCGACGAAGTTGGTCAGCTCGTCGTCGAAGAGATCAGCCCTCGGTACGAAGAGGACCTGCTCGCTGGGATCAAGAACGGCACGAAGATCCCTGACGACGTGCAGTTCTACTACGAGATCACGTTGTACCGCGCACCGACGAACCCTGTACGTCGTCGCTTCGTGCTTCGCGGTGTGCCTTCATGGAACGGAACGAAGTTGTTCTGGTCCGTGAACATCGTCCGTGCAAGCTCCGACAGGACACGAGAAGGCATCCCGTCGCCGTGACACTCGCAACGTTCAGGACAACGCCGAAGGGCCTCGCCAAGTACGACGCGAAGTTCGTCGTCGAGATGAAGGCAGCGATCCACAAGGCGAACCTGAAAGCTGCCAAGAAGTCGCTGCCGCTGATCAGGAAGGCAACGATCCTCGCACCGCCAGCAAGCGACAACGGTCGCGTCGGTGCAGTCGACACTCGCCGCCTTCTTCGCGCTTGGAACGTGCTCGTCGAAGGTGGCGTTGTACGCATCGTCAACCCGACCAAGTACGCGGTGTACGTCGAGAACGGACGACAGGCGAACTCACGCCCGCCGCCTAGCTCGGCGCTTGTCGGTTGGGTCGGACGCAAGCTCGGCATCTACGGCAAGAAGGCTCAAGGCGTGGCCTTCGTCATCGCTCGCGCGATCGGAGCGCGAGGTCTGCGTCCTCGCAATATCGTCAAGGGTTCGCTCGCTGAGATCCGCGAGATCCATGCGCGCGAGACGGAGATCGCAGTCGACGCGATGCTGAAGAAGCTGCGACCATGACAGAGCTGCTCCTCAAGGCAACACCGCTGCCGTACACGTTGAACCGCGAGTGCGACGCGAGGACAGCTGCGTGTCGCGCGCTGCGCGAATACATGGCTGCGCAGGCGATGACGTTCAACGACAACACGCGCACCGTCAGGTTCAAGCGCGTGTTCGAGGTTCCGCCGTCGAACGAGACGCAAGCGGAGTACCCGAGCGCCGTCGTTCTCGTGCCTGGGCCAGTGCAGTACGGCGGCGAAGACACAGCCGTGATCTCGCTCCGTCCTGACATGCGAGTGCGCGACGACTACTACCTCGCGCAGTCAGCAGAGATCAAGTTCGACATCGTCTTCGAGTGCTGGTGCACAGACGCGACAGAGCGACAGCTCGTCGCCGCACTCGTCGAGGATGCGCTGAGCGCAGTCACTTGGATGAACGGCATTCGACTGACGATGCCGTTCTACTTCAACTCAACAGCGGCGTATCAGTTGACCAGCAGCGACTTCCTCAACGACGAGCCCGACCTCGTTCGTCGTTACTGGAAGGCGCAGTTCACGATCGAAGCGCGAACAGAGGTGCTTCGAGTGTTCCAGATGGTCGGCGCGCACCCGCGCTTGCGGTTGTTCATCAACCCGAGTGACGAGCTGACACCCAAGACAGCAGTTGACCTCGCGCGTGACGGCTCGGTTGTCACGACACAGTGCTGAACGGAGGATAGCGTGGCAGGATTCATTCGTCGCTTCGGGTACTACCCGCCGAACAGCGTCATCAGGGAGATCGAAGGCGTCGCCATCGTCGATCTGCCGCCGCCCGGTTCGATCCAAGGCGTCAACACAGGCGTGGTCGCTGTGATCGGCGAGTTCCTCGACATGGGCGCCGCCGTCAGCGTCGACACGAGCGGGATCGTCACCGCGAACAACCGACCGAGCGAGGTGTTCTCGTCGCAGGACTTCGTCAACCAGTACGGCGGCTTCAGCCCGTACCTCGGCGAGTTCGGCGCTGCGTTCGGCAACGGCTTCTGCACGATCAGGAACAAGCGGTTCCCGCGTCTGATCATCAGCGCGGTCGACCTCGTCACGCGCACGAGCGGTTCGACGTACGCGATGCGCTTCTGGCGCGATCTGCCGACGAACGTCAGCGCGACGAACGCCAACCCGATCGTGCCCATCAGCGGCGCTTCGATCGAAGCCGGTCGCGTGTTCGCTTCAGGCGGTAGCCAGCTCACGACCGCGCAGCGCGTGGTGTTCACGACCGACGAGCACTACCTGAGCGGCACCGACGGCACGGTCACAGCCGCCGCTGCCGCCGCAACGCAGACGTTCGACAGCGCGTCCGGTGCGTTCGTCGCCAACGGTGTGCAGGTCGGCGACATCCTCGTCGTCGGAGTGATCGGCGCGTCTGGCGCGCAGGGCGGTGATGCGGGGACGTTCCGCATCACCGCGATCACCGCAACGCAGCTCACGATCCAGTCGATGAGCGGCGCGAACTTCGCCATCGCAACGTCGTCGAGCGTGCTCGTCTGGCGCATCCATCCGGCTGCGGCTGCGGACTCCGCTGGATGCGTCGGCGGCGTGCACGTCGCCATCGCCGGAGTGAGCGGGTACAACGTCCCTGCTCGTCCTTCGACAACAACGATCGCTGCGGCGACCGTGGTCACGCCTGCTGTCGTGCCCGCGGCTGCGACAGGCTCGACGTGGGACCCGCTGTCCGGTCTTGGTGGACGGACACACCCGTCGGGCGCGCTGACGTACGACGCCGCCGTTCACGGCACATCGGGCGGCTCGAACTACCCGTTCTCGACGTCGGCAGTGATCGCGCGCTACTCGCTCGCCATCGACGCGCTCATGAACGACGAGTACCCGTCGCGAGACGTCAAGATCGTCGTGTCTTCGCGCAACGACGCGACGATCAACTCGCTCCTGCGAACGCACGTCCTGACTGCGTCTTCGCGTGGTCTCACGCGTCGCGCGATGTTCGCGCCCGACCTGAGCACGCTGACACTGGCGGCTGCGCTCGCGTCGAGCGGTGATGGCGTCGGTGCGCTGCGAAGCGAGCGTGTCGACTACTCGTGGCCCGGTGCGTCGAACTACGTCCCCGAAGCGGTCGGCTACACGATCGCGACGAGCGACGGGCTCACGACGACCGATGGCGTCATCGACGACCCGGCGAACGCGTGGCTCGGAAGCCTCGAAGCGAACCTCGCTCCCGAGCGCAACCCCGGTCAAGCCGCAGAGCCGGTACCCACCGTTCTCGCGCCGTTGCTCGGCTTCCAGCGAGGCGCACCGAAGCTCAACCTCGCGGAGTACATCCAGCTCCGTGTGCGAGGCGTGTGCGCGCTGCGCTTCGATCAGACCGTCGGCCCGATCTTCCAGAGCGGCGTGACAACATCGCTCACCGCAGGCGAGACGAACATCAACCGCCGACGCATGGCGGACTTCATCCAAGACAGCATCGCCGCGCGGCTGGTGCAGTTCTGCAAGCTGCCGCTGACGGACGGACTGCGCGACTCGGTCGCGTCGGAGATCGAAGCGTTCCTGAGCGAGTTGAAGTCGCCGACTAACCCGGCGTCACAGCGCATCAACGACTTCATCGTCGACACCGTATCGGGCAACACACCCGACTCCGAAGCGGCGGGCATCTTCGTCGTCATCGTGAAGGTACGCACGCTCTCGACCGCCGACTTCATCGTGCTCCAGACCGAGATCGGCGAGAGCGTCGAGATCACGCCGCTCGCCGCCTGATCAACTGTCCGCTGCCGCACTGCGCTCGCGCAGGATAGGGCCAGCCGACCACTTCGTCTTCACAGGCGTAGTGTGTCGTGCTGGCCTTCTGTTTTAGAAGCACACTACGCTCGGAGAACAACATGGCACAGCGCGTCAAGGGTCAAGAGACCGAGGTCATCGTCACCATCAACGGTGCGCCGCAGAGCAACATCACAGCCATCAAGAACTTCGAGTTCTCGTGGCAGCTGGAGATGCTGCAAGAGGGCTACCTGAACGAGACCACGGACCGTTTCGACACCGTGTTCAAGGGCGTCAAGGGCAAGTTCGACATGCACATCGACTCGCTCGACGTGCTGAACCTGATCCAGAGCGCCATCGACCGCGCGCGGCGCCGGGTCAACCCCGACAACGTCGCCATCAACATCAAGTCGACGTACACGCTGCCGAACGGCCGCAAGGCGCGCGTGACCTTCGCGCGTGTCGAGTTCGGCGAGATCCCGTGGAACGCGGGCGGCAGGACCGAGTACGTCCAGACAGGCATCAGCTTCGGATGCAGCGACGCTTACGTCGCGCGCGTCTGAAGTTTGCAACAGGTAGAGGAGACCTGAAGCAATGGCAAGAGACACTGGTACGAAGGTCACGTCGGCTGCTGACATCCCCGAGCTCTCGGCGCCGGAGCGTCGCGCGAACGAGCGCGAGGTGTTCGTCTACGAGGTGCCGCCGAACCTCGTCGGCGAGACCGGCATTGAGGCGATCGGTCTCGTCATCATGACGGCCGAAGAGGAGCTCATGGCGGCGAAGCGCACGCGTGGCGACGCGGCGCTGGCTGCTATGGAGCTCACCAAGCAGGCGCTCCGGCAGGTGAAGTACGCCGGTCAGCGCACGCGCACCGTCTCGTCGGCTGACTCGTCGATCGACGAGGTGTGGTCGAGGATGCACCCGAAGGTGCGCGGACTGTGCATCGTCGCCTACAACGATCTGCACAACGCGAAGCAGTCCGACGTCGTCGGTTTTCTCCAGAGCAGGAAGGCTACTGTTGGCTGAACCTTCCTGCGATGATCGTCGCAGCTCTTCGAGAAGTTGACGACAAGTCCAAGTCACTGTGGAAGCTCATCGCGTACGTTGGTAAGTACGGGTCGACGTCGGCGCCCGAAGCGCTGAAGATGCGGGTGCCAGACCTGATGTCACTCGCCGAAGCTACCAACGAGATTCTCCGAGAGGAAGCCGAAGCTGCGCAAGACGCAGTAGAGCGAGCGAAGATGCGCAATGAGTGACGTTCGCAGAGTTGTTGAGACCGAGTTCACCGCTGTCGACCACGCGTCGTCCGTCATGGGCGCCGTGCAGCAGGCGGGCTCGCGTCTCAGCAACATCCTGTCGCCGCTGACGAACCCGATCGCTCTCGCGCTCGGCGGGTTCGCTGGCGGCGCAGCGATTCAGCAGTTCATCCAGCTTCAGTCGCACGCGGAAGGCACAGAGCTCGCGATCACCGGAGCCATGCGCGCGTACGACGCCGCTGGCGCTTCGCAGGCGAGCATCAACGCGCGCTTCCAAGCGGGCTCGCAAGAGTGGATCAACGCGACGCATGACGCGTTCGTCGAAGCTCGTGGCCTCGCGCACTCTGTCATCGAACAGATCGAGCACGACGCCGCTGCGCTTCCTGGCACAGCGCAAGACTACGTCGAAGTGTACCGCACCGCGCTCCCTGCCGCTCTGTCGGCCGGTATGAGCGACGCGCGTGCGTTCGCAACGATGTCGAACCAGTTTGCGGCTGTCGCTGCGGCGAACCAAGTCAGCTCGATCCAAGCGGCGAGCGACTTGAACCGGATGCTCATGGGGCACGCCGGTATGGACACGCCGATGTTCCGGCACTTGCAAGTGCTCATCGGCAAGACGACAGAACAGTTCAACCGGCTGCGACCGGAGCAGCGCATTCAGGCTGTGCAACACGCGCTCGACGCGTACCGCCCGCTGCTGAACGAGTTCAACTCGACATGGGATGCGATCTGGGGAACGACTACCGCGTTCTTCAACATCGCTGGTCGCAAGATCACCATGCCGATCTTCAACTACATCAAGGATATGTTCGGTGCGATGAACACCGAACTGGACGCGATGATGCCGCGCATCACAGCGCTCGGCATCCACTTGTCGACAGCGCTCGTCGACTCGATCGACGCGGTGCGCGAGTTCGTCACGGAGCCCGAAGAGCTCCGCGGCATCATGGGCGATGCGCTTACGCGGTTCCACGGATCGAACACGTTCTCGTCCTTGTCGGCGGGTGCAGACACAGCGTTGAGCGCAGGGCGCACGATCGCTGGTATCCCAGGCGTCGAAGAGCTTGTCGTCGGGATGCTGACGCGCTCGCTTCTCGGTCCGATCGGGTTGCTCGCCGGACCGCTGTCTGTCTTCGCGCAGGACACCGCTGCTGTAGACGCGACCTTCTCTAGCCTCATCGACTCCGGCGTTGCGCTCATCGACATCGTGCAACCTGTCGTGCACGTCATGTCAGTGCTCAACACCATCGCTGGCGAGATGATCGCTGCGGTGTTGCCGTCGCTGTCGAGCGCGCTTGAGATGATCGTGCAGGAGATCGCACCGTTCATCGCGCAGGTGTTCGTGCTCACTGCGCACATCGCAGAGCAGCTCCAGCCAACGCTGGTTGGCCTCGCGCGAGACGTCGGGAGCTTGATCGTCGCTGTCGCCGAGTTCTTGCAGCCTATCTTGATGCTGACTGGTTCGGCGTTGCTGCGCTTCTACAACGTCACGTCTGAGTACATCGTGCCTGCACTCACGTCGTTCGTCGACATGCTGCGCTGGACGATCCGTTCGCTCGCTGAGATCCTGCACTCGGTCGGTGTGAGTGTGCGTTCTGACTTGCTCGGTTCGGGTGTTGGTGTCATCGCCGGGTCCGGTGCACCGACCGGCGAAGCGTCTGACATCGTGAACCGTCTGCGTTCGTCCATCGAGCGACTCACGACAGCGCAAGAAGAGCAGACGCAAGCGACGACACAGGCTTCGCAAGCGCAGCGCAGGACACCGCCGCAGCGTCGTGCTGGGCACCAGACGGTGTTCAACAACAACCGCTTCGACATCATGCAGCGGTTCGCAGAAGGCTTCGATCCTGGGCGCGTTGTTGCTGCGATGGCGCGAGAGGTGAACGACCTCGCCGACCATCGTGTGCAGAGCTCTCTTGATCCACTGTTCTCGTTGCAGTCATGACAACAGACATCGACTTCGACACAGGAACGACGTTCAACTTCTACCAAGTCACGGGACGCGGTAGAGCTGTGATCATGCGCGGTCGGTTCATGCCGTACCGACCGATCAAGTTCGGCATCAAGCAACGCACGTCGAACAAGTGGTTGCCGGGTGCTGAGGAGTCGACGCAGACAGTCATCGGCCCTGAGCTCGACGACACGTCGATCAACGGCTTCTGGAAGGACTTGTTCGTCCGCGACGGATCGGGCGCTCCGTCGCTTGAGCTGAACGGCGAAGCTGTCGAGTCCGTCGCGGATGCTGTCAAGCTCTTCGAGGACATCGTACGCGAGGGGCAGACACTCGAAGTCTCGTTCAATCAGTACACGCGACGCGGACTGATGACCGAGTTCGAGCCGACGTGGCACAACCGACACGACTGCGAATGGACAGCGAAGTTCGAGTGGTCATCGACTGGCGTGCCGCTCGGCATCTACATCGCCGAACCGCCGTCGGTTCGCGACCAAGTGTCGGACATGTACGTCGCGTTCAACGACCTGCTGGACAAGTACGACTCGACGGACTTCGCGTTCACACCGAGCATCCTTGACCGCATCAACGAAGTGATGGCTGGCATCGACGACGCGATGCTGCTCCTTGAGAACGCGACAACGGCGATCGTCGACATCGCACGGACACCAGCAGCCATCGCGCGCAACGTCATCTCCGCGTGCAAGTTCATCGTGACTCGCGCTGCGGCGTTGCGCGAGCTCGTCGAGTCTGTGCCCGCCGTGTACTTGGTTGAAGGCGGCGGCGTCACAGCCGATGACTTCACACCAAGCCGCACGCTCGAAGCTGAGGTCTACGCGCGCGAGATCGTGCGTTTGACAAACGAGCTGCGGCGCGAAGCCGCAGTGACGCAACAGCAGTACGTCTCAGCGCTCAACGAAGACGTTGTGCGCGTGTACTACGCGAGGGCAGGCGAGGATCTTCGCGCTGTCGCAGAGCGTTTCCTCGGCTCGCCGACAGAGTGGCGCACGCTGATGGAGTTCAACCAGTTGTCTTCGACTGCGCTCGAAGCGAACCAAGCTGTCCTGATCCCACAGACGTCGCACACATGAACCAGTATCCTAGCTGCGTCGTGCACTTGAAGATCGTCTTCGACGAGACGCTGCACTTGCAGCCCGAGTTGCCTGCGCCGTTGTCGACAGACGACATGGTCAACCAGCCTGCTCGTTCGCTCGCGTCGCCGCAGGCAGAGCCGCTCATCTCGCGCTCGACAGACTCGACGAACGTGTCCTTCATCCTCAACCGCCAGCCGTCGACGGCGAACATCGAGAAGCCGGGGTTTCGTCAAGCAGCGCAGTTCAAGGGCACGTTTCAGTTCAAGGACGTGCCGATCGACCCGCGTACAGTGCGAGCGATTGGGTTCGAGGTGCACCTCGGTACAGTCTCGCCGAGTGACTTCGGCGAGGGCGTGCACGGCACACGCGCGAACGGACGGCGCTTGACGACGCTTCGCACCGTCGAAGCGAACGGGGCTCCGCGCCTCGACACGCTTCAGCTCGTCGGTGTTGCTGACGATTGGGAGATCGAAGAGAGTGAGAGCGGCGGGACTGTTACCATCTCCGGTCGTGACCTGCGCGGCATCTTGCTCGACTCGCCGGTCAACCCGAAGCTGCTCGATCGTCTCGATACGACGTTGCCGATCCACCGTGTCATCGGGCAGATCATGGAGACGCACCCTCTCGTGCAGATGTTCAATCTGCGCGTGCGCGCAGATCAGTGGCCGAGCAATCAAGTCGTGCCAGCACTCCCGGCGAGCATTGTGCCTCGACACAGGCGACGCGCGAGTGGTCGCGGTGGTGGACGCGCAAGCACTGGCTCCAACAGCGCGCAGATGAACTATTGGGACCTCATCACACGACTGTGTTTCGTCGTCGGTGCAGTGCCGTACTTCGTCGGCTACGAGCTGCTCATCCGTCCTGTCATCTCGATCTTCGATCAGCAGAACGCTGGTTTCAACCCGAGCATCAGCACTCCGTTCTTGCCTGACCAAGTGCGTGATGTCGGCGGGTTCGAGTTCGGCATTCGGCGCATGGTGTTCGGGTCTGACATCGCGACGCTCAAGGTGAAGCGCAAGTTCACAGGGCACTCGAAGCCTCGCGTGATCCGGTGCATCTCGTCGAACCTCTCAACGACTTCGCGCTCCGAGAGCGTCGTTGTCGAAGCGCGCTGGCCGCCTAGCTCGCATGACAGGCGTACGACAGCAGCTCGACGAACTACGGTTGCTCCGAGCGCACGCATCGCGCACGAGGAGATCGTCAACGTCCCGGTGCCGGGTGTTCGTGACCAAGCGCGTCTTCAGCAGATCGCTCGATCGCTCTTCGAGAACATCGGGCGCCAGGAGATCGAAGGCGACTGCGACACGTCGAAGCTGACGTCGTTCGGCGGCACCAACGCCGACCCCGACTTGCTGCGTCTCAACCCAGGCGACGGCGTCGAGTTCTACATGACGGCGCGCGGCTCGCACTCGGCTATCGCCAACACGATCGTCGACCACAACACGGTGTCGACCGCCGAAGCGATCCGACAGACGACAGCCCGCATCGGCGACGAGAACCTTGCTCGTGTGATCGTTGCTACAGCGCGAGGCGAGATCGCGGAGGTTCCGAAGTTCTTCCGCGTGTCATCGGTGAAGTACGACGTGGGAGAGACAGAGGTGACGGTGAACTTCTCGTTCCAGAACTACTTCGTTGCGCGCAACGATCTGTCTGGTACGGTTCAACCAGCACCGTCAACCACAGACGCGATCGTCGCGACGCCAGGGCGCGCTCGGGCGCACGCTGCACGCGCATCGCGCCCGACTGCGAACCCGACGCGACGTACGACACTGCCGAACGAGCCGACGACGCGTACAGAGGTCGTCACGACAGGCCGCTACGGCGGCACTCCAGTTGCGCTCTCTCGCGAGGAGATCAACGCAATCGTTCGCAACGCGAGGCGTCGATGAAGCGACACAGCATCGACCTTGCGAGGCTCGCTTCGCTCGCTTCGCGCCCAGGTGTCGATCCGCGCATGTGGGTCATGCTCGCTCGTGTGGTCTCTGATCCTGTGCTCGATCCAAACGAAGGCGTGTTCGTTGACATCGAGTACATCCCGACCGGTGAGCAAGACACAGCGTTCGTCACGAGCGACTACGCTGGTTATGGCTTCGGATCGTACTCACCGATCGAGCGCGACGACATCGTGCTCGTCGCCATCGCAGGCGGCGATCAAGGCAACGGCGCGTTTGTGTTCGCGCGCTTCTGGCGCGCTGCGGACAAGCCGCCGACGGATCTTGCTGGCGAAGGCACAGCACCGACGACCGACAAGTACATCAGGCTCAAGCCCGGTGCGACGTACAAGATGAGAACGAGCGGCGGTGGTGGTGTCGATGTGTCGGTCGAAGGTAGCGGCGACATCGTGTTGAAGGTCGCGAGCGGGACCGTCAACCTCGGCGCGTCGGATCTGCTGCCGACTACTGGCGTTGTGAACGGCGAAGCGATCGACACGTTCACCGGACTGACGCAGTACACGCTCGGCAACGCGAGCGCTGTCGTGAAAGCGAAGAAGTGACATGGCAATGAACGGCATTGTCCTCGGCGACGCGATCATCGCGTCGATCGACGCCGCGGTTGCTGCCGACCCGCACGCGAGCGCGGCGCAGCGCACAGCCGTCTGGCGCGCGATCGGTACGGCAATCGTCGCTCACATCACAGCGAACGCGCAAGTCAACGTGATCAGCGTGTCAGGCGTGACTGTCGGTGCTGGTGTGTCTGGTCCAGGGACAGGAACAGTCTCATGAGCGGTTGGGGCGTAGCACCGTGGGGCGTGAGCGGTTGGGGCGGTGTAACGTCTCCGATTGCGTTCTCGTACGCCTTCGCGCTCACAACGCGCGACGTCGGTGTTGTGCTCACTGGTGATGCACTCGCGGAGAGTGTCATTGGCGACGGTGACGCTCTCAATCCTGCGACGTGGTCGGTCTACGAAGTAGACTCAAGCGGCACAACAACACGCTCGCTGACAGTCATCGCTGTCACGCCGCGCGTCAGCAACTCGCAGTTCGTTGTCCGCACGCTCGAACCGTTCTCGCGCTACCCCAACGTGCACGTCGTCGCGTCGTCGACGCTTCGTGATGCGCTCGGTGTCGTGCTTGATCTGCCGAGGTCAGCGGAGTTCACAGGCGTCATCGCTGCGGTCAGCGAGACAGCGCGCATCATGCCTGCCGACCTGCTGAACGCACCAGCCAACAACACGACGCTTGCAGGTGCGCTCGTCGTCGGGAGCGACGGCGACTACAACAACCAGCGCGGTGCTGACCTCCTCCGCAAGCTCGTAACGCGGCGTCTCACGACAACGCGCGGTGGGTTCTTCTACCTGCCCAACTACGGCATCGGATTGAAGCTCAAGGAGCCGGTGCCGTTGTCGAGCTTGCGTCTGTTGAAGAACGACATCGCGAACGAGATCGCCAAGGAACCTGACATCACCAACGTTCGAGTCGCCGCGTCGCTCTCGCGCGATGGTGTGTTGACCATCAACGTTACAGCAACGTTCGTTGCGACAGGCGACGATGTCTCTACGGAACTGGAGTTGAGCTGATGGACGCGCCGACGTTCCAAGACATTCGCCGTATCGCACGCGACGAGATCCTCGCTGGCAACAGCGCGCTCACGCGTGAGATCGTCGACCGCGACGGTACCGACGCCAACATCCTTGTCGCCGCGATGGCCGCTGTCGGCGACGAAGTGATCGGGCAGCTCTCGATCGCTGCGGCTGGTACGTACCTCGACACAGCGCGACGCGTCGCGCTCGACCGGCTCGTGTTCGATCGGTACGGCATCGTTCGGAAGGTCAGCTCGCCTGCGCTCGGAGTCGTGCAGTTCACGACGACGGCACCGTCGGCCGCGTCGTTCTCGATTCCTGTCGGCACTCTGCTCTCGACTGCGGACGGTCGTCAGTTCGTCACGACGACGTCTGTCGTGTACCCGATCGCGAGCTCAGGTCCGATCGAAGCGCAGGTGCGCAGCGTCCTCGCTGGCATCTCGCAGCAAGCGACAGCAGACACGATCACGAGCATCGTGTCGCCTATCAGCGGAGCACCGTCTGACATCGCTGTGAACAACAGCGACGCGACAGCAGGCGCCGACGACGAGGAGCAAGACGAAGCGCTCCGTGCGCGAGCACGGTCGTTCTTCGTCAACGCGCAACGCGGCACGCGGTCGGCGATCGAGTACGCAGCGCGAAGCGTCGCTGGAGTCCGCAAGGCTGTCGCGTTCGAGACACTCGACGCACTCGGGCGCCCTGGCGGCTCGGTGCAAGTCGTCATCACGGACGCCTTCACGGAGGCGCTCGTCAACACGTCGCCGACACCTCCGACGTACGCTACGCAAGCGCGTGCACTCGCTCTCAACGTCTCGACTGCGCTCGACTCGTGGCGAGGCTTCGGCATCTACGTGGACGTACAGACAGCGATCGTCACTCTGCAAGGTGTGACGCTCCTGCTGTCGTTCTCCGCTGGCGTCGACACAGAAGCGGTGGCGCTCGCCGCGCGAGCGATCACTGTCGCGTACGTCAACAACCTGAACCCAGGCCAAGCGTTCTCGCGCTCGGATCTCGTCGATGCGCTTCGCGCAGTTCGTGGTCTGATCATCACTGGCAACGAGGTGTACGCGCCGTCCGGTGACGTCACGCCGCTGCCTCTCGAAGCTCTCCGCACTTCGCTGACGTTGGTGACGGTAGGCTGATGGCAAGCCCTGTCGTAACGATCGTGTCTCCGACACCATCGACAACGATCGGTGAGAGAGACCCGCTCGTCTTCACTGTCACCGATGCTGACGGTGACCTCAAGCGCGTAGTGCTGATCGTGCGGTTCCCTGGCGCGCGAGTGCACGAAGTCGCTTACGACGGCGAGACGTGGGCGCCTGCCTACAGCGCGTCAACGCGTACCGTCGTCGCCAACGGGTTCCAGTACGCTGTGCGGCGCGAGACAGCGTGGCCCGCGTCGCCGCAACTCCAAGTCATCGCGTACGACAACGCCGGAAACGAGACCGTCTGATGGCGACGCTGTACTCTTGGACGATCGCAACGACGACGGCTCGCAGCGCTGTCGTGTCTGCACTCCCAGCACCGACGTTCGCGCCGACCGGTAGCACTGGCGGCGGGTGCAACGGCGTGTTCCACGAGCAGTCGTACTACCTCGATCTGTTCGACAGGATCATGCCTGCCGACTACATCAGCACGATCGAGGCAACGCCGAACGGCGGGTACGAGTTGTTCACTGCCATCGCAACCGTCGGTTCGCGCGCGTCCCGCGCAGTCGAGCGCTTCGAGTGCGGATCGTACTTCATCTTCGCGCAGGGCGGCGCGTGCGCGACGTGCACCGTCGAGTTCTACCGCGAGACGATCGCGGCTGGTGCAGTGACGGTCAAGGCTGGCACGATCGTTTCTTGCTCCGCGAGTGGGCGGCGCTTCCGTCTCACGTCCGACGTGTTCTTCAGCAACGCGTCTGTCGGACCTGAGACGGGTGTTGTTCAAGCTGTCCTGTACGGCTGGGAGTACAACGTCACGGGCGCGCGAACGACAGCGCGAGGCGAGACGCTTCCTGGCGAGATCGACACGATCTACACGCTCATCGAAGACCCCGCGTTCGGAGACCCGTCGATCGCTGTTCGTCAGATCGTCGATGCGGAAGGCGGGCGCGGTCAAGAGCTCGACTTGCTCGGTGCCGATCGAGGCATCGCGCGTGCTGCGTCGGAGAGCGACGAGCGCTATCGGTTGCGCTGCCGGTCGCTGCCGCGCGTCGTAACGCCTCGCGCTATCCGCGAGAGCGTGCTTGAGTTGTACGCACCGTTCGGTGTTGAGCCTCAGTTCATCGAGACATGGCAGCAGACGTATCAGGAGTTCTACGATGCTCCTCAGACGACGTTCCCTCTGCACCCTGAGTACAACCCGAACCTGTTCGTCTACGATGACCCGAGACCGAGCACGCCGTTCCGCAACAGGAACATCGACAGCGTCGAGCAGTTCGCAACGTTCATCGTCGTCGTTCCGAGCTTGTCACCATGCCAGGACAACGGCTTGGCGTATGACGACCCGGCGACATCGCCATCGCAACTGAACTCGCCGTACGGGCGTCGCTCGCTCGGCGCGTACGACATCCCTGCGGACTTCGATCAGACGATCGCGTCGACCGGCTTCTACGACGGCGACGACAGCGGCGCGAACGCTGTCGTCAAGGGCCTCTACTCGCTGCTTCAAGACATCAAGCTCGGTGGCGTGACTGCCATCGTCGAACTCCAAGGACAGTGACATGAGCAACAACCAGTTCGACACGACGATGCTGAACCCGCGCGAGAAGCCGGTCACTTCAGACATCAACCAAGCGCAGTCGCAGCTCAACCGCACGATCCGTGCTGTGCTCATGGAGCTCTTCGGCTACCGTGGCGCGCTCAACACGAGCGACGCGAAGCTCAACGCGAGCGGCTTCGTCGCCGACGGCTTCCGCGTGTACGCGTCGTCGCCCGCTGCGATGGAGGTGAACATCAAGCAGGGCCTCGGCTTCCAGTACAACGCGTTCGATCTGGCGACGGACATCGACGGTTGCGTCGATCTCGACGATCTGTCGCAGTACAAGCCGCTCGTTCTCAACCTGCCGAAGACGATCGCGGTTCCTGCGGCTGACCCGACGAACCCCCGCATCGACATCGTCGAGGTGAAGTACAGCAGGGTCGTCACCAACCCGCTCTCGCGCTTTATCCTCAACGGTTCGACCGGTGCGTTCGCGCCCTCGACAGTCAACAAGACGCTTCAGTTCTGCCTCGACGACGTGGTGCCGTCGATCAACGGAACGGAAGCGATCAACTACAAGACAGGGACACCGGCCGGTGTCCCTGTCGAGCCGACGGTCACACCGGGCTACATGAAGATCGGCGCTGTGCGCGTCGAAGCAGCGTCCGTGACTGTGCCTGCAACGCGTGTCATCGACACACGCGTACCGCTCACACCGGGCGGCGTGGTCAACATCGGCGTCACGTTCAAGGTCGATCGCGCTGCGCTCACGTTCGTCGGTACGCCGACCATCGTCGCGCCGCCTGGATGGGTTGTCGGCATCGAGACAGGAACGCAGTTTGCGCTGTCTCAAGCTCGGCTCCGCATCATCCCGCCGCGCGGTGTGTTCACGACGACCTCGCCTCGCGCAGTCGTGACAGCAGCACACGTTCGCACGGACAACAACTACGTCAACGCTGCCGACGTGCAGAAGGCGTTGCATGTCGCCTCGCAGATCGAGTTGATCGCGACGTCGGTTACGTCGCTCGCTGGCACGGCGTACTGGCCGAACCCGTCGCCGGTCCTGCCGTTGAACTCGCTTCAGTACGGCGTGTCGCTCTGGCCGCTCATCTTCAACACGCCGATCTTCGATCAGACGAGCTTGCCCGACCCGTGGGCTCTTGCTGTCAACGTCAGCATCCCGATTGGAGAGTGACGCGTGGCTGCTTCAATCCTCATCGACGGTGTCGCTGGACCCGAGCTCGATGCCGCGTTGTCTACACTCGTCGCGCTGACGAACGCCGACAACACAGGCGTCGTGACGTGGGAATGGACTCTCGTCGACAAGCCGAGTACGAGCGCTGCGTCGATCGTCAACCCGACGGCGGCAACTGCGAACCTGACACCGGACTGCGAGGGCACGTACCTCATTCAGCTCCGCGTGAACTACGGGCTCGCGACCGAAGCAACTGACAGGACGGTCCTCGCTGTCCTTCAGTTGAAGACAGGGCTTCGTGTGCCTGCTGCGTCGGAGACGACGGAAGCAGAGAGCACGCGCGGCTGGGCGTCGTCGCGCAACGAAGCGATCATCTCGTTCGTCGACGGCGCGAGAGCAGACCCGAACGTTCTCGTCGCCAACAACGCTGGCGCTAGCAGCCTCAACGTCGGCGACATCGTGTACGTGTCTGCGGTGTCGACGATCAAGGCTGGACTCCCTGACGAGGAGACGATCGCAGGCGCGACCGCTGCGAGCGCAGCAGCCGAAGACACATGCCTCGTCGCGCTCTACCTCGTGACTGGTGCAGCGATCGGCGGTGGACCGACACCCGCTGGTGAGCTTGCGCTCCTGCGCAGGAGTGGTCTCGCGACAGGGCTCTCGTCGCTCGGTGCTACCGCTGGTGACGTCCTGTACCTCAACGACGCCGGTTCGTTGTCTCTGACACCCGGCACAGTCACGCGTGTCGTCGGCATCGTCATCGCCGACGACACGGCGACGATGGACGTGTTCTTCGACGGCAGCGGAATCTCGCGCGCGTTGGCTCTCGTCGATCTCGTGCTGTCTGGCAACATCCTTCTGAACGGCACGGGTACGCAGTCGATCACGAAGGACGGTACCGGCAACCTGAAGATCGGCACCGACAACGCCGCCAAGGTGCAGTTCAAGGTCGGCGCGAACACAGCCTGGGAGATCGACAACGCGACCTACGCGCTGCAAGGCGTAGGCGGCAACCAGCCTATCAAGGCCGTGCTCGATCCGACACTGGCGCAGGATGCCGCGACGAAGAACTACGTCGACCTTCGCACGCGCGCCATCCTCGCGTTCGGCAACGCGACGATCACTGGCGGCGGTGTGACCGAGTACCTCGCGCCGTGGTGGAAGGACGGCGTCGCAGACGCGACCGAGCGTGGTTACCGTGTGCCGACGTCTGGTACGCTTCGCAACCTGTACGTGCGAGCGCGCGTCGCTGGTGGCGTCGCTGGTGTCGACTTCACAGTGCGCGTGAACGGAGCGCCATCGGCGCTCACTGCCAATCTGCCGCTCGGCAACCTCAACGCGTCTGACACGACACACAGCGTCGCTGTCACCGCTGGAAACGTCATCAGCGTCGAAGCCAAGCCTGCTGGTGGTGCGACGTCGCCGACCGACATCGAAGTGACCTTCGAGCTCTACTGAGGAGACATCATGCCCAACGCGTTCACAGAAGTTTCCGTCGCGTCGACGTCGTACGGATCGTCACCCGATCTCGAACTGGACTGGCTGCCGAACCAGTGGCTCTTCCAGAACCTCGAAGGCGCTGTCACGGACGTCGTGTACGTCTCGTTCGACGGCGTGAACGACCATGGTGCTGTCATCCCGACGATCGGCGGCGGGACGCTGATGCTCCCGACGAAGTCGAAGCGCATCTGGCTTCGTCTTGGTGGGAGCGCAACGAACCCGACACCCGTCAACCTGACGGCGTTCACTGCGGACCTGTGACGTGAGCACGAAGAGCCTGCGCGCTGTCGTTACTGATGGGCTGCGACCCAAAGTCACGCACGCGGCACAAGACACAACCTTGCGGGTACCGCGAGGGACTTCCTTCACGCTGGAGCTGAACGTCGTCGGCGAGAACGGCGCTGCGTTCTCGCTCACCGGTGCAACGGTCGTTCTCAGCGTGCGTCTGACAACGTTGCAGATGTCAGCGCCGCCTGGGTTCGATCGCACGGCAACTCTCGACGCATCGACGCGTGGCCGATGCACCTTCGCGGTAACACCCGCTGACACCGTTCGGATGCCGCCAGGGCGCTACGTCTACGACGTCTGGTACACGAACGGTGCGACGAAGGAGCAGCTCCTTGCGCTCTCCGTCTTCGAGGTCGTCGGCGCCGCTGGGAGGTAGATCGTGGGAGAGTTCTGGAGACAGTGGGGGACGCTTATCGTTGCTGGGCTTGGTGCAGCAATCGTCTGGGGCACAACGCGCGAACAACTCAAGACAACGGCGAAGGTGCTCGAAGACGTCAGCACGATGCTGAAGTCGCTTCAGAACATGTTCGCGCAGCAAGACAAGACACTCGCACTGCTCAGTCAACGCGTCGAGATGCACGACGCGCAGAACGCCACGATCGAGTCGCTCAAGACGTCTGTCTCCAGCCTCGAAGCAACACGCATCGCGCACACAACGATGATCGGTCAGCTTCAAGCTGACATCAATAAGATGAACGTCGAAGCCATCGCGAATCTCTCGCGCATGGTGGCGACCATTGCGGAGCTCGCAAAGAAGTGAACGACCTTCGACAGCAGATCATCCTCATCCTCGTCGGCATCTTCACCGGTGTCTGCGCGGAGCTCGCGCGCCGCATCACCATCGCGATCAACGCACGCGAGGTGCGCGAGAGCACTGCGGTTCTCGAACTGGCGATGCACACCGCGGTGTCCTCGCTGATGGAGTCCACGCGTCGAGCGCGCGCAACGAACCAGTGGGACGAAACCGAGAAGGCGCGAGTCCGCGACGAAGCGGTGCGGCGCGTCAAGCTCATGCAGCCCAACGCGTGCAAGCGCGTCGAAGCGGCAGGCGTCAACGTGACGGAGCTTCTGCTCGTCATGTGCGAGAGCGCCGTCGAGTCGAACCGCGCGCTCGCGGTGCCGCCCGAACCCGTGGAGAAGGACGGCGAGCTGTGAAGCGCGCCCTCCTCTTCGCGCTCGTCATCGTCTGCGCGTGCCGTCCGAACCTGCCGCCACGCGTCGGGTGCAGGACGAACACGTACAGGTGCAACGACGCTGGGCCGCAAGTGTGCGCAGACGGGCGCTGGTTCGACGCGTACGAGATCCCGTGCGCTGACGTTGGGCAGACATGCCGCGTCGATGCCGACGGTGTCGCGCGCTGCGCGGAGGCTTCGCGATGATCACCAACGAAGAGTCGCTCATGTTCTGCATGGAGATGGCGAAGGCGGCCGACGTCGTCCTTATCCTGCCGCAGTCCGTCGTCGCAATGATCGCGCGCTACAGCATGAGCGCGCTTGCGATCGGCGTACCCGGCGCGTCGGCTGTGCTCGACACACTCCAGCTCAGGAGCGACAGCATCTCGCGTACGTTCCCGCTCCCCGGCGCGAGCAACGCTGTCATGATGTCGAGCGCTGCGGACGCCAACCCGGTGTCGCGAGTCAGGACGCTCGCTCACGAGTTGGTGCACGATGGTCAGATCGACCGCAAGGGCGACGTGCAGACAGCGGTCGACTACCTCGGCAGCGGTCTGCTTCGCGCTCAAGCGGAAGCGCACGCTGCGATCGTCGGTTCGTTCGTGCACCACCTGCTCACCGGCGATCCCGTCGACGAGAACGCGCAACCGCTCGACGCTGGGCTCTATCACCTGAGCCCGGAAGAACTCGGACTTGCGCAGAGCATCTGGCGGTCTGGAACGCGGACGTTCATGGACGGCAAGGTGCCCCCGTTCGTCGTCGCCAAGGGCTTCCACGACGCGCTCAAGCGTCTGCTTCCTCACACCATCAAGGCAGAGGCGTTCCGATGACCAAGGCTGTTCTCGCTGGCGAAGTTCTCAACACGCCGATGGTCACGCTGTACGACGGTGACGGTGTGCTGTCTGCGTACCACGACGCGCGAGCGCTGCTCCAAGAGCTCAAGCCGCGCGTCGTGCAGCTCCACGCGTGGAACGTCGAAGAGGCGGCCGAAGCTGTCCGACGCGACAACCAAGACGTGCAACTGCTCGCTGGCTTCGGCATCGACGGCGTTGCGCGCGCTGTCACGCGCGGAGACGCGACGATCGGCTCAGGTGTCTCGCGCCTGCGACAGCTCGCGCAGCGCGCTCGTCGCAGCGGATTCTTCGCGGTCAAGTGGAACGCCGAAGCTGCGTGGAAGGTGCCGCCGACGAACGTCCAAGCGGCGCGACTCGACGAGCTCATCGTCAACGCAACGAGTGAGGTGCAAGCAGACGGGCCTGGGCTCGTTCAGCTCCTCACCACGTACGATCACCCGACGTACCACTCCAAGTTCCGCTGGCGCGCGTGGGCACGACGGCGAGGCGCCTCGCCGTCGCCGATCGCCGCGGTCTACTTTCAGGTTTACGCAGCGCCGGGTGGCGACGTGCGAGCGCATCGTGGTGCGCTGCAAGCGCGTGAAGCGAGCAGCTTCAAGTCGATCGCCGACGCAGTGCGCGTCGGCCTGCTCGATCCCGATGCGCCGGTCGGAACGCCGGAGGACACGACCGACGTGGACTTCCTGCCGTACTACCAGTTGCACCACGGCAACTACCAAGACACGGTGCAGCAGGCGCTCAAGTTCCCGTCGGTCGCGCTGTGGGCGCTTCGTTCGCGCAGCGACGACGACGGACGACGCGCAACGGTCGCGCTCGTTGCGTTCTCTCGTCTCGGCCTGTGGGGGCCAGACGCGATCAACGAAGTGCAGCGCCGCAGCGGGCTCACAGTCGACGGCAAGTACGGGCCGCTCACGGAGCTGGCGCTGTTCTCACAAGCGGGGATCAGCGCAACGATCCTCGCGCGCTAACGCCGCCAGCGCACGCCTATGTTGATCGCGCGAACCGTAAGCTGTGTCGCGCTTCTGTTCATGACAGTCGACCAACGTGCGGCCCATGATGACCAAGCTGCGCCGCGGTGTCGGCCGTCCCTGATCACCACGTTCGCCCTGCCACTCTGAACACTTCGTCAGCGTACTGACGCGGGTGCGCGTGTCGCGTGCATACGTGGGTACACGAGACACCAGTGTGGAAGAACGTCAACGCGCCGCGCCACGTACCGCACATCCGGTACCAGCGCGCGAGCGCGTGTGCCGCTGCGTCTGCTTGTCGATCGACAGGCAGGTACTCGCGCGAGTGTGGTACGTGCACACCGCACAGCGCGCGAGGTCGCAGCCCGCTCTCGGCGAGACACACAGCGCGCAGCAGCACGGCAGGAACACCGTGCTGCTGCGCGGCGGCGATGATCAGCGCGAGGATGGCTTCGCGCACTTGTACGTCCACACACTCACTCGAACGAGTGAGCCGTCGCACACGAGAACGTCGACGTGCTTCTTGATGCCGGAGTGCGACAGCTTGAGCTCGTCCATCAGATCAGACACGCGCGTCGGTTCGCTGCGCGCGGCGAACGCTGCCAGAACGCGAGCGCGCGTGTCGGACTTCGACGCAACGCCAGCCTTCTCGCGCTTGCCGCTGCGGTCACGAAGCGACCGCATTCCTGTCGCGAGTTGATGCAGACTTCCGCTTCTCATTCGTCGTGCTTCCTGTCGTTGTCACGCATGTTGCGTTCGACGTCGCGAAGCGTAAGCACTCCGCGACAGAACCCGAGCGCGTTCAGAACGACGCGCAGCGTCGACCGCGCGTCGATGGGCTTCCACTGGTGTCTCATAGTGACGCGAGCTCCATTGCTCGTTTGACGATCTTCTCAGCTCGTGGTGTCCACGGTGAGATCAGGATGACAAGGTCACCGTTTTCGATGCGGTTCTCGTACCGAACACGGTGCGCTTCAAGGTCGTCGATCAGCATGTCGGCGACCTTGAAGTCACACTCGCACAGCACGGCGCACGCCGCGCCGTGCTTGACGAGCTTCACAGCTCGCCGTCGCCTTCCTGCGGCGCCGCGGAGCCTTCGCTTGCGGGTTGCGCAGACGCTCTCGGCGGGTACAGACCGGGGACGATGAGGAAGCCGAGCGCGGCGAGCTTCTCACCCACGCGCGCGTGCTTCACGCCGTCGTCGGTGAGCGCGCGACGGATGCGCGCGCCGAGCGCGGCGTTGACCTTGATGTAGTTCCGCGTGAGGTGCCGGAACCCGTCGACGGACTTCTCCTCGAAGAACCAGCGGTTGATGGTTCCGTTGTTGCAGCCGAGCGCCTTGGCGAGTTCGGTTGCGGTGACGTACCCGAGCTTGCGCTGCTCGCGCTCGAACAGCACCGCGGGCGACTCGCTCTTCTTAGATGTCGTCATTCTCTGCCTCCATCTCCAGTTCACCGAGAACGTTCAGCAGTCCAGTGCCGAGCGTTCCACCAGCTCCAGCAGCGCGCTTGAGTGCGCGCTGACACTTGGCCTTCTCTTCCTTCGTGCGGAACGGGACTTCCAGCACGAAGGGCTTGTCGGGCGGCGCCTCTTCGACCGGCGCACCGCCGAGCGGCGTGTCGTCGGTGCTCGCCGCGTTGAGCGACGCCATGAGCGCGTTGTACTCGTCGACCGAGACACCGCTCATGGCGAGAAGCGCTTCGACGTCGACGGTCTTCGAGAGGTCCGCGAGTTCGTCTCGCGCCACCGTCAGGTCGATGTCGCCGCGGTTCTTGTTGAACCCCATGCGAAACGCACGTCGCGCCTCGGGCGACATCGGCTGCACCACGCACCTGATCGTACTCGACAGCCCGCACGCCTTCCACGCGCGCCAGCGGTGCTCGCCGTCGACGATCTCGAACGTGCCGTCGTCGTTCGGCGAGACGAGCGGCGGTTGCAGGATCGTCAGGTCGTCGAGGCTCTCGCCGCGTTCGATGGCCGCGCGCTTGCTTTCCTTGTGCGCAGCGAGCACGCCCGCCTTGAGCGCTACGAAGTCGGCGTCGCTCATCTTGTTCGGGTTGCGAACGCCGGGGACGAGCAACCCGACGTCGATGTCCATGATGTGACTCACTTCAGCTCCTTCCACAGCTCATAGAGCCGTGCGTCCTTGGCGATCTTGGCGCGCGCCTTGCGCGCCAGATCGTAGACAACTCGAACATCCACGCTGTTCGCCATTGCGTAGTCATCTGACGAGAGCGTGGACGTGATCGCAAGCACGAGGTCGGCGAGGTCATCGCCGAGCAGTTCGTACAGTTCAACGCGGACTCGGTGCTTGTAGTCCTCGTCTTCGTAATCGTTGTCAGGTCTCGACGTGTTGCGCGAAGAGACCTCGCTTCGCTCTTCGTATCGAAGCGAGTTCGTTCTGTCCGACACCGTTGGCGTCATGATCGGCACCGGCGCAGTGTCGTTGAGCACACGCGGATCATGCGATGCGCTCACAGGTGCGCGGTTGCGCCGCATCTCGCGCATGGCACCGCGCACCGCAGCGCGCCAGCAGTAGGCACCGAACGGGCCACGCTCAGGCTGCCATCGCGGCGCTGCACGGAGCTGCGCTTCGATAGCAGCGCTGTGCACGTCTTCGTACTGCGCAACGTACGTGCGACGCATGACGCGCGACGTGATGCCGCGAGCGTTGCGCAGAATGTTCTGAAGCTGCTCCTCGGTCAGCTTCATGTTAGACCTCGACGTCGATCTCGACGAGTGCGCTCCCCGTCAGCCGAGCACGCACAGTTGCGATGCGCTCGCGCACGTCAGACAGACGTGTGCCGAGAAGCTCTTCGTACATCGACAGCTTGCTCTCGACACCGACGAGCTGCCGCTCTCGCGCGTTCTTCATGCGCGTGTGCACCTCGCCGTCGTCGCCGACCCTTCGTTCGAGCGCGACTTCAATGTTGTAGAGCGCAGCGCTGGTGTCGGACACCAGAGCGTCGAGAACAGCCTCGACCGCGTCCTTGCTCTGCATCGCTGGATACGAGAAGAACCGGTGTTGCGTCGTCGTCTCAAGAGCAGAGACGAACTCGCGCCACGTCTTGATGGTCTGACGGGGCACGAAGTACACACCGCCTTTGTCTTTGATCGCGACTGCTTTGCAGTAGTCGACGAGTCGCACCACGAACTTGCTCACGTCGTTCGACGTGAGGTGAGCTGCCTCGCGCTCGTACGCAGCGGCGAGTGCCGCCGTGAGCTTCTCGTCATCACCAGTCGTGTCGCTGACCGACACGCTGTACGCGCCGCCTTCGCAACGAAGGAACGTATCGGCGATCGGCTCGATCTCGGCTCGACCGTCGGTAACAGACCGCTCGAACACGGTGTACCCGCACACGAACGCCGGGTCGCTTTCGATCCGCAGAGGTTCGATGCATCTCGCGGCCGGGTACACGCTCCCGGTTGCGCGACGCAGAACCGTCGATGCGTCGGGCGGGTTCGGAAGCAACGCTTCCGGCAGACCGCGGCGCTCCCACTCGTCGCGAAGCACCTTCGCGCTCGCGCTGCCTTCGAGTCGCCACACCACGATCGCACCTGCCATGCGATCGTCAGCATCGGCGACTCCGATCAAGTCGACTTTCCCCATCGTCTTCCTTTCGCTCCGTTGCGCGTTGTGCGCGGTGCGTTGCCCGTCAAGGGCCGGACACAATAGCACACCGCTGTCAAGGGCGCTAGGGGCTTTCTGCGCGCTAGCCCCGTTCTCGGCGCTTTGGGGGTAGGGGGGCGCCGGGGGTAGCCCCCATGTCCTCGGCGCCCCCGCTAGGCCCCTTCCTGGCGCTCCGCGGGGGCGATCGCAGCCCCCCGTAGACCCGCTCCCGGCGCTCTGGCGTGCAGGGCGATGACCTACAGTGTAGGTGTAAGGGAGTCTTACTCGCCAGAGCGCACAACGCAGAACGCCCGTCACGGTGCTAGTTCGATGCAAAACAGGACGCTGCGTTCACTTCGTCGGCGTGAAGCGATCGTTGGTGTACGTGCCGATCACGTTGCAGTGGTGGCAGCGGTACGCCGCTACGTTGTGATCGTACGCGACGCCAGTGTCGTGCTTGCACGTTCCTTGGCGATGCGCGAACTCTTCGTCCACGAGCACTTCGACGCACTCTTGCGAGCACGCGTAGGCCGCGACGTTCTCTTCGGTCAGATCGACGAAGACGTACCACCCGTGCGGTACGTGCGCCGCGGTGATGGAGCGCTGCCACAGCGCGTTCCGTGTCGTCGCCGTCTTGCCGCAGCGACGACACCTGAACTCGTGAGCGACGCGGTTCACTTCGTCTCCGCGTACTTCGCGCGCAGCGCAGCCGCAGCCTTCGGCATCCGGTCGACGTGCTCGGAGTGCACGTACTCCTTGCGTTGCAGCTTTGGAAAGATCCGCACGCTGCGTTCGATGAGCTCGCCGTTGACGAACTTGCCGCTGTACGAGTCGCCGTCCGCTTCGACGTCCTCTGCCGACAGTTCGACGATCTCCTGCTTGCGGAAGCTGATGTACCCTTCACGGGACACCGTTGCTGCGTCACCGGTCGGTCCGTGGCCCGTGCACACCCACTGGTCGCCGTTCGCCATCTTGACGACCGCAGTTCCGGCGTACGACGCGACGCGTCCGTACCGGACAGTCGAGTACGACTTGTCCTTCACGCCAGCCTGGATCGCGAGCTCGTAGCTCGGCGCTTCAGCGCGCAAGTCCTTCGCGCGCTGGAGGAGGATCTTCGCGACCTCCTCGCACTCGGCATCCGAGAAGTGGTTGATGCTCTTCATGAAGACTTCAGTCATGAGTTCCATTGCCGCTCTCCTGTGTTGTCGCTGACGCCCATCGTCAGGCAGTGCATCACACTGCGACGTGCGTTGTGAGCGCACGTTTCGGGCTAGATGTTGGTCTCAGCGTACGCTTCGTCAAGCGTAAGTTTGTTCACGCGGCCACCGCCTTCTCCAGCTTCGCGATACACGCGTCTCGCCAGTAACGCGCCTGCTGCTCAAGCATGACGATGTTCGCGGTGACAGCGTGCGGACGCGCGAAGTGCTTCCGCGCTTCTTCAAACACCGTCGTCACGTCAGTGATCGTGTTCATGACCACGAAGAGCTTGCGTTTCGCGCTCGACACGCTGACGTAGTTCAGCTCTGTGTCGAGCGCCGTCAGCGCTTGCAGAAGCACGCCGACGGAGAGCAGGCAGTTGTCCACGATGCTGTCGGGCATCGTGGTTACGAAGCACTCCGCGCGCAGCGCGAGAGCACGCTCCAACACGGCCTGCGCCGCGTAGAGCCGGATCGGCGTACCTTGGTTCGTTCGCATCTCGTTCTCCTGTGTTGTCGCTGACGCCCATCGTCAGGCAGTGCATCACACTGCGACGCACTCGCAGGCAGTGCGTTTCGGGCTGCTACTCGTCGCCACGCTTACGCCGCGGGTTCGCCTCGCACGCCTTCGCGTACGCAAGCGCACAACGCGTGACACGCTCGCGTCGCTTCGGCTCGTCTCGCGCTCCCGCGCGGTACGCGTCGCACGCGTCGAAGAACCGCGCGAGCGCGCGCGTGCGAGGGTTACTCGGCTTTGCGCAACGCACGCGCCACCTCCATCCAACCGTACGTCCACGCGTCGATCACAGCGCTGAGATCGCGGCGCCGCGCATCGAGCGTGTCTGAGAACGCCGTCACAGCGTTCGCGTAGCCGGTCGCGTTGTGCGCTTTACACGCAACGCGACCGGCCTCCCTGGCCTCGTCGTTGGTCATCCGATAGCCTCCACGATGTCGTCGTCGCTCAAGTCTCGCGCGCAGTACCAGCACTGCGCGCGCACCGCTGCGGCGAACGCGCGCTGCGTCAGCGCACCACTGCGGTAAGCGCTGATGAACTCGCGAACGGTAGCGTTGCTGGTTGTTGTCTTCAGACCTTGCAAACGGCGCTGCCGCCAGAGCGCCTCACGAGCGCGAGCACGCGCCACTCGCCTCTCGTCGCGCTTGGCGAGGCGCTTCACCTCTTTCTCCTGCTTCTCTTCCGGAGTCAGCGCTTTCGCGCTCGCGACCTTCTTGGTGTCGATGCTGCCGAGGTTGGCAGCCATGATCTGTTGCACTGCGCGGTGCAACGAGACATAGTTCTCCGCTTTCATCACGCCGGGGCTCGCCATCAGCGTGTTGACCTGCTCTTCACAGCACGGCGCCGCGTCGAGCAACTCGTCGATGGTCCGCACGCCGCCGCCCTCCATGAGCAGCTCTGCGCCAGCGGCGACACACGCGAGCGTGGGCGTGAACGAGACGTACTCGCGTCCGTACCTGTTGGTATGCAGCGTCGCGTTCTCGTTGACGAACTGCTTGAACGACGCAAGCGCCTTCGCGCGCCGAACGTCGCACGCGGCGTTCCGAGCACACTCCTCACACTCGATCGGGTTGCCGTCGTCGTAACGCAGCTTGCAGCGCGGCGTTCCACGAACGAACACCCGCCACATGCCGAGCACGGCGGGCGCGAAGTGCTTGATGGACGTGTAGAACTTCAGCAGTTCGCCAAGCTCCTCGCGCTTGTCCTCGGACGCGGAGTTCACTTCGTACTGCCCGAAGTCGCGCGGTACCGAGAACAGCGTTGTCACGCTGTCTGCCGCCGCGCGCCGTACCTTCCATCGCAGGAACCCGTCTTCGTAGGGGTACAGCGCTTCCCGATCGTTGGAGTCCAAGCGCCGCGAGTAGTGGCGCTCGCCGACCGTGCCAGCCTGCGGTCCGCGGACCACAAGCACAACGTCAACCGTACTCATCGTCGTTCTCCGTTGGTGTGTTGTTGCTGACGGCCTCGTCAGGCAGCGCGTTACGCTGCGACGTGCGTTGTGAGCGCACGTTTCGGCCTGCTAGTTCAGGTTCAAGTCCAACTGCGGTTCGTGCAGTTCGTTGGCGACGCTGATCAGCGCGTCGATCACGCTGTCGTTGGCGAGCTCGACGATCTTCTTGACGTCGCGGTCGCGGAGCGCGCTACGAAACGCGCGCAGCGCGAGGTGTGCGGCGCTGCGGTGCTCGGCGAGGGCCGCGATCTCTTCGATCCGCTTGATGCAGATGAGCGCGACGCGCTCCGCGTTGCACGCATCGCACAGGCCGTCCTCGCCGCCGAACACAGCCTCCTCGTGCTTGTAGTGCTCGTTGCAGCCCGCGCACTGGTCGAAGGCGTTCTTGAGCGCCTCCACGTAGTTCGTCGCACGCCACAGCAGCCTGTGCACCGACGCCATCGTCTCGACGGCGAGCTCGTGCTTCATGACGTTGCACTTCGCGCTCATGACGTCGACGAGCGCGCACAGCTCTGCGCCGCGCACGGTTTCCTCGCCGCCGAAACGGGTCAGCTCTCCGCGCACGTTACCGAGCGCGGAGAGCAACCAGCACTGCTCGCACAGCTTGTAGGTCGTCAGCTCGGTGTTGTCGCAGCACGACGCGCACGTCCCATTGATCTTCGGTTCCATCGCCGCTCTCCTGTGTTGTTGCTGACGCCCATCGTCAGTGCGTTCCTAAAACGCAGACGGCCCGCTAGCCTTGTAGGACTAGCGGGCCGTTTCGGGCTCGGTCAGTTGTGCGCGTCGGTCACAGCGCGTCGTCGCCCTCGGGCTTCGCCGCCTTGTCGGCCTTCGCGGCGCGCTTCGCCGCCTTCGCGGCCTTCTTCTCCGCCCTCGCGTTGCGCCAGCCCGCGGGGGCCAGCTCCGCGAGCGGGACCGACGCCGGGTTCTCTTCGGTGTCCTCCAGCAAGGCCGTGGCCTTGCGGATGGAGACGATCGTGATGTCGCCGACCATGCCGTCGAGCACCTGCGAGAACTTGCTCTTCGGCTTCCTGAGCTCCACGACGTCGCCGACCTTGAACTCGAACGTCGCGAGCCCCGCGCCGCCCCCGCCCTTGACGCGGGTCACGTCGGCGGGCGCGCTGAACTTCGTCAGCGCGGCGATGCCGTCCGCGGCGAGCTTGGCAGCCGTCTGCGCGCTGATGAGCGCGTCGGCGCCGTCCTTCGAGCTGTACTTGCCCAGGATGGCCGCGAGCGCGCTGGCCGCCTTGACGAGCTTGTTGGCGCGCTTCGCGACCGAGTTGCCGAGCCGCACGTTCAGCGGCAGCTTGACACGCTCGGCCTTCTCGGTGGTCGCGACCGGCGCGCTCACCGCCGCGGCGGGCTTGGTCGCCGCGACGGGCTTGGTCGCCGCGACGGGCTTGGTGGCGTTGGAAGCGACGGGCTTGGTGGTGTTGGTGTTGTTCGCCATGATGTCATCCTCTTTCTTGCTCGATGTCGGTGCAGCGCGTCATTGCGCTGCGGCCTCATCAGTGTGCGTCATACGCACAGACGCGTGTTGCGCGAACAACACGCGTTTCGGCCTGTCTTTCTACCTCACTTGTACTTCCTGCGCAAGCCGTCTTCGAGCCCTTGCACGAAGGAACTGTCGGGCTTGTGAGCCGAACGCAGCTTCGCCTCGCGTTCTGCGTTCGGCGTCCGTGCGAGGAGTTCGCCCTCGCCGTAGCCCGCGGCGTAGTCCTCGCGCACGAACGTACCTTGCGTCGCCATGAACCAGTACACGACCGAGAGCGTCGCGATCTTCTCGTCGCGTTCGGTCCCAGGCTTCCACGTATGCAGCACGTTGCGCATACGCTCCATGATCTCCGCGCAGTGCGCTCGTCGCGTTGCGTCGTCCATCACGCGCCTCCCATGTACGCCACAGCGTCGGCCCAGCCCTGCTTGAAGTCCGCAGCGTCGTCGCAGAAGACGCCGTACTCGCTGGCGTAGAGCGCGAACCACGTCTCGCACTCGTGGAGCGCGCGCTCCAGTCCGATCTCGACAGCCTTGTTGTACGCGGTCACTCTCGCGAAACTCATTGTCGCTCTCCGTGTGTTGTTGCTGACGGACTCGTCAGTGCACGCGTAACGTGCATACGCACGCAACTTGCGTTGCGTGCGTTTCGTCCTGTCTCGCATCGACACTAGCGCTATGACGGGCGCCTTGTGTCGTTGCTAGTGCGATCAGCTCCGGTGCCCTTTCGCGCACGTTCGCCACCGCACACCGTCGCGCGTCCTAACTACCGCGGTTGTAGGCACTAGGGCCATGCTAGGCACTCCGGAGAGTGCCACAACAACCGCGCGGACCGCGGTCGGGTCACTAGGTTTTCAAAGAGCAAAGAGTGAATGCAGCCGCTGCAATCGCTCGCGTGAACCTTCGGGGACGGCCCCCTACCCGCGCAGTCTTGAATAGCTCCTTTCGCTTCGGGCGCTTCGTTGCGTCCGATGAGTCAACTATGCCCACTCGCTTCACTCGCGTCAACTCTTCCGAACGCGAATTCTGAACTTTTCTGCGCGACCACTAGAAACGCGGTGTTTTTTGCGCCGTTCGACACGCTCGTTCGGCGCGTTCGTTCGGCGCGTTGCTCGCGCGTACGTGCGCGCGGGGGGCGCTCGCTTCGGTGCGGCCCCTCGGCGGAGGCCCCCCGGTCACGGCCCCCCGCCGGGTAGCGCCGTTGCCGAACGTGCCCGCACTCGTATGCGTAGCAGCATTCATGCCAGTGTTTCCCCTAGCAGCATTCATGCCAGTGGCGCCGCTAGCAGCATTCATGCCAGGGGCTCACTAGCTTTGACGCGTGCAATACGTGCGTTGCTTCAATCTTTCGTCTAGCGTCACTGTGCACAAAACTGCACAACGCGCGCTAACCCCTACACCGCAGGCGTTTCCAGTGTGTTTCCCCTGTAGGGCGATCCTGCGACAGTGGCGGTACCCGCGCAGGGGCCCTACCCGCGAGGGCGCTAGACGGGCGTATAGAGCCAGCAACGGGCATCCTGGCTCTAGCAGCGGTCGCGACCATGGCAGCGGTAGTGACGCGTTGCGTCACAAAAGGGCGCTTGCTCGCACTACTGCTAGCGCGTACAGTACCCGTACCGGAGGCACCGCGAAGGGTGCTCCGCGGCCCGAGAACTCTTGACAGCGCGCACAAACTGTGCGCGCTCGCACAACACACCAGGGAGGTGCCATGGCGAAGTTCATCACGAAACGCGGACCGCTCGACACCGTGTTTGATCTGCCGGTCAAACGCGTCGACACAGGCGAGGAGATGCGAGCGTGCGACGTGAGTCCGTCGCATGTCGTGTGGATCGACGTTGCTGTGAAGAACGGCAAGGTCACGCGTGTTGTGCCGACGCGTGCGAGGCGCGACGTCGCTGACTACGAAGCGTGGTTGCGCGACAAAGAGCGTCTCGAACGAACGGTCAAGCCTATCTTGACTGCGCGAGACAAGACCGTCGTTCCTCTCGCGCCGACGACGCCAGTCGGCAACCCGCGGCACACGCGCAACCTCATCGTGATGCAGCGCGGCGCTGGCGCGTTCGTCGTCGTGCTCGACTCGAAGTCTGACTCTGCCGACATGGAGTCGTTCATCGTGGCTAACATCGTCGAGACTGCGGCGATGTACCTCGAAGCAGAGGGCTTGACGGTTTCAGCTAGTGGACAGTCGATCATCTGCAACGACGACGTTGCAGTCCGTCGGGTACTCGGACGCGTCGCCGCGCGTCTCGGGTGCGCTCTCCTGTATCAACTCGGCGACAGAAGGTGAAGCGATGGCAAGCATCAAGAACATGAGCAGCGTTCGAGTCATCAAGAGCACGAAGGCGGCGGTGCACGTCGAGCTCGACGAACAGGCGGTCAAGACCGTCGTGCAGACGCCGCCGAGCGAGCGCATCGACGGCCCGCGCGTCATCGAGATCGACTGGTTCGCGGCCGAGTGGAAGGCGCCGCGGCTCGCCGACGCGCAGTGGATCGAGCTCCACGCTCGGCACGCGCAGGAGCGCTTCGACTTCTCGCCGAAGTCGCTCACGCTGGTCCGTGAGTACTCCACCGAAGGCGACGGCCGCTGGTACGACGTCGCCGACGCCTTGAGCAGCATCGAGTCGCTGCTCGCGGGGACCGACCGTTCGATCATCACCGCGTTCGTGTGCACCGACAGCTCGCGTGAGAAGCTGCTCGACGTCGACGTCGTCTCCGTCAACGGCGTGTCGGTGGTCACGCCGACGGTCCAGCACATCATGACGATCGGCGAAGACGAGCTGTTCCAGCGACACTGGCCGCGCTTCAAGGTCATGAAGCGGCGCGGCGACGGCAGCCTCGAATTCGAGCGCTGGCTGTGGGTGCGAACGTTCGTGCCCATCATGGCGCGGACGGACAAGCACGTCTTCATGTCGTGCATGTACGTGCCGCCGACGCCGACCGAGGGCGTGCTTCTCGGGCCTGACAAGAACCTGCTCTTCCACTTCGAGGGCGCGTGGTTCGGCGAGTTCCCCATCACCAACGAAGTGTGGGGAACCGCGCCCGAGAACGAGAGCGCGCGCGGCAACGAGCAAGTGCCGGTCGTCAACGTCAACTTCAACGAGTGCGAGGCGCGCGCGAAGGAGAACTTCGCGCGCATGGTCGAAGACTACCATTGGGAGTACGCCGGTCGAGGTCTCGACGGGCGCGAGTACCCGTGGGGCAACGAACAGCCGACCGACGACAAGCTCATCTGGAGCGGCGGTTCCGTGCAGCGCACGAAGCCTGAGCCTGTCGGCACGGTGCCGAACGGCGCGAGCCCCTTCGGTCTGCAAGACATGGCGGGCAACGTTTGGGAGTGGACCGACAAGTCGCCCGACCCTAGCGCCACGGAGTAGTTCTCGCGCGCGAGCGCACGCGTGCGCGTACACACGTACACATGCGCACGCGTGCGCGCTTTCTCTTATTCTCTACGTAGAGAAGAGAGCAAGAGAAAGCGCTGTGCTCGCGCTTGGAGGTAGGCGATGAAGAAAGACACGTTCGCGCGCGGAGGCTACTGGAGTTCCGTACATGCGCGATTCACGACAGTCACGATTCGAGACACTCTTGTCTCGCGCCTCGCAACTGGCGGTCAAGACCTTAGCGCGCGGTGGCGTCGATGACGCGCGTTGTTCGCAGCGGCAGTACAAGGATTGTCAGAGACGATGAAGCGCTGTGCTCTCTCAGGTACGTAGCGAACGGAGACGCACTCGGTCGCATCTGTTCGTGTAGATGGCAGCGATGATACTCGCGATTCGCGGCGGCGCTTGGTATATCAGTGCGCTCGGATCGAGGCCGCTCGTGGGGCGACACTTCGCGTTAGATACCGGATCAAGACTGGTCGGTACGCGATGGCAGCGATGACTCAACACAGAAGGCAGGCAAGGCGATGATCGACGGAAGGCTTCTCGACGTTCTCATGGTGACTCCCGGCATCGCGTACGGTGCTGGTGCGAATGCTGTGTTCTGGGGACCGCCTTCGGGTGGTAAGAGCGCGCTCCTTAGCGCTCTCGTGCGCGAGCGCTACAAGGTCCCGTTCGTCATGCTCTCGCCTGGGCAGCGCGGCGAGGGCGGGTTCGGCGTCGTTCCGTTCATCACTGGCGACGGCGCGAGCGCGCGCATCAAGTTTCCAGTGCAAGCGTGGGTCGACGTGTTCGAGGAGACGGACGGCCGCGGCGTCGTCTTCGTCGACGAGATCAGCACGGCGACACCGGCTGTGCAGTCTGCGCTTCTGCAACTCCTGCTCGACCGCATCCTCGGCGACCATCGCTTCCCCATCGGCGTGCGAGTGATCGCCGCTGGCAACACGCCGGAGAGCGCAGCGAACGGCTTCGACCTCGCACCGCCGCTCGTCTCGCGCCTCATGCACTTCCAGTGGGAGCCTCCGTCGCCTGCGGAGCACGACAAGTACATCACGAGCAAGCCCTTCAAGTACCGAAGCGACGAGAACGCGATCGGCACCTACGATCCGACGCCGTTCGATGGGCTCGAAGCGAAGGTCAAGAGCGAGTGGTCGAGCACGCGACCGACCGTCGCCGCTACTGTCGTCGGCTTCCTGCGCGCGAACCCGTCGAAGCGGCAGCGCGACTTCGTCGTTGGCAAGGACGTGTGCTACAAGGCGCACCCGTCGCGACGAGGCTGGGACGTCGCGGTCGACGCAATGACTGTCGCGCACTCGCTCGGGTACACAGACCTCGACGACACGCTCGTCGAAGCTGCTGTCGGCGCAGACGTGTCCGTCGAGTTCAGCGCGTACAGGCGAACGCTCGACCTGCCAGACCCCGAGGCTGTGCTCGACGGTAAGGTGCCGTTCGTCCACGACCCGCGTCGACTCGACAGGACCGCCGTAGTTCTTCGCGCTCTCGGTACGTTCGTGCGCGAGGACAAGTCGGCGCGACGCACGAACAGAGCTGACGTGCTGTGGCAGGTTCTCGAAGACGTCGGGCAGACTGCCGGTGATCTGTGCCTCTTCGCTGCCAAGCAGCTCGTGATGTCAGGCTTGGACAAGAGCGTCGCTGCAACGCGAGCGCAGAACACGTTGCGACACGTCGTAAAGGCGTTGACGTGATGCGCGTGTTCTGTGGTGGTGGCTGGTACAGCGATGTTGCCGCCTGGGTTCGCTCGGCCGCGCGCAGCAGGGCCGGCGCCTGGTTCCGGCACGGCCTCCTGGGCCTGCGGTGGCGACGATGAAGCGTGTGTTCCGCGGCGGGAGCTCGTACGACGATGACGTCGCCTGGGTTCGTTCAGCCGCGCGCGACGGGTACGACGACAGGAGCAAGGACGGCTACCTTGGCGCGAGATGGCGACGGTGAAGCGCGTGTTTCGTGGTGGTAGTTGGTACACCGTTGATGCCTTCTTGGCGCGCTCGGCTGTGCTCAACTGGTTTGGCGCTTGGTACAGGCTCGACTACCTGGGCGTGAGGTGGAGACGATGACTCGTGTGTACCGTTGTGGCGGCTGTTTCAACGTTGACGCCGCCTGGGTCCACTCGGCTGCGCGCTTCAGGTACGACACCGAGTTCAGGAGCGGCAACCTGGGCGCGAGGTGGAGGCGTTGATGACTTGCATGTACCGTGGTGGTTGTTGGGACGACGGAGTTGCCGCCTGGGTTCGCTTGACAGTAGTTCTCAGATACAACGCATTGTCTGTGAAGAAGATCACAGGATCGCGATGGAGACGATGACGCGAACAATCCGTGGCGGTAGCTTGGCTAACAGACTCTACTTGGTGCTTATGACTGAGCGCACCGAGTACAGCACAGCGAACAGGTACTTCGTCGTTGGCGCGAGGTGGCGGCGATGATGCGCGTGATCCGTGGTGCGAGTTACATCAACAAGTTTACCGTCTGGATTCGTGTGCTCGCGCGTGACTTGCGTGCTGGTGAGTACGGGTATCTTCGTCTCAGCGCACGGTGGCGACGATGAAGCGCGTGCTTCGTGGTGGTAGCTGGCTCAGTGGTGATGCCGCCTGGGGTTGCTCGGTCGCGCGCTTCAGGATCGTCGCCGGGGAGTGGCACGTCAACCTGGGCCTGCGGTGGAGGCGTTGATGCGGTGGAAGGGCGTCAAGAAGCTGTGTGGAAGCGCGTTCTACGCTGCTGCGGCCAGTAACGTAGTGAACGCGAAGTACGTGGTGCCGCTCTACTACAAAGTGACAACGAGAATCCTGGCCGGAGACCCGGACACAGGTGTGCGATGGATGCGATGACAGACATTACAGTGAGGTGGAGACGATGACCCCAGAACAGCACCTTGCAATCGCGCGAGCACTCGCGGTGCGCTCGCAACCGTACTTCGTCAGCATCATCCGTGCTCTCGTGCCGGTTCCACAAGTCGGACTGCGCACGTTCTCGGTCTCGAAAGACCTCGTGCTTCGGTACGATCCCGAGCTCTTCAACGAAGACGGATTCGACGAGGACGGTCAGCGCATTCCGCCGTGGACGGCGCAGCAAGCGGCGGGTGTGATCTTGCACGAGATCCAACACCCGTTGCGCAAGCACTATGCGCGCTGCGACAAGAACCAAGCTGACCCGTCGCTCTGGAACATCGCGGCTGATTGCGAGATCAACGACGACCTCGTCGCTGCTGGTGTGACGTTGCCAGACGGAGCGTACGTTCCGCGGTCGATCAACTGCGCCGATGGGCAGCTCGCTGAGTTCTACTACGAAGAGCTGGCGAAGAACAAGAAGCCGCCGCAGGCGAAGCCGAAAGCGTGCTGCGGCGGCTGCGGAAGCGGTGCAGGCAACCCGTCTCCGGGCGAAGGTGACGGCGAACAAGGCGACGATAGCGACGAGAACGGCGGTGCTTCTGCACAACACAACGACACTGGTGGTCGAAGTGCACAGGAGGTCGAAGCGATTCGTCACGAGTGCGCTGTGTCGGTCGAAGAACACGCGTCGCGCGGCTCTGTTCCAGCCGGATTCGCACGCTGGGCGAAGGCAACACGCGAGCCTGCGAAGGTCGACTGGCGCTCGCAGCTTGCGAGGCTTATTCGAGCGAAGATCGCAGAGGTCGTCGGTCAGCAGATCGCGACGTTCACTCGCATCTCGCGCTTGCAGAGCTCGTACGATCGAGCGCGAGGCGCTCCGCGAGCGCCTGCGTACGCTGCACCGCGACCGAAAGTCGCTCTCGTCGTCGACACTTCCGGTTCGATGGGCAGTCGCGAGCTCGAAAACGCGTTGCGAGAGTGCGAAGCCGTTCTGAAAGTAGTTGGCGCACCGGTAGAATTCGTGGTGTGCGACGCGGCTGTGCACACCGACACGACTGTTCGCAGCATCCGCGACGTGATGAACGGCCTGAAAGGCGGTGGCGGCACCGACTTCCGTCCAGCGTTCGACGCGCTGGACGCGCGCAAGCGCAACAGACCCAACGTCGTCGTGTTCATCACCGACGGTTGCGGTCCGTTTCCAGCAGCACAACCGCGAGGAATGCACACCATCTTCGCGCTGATCGGTCGTCACGTAGAGATGCCACCGTGGGGAGCGATTGTCCGTGTCGATTAGATCCATGAGAGTTCGTGGCGGTAGTTGGCACAGCATCGACATCTTCTGGATACACACAGGCGCTCGCAACCGGTACTACGCAGACATCGAGTTCAACAACACGGGCGCACGGTGGCGACGATGAAGTGCGTGTTCCGTGGCGGTAGCTGGTACAGCGACGAAGCTAAGTTCGTCATCTGTGTCTCGCGCTCCTTGGTCGCTGTCGGGTTCAAGCTCGACATCCTCGGCTTGCGATGGGCGACGATGAAGTGTGTCGTCCGCGGCGGCAGTTGCGGCAGCGTGCAAGCTGAGTGGGTTCTCTGCGTCTCGCGCGACGAAGACGATGCTTGGGCAGCGTACTTCGTCCTTGGTACGAGGTGGCGACGATGATGCGCGTGTCTCGTGGTGGTCGTTGGTGCAACGCTGGTGCAGCCTGGGGTCGCTCGGCAGCACGCATCAGGGTCGACGCCAGGAGTGGGTACAGCGACGTAGGCGTGAGGTGGAGACGATGAGCGGTCGCACATCGAAGGTCAAAGGCGCGAACTACGAACGCGAGATCGCGGAGGTGTTCCGCGACGCGTTCCCCGATGCGAAGCGCGGCATCGGTCAAGCGCGCTCTGCGTCTGAAGTCGCTGACGTAGAGGGCACGCCGTTCTGGATTGAGTGCAAGCACAGGAAGGCCGAGAACCCGCGCGCTGCGCTCAACCAAGCCGTGCTCGCGCAGCTTGCAGCAGGCGCAAAGCACAAGGGTAAAGTGCCAATCGTCGTGTCGCGTGTCCCTGGCACGCGCGAAGACGAGCTCGTGTCCGACATCGTTACCATGCGTCTCGAAGACTTCCTCGCGCTGTTGGAGACGTGATGTGCGCTTGTGAAGGGTGCGGAGCTACGCCGCGTGAAGGCATGACGATGTGCCACTTCTGCTCGCGCGTCTGCTTCTCAGTCACGCAGCACTACCTAGCTCCGACCGGCTTTGCGCGCAGCTTGCTCGGCCTCTTCGTCTGGCGCATCCATCACGTCAGAGACGTCCTTGTGCGACACAGGATCGCGCCAGTGCCACCGTGTCTCGCGATGGTGAACGGCGACGATCAAGCGTTCTTTCGTGCGATGACTGAGAAGCACGATCGCGAGAACGCGTTGCTCGCTGAGAGCTACGCGATGGACAGGCAGTTTGTGGAGGTTACCCGTGCGCGTTGAGATGGGCAACGTCAACGTGAAGGTGGTCAGCGCAACCGTCGACGAGCTCGCGTGGTTGCAGCACTTCCTTGGCGTGCCTGACGCGAACACGAAGTTCGTCGCCAAGTCTGTTCCGTTGTTCAACTCGATGTACTCGACGTTCCCGTCGGGGCTTCTGTCGATGGTGCAAGACGAAGCGAAGAGCCAAGGCTTCAAGGTCGACGTTCTCGACCGTCGCGTCCGACCGTGTATCCCGAACTTCCGCGACGCTGATCTTGCGTGGCTGTCCGGCTTTCAAGACGACGCCGTCGAAGCAGGCGCGCTAGCAGAGCGAGGCGTGTTCGACTGTCCGACCGCGAGCGGCAAAGGCGAGATCATCGCTGCACTGACAGCAGTGATCGACTGCCCGTGGCTCATCCTCGCGCATCGAAGCTCCATCGTTGAGGAGCTTGCGAACCGGATCGAGTTGCGTACCGGCGAGCGTCCTGCAACGGTCACTGCGAACTCCTACCCGCGCGTTCTGCCGCGGATCACAGTCGCCATGTTGCAGACCTTGAGCGCTGGCCTCAAGGCGAAGGACAAGCGTGCAGAGTTCGTTGTGACCAACGCGCGCGCGGTCGGCTGTGATGAAGCGCATGTGCTGCCTGCGATCACGTTCTCGCGCGTCATGCGCGCTGCGAAGAACGCGTACTACAGGTTCGGGTTCAGCGGTACACCGTACGCGCGAGGAGACAAGCGCGGCATCATCGTTGTGGCTCACGTAGGCCCGACGATCTACAAGATCGAGAACTCCGTTCTGATTGCCGAGGGCCACGTCGCGCGCGGCTTCATCCGCATGAAGCAGTTCATGCACACACCTAGCACGCTTGCAACGTGGGACGCTGTGTACGAAGAGAAGATCGTGCGCAACGCAGCGCGCAACGCACTGATCGTCGACCTCGCAGCGCAAGCACAGAAGCCAGCGATGATCAGCGTGCACAGCCTTGCGCACGGACACGCGTTGGTTGAAGCACTCCAAGCGCGCGGCGTCGCTTCGACGTTCGTCTACGGTAAGCGCACACCGCAGCAACGCGAAGCCGAGGTGCGGCGCCTTGAGCATGGCGACATCGACGTGATCGTCTGTAACGAGGTCTTTCAAGAGGGCGTCAACATCCCGACGCTTACGACACTGATCAACGCGTCTGCGCGCAAGGCAGTGATCCCTGTCGCGCAGTTCACCGGACGTGTCGCGCGGCGGCGTGGTCGGGACGGTGCTGTGGTCAAGGACGAGTTCTTCGTCTACGACTTCCTTGACCGCGGGTGCGGTTGCTACTTCCGTCGCAAGGACTCCGACGAACGCTGGTTCCGTCACCGCTCGTGCCGTTGGCTTGAGACGCACGCCGACGAACGGCAGTCGACGTACACCGCGCTCGGTCACTCTGTTTCGTACTTCTGAGGGTTGCGCGATGGCCGTGCAGAGCTATGATGTGGACCATGAGCACCAACGAGCGAGCCAAGGCAGCACAACGCGAGTACGCGCGGCTGATGGCGCAGGGCGACAACGTCGCGGCTGCGGACGTCGCCGTTCGTGCCTTCCTCTGGATGTCGGAAGCCATCGCAGAGCAGGACACCCGGCGCCCCGTCGTCGTGCATCGGCAGGACGGCATGGCGTTCGTCGAGTACAACTGACCGTGTGGTGGGCCCGTTGAGGCCCACCATCAACGGGCTCCGCGGAGTAGGCCCCGACCACTGGTCGCGGATCGCCTCCACCTTCCGCGACATCATCCCACCTTACCCAAGCGAGAGCGTCGTACCGACGGTCACAGTCCCGTCGCCGCCGTTGCTCGACCAAGACGCGCCCTTCGCGGAGAGCGCTCGCATGGTCGCCCGTGCAGTGCACGGCGCTGTCCGTACGCGCTACCCCGCGATCACTCGCAACTTGCAGCCCCCTGGTCTGCGACACCGCGTTGACATCGAGGAAGCCGTCTCGTGCTTCCTTGAGCTCGCAGTGTCGCCGTGGGCGTGGTGTGCCTGGAGCACTGACGTCTGGCGCACGCGACACCCGAGGCGCATCCCAAGCGTGACGTGGCTTCTCCTGCGCTCGCGCATGGTGGAGCGCGCCGACTGGTACGAGACGTGTCTCTACGCGTACAGCAGCGTCCGCGTCTACGTACCACCCGCGCACGCCGAACTCGTGCGAGCGTGGACTGAGATGCAGCGGCGTCTCATCGCGTGTGATGATGTGAGCGAGACAGTAGTGCGGGAGTGTGTTCGCAAGTCGTTTCGAGGCGGCTACGTTGAGTGCGTGGAGCGCGCGAAAGCCCAAGCACTTCGCGCAACACAGGAATTCGCCGACAAGCTCAAGTCTGGAGAGTGCCTGTGGTAGAGAAGAGCGTCACGCCGTACGAGTTCACACCCGCTTTCGAGCAGATCGTTGTGCGGTACCTGTGCAACTCGCCGAAGTTCTTCGGCAGCGTGGTCCGTGCACTCGAAGTCGACGCGTTCACTTCGCCGATCGCGCGCCTCGCTGTGAAGTGCGCGCAGACTATCGCAGCCGACACCGGCAACGGCCCGAGCTCATACGCGTTCGTCGTGCAGCGCGCACGCCGTCTCGTGCATCAAGGGTCGTTGACGCTCGAAGAGTGCGACGCGCTCGCCGACTACTTCTTCGACAGCGAAGACGTGTTGTTGCCGCCGATGCATGAGGTGCTCTCCGAGCTCCGACCTATCCTCGCGCGTCGCTTGCAGCAGGCAGCAGTCCGCACAGCGATCGACGAGTACGGTGCGAAGAGCGAGGACATGGCGCGCACCGAGCGCCTCCTGCATGAAGCCAAGACGGTCGGCGTTGTCGACACGTCAGCTGGCGTTCGTCTCGGTGCTAACACGCTCGATCGTTTCAAGAACCTCACGCAAGCTGACCGTCTGTCTGTCGGCTTCACACCGATCGACGTGAAGCTCGGCGGCGGCATGATGCGCGGCAAGTGCGGCATGTTCGTCGGTGGCAAAGGCATGGGCAAGTCGATGTGGCTCATCCACATTGCAGCCATCGCCATGCGTCGCGGACTCAACGTCTACATGGCGACGCTTGAGCTGTCAGAGGACGATCAGACAGCTCGCATGATCGCCAACCTGACCGATGTGCCAGTCGACGGCATCATCGACCAGACTCGTCGCAACGACGCAGAGGCTCGTCTCGTTCCGATGCTCTCGACGCTTGGCGGCTTCACTGTGAAGTCGTTCCCTGCGACCATCACGTCCGTTCCGACGATCACGAGTTGGGTCAAGGACCAGCAGGACGCGGCGAAGGCACCGTGTCATGTACTGCTCATCGACTACATCGACAAGTGCGCGAGCAGTGTTCGCCACCACAAGTCGTCTTACGAGATCCAGGGGCAAGCCGCCGAAGACATGCGCCTCTTCGTCGAGGCAAACAAGCTGTGGGGCTGGACGGCTTCGCAGCCTAAGCGCAGCGATAAGCGCGACCCGAAGGCAGAGGTCGGCGTCGAAGACGTCGCCGATTCGATCAACAAGTCGCGCGTGATGGACCTCATCATGTCTGCGTCGCGTCCGACTGGCGGGGACATGGATCTGTTCGTAGCTGCGAACAGGAACGGCGTTGCCGAGTTCCACGAAGGCCCGGTCGTGTCCAACTTCGCGCACGGGCAGTTCGTCGCCCGCGTCTCGTCGATCAACCGATCGCACGACAGGTACTCGCTGTGAGTGTTCGCTTGACACACAGCACGCTGCGCGCGCTCACAGGTAGGATGGACTTCGCGTCGTACGGGCAGTACCTTACAGAGCGCTTCATGACGCTCGACTGCCTCGGTGTGAGGTGGCGCCGATGAGGATGCGCGGAGCGTGTTGTGTTTCAGGCTTCTTCGTGTACGCGTACGTCTCGACGCGTGTCTATCGTGAATGGTCACACAAAACGGTAGGTACGCGATGGCAGCGCTGATGTGCGTGTTCCGCGGCGGTTGTTGGCGATGTGATACTATCAACGCAAGTTGGTTGCTGTGCACTGAGCGCAACAACTTCCCCAAGCGCAGCAAAGGCGGAGCGTTGAGTACGCGATGGCGAAGGTAGCGCTTCGAGGCTGTAGCTTCGTGCGAGAAGATCGCGTCTTCTTATCGGCGCGTATCGCGCAGTTCCCGTGGTTCAGGTACTACAGTCTAGGTGTTCGATGGAAGCGATGACGTTCGTGTCATACGGCAGTGCTTGGTACAACGAGGACGCGCGCGGTCTGCGGCGGTAGTTGGTACTCCGTTGATGCCACCTTGGCGCGCTCGGTTTCGCGCGCCAGATTCAGCTACAGATACAGACTTGGCCGCTTGGGCGCACGGTGGAGACGATGAACCTCGACAAGCAAGAAGTGCGAGAGCTCGTCGAACGCGCGCTAGTCGAGAACAAGCGCATCGGCACAACGCGTCTCCGCGTTCCGTGTCCTGTGTGCGAGATGCAGCGAGCGAAGCGCGACGAGTCGCTGGCGATGAGCGTCGAAGCGTCGACTGGACTGTTTACATGCTGGCGATGTCACTCCAGCGGCAAGCTACGCGAAGCACCGAACGAGAACCTCCTCGGCTCTCGCGCTCACATGCGATCGGTGTTGTCGACAGTCGTCGAGACCGCGCCGAAGCCAGTCGAGTACAACGGTCAACCGCCGCCTGGGTTCATGGAGCTCGGAGTCGAGCCGGGGCTGACGTACCCGTTGTGCGATGACGCGCGCGCGTACCTCAGAACACGCGCGATCACTGACTCGATGATGGCAGAGCTTCACATCGGTGCGTGTCTCTTCGGCTACTATGCGAACCGCGTCGTTGTGCCGATAATCGTCGACGGCGTGTGGCGAGGCTGGGTCGGGCGCGACTACTCCGGCACGGCAGAGCGCAAGTACACGTACCCGCGAGGCATGAAGCGCGGGCAGTTCTTCTACAACCACAGCGCGATCCACGAGGTCACCGACGAGCCGCTGCTGGTTGTAGAAGGCGTGTTCGATGCGCTTGCACTGTGGCCGAACGCTGTCGCGGTTCTCGGTTCGCCATCGCACGCGCATCTCGACATGCTCTCGCGCTGTGATCGTCCTGTCGTGTTCGTGCCCGACGGCGACGCGTGGGAGGCAGGCGAAGCACACGCGTTGTTCCTGCGCTTCAACGGGCGCATCGCTGGTTGCGTGAAGCTGCCGCCTAAGAAGGACCCCGACGAAGTCGATCGCATGTGGCTTGATCGACAAGTGCAACACTCGCTCAGATGGTGATGGAATGACACCGAAGGAACTCACGGAGCGCTACGCTGCAACGATCAGAAACGAGGCGATGAGCGCCGCTCTCCGCGCTCTCAGTACGTGCGATGACAAGGTCGTGGCGTACCACCTCGTCGGCTACATGATGACGGCAGAGCTTCCTCCGTACCTCGACGGGCTGCTGAACCACGTCGTTGCGCGGCTGCTTCGCGCCAGCAATGGTACGATGCCGCTCGACGAGTTCGAGCGGTGCATCCAGCCGCTCGTGTGCAGCTCGAAGGACAGCGCGAAAGGTGGCAACTGATGAAGCTCAACATGCACGTCGCGGGTGTGTCGTACCGTTGCACGCCGGAGGACATTAAGGCGATGCAGTTCGACGACGTGCTCGCTGTCGAACGCGAACCACGGAACGCTCACGATCCGAACGCGATCAAGCTGATGCGCGGCGACAAGCACATCGGGTACGTTCCGGCTGTTCACTCTGCGCGTCTGGCACCGCTTCTCGACGCGGGTGCGTCGTGCACTGCGCGGATCGACTACGTCAACGTTCAGAACAGACTCGTTGCTATCACGGTCGTTGTCGACGAGCACAACGACCTCTGATTCGCACAACATAGTGCGAGCAAAACCGCGCGAGAACGCGCGAGGAGAACATGATGATCACCAAGTTCAGCACAGAGCAGATCAACGGCAAGTGGATCACCTCCGTCACGTTCGAGACGACGTCGATGCTGTCGCCGAGCGCGATCAGCGTGGACGCGACCAACGCCATCGCCCCCGCCCCCGTCAAGGTCGCCCCCGCCCCCGCCCCCGTCAAGGTCGCCCCCGCCCCCGCCCCCGCCCCTGCGCCCGCCCCTGCGCCCGCCCCCGCCCCTGCGCCCGCCCCCGCCCCTGCGGGCGCGGTGTCCAACGACCCGTTTCTGCGCGAGGCGCAGAAGCTCCCCAAGCCGCGCGAAGTCGCGAAGTTCCTGAGCGAGCAGGACATGCCGCCCGAGGAGGTCCACGCGTGGATGCTCGCCAACGCCGATGACGTCCCGGCGCTCGCGCGCATCTCGCCGGAGCTGCGCGACGAGCGCTTCAAGATGGCGATGAAGCTCGTCGGCATCGAGCTCGCCTGAGCTACGCTGCGAGCGTCATGACGCTCGCGTCTGTCGTACGTGTGGACGTGGCGAGTGCAAGCACTCGCCAGTCGGTTCGACTCCGACACGATGGGCCATGAGAACGCTTCCGCTGTACGACAAGCTACCGCAGTGCGCAGCCGCCGCGGAGAAGCCGCTTGAGGTCGACCACGAGTGCGACCGATGCGAGCTCTCGCGCAAGACCAACAACGTTTGTGTGCGACCCGAAGCGAGCGCGCAGGACGTACGCGGCGGCGTGTTGCTTGTCGGCGACTTCCTGACGCGCGAGGACAGTGACGCTGGTCGTCCGTTCTACAGCTCCATCGGTCAGTACGTTCGTCGCGTCGTGCGCGAGACGTACAGTGGTCCGATCGTGCTGACCAACGCGCTGTCGTGCGCGCTCTCAGCGAAGCCCGACGAGAAGTACGTCGACGCATGTCGCGGTTACGTCTCGCGTGTCATTCGCAAGATGCGTCCGTCACGCATCGTTGCGCTTGGTTCGTGGGCTGCGTACAGCCTACTCGGGCGCAAGGTCAGCGCGTTCCAGATCCGGCAGTCGTACGGCTGGTACATCGACGAAGACGCGTGGCCTTCGCGCGAGGCGTGGCGTCCTGTGTTCGTCGTGCAGAATCCAGGGCAGTGCATCGACAACAAGTTCTTGTCTCGGTGGTTCAACACCGACTTGAAGAACGCGTTGACGGCTACACCGACGCCGCCGTTCGTGACCGACTTCAACGCACCTCTTGACTGGAGTGTGTTCACGCACTTGGTCAAGACAGCAGACGACGCGCGCGAGGCGCTCGACGAGCTCATCGAAGTTGGTGCAGGAACGTACGACGTCGAGGCGAGTGGGCAACGCTACGGTGGCGACTACAGGATCGAAAGCCTGACGATCGTTGCGCGCGGCAGCAAGAGTCTGTTCACCTGGGACAACTCCTACACAGAGACCGCAGCGTGGAAGGTGTTGCGCGTGGTGTTCAACTCGTCGATCGAGTGGACAGGCCACAACACACAGTACGACGCGCTCGCTGTGATGATCGACAAGCGCATCGCGTCGCCGATGCCGAACGTCGCTGGCGACACGCGCTTGTTCCGCAAGCTGCGAGACGGCGACGTTCCTGCCTCGCTCTCGCTCACGTCAGAAGCGGTCGGCATGGGCGGGCACAAGGACGAGGCTGACAGCATCGTCGACTCCATCACAACTGATCTTGTGAAGCTCGCAGCGGAGCCGCACCGCCCGCCGACGAAGACGGGCAAGCCGCGCAAGCCCTACGTCCCGTCTGTCGTACAGATCGACTCCGACGTCGACATGCCGAAGGTGCTCGACGCGGTGTACTCAGGCGCAGCAGACCCGCGCGAGTACGCGTACAGGTACCTCGATCCCGCTGTTCGCGTGCGGTACAACGCACGCGACACCTTCGCCACTGAAGTGCTTCGCGCTGAGAACGAGCCTGCGTTGCGCGCTGACGAGGCGCTGCGCAACGTGTGGGACGGCGTGTTGCGTGACGCTGTCAAAGCTGTCGCGCGCATGACCGAGAAAGGCGTCTACATCGACCGCGGCGCCAACCGCGCGTACTCGATGTGGCTTGAGACGCAACTCGACGAGGTGCGCAAGCGCATCCTCCCGTACTTCCCAGGCTCGAACCCGAGCGACGCCGAGTCCATCATGAACTCGCCGCCGAAGCTCGGCGAGTTGCTGTTCGATCGACTGCGCTTGCAGGTGCCGACGCAACGCGGCAAGCGCGCAGGGAAGGAACGAAGTACTGACAAGACAGCGCTTGAACTTCTCGAAGGGATGCATCCGATCATCGACGACATCGGCAAGTGGCGTGCGCTGAAGTACCAGCAGTCGCACTACGCTGACGGCATGTTGCCGTTCATCAAGCCCGACGGTCGCGTGCATACGAGCTTCCTCATCCTCGGTGCTGACACCGGGCGCATGAGCAGCTCTGACCCGAACCTCTTCAACATCACGTCGCCCGAGCGCGACACATGGATGGCGAAGGAGTTCGGCACGATGGCTCGCGCGCAGTTCACAGTGCCAGACCGTTGCGCCAAACACGGCTGCCGCTTGATGATGACGGAGTGCGATCAGTCGCAGATCGAGTTGCGCGAAGCTGCGCGTATCTCGCGCGACAAGGCGATGATCGAACTGTTCTGTTCCGGCATGGACTTCCATCTCGGTACAGCACGCAAGACAGCACGCGTGCGTCACGGTCTCTCACCCGAAGCGTTCGACGCGCTGCCGAAGGAGAAGCAGAAGCAGCAACGCGGCGAGAACAAGAAGGTCAACTTCGGCTTGCTGTACGGCAAGACCGTCCCTGCTCTCGCGCGTGACCTCGGTTGCACAGTCAAGGTCGCGCAGTCGATCTACGACGCGATCCTCGGCGAGTTCATGAGCCTCGCAGCATGGATCAAAGAGCAGCACAGGTTCGGCCTTGAGAACGGCGGTGTGTACGTTCCGTTTCGCGGTGCACCGTCCAACTGGCGGTGGCTTACAGCGCTCGGCAACCGCAAGACGGATCACTTCGACGCAGCGTTGCAGAACGCGCTCAACTCGTGCATCAACACGCCGATCCAAGGCAGCGCTGCGCATCTCACAACGCAAGCGCTGTGGAAGATGCAAGACGCGTTCGACGCAGAAGGTCTGTGCGCCAACGTCATCCTCACCGTGTACGACTCGGCGATGGCAGAGCACCACGAAGAGGACCAGCACGAAGTGCGCGAGATCATGAAGTGGGCGATGACTGATTACCCTGACTTCGGTGTGCCGAAGGTCGTCGACTTCAAGCACGGGCGAGCATGGGGGGCTCTCAAAGGTGACTAGTCTGCTGATGCAGCGCGGCGGTTGCTACCGGCTTGAGTTCTTCGCGCGGTTGATTGCTAGTGCGTATCTCGAACCGATCTTCGCCGACGCGCTGTCAGGCGCGAGGTGGCGACGATGATAACGGTAGTCCGCGGCGGTAGCTGGTACAACTTCAGCTTCGACATGCTTCGTTCAATCGCGCGTCTCATGATAGAAAACGACCGGTTCGTCAGTCTCGGTGTTCGATGGCTACGGTGAGCGAGCCTTGGCGCAAGGTCGCGATTCGCGGTCGCTCGGCTGTAACTCGTGAGTTCACGTTGACGTCTGCTGTCTATCGTCATGTGTTCAGCGTGACGTTCGCTTCCGGTGTTATAGGTGCGCGATGGCAACGGTGACTCGGTACTACTGCCGTCCGAGTGGGTTCACGCTAGGTGTTGCGTTCGATGTGTGGGCGCGAAGTGCGCATCGTAGCTTCGAGTTCAGCTCGGTTGTGTGGCCCGATCTTGGTGTGCGATGGCGTCGTTGAACATTGTGTACCGAGGTCAGAGCTTCAGCGCGTTGACAGACATCTGGCTTCGCTACTTCTATCGCGACTTCGAGACGAGCGAGACGCGTTCGAGGTTGGTAGGCGCACGGTGGCGACGATGATGCGCGTGCTCCGTGGTGGTTGCTGGAACTACGGTGTTGCCGCCTGGGTTCGCTCGACCGTGCGTCTCGGGTACGTCGCCAGGGACGGGTACGACGGCCTGGGCCTGCGGTGGCGACGATGAAGTGCGCGTTCCGTGGCGGTAGTTGTATCGACGATGTTGCTCTCTGGTTCTGCTCGGTCGCGCGCATTGTGAATGCTGCCAGTAGCAGGTACGGCGACATGGGCGCGAGGTGGCGGCGATGACAGAACGCCCGAATCGCGGACGCAGCTGGTTCGCGCGTGTGCCGTTTCTCCTATGCGCTAGTTCGCGCGATCTGGACCAGTGCTTCGTAATGCTCTACAACCTCGGTGCGCGGTGGCAGCGATGACTTTGCTCCGTGGCGCAAGATACAACACGCGCTTTACGCATCCGTTCATTGTGATTCGCGTTGACGCTGCGCTTCGCGGTGAAGGCATCGGTGTGCGGTGGCAGCGATGACGCGTCCAGTTCGTGGTGGTTCTTGGGTCTACTACAGCGCGGCGGTGGTGCTCTCGCGCGCTCGCGCTTCGGCGCGCGGTGCTCCGCTAAGGTACAACTACCTCGGTGTGCGTTGGCGTCGCTAAACACTGCGCGTTTGCACAACACATGACGGGCATGAAGCCAGTCAGTAAAGCAGAAGTAGACGCAGCGTTGGAGATGAGCGCCGACCCCGCGCAACTCCAACTGCTCTTCGTGACGTTCCCCGCTACGCTCGCGCACTGGAACTCACGACAGGCCGACGCGTACGAGACAGCGTCGTTGCTCAAAGCAGAGCTTGAGCGCGAAGAGGCGAGGCTCTCGATGCTCTGGCGCGAGATGCTCATTGCCCAAGGTGAGAAGCCGACGAAGGACTTCGTCGACAACAAGGTCCGCGTCGACCCGTCGTACACCAAAGCGCGTGTCGCGTGGATCGAAGCAGACGCGTACCGCATTCGCGTTCAAGGCGTCGTCGACGCGTTGCACGCGAAGCATGACATGCTGATCTCGGTGGGGGCGAACATCCGCAAGGAGTTTCCCACGCCATCCATCAGCGCGCGGACAACGCGCGCCATCGCCACAACGCCTGACCCACACGACAAGGACGACGAACTGTGAGCAACAACGACAACAACATCTTCGACGAATGGAACGACGCCGCACGCGAAGCCGACCACGCGCGCGAGGTCATCTCGCAAGGCAAGTTCTGGCAGTGGTCGGTCGGAGTCAACCGCTTTCGCGTGTGCCCCGCGCGCAAGGGCAGCGGGCTCCCGCCGATCCTTCTCGTGCAGCGGCACTCCGCCAAGATCCCCGGCGTCGAGCGCATGGTTCGCTTCAACTGCCCTCGGGCCATGAGCGACGGCAACCTGCCGTGCTCGTTCTGCGACAAGCTGATGGCGATGCAGCGCAGCACCAACGCCACGGTGCTCAAGAACGCCGAAGAGTGGGCTACCAAGCCGCGCGGCATCTGCAACGCCGTGCCGCGCAACGCGCCCGACAACGTCGGTCATCAAGTCCCGCGCGCGCAACTGCTCAAGCCGATGATCATGGACCTGCCGCAAAGCGTCTACGCGTGGATCGTCACGAAGATCGGCGATCCCGTCAAGGGGCTCGGCGTGAAGTACGCGCACCACGCCAGGGGCATCGACCTGTACGTCGAGATGATCGAAGGCGGCCCGTACGGCAAGAAGTACAAGCCCGTCGGCACCGACCCTCGCGGCACGACGCCGCTGTGCGACAACGAGGCGGATCTGCGCACGCTCGCCGCCGGTCTGCACGATCTGACGAAGGAGCTCTACGTTCCGACGCCCGAAGAGATCGAGGACATGCTCGCTGGTGTCGACGTGCGCGCGAAGCAGCGCGCCGCAGCCGAGCGCGCAGCGGCCTTCGGAGACGCGCCCACGGCAGAGCAGCGGCTCGCCGCGGGCTTCAACAAGCCCCCACCCGTCGCGCTCCCGCCCCCGCCTGCCGCTGTGGTGAAGCCGCCGACGGACGACGACGATCTGTAGTCACACGCGAGCGCACGTCGCGCTCGCTTCGGGCGTCTAGTGTTCTGGTGACATTCTGTTAGCTGCGTTCCCCATCGCCCGCAGCGCAGAGAGACGGTTCGATTCCGGTGACGTCCGCCATGTCCGCCCTCTACCCGTTACCACACTACGCAAGCGCAGACTATTGCGTTGCGCGTGGTAGTGGATTGTACCACGTACAGCCTGCGTTCAAGATCGCAGCGCGCTTTCACGAGCGCAAGAACAGACGAGCTGACTTTGTCGTTGGCGTGCGATGGCAGCGATGAAGCTAGCCATGCGCGGCGCGTGCTGGATCTCGTTCGGTTTCAGCCCGTCGACCACTCGACAGAGCGAGACGTTCGTGCAGGTGCAATCGGTTGTGTGTGGTGCACGATGGCGCCGCTAGCAGCGCGGTTCTTTCGAGGTCTGTCGTGGAACGTGCGAAGGCGCTCTCTCGCGCGTGTTTCTGTGTTCGGTTGGAGAGCTGTTACTAGACGCGACAGCATCACGGGTGCTCGATGGCAACGATGAAAGAGCTGTTCCCAGGCGTTGACGTGCGCTGTCTTCGCGGTGTCGGACACACCACGATCGCGTGCGTTTTATTCGAGGACTACAGCGGGCGACTGTTCTTCAACAAGACAGTGGCGTTGCGCGTCACTGGCTCGCGTTGGCAGCGGTAGCGGAGGCGGTGTGGCAAAAGACGTAGTGAACAAGGCGATGCTCGCCATCCAGAAGCAGTTCGGCGAGAACGCAGCGGTGCGTCTCGGAACCGAGCGCGCGTCGGCGAGTGCGGTTGTCGAAGTGATCCCGACTGGCGTCGAGGTCGTCGACTACTACCTGTGCGCTGTCGGCGGTCTCCCGGTCGGTCGCATGAGCGAGTGGGCGGGAGAAGAGGGGTGCGGCAAAACGTCGTTCATGTATCAGGCGATTGCGAAGGCGCAATCGTGTGGTGCGCGCATCGTTGTCATCGACGCCGAGTACACGTTCGACGAGAACCGAGCGCGTGTGTTCGGTGTCGTCGTCGAAGACGTTCTCGTGCTTCAGCCTGAGACGCTGGAGCAAGCGTTCGAGAGCTTGAAGACAGCGCTCAAGGTGTACGCTGACGGCGAAGCGCCGTTGCTCATCTGGTTCGACACGCTCGCAGCGTGCAAGCCGAAGGTGCTTCTCGACGCCGCAGCAGGCGACGCGAAGATCGCCGCAGTCGCGTGGCTGTGCTCGCAAGAGTTCCCGAAGATCATGCCGATGCTCAAAGCTGCGCGAGCGCATCTCGCGATCAACAACCAGCTCCGCGTGAAGCTCGGTGTGATGTTCGGCGACAACACCGTCACGAGCGGTGGCAAGGCAATCGCGTACTACGCGTCGCTGCGCTTCCAGTTCTTCGGCGGCAAGCCGATCAAGAACGGCGAGAAGGAACACACCGGCAAAGAGATCACGCTGTTCCTCAACAAGACGCGCTTCTCTCCACCGTTTCGCAAGGCGCGGCTTCGCTTCGATTACGACAGCGGCTACGTCGACGAGTGGTGCACGCTGGAGCACGCGAAGCGCTTCGGCAAGTGCCCTCTTCGCGCTCGCGGAGCTGCCGCTCAC
>ERZ869907.21-NODE-21-length-56648-cov-5.982153_pt1 | contig 56648 bp, 82 predicted proteins | sample MGYA00579309_ERZ869907 | MGnify/ENA primary metagenome ERZ869907 (study PRJEB32216, sample SAMN09231814) | wastewater metagenome | place: USA: Maryland | collected 2016-07-30 | study: EMG produced TPA metagenomics assembly of the PRJNA472060 data set (Reclaimed water... | reverse complement strand
TCTCCAAGCAGAGAAGGGGAAGTGATGCGTAGCAAGTGCTGTGTTTGCGGGCGGTTCATTCCTTACGAGGACATGCAGGATGGATCGGCACGCCATGAGTTCACGCCTGACAACGCCTTCGGGCCGGAAGAATCCGACTGGACGTGCCGCGTCTGTGTGATGAAGGAGAAGAACAGAAACCACAAGGAGCAATCCAATGGATGAAGTGAAGGCGGCGGCTGAACGGCGCTCGACCTATATCCGCCTTGGGTTCGGCGACGAGTCCGATTACATCACGACCGGGCAGGCCGCTGAGGATGCACTCACGCTCGCCGACGCCTACCTCCGCGAACATCCTGCGGACGAGGAATTGCCGATTGATGAGGCATGGCTGCGGAGCGTGGGGTTCGTCGATACGCCGTCCTTCGGAATGGCCCTGACTTTCCGCAAGGAGTACGGCGAAGACGTGGCGACGTTCACGCTCTCGTGTTGCGATGCCCCCAACGTTGGCGACGGTGCATGTTGGGAGATCGCCGTGAAGTCAATCGAGCTAGATCCAGAATCGGCGATGCTGCCATGTGAGCCAGCGACTCGCGGCCAACTCCGCACGCTCTGCCGCACCTTGGAAATCGCCCTGGCGGAAACGGGATCATGACCACCGAAGACCTGACCGCCCTCGGACGCAAAGAGGCCGCGAGGCGTGGCATTATCTCGCGATGGATGCCTTACGTGTGGTATTTCCGCGAAAACGACCTGCCGGAATGCCTTTGGGTGACCGCGAAAGGTCTATTCTCAATTCCTTGACAACAACAATCCGGAAGGAGCCGACGAAGCTTACGGCTATTTGGTTGGAGAACATGGAGCCAGAATGGAGTTGTGCAGCTTGCTCGCCGCCCTCGAAGCCAAGGAGTAACCATGACCGACACCGTACTCACCGCCGCCATCGAGGAACTGGAGCGGCTGGAGAAAGCCGCGACACCGGAGCGTGTTCACGCGGACGGAAGATTCGTCCTTCTCGCCGGGAGGGACGGCCCAGTAGTCCTCGGCATGGTGCGAGATGCCATCAACGCTGAAAGTGACGCGGCGTTCTTTGCCGCCCTCAAGAATGACGCCCTGCCGATCATTCGCACCCTCCGCGATCAGCTTGCCGAGAAGGTGAAGGAGTGCGAGGCGGCAAAGGCAGCAAACGAAACGCTCGGCATCCAGATCGCCCGCCAAGCAGAGCAATCCGCGTTGGCAGACCGCAGCCGGGAGGCCGAATACAAGGTCGCGCAAGGCGTATGGGCAACGCACCAAAAGCAGTTTGACGACCTACACGCCAAGCTTGCCGCCGAAGTCGAGCGGCGGGAGAAAGCGGAGGCATGGAAGGCCAACGTATTGTCTGCTTTGAGGGAGCATCCTGAGTTCGTGGCAGGGCAATGGGCAGGGGATAAAGAAGGATGGGGCTTCTGTTTTGAGTTTATCAGCTGGATTCGCCGCGAGATCGCCGACCTCAAGCGGCGGCTGGGGGAGCGTGAGTGGCACAGCATCGAGACGGCTCCGAAGGGAGGAACGGATATAGTCCTCTGGCATCGCCTTTGGTCACGCGGGCCATCGGAGGGATACCACCACGAAGATCATTGGCATCTCGCGGACGGAACAGCCGTTGGTATTGACCCAACCCATTGGATGCCACTACCCGTTGCCCCCAGCGACACGACGCCCGAAAGCGGCGGAAGTATCTGCTGATTCGATGCAACCACGAAGGATTATAATACCTTTTCCTCAGGAGATGCCAGGGCAATGTCTAAGAAGAGCACAGCACGGTCAAAGGCGAACTACCGCAACCACAATCCCAGAGGGAAGGCTGGTGCCAAGAATGACATCGCCATCGTGCTCCATCGGCAGGCATTGGTGGCGGAATACTACCGCAAGGGGTATACGCACTATCAGACCAAGGATCTGATCCTCAAGGAGCACGGGATCGAGGTGAGTCAGCCGACGATCAGCAACGACATCAGGGCGATGCTTGCCATGTGGCAGGAGGAGTGCCTGATGAAGACCGACCAAGCACGTGCTGCACAGCTGATGAGTATCCGGGCAATCAAACGGAATGCGTATGAGGAGTTCGAGTTCAGCAAGCAGAAGCATGTCAAGATTCAGCCGAAGAAGGGCGACAAGGATCAGACGGTGAAGGTGATCATTGAGCGGCAGGAGGGAAATCCTGCCTGGTTAAACATAGTAAAACAATGTGAGGAGTTGGAGGCGAAGATCACTGGCACTCTGATCAATGTCAGTGTGAACAACATCAATAATGGCGTTGTTAATAACATTGATGGAGGGTTCTGGGATGCACTCAAGACTCCTCCTCGTGAGGTGGATGTGGTTGAGGCTGAGATTTTGAAGATTACTGAGGGTGTTCCAAAGGAGGCATAATGAAGACCTTATCGCTCACACCGGATCAGAAAAAGCTGTTTGATCAATACCTCAAAGAATACGGATCCCCCATGACTTTCCTTTACAGCAAACGTAAGGGGTTGTTAAGACAGATCTGGGAGATCTGTGGTGATCTTGAAGAGTTGGAACAATTGAGTTGGATCGTCCTAGTTAAGACCTGTCAGAAGTGGGATGAATCATACAACGTCAAGTTCAGCACTTACTTTCACTCAAGGATTAGGGCTGCGACTCATGAGATTATCCATCGGAGTAAGGCACTGAAGAGGACAATCCCTGAGGGAAAGGAATTAGTTAGCGGGTATTCTCTAGCGTCTGAGGATAATAAGCGAATCCTGTTTGATAAGCTCACCAGTCGGTCGCTTGAGTCTCCGGTGAACTTAGAGGCTAAGATGGCTGTGAAACGTGCCTTAAACCGGCTGCCCAGTCGGACTCGTGAGATGGTCAAGGCTCGATATGGGCTGGGAACTACTGAGAAACCTAAGACACTGAGTCAGCTCGGTAAAAAATATGGGATTACTAAAGAACGAGTCAGACAAATCGTCAAGGGTGCCCAGGTCAAGATGAAGCGGATCCTGGCTGATAGACTCAAGGTCAACATCAAGGAAATCCTCCAATGACACCTTTCACCCGATTATTCATTAATCACATCAACACTGTGACCATTGGCTCGGGAATCGCGGTATTATTGTGGCTGTGGTTCCTATTGACATGAGGTCACGATGAAGAAGCCCCGCAACCAGCAGATGGTCTACTTCAAGCCCAAGGACGTTCCCCCGGTTGTCGGTGAGAAACTGGTGACGAAGGGAAAACTGAAGAGACCGATGCTGAACCTCAAGAAAGACCTATTCAGAAAGCGAGATCAGTGATGGTTCCGATTCGACCGCTTAATGACCGGATGCTCGTGGAGCGTACCGAACCCGTCAAGGTGACCCAGGCTGGGATCATTATCCCGGATCGCTCGGTCAACGAAACAGGCCGGGCCATAGTGCTCAGGCTCGGGCCAGGGAAGCTGAACTCGGACGGCACACGTCAGGAGTTCCAGTGCGCCGTGGGCGATGTGGTGGTGTTCAACAAGTACGGTGGGATTCCCATCGAGTACGAGGGTAAGGAATACCTCATCATGCCTCAGAACGAGGTGTTGGCTGTGGAGGTGACTCTGTCATGAGAGACTCGAACACCAGGATCTACAAGTACAAGATAGACGTTCTTGACAGACAGATCATCAAGATGCCTCGTGTTGAGCGGTTCTTGTCAGTCGGCGAGCAAGATGATGACCTTTACATCTGGGCTCAGGTTGATTCAAGACCAGATGCCAAACTCCATGATCTCATTCTCGAGATTATCGGAACAGGCAGGCCAATTCTTGAACTTGGGATTGACGACGAATTCAGGCAAAGGGTCTACATCGGGACAGTTCAAACCCGACAGGGATGGGTGTGGCATGTCTTTCACCTCAGATAAGGAACAGCTATGGATGAATCACGAAAGGAAAAGATCCTCAAGGCAGCCGAGGAAGAGGCTTCCTGTGAGAGCATCTCGGCTGGTGGTTTCTTTGCTGAGCCCTATCGACCTCCTGAGGAAAAGAAGGAGCCTAAGTTCTCCGGATGGGTGAAGGTGGGTCACTGTTACTACAGGACTTCCCAGATACTACATGTTTCTCCATGGACGATGCCTTCGGATTCTCCTCACTGCCTTGTCCTGTTCAAAGGCGGGAGCCCTGCAGGAACGACCGTCGACATGTCCGCCGAAGATTTCCTCAAACTGATCGTGGAGGCTGAGTCATGATCGACCCTGAAGATGATGAAGATGATGATTCCTTTCTTGAGTTTACAGACTGTGACGACAGTGACGTCTTGGATTGGGACTCTGAAGATGACTCCTGGATAGACACCGAGGACGATGAGTGAATAACCCCCTCAAGTCAATTGACCCTATGGCCCTCCAAGCGGCCATGTGGCCTCAGTACACGTTCTACCAGCAACAGCGGGACGTGATCTATTCGGTCGACAATAACCTGGAGACCTACGTCCGTGCGGGGAATAAGCTCGGGAAGGACTTCACGGCAGGCTACATCGTCACGGAGATCTTCCTCCGGTGTATCAAGCTCGGGCTTACCTGTAAGATCATCACCACATCGGTCAACGAGAAACACCTCACAACCCTGTGGGGTGAGATCGGCCGATTCGTCACGACGAGCAAGTATCCTCTTCTCAGGAGTAAAGACAAAGCGGAGACCGAGTGCCTCGTAATGCTCAGCATGGAAATCCGTCGTGCCGAAGAGGAGGCAATGACGGCGAAGAACGTGCGAAACTTCATCAGAGGAATGGTCAGCGAGGACGTTGAAGGGATGTCCGGTCACCATGCGGACTTCACCTTGTTCGTGGGGGATGAAGCCTCGGGCTTGGAGGACATGTACTACGAGGCGGCACAGGGCTGGGCCAAGCGGATGCTCCTGTTCGGCAACCCCAACGCCTGTACCTGGTTCTTCTACAAAAACATCAAGGCTGGGGACGTGAAGTCTGAGGACGGTACTTACTTCCTCCGCAAGAACCTCAAGATCAGTGCAGAGGACAGCCCCAATGTCATGTACGCTCGACGTCAGCAGGCTCTCGGGTTGGTGCCGGACGATAAGATCATTGTCCCAGGGGTGATCAGTTGGAGCGAGTACCAGAACCGCAGAACGATCTGGGACAAGGCTCGCCAGTGCGTGGGGCTTGACGGTGAATTTTATGAAGGGGCCTCGATCAAGATGTTTCCCTACGACTGGATGCAGCGTGCTGAGATCATGTCTGAGCTGATCAGGCTCAAGCGACTGAAAGGAACGAAGTTGAGTCTTGGGGCTGATCCGGCTGAGGGTGGTGACAAGACGGCTGTGGTGGTGGTGGACGAGTACGGGGTGGTGGACTGGGAGTACGGTCAGACCCCTGATACGAGTAAGATCAAGGGGCTCATCCTCTTTTACATGAACAAACACAGTATCCCTGCTTCCCGTGTGTGCATCGACCGTGGGGGTGGCGGGAAGCAGATCGCTGATGAACTTCGCGATAAAGGTCATGATGTTCAGACGGTGAGCTTCGGCGAGTCCTGTACGCCTAAGATCAAGGACGATCGCGCAATCACTGAGTATGAAGAGAAGATTGAGGCAAAGGAGGAACGGTACACCTACAAGAACCGCCGAGCCCAGATGTATATGGCACTCCGGCTACTGCTCGACCCCTATGAGGGGATCGCCGTGGAACTCCCTGAGGAAGAGAATGAGGAGGGTCGCCCAGTCTCAACCCGTCAGACCTTCGGGATCCCCCGTGAGTTCAGTGCGGTCAGGGAGGAACTTGAGCCAATCCCCCTGACCCGCGACGGTGAGGGAATTGTGTACCTTTTGCCGAAGAACAAACCCCGTCCGGACTATAAAGGTGATACACTGACATCGTTGATCGGGCACTCGCCTGACCTGGCAGATGCCCTCGTGCTTGCCATCTACGCTATGCAACATGAGGAGGAAGTGTTCATGGCGGGGCAGTGGTAACTTTCCTCAGGAAAACGCGCGTGATACTCTTCATCATCATCGCGATTGCTCTCCTCTTGGGTGTGCTTGACAAAGACCCAATTGACACTCATGCGGAGGTTTAGTGTGACCCAGATAATCTTCTCAGACATCAGCGGTCGGATGTGGTGGGGCAATGAGCCTTGGTTCGAGGCCTCGTTCATACTGCCTAGGACGACACTTCCGCCATTAGAACTGGTTGGTGATACATCATCCTATGTCGCTGCCCTTGGGAACTCTGTCGGGCATGCTACTGCGGCAGCAGTTCAGATGCTCAGGAATCTTGAGACTGTCAGAGTGTCGAAACCTAAAAAGATTGCTAAAGTGCTCAGCACGAAGCAGCACTTCAGCAGGATGAGGAGAAAGTGATGATACTCAACTGGCGAGGCATTAACAGTCCTCTTCTCCCAGGAGGCATCCTTCGTGCTGGTGGAGAAATTGTTCCCAACACCAAGGAGAATGCTTTCTTCATGATTGACACCGAGACTGGGATCGGTCAGAAGGCTATCTATGACTCGGAGGGGAACATGAAGTACATGCTGGAAGATCCGTGGGAGCCGCTGGTCGAAGTGGTTCAACTCCCTCTCCCGATTACCTACTCGTTTGACGAACTTCCGATCATTGACCTTCAACCAAGTGGTGCATAAAAAATCCTATTTACTTTTCCCACCGAACGGGTATAGTGATTTCTTAGCTGGGTAGAGCAGTCTGGCAGCTCATCAGGTTCATAACCTGAAGGTCATGGGTTCAAATCCCATTCCAGCAACTAGGACTACACGCTACCTCAAAGCCTAGGCCAGTCAGTAGTCCTTCTTTCAACGCCGACGGAGCAGGTCGGCGGAATCTAGGATCGAAGTCACAGGGACGTAACCCATCGGAGCAGGACGGAGTCGGAATTGGCCGCTAAGAAGTCGAAGGCTCCAACCGTCAACTCAACGCCAATCCCCTCCGCTGCGCAGGTGCGTAATACGGAGCGGGATATTCAGCGTTTAGAGGAACTCGTCGGCAACGTCCAGACGACACGTCTCACACTCTTCAACCAACTCCTCGATCCCCGTCGTGATATCGACCACGAGTGTGGCTATCCCGACCGAGTCAGTATCGACCAACTCCAGCAACTGTTCGACCGTAACCCCTTCGCTCAGCGTGTCTGTGAGGTGATGGCAAAGGAGGCGTTCCAGGTCTCGGCCAAGGTGTACGAGGATGAGGATCCTGAAAACGAAACCCAGTTTGAGAAGGACGTTGACAACCTCGGCAACCAGATCCGTGGAGTGAAAAGCTGGTTTAAGGATGATTCAGGATCGCTGTTTGACGAAGCACTGATGAGGGCTGCGATTCAGGCTGCCATCGGTCAGTTCGGTGTTATCCTCATCGGGCTCAATGACGGTAAGGATCTCAGCGAACCAGCCGCAGGGGTGGAGGAATATGGCACGATCCCCGGTGTATTCGATGATAATAAGCCAAAGAGCGAGAAAGATAAGAAAAAAGCTCTCACCACGAACGTCCGAGTCATCACGACGAACGCCGAAGGTGAGACGAACTTCCCCGACCGGCTCCCTTATTCCCTCAGGAGGAATCCTGAGGTTCTCCAGTCGGTGCTGACGATCAACGCTGAGGGAAAGACTGAACGGGTCAAGGGCAAGCGAGAACTGACCTTCCTCAACGTGTTCAGTGAAGCATCGGTGATGGTGACTCAGTGGGAGAGCAACCGTAGCTCACCTCGGTTCAATCAGCCAGTCTTCTACAACATCACATTCAACCAGGATCTCGGGTCGCAATACTCCGGCTACAATCCGCCGATGAGCACGGCAATGGTTCACTGGACTCGGGTGATCCATATCCCAGGCCCGAACAACATTCACTCAAACGGGCTCAAGGCTCAGTCGGAACTTGAGGTTCTCCTCAGGGTGTTGATGAACCTAGACAAGCTCTTCGCTGCTTCGGGCGAAGGATATTGGAAGTCCTGCTTCGTGGGACTGGCCCTCAGCACACATCCTCAACTCGGCAAGAACGTCAAGGTCGATAAGGTCGATCTCAAGAGCCAGATGGAGAACTGGGATAACTCCCTCACGCGGACACTCTACCTGATGGGGATGGAAGCAACGACTATCGCTCCCCAAGTGATCGACCCGACGCCATTCATTGAGCGTAACGTCGAGGCCATCTGCATCAAGAAGGGGATTCCCAAGCGGATCTTCCTGGGATCGGAACGCGGGGAACTCTCTTCCTCTCAGGACGAAGGGGATTGGAACGACAAGCTCGCTGCCTATTGGAAGCAGTACCTGATCCCTCGGGTGTTCGTCCCGGTCTATGACCGACTGATCATGGTCGGAGTGCTCAGCGAACCCGGTGAAGATGGCTACCACATCGACGTCCCGGACATGGATGCCCAGACGGCCAAGGAGAAGGCTGACGTTGCCCTCGTGATCACTCAGGCAATGCAAACTGCGGTCACCAGCGGGCTCTTCACCAGTGGTCTGATCGACGAGTACAGCTGGCTCACGGGGGTCTGTAAGTTTCCCGAGGATGAGGTTGAGCAGTGGCTGGAGGCAGCCGAGCAGCGTCAGGCTGAGTTCGATGATGAGAGTCAGGCTCTGGCCGATGAGCACGGTATGGTTCCTACTCCTCCTCAGGGAATGGAGTGGGATGACCCGCAACCTGAACCCCAGATGCCAATCAAGGTCAAGGACGGGGAGAAACTGGTTGATCCTGCAACCGTGACAGGAGGTGCATCATGACTGACTGTCAAGAGCAGGGAATCAGTTACGAGGGGACTCGGTACAAGATAAACCTCCCTCGTGGGTGTACGTTCAAGAACACCTCAGCCCTTACCCTTTCGAGTGGGCTCACGGTTTCGTCGGCTTCACTCAAGGTCTATGATAGCAAGGGTGACGACCGAACTGAAGTCAGCGGGATCACCGAGTATATCTCTATCTCAGGAAACAGTGTGGACTGGGGGTTGATGACAGCCTCTGAGACGGCTGCCCTGAGCGTTGACGCTGACTACTGGTACGAACTGCTTGTTGTGCTCAGTAACGGTGTCACACAGCAGATTGCCTGGGGGGAGCTCGACATCACATGATCCAGACAGTACGAACCTCGTTCAACGGCGTGAGAGCAGCAACGAACTCCTTCGGAGGGGTGACCAGCCAGGTTGTCCTCGCAGGAGGTGTCAGCAACTTCCCGTCATTAACAGGCAACTCTCTTAAGTCTCTCAGGGTCAAGTCTGATGAGTCTGGAACTGAGTGGGTAACACCCGGCGCAGTTTGGGGTGGGATTACAGGAACTCTTGCAAGTCAAGCAGATCTTGCAACTGTTCTTGGTCTAAAGTCTGGGCTAGCAGATGCCAATACCTTCTTGAATGATAACACGTTTGATGGGCATGTTGACATCAATGATGGACTTGGGGTCAACGGTAGCACTACCTTCGCCTCAGGAGACTTCACGGTCTCGACTCCTGATATCATCACTATCGGAGGAGTAACCTTCGTCTCTGGTGTTCTCAGCGGAATTGCTTCACCTGTTTCTGGGACAGACGCTGCCAATAAGACCTACGTTGACAATCTGATCGCTGGTCTCAAGTGGAAGCAATCAGTCAGGGTAGCAACGACTGCCAACGGTACTCTCGCAACTGCGTTCGCTAATGGGCAGACGGTTGACGGTGTCGTTCTGGCAACTGGGGATCGGATATTGCTTAAGAATCAGAGTACAGGCACCGAGAACGGCATTTACACCGTGAACGCGAGCGGGGCACCTACGCGGGCGACCGATGCCGACACTGGCATCGAACTTGTAAATGCAACTGTTGCCGCCGAGCAGGGCACGACGAACGCCGACAAGCTGTTTACCTGCACCAACAACAGCATCACCATTGGCTCAACAAGTATTGTGTTCGTCAACTTTGCTTCGAGCATTATTGGGGCTTTGCTTGCGACGAACAATCTGAGCGACTTGGCAAATGCGAATACAGCGATCACCAACCTTGGTGGGGCTGCATACACCGGCACGGGTGGTCTTGTTCGCCTCAGCAATCCTATTTTTGGCGGTCTTGTTACGTCTGGTTCAAACGGGATCAAGATTGTCAACGCCGTCGGCGGATCAGTTACGCACACCACCGGCAACAGCCTCGATTTTGGTCTGGATTACACGATTGCTTGGGAGCCGAGCGGAGACTACACCATAACGGTCGCTGGTAATACCACCATCGCTGGGTTCAATTCAGGTGATCAGACCGACATCAGTGGTAATGCCGGGACGTCCACTGCGCTTCAAAATCCCGTTACGATTGGTGGTAGCAGCTTCGACGGCACCGGCAACGTAACCAGCTTTCCCGAGCCCGGTGCCATTGGCGGAACAACTCCGTCAAGCGGTGCGTTTACGATCATCACGGTGGGCACGCTTGGGTATGTGGACACGAATATCCTGGCATCACTGCAAAGTACGGTCAACAGTTACAACCAAGTCATCGTGCAGAACAGCAACGCCGGCGCGACAGCCTCCGCGAACGTGATCGTGTCCAACAATCAGGGAACGGCGACAACGAACTTCGGCGAGTTTGGGATGAACTCGTCGGGCTTCACGGGCTCGCCAGTGTTCTCGCAGGCAGGTTACGTCTACCTGACTTCGACATCACGCGACCTGGTTATTGGTACGACAACAGCAAACGCAATCCATTTTGCTGTGAATAACAGCTCAACGGATTCATTAACAATTGGGTCGGGCGGACTAGTCACTGTTGCCACCAACCTCATTGAAGGCTTCACGACAACAGCAACGGCTGCTGGAACAACCACTCTTACGGTGAACAGTACCTATCAGCAATTTTTCACAGGGTCAACCACACAGACAGTCACGTTACCTGTAACGAGCACTCTTGCTCTCGGACACTCTTTTCTTATCGTGAACAACTCGACTGGGCTCGTGACGGTCAACTCGTCCGGGGCAAACGCTGTTATAATCCTTGCAGCAGGAACATCGGCAGTTATCACTTGTATTCTTACGAGTGGGACAACCGCAGCAAGCTGGAGTACGTCTTACGTCGGTCTTGTGACGACATCAGGCAAGAAGTTGAGTGTTTCAAATACGCTCACGTTTGCCGGGACTGATGGCACGACAATGACGTTCCCGACGACCTCGGCGACGATTGCACGAACCGACGCTGCGAACACGTTCACTGGCGTGCAGACGATGACCTCGCCTGCGACAACGACTTCGATCACAACGGCCTCAACAACATTCACTGCTTGGGCAGGCGCAACCACACTACTCACGCTCGGTGGAACTGGGGCATCAGCCTCTACGAACTTCCCCTCAACACTGAACTCAACGAGCTCGACGACAGGGGCTGTCAGGACTGCCGGAGGGCTGAGTTGTGCTAAGGATTTGTGGGTTGGCGGGGTCGCTAACTCGCCGAACTTCAGGCCTGGATACACGACGACGGCCACTGCTGCGGGCACGACCACCCTCACGGTTTCCAGCAACAACCAACAGTACTTCACAGGATCCACGACCCAGACCGTTGTGATGCCAGTTACGTCCACACTGGTCTTGGGTCAGTCGTGGAATCTCGTTAACAACAGCACAGGCATCGTCACGGTCAACAGTAGCGGGTCGAATCCGATTGCTTACCTGCTACCGAATACAAGTGTTGTTATCACGTGCATCCTTACCTCAGGAACGACAGAGGCATCATGGAGTGCTCAGCGTGCCATCTCTTTATGGACACCAGCAGCGATTGCTTCCAAAATCAAGCAGTTCCAGCAGATCATTCTCGGGAATATCTTCACGGATACGGCATGCACGACAGCTGCGACCACGAATGCTCAGACTGTGAAGGGTGTCACTCCTCGATTCGGTAGTGGCCCGAACTTCACTGACACTACCGGAGCAACCCTCCAGGGAATCGGATCTCTCCCTTACCTCGACCACAGCGGAGCCACACTGCTTTCGTCAGCCAGCACGATCACCCTCTCTGGAAAGTTCGTTCGGTATTTCGTTCTCAGACTCGCCTCAGGGACTCCAGGGTTCCTCTTCAAGCACAACAACGACTATATCTTTGACACAGGTGGCACGGTCTACGTCTCGCGAACCGCGTACTTCCAACAGGATGCCGCGACGGGCTGGCTCACGACGGGCTCAATCGTGATGGTCAAGCACAAGTGTGGGGGGAATGGTGTTCAATCCTTCCTCTCAGTCAATAACGTCCCGGTGTCCTTTAATGCAATTCCGACTGGCAACCCAGGCAACGTTACTCAAAATAGTACAATGGAGGTGCCTGGGTCAACGATCAACTATGCCCATCGTCTCTATCTGTGGGCTCATTTTGATTCGTTACAGGCTCACGAAGAGGCAGCAATGGATGCCTGGATTCGTGATGAGTACGGACTTACTTTCTGAGGATAGACCATGACGACTGCTGAAAAACTCGCAATTGCGAAAGCGGCATTTGAGAGCGTTGAAGGCCACGTCGACGAGTTCGACGGTGTTGACGGCTCAGCCTCGCATTATGAACTTGCCCGTGCGTGCAGCTACGCAGCGATGGCAACGAACATGGTTGCGAACCTCGGTAGTGACACACCACCGAAAGACCCGAACTACAAGAGCGTTCAGGCTCAACTTGAGTCAGCAACGGAAGGCGTGAAGAACTTACAGGATCTACTTACAAAGGAACGTTCAGATCGAGCGGAGGAAGTGGCGCGGATTACCACGGAACTCAGCAATGAGTTCGATGCTCGCCTCTCAGCTCAGGCAACACAGTACACCGAGCAACTGGCCACTGTAACGAACACCTACGAAAAACGAATCGCCAACGACGTCAAACGTCGGGAACTGGATGAGAAGATCGCTGAGATCCAGAAGCTCCAAGCGGAACTAGAATGATCACCAAGAAGCGACCTAAGAAGCAGAAAATCCGTGCGGGAGCATCGCTCGACCCTTCCCGTACAGGGGGTCTTCGTCGTCAGTTCAATGCGATGCTCAAGCGGAGGCTGGATGCCGTCAAGGTGGAACTCATCAGAGGTGGTGTTCTCTCTGAGCTGACGTACAACGTCTTCTGTCCAACCGGGGTTGGCGGTGGTATCGACCCGACCTGTAGTCCTAGATCCGTTGAAGAGAGACTTCTCGATTTGAGAGAACAAGGCTACTCCATCAGACCAATTGAATGGGTCGACAGTGAACAGGAAATAAACAGTTTTAAGAAAGTCTCTGAGAGTACAACCAAAGACTACTACATCCTCCACTCTTTAGGCTATGCCGATCCGAAAGGGGGGAAGTATGTGCTTTTCCATGCGACAGACAATGGGCCAAACGAACAAATCGGTATTGCATATAAGACCATTAAAGACGCCAAGGACGCTGCACAAAGGCATCTTATCAATGTAATAGTTGAGGCGAGCAGGTTTGACCTGACTGAAAACGAAGACAATTGTGGGACAGGAGCCGGGGGGTTCAAGCCTGGAAACACCTGCGCCAAAGAAACTGATCACGGTATTCGTTTCAAAAAGGTTAGAGATGAAGTGGAGATGCTCGAAAAACATGGGTTGACACCTCTCCAAGCGGCAACCCTAGCAGGGGCTCTACCTGGATCTCATGTGTCCGTCTGGGTTGATCCTGATCTAGAGGATGGAATCGAAGTTGTTATCGACCACCCAGAATATCATGCCCATCGGTATCTTCTTCTCAACAAAACGATTCTCAACAACGTCCTTCGAGCGACTAAAACCGGAACTGGACTGGGAACTAACGTCTTTCACCAGCAAGTAACGGAAGCCGCCAAGCACGGTTATACCTCCATCGAGACTTATGCTCTCAAGACGAATGACCATAATGGCCACTACACCTGGGCCAGATTAGGTTATGATGGAGAGGTCAAGGATATCCGCAGTACCCTGGTTGACAGTTACGCTGCTCGCCATGGGTTGACGAAGGTCTCTGACTTCATGAAGTCCGCCGAGCATCGTGCCTGGTGGAAAGAGTTTGGCTCATCTTTCGAGGGATCATTCGATCTCACGGAAGGAAGCCTCAGCCGGAGAGTACTCGATGCTTACGTTGCCGAAAGAAACTCCCGTCGAGGAGCCACCCACAATGTCAGACGAGGAGGAAGTGATCCTCGACTCAATCTGGGACTCACAGGACTGACCTGGCAGGAGCCTGACCAACAGGTCAAACGGTTTGAGCAGTGGTTCACCGGGCTCCTCGAACGATCACTCCTTACTCCTTCTCAGGAAGACGCCTGGGCTTGGCTCGTGGAGACCTCGTTCAACAAAGGGGCATCCCGTTCCTATGATGAGGTCGTTGCCCAACGGCCGAAACAGGATCCTCAGCGGAGTGAAGGAGCGAGGGGAGAGTTCCTCAGGGGGTTAATCGGTCAGTGGTTGAAGCCTGAGATGGTATTGAATATGTTCGATGAAAGTAAGCATCCACGAGATGAAGAGGGTAAGTTTACTGAATCTATTGAAACACGATTAGATCATCCTGCTTCTAGGTTAGACGCTGAAAACAGAATGAGATATACTTCTGACGCTCTATTCGGGATTGATACAAATCCAAATCCGTATGATAATACTCTTCGAGAAATTAAATTACCAGGTGGACGATTTATCCAGGTTTCTCTCAAAGAGGCTTATGGGGCTGATCAGCCGTTTATGGCCCAAATCGATTTTGGAATAGTAGGTGAATCTAACACGCTCGTTGGAGAAAGTCTTTCTAGGGACTCACTTTCAATGTTGAGAAAGGTAAAAGAAGCTGTCCAAAAATATCATCAAGAAGGTTTTAGAATAAAAATCGTTCCTTCAGACACAAGACGTAAAGACATTTATGAAAAACAATTAACAAAGATGGGGTTGAAAAAGGAGTTTGAGAGTAGTCAAGGATACTTAGTCTTTAATGAAGTCCTCACTAACTCACTCTTCGGACGAGCCACATCGAAACTCAAGCTTCTAGCGGTCAAGGCTTTCAACGACGTCCGTTCCGCAGCAGCATCATTGATCGGCCGGGCAACTCGGGTCGTCACTGATGGGCTGGCCACGGGAAAGTCAGAGAGGGAGATCACTTCACAGGTCATCCAAGAGATCAAGAAGACCGAGGAGTCGCTCAAGGTTACGGTGTCTGATACGGCGGTCGGTGCTCACGCTGAGGGGCAACTGGCAGCCTTGGAGGATCTCGGTATTGCTGAGGTGAATGTCGCCGTGGAGTGGGCAGTCAAGCGTCTGGCTGACGGAAGTATCGCACCTAACGTCTGCAAACTGTGCCGAGTGCTAGACGGAATCGTCCTCAAGGTTAGTGAAGCCAGAGGACTTCTTCCCAGACACCCACGTTGTCAATGTGCGTTCGTGACGCCCAAGACCGGAGCCAAGACCAGCAAGGGAGCAGTGGTCGCTGCACTTCAACGGTCACGCAAGAGGGGTTGGCCGAAGAAGGCTGGGCCAATCAAGCAAGGTCAGGGCTGGGCTGCCGGTGTGAAGATCGCTGAGCGAAGGCCTCAGGTGAACGCTTTCAACCCAAACCAACCACGAGATGAGGATGGTAAGTGGGTTGTTGCAATTTCAAAATTGAACTCAATCCCTCTGGCTGAAGAGGGCTATAAGACATTCGAAACACCCGAGGATCAGATCAGGCTCAAGGATCTAGGTTTTATCGGTATCGGTAAGCTATTCGGACAACGTCTAGAGGCTGACAAAGAAAAGAAGCTCTATACAGAGATGATCCTAAGTCCTGACCAAGTACACTACTCTCAGTCTTCGGTTGTTAAAGACGCTGTCCATAAGAAGATCATCGGGGACAATTCAAGGGACTTTGGCAGTAACTCAAAAGAACTGCCTTTAACCGTTGTTGAAGATGGGGTCTTTTATCTCCAAGACGGACACCACAGAGCGGCAGCAGAGATTCTAAAGACTGGTAAGTTTACAACGAATGTCATTGAGGCAGTTAAGCAAGGGACTAAAAGAAAATACAAAAAACCTGCTCCTCAAGCAACAACAAATCAACTGGATGACCTACTCCTCAAGTTCAGTGGGCTGCTCAACGTGTTTTGTGCAACGGGAGAGGGTGGGGGAGTTGACCCTACATGTTCTCCCGGCAAAACATCAATCAATTTTAAGAACCTTGCTCCTGCTCTTCAGCATGAGATTTCCGTTACTCCTTGGGATTCTCTTAACCCAGAACTCAGAGACCCTTCTTTGATCAGAGATCGTAACCTACATTCAACTCGATTGAAGAGGGCTGATGCTCTCTTTACTGATGCTACCAGACTTCATGCTGATGAGAAGTTTATCAGAGGAGTTTCAGGAACACTTTACCCAATAACTCCCGGTGAAACCTTCACTGAACTAGGCTATCTTCGGCTGTCTAACGACCAATCAACTGCAGAAGGATTCAGTGGCAGGAATGGAACTACTGGACAAGTTCTTCACTTAACAGTTCCAAAAGGCTCAAAGGCTCTTCCCGGCGATCATGTCCATGAACACGAGGTCTACCTTCCAAGAGGCTCCAAGTTCAGTGTTGATCGAGTTGAGTCTAAAGAAAATGGGTTGAATGTTTTCGGTGAGATGCAATATATCCACCACATACATGCGACCCTTAATCAGTAGTCGAGCAGGACTACTCTTTTCCTCAGGAGCAGTAATGACGGAGCAATTCACACCGACTCAGAAACGGATCATGGAGATCCTCAAGGATGGTCACGCTCATCCGGTTGCCGAACTCTGGGCAACTATTGGGGATGAACAATCCGTGGCGAGCAATCTGAAAATGCACATCTCTCTTCTCAGGAGGGTATTGCAACGTCACGGAAAGGACATCATCAGTGAACGTGGACACCACACTTCCTATCGACTTGTGCGACACATTGTTGATGATGAGTAGGGGTTACTAAGTATAAACCTGTATAACGAGGTTTACTACTGCCTCCGGAGCAACTACTATGCTCCTTAATGGCAACTGAATCCAATCTTGAACTCGTGACCGCGAATATCTCCGGCAAGACTCGCCGTGAGACGTTTGGTGGTCGTGAGTTTATCGTTGCCCCCATGACGATGCTCGTGGGTGGTGTGTTTTCTGGCACAGGTGTTTACGCAATTCGCAACACCGTGAATGGTAAGAGTTACATCGGAAGTGCTGCTGGTTCATTTTCTGGAAGAATAAGGGAACACCTCAAGTGCTTGAAAGGAAACTACCACGTCAATAAACATCTTCAGGCTTCTTGGAACAAGCACGGAATTGACTGTTTTGAGTGTTTGATCTTGGAGCAATGTTCTCCAGAAGAATGCTTGGCCGTCGAGCAAAAATACTTAGACGCGTATTTCGGAGAAGGTAAGCCACTCTACAATATCTGTCCGACCGCAGGCAGTCGACTCGGTACGAAGCTTTCCCCAGAAGCCTGTAAGAGAAATGGTGATCGTTTCAGAGGAAAGCCGCTAAGCCAGTCCCAAAAAGATAATATCTCAAAGGCCCAAACGGGCTCTAAGCGGAGCGAAGAAGCTCGCAAAAGAATGAAGGAAGCTCAAGGAAATCCTGAAGCAAGAAACAGGATGCGTCTTGTATTTTCTACTCCTGAGATGAGAGAAAAGCAAAGGCGGAATCAAACCGGTAAAAAGCACACGATGGAATCTCGTGCCAAAATGTCTGTAGCCCGTCAAGGAAAGCCCATGCCGTTGAGCATGAGGATGAAGTTATCGGCAAGCAAGATGGGCCACACGGTTTCTGAAGAAACTCGAAGGAAGATCTCCGAGACCCTTAAGGCACGGAGGGTCGTCTAATGGACATGGAGTTCGTTACTGTCAATGCCTCTGGAAAAACTCGTAAAGAGATTTTCAACGACAGACACTACATCGTCGCTCCGATGACAATTCTTGTTGGTGGGAGTGTGATGTCGGGCAGCAAAGGCCCGCTGCTCTACCCTCCCGAAGAGTGTGCCAAAGAACCAGGGATGTGGAATCACATTCCCCTGACCAATGGCCACCCGGTTGACAAAGACGGTAATCCCGTCTCAGCACGTTCCCCTCAAGTCCTCGAAAAGTACAAGCTCGGTTACGTGTTCAATGATCAGTGGGACGGTGTCAAGCGTGTCGCTGAGGCATGGTTCGATGTTGAGCATACACGTAACCGTGCTCCGGAAGTCTACCAGGCGATCACGAACGGACGATCCATCGAACTGAGTACTGGCCTTTTCACGAACAACCGAGCCGTGGCCAACGGATCAATAGCCAACGGTAAGGCTTACACTCACGTTGCGGTCGATTACAAGCCTGACCACCTCGCCATCCTCGCCAGCCAGACCGGTGCCTGCTCCCGTAAGGATGGGTGTGGTGTACTGATCGGTAACGCCTGCGAATGCGGGCGATCTCCTGAGGAAAAGGCAGTCACCAACGCCGAGAAGGTGAGCCTTTTCAAACAGCTCGGAGAGTGGCTTGGGATCACGTCTGCTGAGATCAAGCCTGTTGAAGTGAAGACCGAAACCACAACCACCAACGTCTCAGGAGACGATCCCATGGCGACCAAGAAAGAGGAGCTCGTAGCTCATCTCACGACCAATTGCGACTGCTACAAGGGCAAGGCGGAGGTGCTCAACAAGTTCGATGAGCCCACTCTGGAGCAGTTCCGCAAGGAACAAGACGAACTCACGGCCAACCGGCTCGTGGTCAACACCCTGAAAGAGATCCCCGAGTTCAAGGATCTCAAGATCAACGAACTCCCCGCCGCGTTCGCCAAAAAGGCTGAGAAGGCCAAGACCTGCCCGGACTGTGGCAAGGAAATGGGCGAAGGCCACAAGTGCGCCACGACCAACCGACTCAAGCCTGCCAGCGAGCGTCTGACCCCTGAGGAAATCGAGACGCTTGAGGTCGCCAAGCAACTGGTCGGCAACTCCAAGGCGGAACTGCTCACGCTGGTGGTCAACGCCAACGGTAAAGACGATGCGGCTCGCGCCAAGGTGCGTCCATTGTTTGAGAAGCTGAGCTACGGCGAACTCAAGACCCTCGCAGACAACCTCCCCAAAGGTGCTCCGACGGTCAACGCCGACAAGGGCGACTTGCTCCTCGACTTCTTCGGCAACGGCAGCGGTCACACGAACAACCAGTCCAGCGCCCGTCCCGACCCGAACGCGATCCTCCTGCCGCACTACGTGGCCAACGCGGATGAAGACGCCAAGGCTGCGGCGAAAGCATCCGCCAAAGCGTAATTCACCCTGACATCACCACCCGCACGAGGTCTTACACATGGCTCTTGGAAATGTGATCCTGATCACCCCCGAACCGAAAGGTCGATTCGAGGAAATCATCGTCGTCGGCACGCCGAAGCCCGGCACCCACATGGTCATCAAGCCCGGTACCACGTTCACCCGTGGCGGTCGGTGTGAGATGGAACCCGCAGGCACCACGGCCGCATCGTCCACCAACCAGGGCATGAACGCTGACGGCGAGCGTATTCCCATCGCAATCCTGCTCTGTGCCACGGATGCTGGTGCGTCTGGCGTTCCTCCGTTCATCGGGCCAACCGATGCATACACGACCGGCTCCCGAGGCACTGTGTATTACCCGGTGCCCGGTGATGAGATGAACATCCTCTTCCAGGACAACACTGGTACGGGTGCTCTCGAAGACATCGTCATCGGCAGCAAGTTGATCGTGGACGACGGCACCGGTAAGGTGCTCCAGAGTACCGGCTCTCCCGAGTGCGAACCGTGGGTCTCCAACGAGGCAGTGGCCGACGTGGCTGCTGACCGACTGATCTGGGCGACGTTCACTGCTGCGTAATAACCCTGACTGGCTGGCGGGTGCGGGAGTTCCGGAATAGACACCCGGCCCCGACTGCTCCTCGGAAGGTCTGCCTCCCGCCCCGCCAGTCCCGTATCCCCGTGAGGGGATTGACTCAACAAAACATTCCCTCACCTTGGAGATTTCGATGACTGATTATGTCCTCAATGGCAAAGGCTACGGCGAGTATGCTGAGGTCTTCGCTGGCCGTGACATCGCGTTCGATCCAGGACGCCTCCGCCCCTACCTTGACCCGAAGACCGACATCCCCTGCGTGACCATCAACACAGGCCGGATGATCCGTGACGACAACGCTCCTGGTGGCGTCCGTCCCGAATACAAGAACATGGCCATCGACGACCTGCGGAAGGTCGGCATCTACATCCCCACGGGCAACGCGATCACTCAGCGTCCGACGGACTACCTGAAGATCGACCAGAGCCTGATGCAGATCACCCGCAAGCGTCAGACCTTCCGCAACAAGCTCGCAGCGATCAACACCGTGAGCGTGGACGGGATGCGGACTGAGGCCTACCGTTACATGACGGTCAGCGACTACATGACCGTGCAGATCGACATGGATCTGATGACGGCTGGTCGCAACGATGCCCCGCTGCTCACTCAGAATGACACTCCCCTGCCGTTCATTCACGCGGATATCACCCGTGGTGCCCGTCAGCTCGGCGTGTGGAGCAATGGCTCCCCGACTCTTCAGGAACTCGATACCCAGACGGCTGGTATCAAGATCGGTGAGGAGCGGGAGAAGCAAGCCATCGGTATGAACACCGGAATCGAGTGGGGCACCATTTCCACAGGTCCGTATCCTCAACGTGTTCTGACCGGCTCCAGTGCAGCGATCAGCAGTCAGGTGTACGGTGCGATCACTCACCCGGCACGCTACACGAAGATCAATATGACCGTGCCCACGGGAACCAACCCGAACACGGTGTACCTTGAGATCATCGGCCTGATTCAGACGATGCTCAACGCCAAGTTCACCGGCCCGTTCGACCTGTTCTACAGTCTGGATTACTTCCAGTATATGGCGATGCCTTACGCCTGGACGAACGGCAGCAACTACGCGGTCAACCCTGACCACACGCTGGAAGAGCAGATCCGTCAGATCCCCAGTATCGCCTCGGTGCAGATGCTGGACTTCCTTACGAACACCTTCACGCTGGTGCTCGTGCCTCACGACTCCCGCTATGTCGGCATGATCGTGGGTGCGGATATCACGAGTGTGCAGTGGCCGAGCAAGGGCGGCATGCAGCAGAACTGGAAGGTCTTCTGCTGCGAGGCTCCTTACCTCAAGTTCGACTACGAAGGCTACCTGCCGATCTACCAGGCGACGACTGCCTAAGCGAATTGACGAAAATGCCTCCAGCAACCAGCCTGGAGGCATTTGGATCAGCCCAAGCAGCAACGAGCCACCTGCGATATCCGTGCCTCAGTATTATATCAAGTTTTCAGGAGCAAAGTCATGTCCGCAACAATGGAAGCACCCGCTACCGAAGACCTCCGGGTCTACCGTCTCCAGTCCGGTTCCTTCGAGGATACCGAGCCGGGATGGGAATATCCTCTTGATCCGGTTACGCAAAAGCCGACCAACAAGGATCCTCTCACCGGTCAGCCCATCGTTCCCAAGACGAAACAATACCGGTGGAACGGCAACAACATTATCAAGACCCGCAAGGATCTCTCCCACCTCGGCCCGAAGGTGATGCTCCTTAGCGGCGACCCGAACCTGATCGACGCCAAGACCTCGGCGGCGAACATGGAACTGGTGAGGACGACCGAGGCTCAGACCAAACGGATCGCCGAACTGGAAGCGATGCTGGCCGGGACGAAGGTGCCCGAGAAGATCAGCCTGGCTCCCACCTTCGACACCATGAAGCGGGATGAGCTGGTCGCATACCTCGACGAGAACGAAGTCGAGTACGACGCCAAGGCTACCAAGGCTGATCTCGTCGCGGCTGCCAAGCTCCATGCCGAGTCCTCCAAGTAAGGAGGAGTGACGTGGCGAATCGAACGACAGCGGACAAGGTACGGTCAATCCTCGGCCGTAACTACATGAGCGGGGCCAACCTTGACCCCCATATCGCCACGGCTAATGCCATCGTCAGCAATGCCGTTTCCAAGGCAACCGCTGATGGGGCAACCATCAGCACAGCAAATGCAGCTCTCATGGAGATGTGGATCTCCGCTTGGTGCTACACGTTGATGGATCCGATGTACGTCAGCAAGAGTACGCTGTCCGCCTCGGGAACCTTCAGCATCGACAAGGACGGCAACCAGTACCGCAAGGCAGCCATCGCCCTTGATGATACGGGATGGCTCGAAGCGGTGCTCGACGGAAGCTATGCCGGTGCCTTCTGGCTCGGTAAGACCGCTGCCGAGGAACTGAGCTTCAATGAGAGGATCGGATACTACTGATGCCCTCCCTCGAAGAGAGTGACCTGCTGAACGACCTGGTCTGTTGGGAGAAGTACGGGGATTCCAGAAACGGTGGGATCGTTGTTCTCTACCCGGTTCAGCTGAGTTGTCGGTGGGTGACGAGATATCAGCAGCAGACCGACCCGAACGGAATAGTGATCAGTTGGGATACCGATATCGCTGTCTGCCCAGAGATTCCTATCGGGAGTATTGTTTGGGAGGGTCAGTTGAGCGAGATCCCTGGGACGACCGATCCTCCTACCCCGACCAGCGACCTGTTCGAGGTAGTTGCCCTCAAGGGTCGAGCCAAGGACATCAAAGGGATCTGTACTCGAAGGGAGTATCGGCTCAAGAGGTACAAGAACACACTCCCGACCGTGATCGATCCACTTACTTAGGAGAACCAATGTCAGTCAGAGCAAAGTTCAAGTGTGAAACCGTCACACTCAATCAAGCTGGGGCAGTTGTAACATTGTTCCCTGTGACGTCGGGCTCCAAAGAGAACGAGAGCTTCTTTAAATGGACTCCTGGCGGGAAGATTGAACTGGCGACCATCAACAAAGATGCTGTGCCGATGTTCGTCCCTGGCAAAGAGTATTACGTCGACTTCTCCACAACTGAAATTACAGAACCAGGAAACTGATGGCTGTTTCTGGAACGATGACTGGGTTCGATACCTTTCGGGCTGCACTCGGTCGGAAAGCCAAGCAGTACGAGAGGTTCCCAGCATTCGAGATCGGCTTCAGTGCTCCCTATGCGATCTACGTCCATGAGAACATGGAGCAGAAGTGGAAGGGTCGGCCAAGACGTCCTAGCCCTCCGAAGAAGGGTGTGTACTGGGGGCCAGCAGGTGGGCCGAAGTATCTCACTCGGGCCATCGCCAAGACGAAGAGCGACGGGAGTGCCCGGAGGATCCTTCTCAGGGAGTTGAAAGCCGGTAACAGTCTAAGGCACGCAGCCCTCCAGGTTGCCTTGCATGTGTTGCACGAGGCTCAGCTGAACGTTCCGGTTGACTCTGGTTTCCTTCAGGACAGTGGCTTCGTGCGGAGCGGTGGAACCTTCTACGGTATCGGAAAGAAATGAGGAATCCTGATGCTGCTGGCTGCACTAATCGCGGACTCGATGGGGCCACTCGAAGGAACGCCAAGCCTCATCATGGTCTGTGGGATGGCAATCACGGGTCTTGGAGCCTTCGGCACAGGGGTGATGAATTATCTTTCTCTGAAAACTAAATTGAAGTTCGATACGGAGTTCAGCCTCCTTAAAGAGAACTGTGCAACCCTGAAAGAGCATCATGCCGAGTGCGAAAAGGAGCACCACGAAACACGACAAAAACTTGAAGACGTTATCAAACGGTGTGAGACTGCTGAACACACAGCATCGAAGATGGAGGGTGAGCTTGCTGGCGCAAACCAGCAGATCGTGCAGATGAAAGAGGATCTCAGTAACCTCCGTCGTCTGCTCTACTCTCGGACAGGAGGGGCATGATGAGGAACCTATGCCAAGGAGACCCCCGATGCCAACAGACATCCCTCAGGGGGGCTGGTTCTCTCCAGGGCAGAGAGTCATGCTTATCCTCTACGGTTTCGGCATGTTCTTCGGTGTTGGTGCCAAGTGTGACAGCGAGGCCAAGTACCGAGAGCAGCAACGGCAGATAGACATCCTCAAGGCTGAGAGGGTTCAACATCACGGCAGCAAGTGAGGACAACGACCCCGAGGTGTTTTGAGAGTCTCGGCAGCGTATCAGGGACAATATGGTCAACGGTTCCCTGAACGATGTAGGGTTTCTGAAGACGAGGTGGAGTAGTAAACAGGAGCCTGACTGTCGGATTGAAATGCTCAGCAGGAAGCCCTGGCCTGTACTCGAAAACAAGAGGGTCTGCGGTTGGTGTCGGTCGGTGTCGGAAGAGGACAGTGACCTGACCTCGCGACCCGGCAAAAGCCTCACGGCAGACAGCCTCCTGAAGAAGAGGTTCCTCAGGGAAAGATTGCCTCTGAGGTCTCAGGGCGATGAATGCCACGAGGCCCACTAAGACCCCGAGAAGGATCAAGCCATGCCAAAATGGACGCTTCAGGACATTATTGATCATACGAATGCCGAGGGAACCTTTCTCGTCGACGGCGACTGTGTTGAGGGGCCACTTCGACTCTGCTGTCAGGAAGACCCTTCGGCATGCCCGATCATCTGTGTCGGGGAAGACCCCGAAAGACCGGCGAAGAAACCCTGCGGATGTAATGATACCGCAGAAACGAAGAAGGAGTAGAAAAGCCATGGGAAAAACACCAGAAGGTGACGACTGCGAATGCAGTTGGATGGAAAAGGCCAAGGCCATCTGCATGGTCATTGCTGCACTCACAACAGCAATCGCAAGCATCACGTCTGCAATTTTCGGTAGCCTGAACCACCAGCGGATCGACACTGTGCAGACCACTCAGGATGTTCAGGTCGAGAAGGCTGAGGAGCGTGACGCCAAGCTGGAGAAGATCGACAAGGCGGCTGAGAAGACCGCCACGACCGTAACCGACACCCTCGGGCCACAGCTGTGGTCGACCTGGAAGTACCTCCAAGGTGTCGCCGAGGACTACCCGACTCCGGAAAATATCGCCAAGGCGAAGGAAGCCAAACTCGCCTACGACACCTACACGAGGAAGAAGTGAGACTCCAGGTCTGGGCACTGATCCTGACATGCTGGTTCTTCTTTTTCCTTTGTATGAAGACCATCGGGGTCATGTTCTCAACCTCGGAGTTCCTGATTGGTGTCCTTTCCATGGCGACCGGAGCACTGTTGATTACGGATCTTAAACCCTCAAGGAGCAGTTGAGATGAAGAAGATGGTCTTATTCCTGGCTCTACTCTTCTCCTCAGGAGAAGCGTGGGGCGACGACGTTCGGGTGGTGGCAACACCGTCCGCAGCGACTCAGATGACCACCCCAACACCGTTGGACGTGGGCAAGTTCGTCTGGGTCAGCCTCCCAGCATACACCGGAACCGTGACCTTCGATATCGAGGGTGGCGAGTCTGTTTCGATCTACCCCGTGAAGAGCGAGCAGGAGTATCCTGGTCTCGTCAAGCAGGGTGATCTTAAGACCGGAGTCCACAGGGCTCCCAAGTCGACCAGTGATGTCCTTATGGTCTGCGGTGAGCAGGCCGGACTGGTGAGTATCGCAGCCTGGGGGGTCAAGGACGGCAAGCCTGTCAAGCTCGGAGTGACGGTGATCAGTGTCGGTGGAGCTCGTCCTCCGCCGAAACCGGATCCCAAACCAGACCCGAAGCCTGATCCTAAACCAGATCCTGTTCCTGTCGCCAAGAACGTGTATATGGTGGTGATTCGGGATCAGATGGTGAGCACCCCGGCTCAGTCGGCCCTCCTCGGTGATACACGGTTCTGGGATGAGTTCAAGAAGTCTGGCGACGAGTGGGACTTCTACAACAACGTCTCGGCGGTCGATGGAGTGGAAACTCTCCAGAGCAAGAACAACTACCTCAAGCTGGTCGAAGGTATGACCCTTCCGGCGATCATTCTCATGGACAAAGACACCAACCCGAGCAAGCCCCTGGTCGTCAAGTCCATGGTCAAGGATGGCAAATTGATGACCAAGGATGAGATCAAGACTCTTCGCAAGGAGCTGAAATAACATGGCAGACGACTACATCCCATACAACGGTCAAGTTCTCCGCACTGGGAACCTGGTTCCTCCGGTCAAGGGCAGCAGTCTCCCTCTCCTCTCTGCAGCCCCAGGCTTCAAGGTCTGGACTCGGAGTGAGATCGAAGAGGCCATCAAACTCCGGCCGATGAAGCGACGGGAGCAGTTCGCCGGTAAGGACTGGATCCTCAATCAGGCCAACAGAGGATCCTGCAACGCAGCTGCCGCGACCGGAGCACTTCGCCGGACGATGGTGCTCGGTGGACGGAATGATGTTCCTCAGCTCGCCTGGGAGTTCCTCTACGCTCAGATCAACGGCGGACAGGATAATGGCTCAATGCTCGATGATGGGATGAACGCCATCACTCGGATCGGCATCCCTCTGCTTAACCTCCAGAAGCACCCCCTCAACAGGGACATCCTCAAGAGCAAGTACACTCCTGAGGAATACGCTCAGGCCAAGGAATGGCGAGCAGAGACCTGCTACCAGACGGATGATCCACTGGAACTGGCCACAGCAATCCTCGGCTTCAATGCCGCAGGGGTCGTGGCTGTCCACGTGGGCTCCAGTTTCACGAGCCTCGATAAGAACGGCTACGTCGGGGTCGACCACGGCCCAGGCAACCATGCGGTCGGCGTGAGCGATGTTGAACTGATCAACGGCAAGCTCGCCTTCGATCACAACGGCTCGTGGGGTGTTGATATGCACGATCATGGCTACGGTTATCTGGACTGGGATGCCCACCTTGCCCAGACTTCGAGAAACCATCAGTTTTACGTAATTATTGGAGCAACTAATCCGGGCACTCATTGATCTAACGTGAAGTACTTCCAACTTTTGCCGTGTTTTACATTATTCACGGCGTAAGTAGGAACGCCACAGATCGCAGCAATCTGTGGTTGAGTTAGGTTGCCTTTTTTAAGATGAATGAGGATACACCGAACTTGGTCATCAACCATAGTTGCAAGCCCTTGTCGTTCGCCACGATTGGAAGTTCCATGCTTAACTTTATCAGCGTTGTTAAGTTTAGAAGAATCCCATCTAACATTGCAGAGACGGTTATCTCCTCTCTGTCCGTTATTATGACAACCTTCTTGTCCTTCTTTAGGAAGCCCGACGAATGCAAGAAGGACAAGACGATGAACAGCAAACCGCTTTGCTGGTTCCCCGTTTTTCCTCAAACCAACGTACAAGTAGCCAGCTCCGTTGTCGTTTGTCTTCAGTATTTTACCAGGACTAGTTCCTCTAGATTGTGCCTCTCTGCGGACTCTGCCTTGATCAGAAACACTGTAAATGGCTTCGTACCCAGAAACCGTAACAGGGAGCCATTGCTCGGTGTATTCCATAAAATGACCTTAGGGTTGGTGGTGTCTGTTATACGAACAATAACCACTAACTTCTATGTCATTATCGGTGCGACCAACCCCGGAACTCACTGAGGACTGATCAGTGGCCGATTACGTTCCACCAAAGGCGTACCTTCCACCGGTTGCCATCGTCGCCAAGGCTGAGAAGCCAAAGCCGGTGGCACCCAAGGGCTTTCGCTCAGGAGACTATTGGGCAGGACACGACTGCCCGAACTGCCACAACGTCCGGTGGATCATTGATACCGGCTCAGGAAACAGGGTCGGATCTCATACGCATACCTGCCAATACTGCCACACCTCGTGGTGGCATGTTGGCCCCTAAGAGGGAGGAGATTCAATGGCCAAAATGCCGTGGGACAAACTAGAAAGCGATGCTAATTTCGCTGTTGCTTTTCTTGCTGCACTAGCTGTTTCGCTTGTCGTCGCAGCAGTGCGGATCTGCGGCGTGACGCACCCAGCGTTTCAGGCTGTTGCTCACTTGTTTCTTGGATTACTAATCGGCGTGGGGATTTGCCGCAATAACCCTGCGTGGCTGATACCGATTGTCGGTCTCTGTGTGGTCGAAGTCACCATGGCCATCATTACTAGGATTTAAACACTCGGTGATCTATGTTGACGACGCTGTTTGATTCAGAACTCGACAAGGTTCTTCGGCCGAAAGCCAAGGGCAAGGTCAGTGGTCTCTTCAAGTACCCTGCTCGGCTTCAGAAGAAGCTGGACAAGGCACTCGCCGAGGCTGACGCTGATCCGGTCGCCTGGGTCGGTCGCCATCGTGAAGACGTTCAGCTAGCTGCACGACGTCCTCGGATCGCACGGAAGCTCGCCGAAGAAGTTCCGGAGTTCACCGAACAGGAGCACTCCGAGTTCCTGACCCGGTATCTCGAAGGAACGAATACCGTTGGGATGAGTGAGGAGCAGAAGGCCAAGTGGCATCTGTGGATCAACCGTGTCATTCCGGTGCTCAAGGTGATCTCGGCGGTCGTTCCGCCCCCCTACAACCTCGCGATTATCGCGTTGATCGTGGTGCTCACACTGATCGACCAGAATCGCCTCCAGCCTGCGGAACTCGCAGCAGTGTTCAACCCGGCACCATTACCCGAGTCCACTCCGGCACTCGCGGTGTAACCTCTGAGGAGCATTCGATGACGACGAACTTCTGGGCTTTGATTACCTCTGCCATCGTGAACCTGATCGGCAATGGTTCCTTCAGCCAGTTCAAGGGATTCTTCCAGTCCCTCTTCGACGCAGTGATCAAGGACAAGCCCGACCCATCCCTGATCGTAGTCGGCAACCGTCGTGTCGGTACTGTAGCGGGGAATCCTCCCGGTGCAGCCCCGGATGAGATCAAGGAACTGCTACGGAACCTGATCACCGACCTCGTGACTCAGGCGTTCAACGGTCGACCGATCCTCAGCAAGATCATCCTCGCCTTCGTGAAGAACGTTCCGGATGCTTGGCTCGACGGTCTCTGGGACAAGATCTTCGCTGCCAAGATCGCTGTCGGTGAGCTTCCTCTTGCTGCGACCTTTGTAGCACTAACCAAGGTGATGGCTCCGAATCCTCTCACCTGCTCAGCGGATGACCTTCGCGAGTGCATGGCTGAGGCTGGCATGATCCACGAAAGTCTCGTGTTCGAGAAACCAGAGAAGGTCGAAACAGCCACTGAAAAGTAACCCGATCCGTTCGCCCTGTCTTTTCCTCAGGAGAGCCTTCATGAAGACGCTCATCGCTTTGCTCGGACTCGCTGTGTTTGCCGGTGATTCGTTCGCCGGATGCAGTGGGCCACTGAACCGTGCGGGTGGGTTCCTTGCCCGACACCGTGCCCGAGTGAATGCCCGAGTATCAGCCCGTGCGCCAGTTGCGTTCGTTGCTCCGGCCGCAATCCCGATGTTCGTCGCCCCTCCAGTGACGTTCCCTCAGCCGATGCCTCCGGCAACCCCGAAGCCCGCAGGATTCGTTCCTCCCGCTGCTGCGTTTGTGGGGAACACGACGGCACCGGTGACTCGGACGATCGTCTACCGTCAGGCACCCGTCCGGACGGTGATCGTCAACGGGGTCAGCGGTGGGTGCCCCAACGGTAAGTGTCCGCTTCAACGATAGACCACAGGAGATCGTCGTGATCAAGAGATTCCTACGCTGGTTCTCCACGACGGTCTTCGTCGGCCCGAGCGTTCATCGTCTCGGGAATCAACTGCACCACCTCCATGGAGACGTGGTGCTTCTCAAGGAGCTTCAGATGACTTTGCAAGAGAAGATCGACGGCGTCACCGCTGCGATCGACACGGCAACCACAGGCATCAAGGCTGACATTCAGGCCCTCAAGGATGCCATCGCCAACGGCCAAACCGTCGACTTCACAGCTCTCGATGCCAAGGTCGCAGCCCTCGCAGCCCTCGATGCTGAGAATCCTGCTCCGGCTCCTCTGACCGCGAAGAAGAAGTAACTCAGCGATGTCAGTGATCACGGACTACTCACCTGCGGACGTCCTGGGCCAGATGTTAATCAACGCTGCCCAGGTGTCCGACTACGACTCCAACGGTCAGCCTGTTGGAGATTGGCCCGTTGCTATCAATGAGGAAAAAGATAGTCCTGATAACGTTGTCACTCTCTATGACATTGCTGGTGGAGAGAACTACCGAAACAACATCGATAATCGGGTCTTTGGCCCTGCGGGATTCCAAGTCCGTGTGCGTGCCGCGACCCAACGTGAAGCCTGGAGCAAGGCATCCTCCCTCTATGATTACCTCTCTCAGGGATCTGGGGGAGGACTCTCAAGAGTCGGAGTCAGCATCGGGAGCCGCTACTATCTCATGCATGCCGTGAGCCACATGGAAAATCTCATCACCCTTCAGCGAGAGCCAAGCTCAAGCCGGAGGATCGTGGTGTTTTCCGCACAAGTGACCGTCCAAGACCAGACCCCGTAACAAGGAGAATCAGATGGCAGCTCCAACAGTCCAGACACGCACGACCCCGACTGGTGCGATCCAGTATGAGGGTGGCCCAACGAGTCGGTTCACCATCGGACTCAACAAGGCTCTCTGTATTCGAGAGTTCGAGATTGCAGCCTGCAAGATCGTCGGTGGTCAGCCGATCCGGATCAGCAGCTTCTTCAATGTACTTTTCCACACCAAGGTGCCTCAGACCTTGCTCGACCTGGAAGCCTTTGTTGTTCGGGGCTTCTATGACATGGATATCTGGAAGGATACCATGTACAAGACGGTGATGAACAAGAACGGGGCCATGACCTTCCGTTCAGCCGAAGGGAGCACACTCTCGGTGTTCGGCTGGGCTCGTGAAGTGACCTTCCAGCCTCACAAGCTCGGAGAAGCCCCGACCCTCGAACTCATGTGCGAGGTCAGCAACTGGGATCCGGTCAACCGCGTCGAGGCTGGCCCGTCGTACAGTGATGGTTATACCGGCACGGCAGATGGTTGATTTTTGATGAGTATTAGTTATTCTGTAGCAATAAAACTAATACCTATGATTACTTCTCCTGGCTCGCATTTTAGCGGGGTCTGGTTAAGGGTTGGGAAAACTACCAGCCAGGGGATTAAAGGGCCGTAGAACGCGAGCCAGAGCCCTTAGAACGCGAATCTGAGACTCAGGAGCAGCAATGATTAAGACAGTGCTTGATTGGGCTCAGAACCTTAGTTACGAGACCGTCACATTCGGTATCGTGTTTATCATCCTCGGAGTGATGGTACTCGACCTGATCTTCAGGCGATCCCCCAACGAGTAGGAGCAGTCGATGTCAGAGAAACTCTTCGGTACGCTTATCCCAAATACCCGCACAGTTCCTGTCAAGGATACTGAGGGTGTTCGGAAACTGATGATCAAGGAGGCTAGTGAGGCCTCCACCATTGAGTACCACAAGGAGATGGCTGCGGCTCGGGTCTGGTCTGACGAGGGCAAGTTCATTCGTATCAACGACACTCACCACGTCGAAACCATGATGGTCGGCAAAAACGTGTACGACGTCAAGACCAACGGTGAGGTCTGCAAGGATCCGGTCGGGACAGATGTTGTACTGGGGTGGCCGGGTCAGCTTGTCTCCGATCTGTACCAGGAGATCAAAGACCTCAGTCCTCACCTTGACAATGACAACCTGACTTCGACTGACATCACTGTCCGGATCGAGAAGATGACCAAGATCCGAGATGAACTCCTCCAGAAGGAGCAGGCAAAGGAGAAGACCAAGAAGGATTTTATGACTGCCACTGGGGGCACTTCCACTTAGCCGAGAAGCTGGGGAAGATGATCCATGAGGTTCTCGGGTGCCCAGGCCCAATGACCCACCGACAGTACCTCGCATGGATGGAGTACTTGCTCAGTGAGGCTCAAAGACTCAATGGTGGATCATCCTCGACAGGAACTGCAAAGACGAACTTCGATTCACTACCCAAGGTGGTCAGTCGAAAGGATCCTCCCAAGAAACAGATGGCAGCCCTGATTGAGATGTTCGGCGGTCGGTCAGTTGTTAAAGGTGCCGAACGGTTTAAGGAAGACTCACAATGACCCAGGCGGAACTCGAAACACTGATGGTCAGGCTCGTCGGGGACACAACCCAGTACGTGCAGCAGATGGCTGCTGCTCAGAAAGCCAATGATGCTTTCGAGGCCTCGACTAAGAAGGCCATCGCGAATATGACTGAATACAAACGCCGAATGGATCTTGGTTGGACTGGTCGGCGGATCGAAGATACAACCAATTTCGTCAAGTCTGAAGCCTCGGCATTGAGCTACGGAAGTGCGTTGAAAGGGCTCGCTGCTGCTTACTTCGCACTTCGGACAGTTCAGATTGCCGGCGAAAATGAGATGATCCGGTTTCATGACCGTCTCAAAGAAGGGGATGCTCTCAGTCAGAGGTTGGCTGCTGCTCAAGAACGCCGCGTTTCAATCCAGAAGAGCATTGGAGGATCTCTTCAGGGAGAGGATCAAAGGAAGTTCTATCAACAGCAACGCGACATGGAAGCCAAGAATGCTGAAGAACAGGCCAAGGCTCTTGAGAATGCCAAAGCTGAAAAAGAGAAAGCACTCACGGCGACCAATCTCCCTGACTGGATGAATAGTCAATTCACAAGTAAAACAGCAAAGGACTACGCTGCGGCAGCACTGCGTCACCTCCCAGGCGCAGGGGATGAACTCAAGGCTCAACTTGAAGCAGCCGAAAAAGCGATCAATGATGAAACAGCGGCTCTCGAACGGTCGATTAAGGCAAGGAACGAATACGACCAGATGATCCGTGACAGTGCTGTTGGAGGTAAGAACGCCACAATGGCTTACAACCAGAGCATCATCTCACTGACTAACGAAGCGGTCACGATGAGGATGACATCTGAAGCAGCTCAGATGTATAATCTTGCACTGAAAAATCTGTCGCCGGAACAACTGGCTGTCGTCGAAAATCAACTCAAGATGAACAAGGCAATGTCGGATGCTGCCAAGGAAAACCAACGGATTCAGAATGAGATCTATGCCGAAGAGGATAGTAGGAAATCTCGGGCCAAGTCCCTTGAGGACTCCCTGTCAACCAACAATCCCTTCGACAAGTACAAGGCAGAGGTCAAGGAGTTGAACGAACTTTTCAAAGAAGGTCTTCTCGGCCCGACCGTCTACCTGAGAGGGATTCAACAAGCGTCCAACTCACTCGACCGAGCAACCCAATCGGCAGCACGGTTCAAGGAAGTGAACTCCTCACTGTTCGGATCATTCCAGGGACAGCAGGAGTTCAAATCGTACCTCGAATCGCTGAGTCCTCAGACGAATAATCCGAACGCCTTCCCAATCCCCTCTCTTCCCTCAGGAAGAATCGAGGGTTTCGGGAATGGGGAAGCGGCGTTAAAGGTGCTTAATGAGATCAAGGACGCACTGAAGAAGGACAACGAACCCAAGGTCGTCGTTCGTCCGGCCAACGTAGGGGGTGGCTGATGGCCTTTGAACTGCTCGGCCCGAGGAAGTTTCAAGCGAGCCGTGATTCCTACGGAGATCGTGAGTACAAGGTTACGTATCTCGTCGGAACAACATCGAACCAGGAAGGCCCATGTCTCGCGATGCAGACGCCAGGTCTTCCGGCGACTGGATCGACCTACGCTTACGGAACGGGTGAGGTTGACGTCTGGGCTTGGTGTCGACCGGAGATTGATGTCGTCGAGGTCGGAGGTCATCAAGACGGTGACTTCCCCTACCACTTCCTCGTCACTCGGACGTTCTCAACCAAGACACGTCCTCGCGATCAAGAGCGTCCCCACAAGCAGAATGGTTCGTCCGACAATGACGTGATGAATCCCCTAAACGAGCCTCAGAAGATCAGCGGAGGGTTCCTGCGGTTCACTGAGCAAGGTCTGGTCGACCGATTCGGTAACCGGATCCGCAACTCAGCTTGGGAACTGATCGCTGGCCCGAACAATGAGTGGGACAACAGTCGGGACGTTATCAACGTTGAGCAGAACGTCCTCTTCCTCGAACGGACTCTGATCAGTTCGATGAGAGACTGTGTGAACTCCACACCGATGTGGGGCTATCCTGTTCGCTCGATCAAGCTCAGTGAGTTTGACTGGTCGAAGCACTGGGTTAAGGGTGTGAGTTATTACTACACTCGTCGATTCAAGTTCGAGGCACGGGTCAAGCTGGACAATGTTAGCCGTACAATCCTCATTACAATTACCAACGGCAGCAACATTATCACCCTTCCTGGTCTCGTGGCATTCCAGTCGAGTGATATCGGTCGAACACTCACAGGGACTGGGATCGCTCCTGGAACCACCATCAGTTCACTTGCTGACAATAACTACACAGCGATCCTGAGTAATCCAGCAACAGCCTCTGGCACCAATCTAATCACTCTTGGAGCAACAAATTTCCTTGTTGGCGACTGGGATCGGGATGTCAACGATGAAGGAACCAAGGCTCTCAGAGGCCATTGGAACGTTGATGGTGTCACCCCTCGGTACTGGGTCACGGACGCTGGAGTCGACAAGAATAATCCCTCTGACTTCATCAACACACAAGACACCAATGGTAACTTTGGCAAGGTGTTTCTCAATGGTGCGGGGATTCCTCACCTGCCCAGCCGTGATGGAACTGACCCAGCTAAGATCCATATTGAGAAATACCCTCAGGCCAACTTCGCACTCCTCGGGGTGCCTCTCGACTTCTAGGAGTTATCATGCCAACAACGCTTCAGATCCAATCTCGGATCTCAATGACCAATAACGACGACGCTACTGCTCCGAAGAACTGGAGCCGTGACTGTTCATACACAGGAACCCTCAACCGATTCCTTGGGCCGTCCCCAGGGCTCGTAGTCGCAACTCCGGCCGGAGTGAGTGTCAGTCTGGCTGCTCTCACTGATCCTGGCCCGTGTGTCGTAACGAACCTTGGGGCTTACCGGTGCATTCTAGGGATCAAGGATACCTCGACGGGTAACTTCTATCCTCTGATTGAGATCCCTGTTGGCTCATCACAGGTACTCTATCTCGCCAGAGACCTGGAAAGCGAACTCAGTGGCGGCACAGGCACTGGTACAGCCGGGAGTGGATCGACTCTATACATTAAGAGTATCGGTGGGAGCAACCCGGTCTCTGTTGAAGCCTTCGACGGCAACCCGAACTAGTCCTCTTTCTCAGGAGCAGCAATCCCATGGACTCGCACGTTGTCATCCACAACAAGGTCTATCATCAGCGAGACGGTTATCAGCCAACCGGGATCGTTCATCATTGTGTCCGTAAGATCAAGTCTGACCAACCAACTCATGTCATCGAACGAATGACGGTCGGGGCTGATTGGACTCAGATTCCTCTCGGCCACGTTGATGAGGTTGGTTCGGTCATCATCGAAAACCTTGAAGGGAGCCAGCAGCGTGAAACGATACCGTCGCCTGCGGAGGTGGATGAGATGGCGAGCCGGGTCATTGAGATCTCGCTAGGGTCTAAGGATGCCGGCCTCTACGTTCCTCCCTGCGAAGTCCAAGTCCTCAACGTGTGCTACCCGACTGTTCGACTGAGGAGTCGAACTGGCAACCTCCTTCAGTGCAAAATCCAAGTCCTCCCGAAGTAGGTGATCAGTGGACGAGGAAGTCTTTTTCCTTGGTGACAGAGATCGGCAACGTATCCTGCTGATGTGGGAGGAGTACTCACGTCGTCGGCTGATCCGTCAGCCGGAGACTCCTCAGCAGGATAAGTACCAGCCCCCCGAGGTCTATCTCGCCAGAACCCCTTCCGCTGGGATCCCTGGAAGCGACGTGGCGGGGACGGGAACCTCGGGCGACGATATTCCCGGCTCGGCCACTTGTGACATCTACCGTCTTCTGGAGGAGAATAACGGAACCGCTGGGGACTCATGCCTACGGAAGATGTTCATCGACAAGGTCGTATGGAACGTCTCGACCGAAGACTTCGAGGGCGACTCCTGGATCCTCGTCATCCGCGATAAGAATGGCCAGTGGTTCGCGGTCAGTACGAACGGTGGGGCTGGTGGTGGTCGCTGGAGGATGGTCAAGCCGACCAGTGAGAACCTAGACGCCAACGGTCTCTATCCGGGTTACGTTCAGGACTGGAATGGCACCGGTTATGAGAACGGGGACAAGTGCTGGATCTACCTTGCCTCCGGCGAGGCAGTCATCGCCAACGAACGCTATGAAGGCGAGCCCCTGACGTTCCTCAATGACGACACTGGTACGGGAACCTCGACCGACCCTATTCGGATCTACGGGATTTGCGGAAACACCATCGAGTGTGCCCCTGACGAATGCGACGAGGACGGTAACGTCGTGAGCTGGGCTCGACTCTACCATCGGGCTCCGTTCACAATTAGAACTGGTTTCACAACTGACGGATGTGCCGATGGCGGAACGGGGACAGGATGATCTCCTCAACACGTCTTCGCAATCTTTGTAAATGTAGTTGTGGCTCCGGGACAGGAACTGGGTGCACAACTGAAGACTGCCCTTGTTACGCTGAGATCGTTACAAGTGCATACCAGGTGACGGCTGAAGTCGAGGTAACGACCAATACTTGTAACGTAGCCGATGTCGGGACTGACACTGAGGATGTTGTTACTTCTGCATTTCCAGGAGATTCAACAACGATCCAAGACTTTCTCTGCGACAGTGGCGGCGACTTTCTCTATATGCAGACAACGGTAGATCCGGTTATCGGATCTCGTAGTTACCACGTGGAACTTTACTGCCCCTGTAACTGTGATCCAAAAGTCTGGAAATACATCATCAGTGAGGAATGTGGTCAACAGTCTGGTGAAGTGACTTTCGTTGATTGCTGCGATACGGTCGAGATTCCTTGGACGATCAATTGTACTGGGGAAGTCACTTGTACTCTTTCAGGAACGCTACGAATTACAGTTGTCTGTCCTCCCGCTGCACCAAGACTGAAAGCATCTGTTCCGAAAAAGAAGTCTCTACCAGTTCGAGGTCAGTGTGCTTATCTGGGAAAGAGAACTGAGTATCGTCAGGGGTGTTTCAGCGGAAGAATGTGTCGGCACGACTGTAACCATCGACTTCGCGAAGACCATCCCGATGCCGTTCCTGGAAAAAATTGTCGGACCTGTCCGGACTGGGCTCAACTTGGTTTCGGTGTTCTCGAAGATTACTTCTCCGGAGAGTAATCAGCCCCATTCTTGAGGAGAAGTGGGTGAGGCGTGATGTTCTGGGGCTGCTTCATACGGTCAAGCAATTGCTCCTGTTCTGTTAGTTCACTCTGCCTTTTCATCTGATTGTAGATGAGTGGTGAGCTGAACCAAAGCCCAGCGATCAGAGCACACAGGGCAGCTAACCAAGGGTCTCGCTTGCGGATGCTGAACCCAGCGATAAGGCTGAAGGAGCACATCGCCAAGGACGCCACAGTGATAGTCGTTAGAGTGTCCATATACTAGGGATACGTCTCTCGTGGCCGAATATTTCACAAATCCGGAGTTTTTCATGTCTTTTCGATGGGAAACGGCAGTGACCACAGTGCCCAGCAGGGTCTACACCACCCTCTTGCCAACCCTTGAATCGCTCGCCAACGGAGGCTTCGACCAGCCTCGGCTCTTTGTCGATGGCCACCTTGACCTTGTCCCCAGGTGGTTCGACCAATATCGAACCCATATCCACGACCAGAAGGTTTTCGCCTTCGGAAACTGGCTGCTCGCCCTCCATACGATGCTGATCATCTCCCCGGACTGTGATTTCTACGCCATCTTCCAGGACGATGTGCGATCCTCGAAGAACGTGCGACAATTCGTCGAGGCCTCCGGTTTTCCTGAGAAGAAGAGTTATCTCAACCTCGTGACCTATCCGGTGAACCATCCGGGGGTCGACGTTCCCGTTAACCAGGGTTATGAGGGCTGGCACCTGAGCAACCAGCGGGGTAAAGGGGCTCAGGCTCTAATCTTCGACCGTGAGGGGGTCATGGCCCTCCTGAGCAATGAGCAATTCAACCGAAGGTGTCTTGACCTGAGCATTGATGGTAGGGGGAGGATAAGGGGAAGGAAGAACATCGACGGAGGGGTCTGCGACTGTCTCGTGGGGCAGCTAGGCTACAAAGAGTACGTCCACTCCCCAAGCATGATGAGCCATCTGAACGATGTGCCGAGCGTGATAGGAAACCCCGCACAGCCCAAGATCGGGAGCTGGCGGGGCGAGGGGTTCGACGCTATGGCGTGTTTGGCGAAATAACTACCAACCCGCTTCGGCACGCTCACGTTCAGCCCAGTGCTGTTCGATACCAAGCCGTTCATATTCAGCCGAACCGTAGATCGGTTCTCCGGGATACCACCAGGCGAGCTCCACGTTGATACCACCGTCGATACGGGTAGTATCTTCAAGACGACGAAGGGCATCCTCAGTGATGTCTAGCGGGTAGTTGTTGTCCACATCCCAGAGGCACCAGCGGCGACCGTCTTCGGTATAAGCTTCGACCCGGTAGAGATCAGGGTAGTTGGGGTTGTCTTGAGCGTGGCTCAGAATGACTTGCGTGATCATCTCAATCTCCTCAGAGGTCTGGGTCAGGACTACTGACACTCACGCCTCGTACTAGTGATACGCTCCCCGCGATCGGATATTACGCCGATCATGTGGATTTTTGGTAAAATCTTGTTAAACAGGCCAGACGTAAGGGAGATCTGGGCCTTCAGTCCAACCAAACTGGCTGTAATGAACCGGATCCTTACGGAGCAGGTTTGATCTGTGGGCTGCGTGGAATGCCTCGTTCCAGAGCCAGTCAGGCATCGTGTTCGTCTCACCTTGTCGATGAGCAAAGTATAGGTCTCGCATCTTGCACAGGCACGTGTCGTTGTAGCCTCGACCGATCCACTCCGAGCAGATGGCCTCACCGTAGCGAAGCAGTGCGAGTTCTTTGGTACGCCACATCTTCGCAGCCGGATGATTACCCCAGCCAGCACCGGGCACAAGTAATGCGCGGAGGAGCTGGAGCACCTCAACCCGCTGCTTGCCAAGGCGTTGACGGTCGAGGCATCGGGCTGACTGGGCGAAGTCGGGGTATGGCAAGAAGGTTTGCATGGGATCTCCTGAGAAAGAGGATGACGGGCTACCATGTTCGTTTTCCACTGGAGTAGGTTGCGATGTGATAGTCGCCATCGGATCGGACTTCGTACCATCGGACAGCCAACGCGACCCGTGCGTAGATGGCGTAGTGCGTGTCGTCGGCGTAGTATCTCGTCTCGCCGCCTACGATCTGCTTGCGGTAGTCACCGAGAAGATTTTCGCCTTCGGCCTCCATCTCCTTCAATACGCTACTAATGATTGGTCATTTCAAGAAAACGGAAAGATTTTGGGAAAAATCTCCCGCCCAAGGGTTTTCCTGAGGTAAAGTAGTCGCGACGAGTAAGCAACTGATGAGGAATGGCTGGGGTTAAAACGTCCCCTGGCCCTGCGATCATGGTTCTCCGGGCAACGAGCCACTAGTTTGCGCAAGCATGATGTGGTCACCACCCCCGCGTCCCGGTCTGAGAATCCCCAGCGGATTCTGAATAAAAGTCTTTAGGTCAGTACCCGAAGTGATCCTTCGGTGAAACTAAGGGCTCCATGATCGACTACCTCTTCTTTTATAACTGCCCCAAGGGGGCGGGAGGGGGGTGGTGTGTACCTATCCTTGGAGCTACTCTATGTCTAGATCTAAGAGTGATCGTAGAGTACTGTGGGAGCAACAAGAACAAGATAGATTAGCTCTTAAGAAGAGTAGATGTGATCTTGTCTATTCAGAACGACAACGTGTATTGGAATTATTAGGTTATAACTCTTACAGAGACTATCTCTTAAGTCCTCTTTGGAAATCTATCAGAGATAAAGTTCTAAGAGGTAAATGTGTGATTTGTGACAAGACTGATGCATCCCAAGTCCATCATAGAAATTATTTGTATGAAACACTAGCTGGACAATGCTTAGATCAGTTGATACCTTTATGTGGAAAGTGCCATAGAAAAATTGAATTCTCTCACAGAAACAAAAGAACTCCTCAAGACACTGATAACTATTGTAGGATACTGCTCCTAAGAGCCTCCAAACGTAAACTGAAAAAACGGTCTAAAAAGCGAGTATACTAGTATGAAAAGAGCATATGATCCTAAGACTGCTTCGGTCTTCACCACTGGGGATATCGCAAAACTCTGTAATTGCTGCTCGGATACCGTCGCTCGGTGGGTGGATTCGGGTAAACTACTGGCGACGAAATTACCGTCAGGATTCCGAAGGGTGCCACGACAAGACCTCGTGAGCTTCCTGACTCAGAGTAAGATGTGGGATCAACTGACCGCCATTGGCGAGAAGCCAGGAGTTTGAAGTGAAGAACCAACTTAAAGGATCTGTCTATATTGCAAGGTGTAGAGTCAATGGTAAAATCTACGTTGGAAAGACCTTGAAGGAGTTCAAGCACAGAAAGCACCGTCACTTAAAAGGCGCAGCATCATCAAACTTCATTTTTCATAAAGCGATCATAAAGCATGGACAGGATCAGTTTGACTGGGCGGTCGTGTACCAGAGCACTGATAATGATAAGCTATTTTCAATTGAGAGGTTTTTGATTAAGCATTTTAAAACCAAAGCACCTCATGGATATAATTTAACAGATGGAGGAGAAGGAGTACCAGGGTGTTCCCCTAGCACAGAAACACGTAATAAGTTGAGCCAAGCACTTTTAGGACATGTTCTGTCCGAAGAGACAAAGGCCAAAATTAGTAAAGCACATCAGGGTAAAAAGAGAATATTTTCTGAACAACACAAGATCAATTTAAGAGCATCTTTGAAGGGGTTAACCAAGTCCGCTGAGCATAGGCGAAAATTGGGAGAAAGTAGTCTAGGGAGAAAGGTGTCAGACCAGACTAGAAAAAAGATGAGCAAAGCGATGAAGGGTAGGGTGTTCACAGAACAGCACTTAGAGAATTTGAGAAAAACAGTTCGATCTGTAGAGCACAGAGAAAAGTTAAGTCGTGTAATTACTGAGAGTTGGAAAGTGAGGAAAAGTAAATGAATATCATGCTTGCCAGTATCCTCTTGAATGAGGAAGAATGGTTAATTAAACACTATGATCAGCACAAAGATTGGCCAGGACTTGTAAAATGGGTTTTCGTTGAGGGAGCAGATACTGCGTATGGCAATACTTGCTCTCATTTAGTAAACTCGTTAGGGTTGTCTGTCGATAGGACTACTGAGATCCTAGAAGACATGAAAAAAGATCCTAGAGTGGAAGTAATCAGTCACGGATGGATGTCACACTCACAAAAAGATCAAGCCAAGTGTCAAGGTAGAAACCGATACTTAGAGGTTGCCAATAAGATCAAGCCCGATATTGTCATCACCACTGACATCGATGAGTTCTATACTTACGATAGTCAAAAAAGGATCAATGAAATACTTGTCGATACAAAAGGCGAGTACACTGCTTGGATGTTTTCTCAACGCCACATATGGAGGCCAGATGCAATAAAAAGTAATTACTTGTTTGATTGTGAAGTTGTAGGAAAGAACTCCTATTTTGGAGTACCTCACACGAGGGTGTGGAAGTATTTGCTAGGAATTATGCATAATAAAAATCATAACTGGCCGGATCTGAACGGCAAGTACCTTACTGAGAGTATGATGAGGTGCGACCTAATGGATGGGATGCCAGAGTGTATCCACCTCGGCTATGCTTCTTCTCAGGAGAACCGTCGGGCCAAAGCGGATTACTACAAAGCCCGTGGTGAGGGAAGCGAGGGTGGTCGGATCGGCCGGAAACGGTCTATGTACGTATCGTGCAGAGATGCACACCTAGGCTGGAAGCCGGGAGACACGCTTCCTCATGGTGCTCAAGTGATTCCCTACGAAGGCCCAGTCCCTGAGGTATTCCGCTAATGGCAAGTAACAAGGAAGTCCAGATTGTGAGGAGAGAAGATGCTCACATCATTGCCTATCTGATGGAGGGGTTCTTCAGGGATTACAGAACCCCTCTCCAACTCTTCATTACGATCTTCCCGAAGACCTATCATGCAGCCCGTAGGTCTCGGTTGTCTGAAGAAGAGATTACTCAATGTTGCTATGAGGGGATGCTTGTAGCAGCAAGGCGATATGACGGTCGCGCAAAATACCTCACATACGCTGCTGCTTGGATGAGAGCCTCTGTCAACAAGCAGCTCAAGAAAGCCACGAAGGAGTTCAGTGCAAAGCAATTCAATGACATTGATATGGAGATGTTTCTGAATTCTAGTGCAGTCAAACTCGGAAAGTGTCTCAGACAGAGGGAAGTTGACGAGAATGAGAGCAGGAGTCAGGTCGGTGTTTTTGCAAAGAGCATTCTCACTCCGAGAGAATATGAAGTTCTCTGCCTCCGCTATGGGCTTGAAGGAAGGTGTTTCGCTAATCTAAAAGAGATTGGTAAGATGTTTAATCTCAGTAAAGAGCGTGTTCGACAGATCCAATTCAAAGCTCTCAGCCGATTGAGGGCAGCTATCAGGAGTAAACAACGTGAAACCGGAAGTCCTGATTATTCTGACCAACTACTCGCGACCCCAAAACATGCCCAAGGTGATCCAGGCTTGGAGGGATCAGACGGTCAAGTGCAAGATCGTGGTCGTAGATAATTCCAAGTACATGGGAGACACAAACAGAAAAAACCCTACGTACTGGGCTGACCCATCCGGGTGCGAGCAGTACCCTGCATACCTTCTCTCAGGAGATGGCTATGACGCTCCTGATGACGTCTGGCGTTGGACAGAGAACTCGGGGTGTCCATGTTGGATGGCACCTGCAATGATGCTCTACGGGCACCGTTATGTCCTGCGAGCCGACGATGACCTTCTCCCAGGTAAACGTGCCGTCGAGATGCTCCTCGCCACGGCAAAAGGGCTGAGAGATGAGTTCAGTACTATCGGCCAGATTGGTCGGGTGTTTGCCCATCTTATGGCACCTGATTTGACAGGACTGCCAAGGTACGTTCGAGAAGACCAGCCAATACCAACAAAGTTTTCAATGGCGTATAGTAAAGGCAATGCCCCTCGTCAGATCGGATTGGCCCCTACTAAGGTCGACCTGACGTGCCGAGCGTCGTTCATGCGGGCTGAGGTTGCTCAGTGGTTCGTGATGTTTCGTAACATGCTCCTCAACAAGTCACCTGAACGGGCTCTCCATCTGGTTGGCGTTCACGACGATTTCCTACTCTGCATGGGGACTCAATACTGGTCGGCTCTTCCGAGTTACATCATCGGGCAGTCTGGTGACCCGGACTATGAACTCATCAAAACGAACCTGGAAAACGGTCAAGAATCCGTTTGGAAGCGGCCGAACCACTTTGAAGAAAGAAATGAAATGGTTCAGCTTTGTTACAGTGTTGGCTGGAGATCATTTGTATGAAGTATTTTGAAAATAGAGTAAATAAGTCTGGCCCACTTCTCGTTAAGAAATTGGGGAGGTGTTGGTCTTGGACAGGCCCTGTCTATCCCAAAGGGTATGGTCAGTGCTGGAAGTTAGGAGAACAGTACGCCCACAGAGTTTCCTATAAGATAGCTTTCGGAGAAATCCCCAAAGGACTTTTTGTTCTCCATAAGTGTGACAACCCCAATTGTGTCAGACCAAGCCATCTATTCCTAGGGACACATCAAGATAATGTAAAAGATATGGTCAATAAGAAAAGACACCAATTTGGGGAGAAGCATTGGTCTAAACTTAAACCAGAACGTAGAGCTTTTGGAGATAGGAATGGGTCAAGAACGCACCCAGAAAAACTCTCAAGAGGGAGTAAACACTGGAGTAACCTTCATCCTGAGAAGATTTCCAGAGGTGATAGACATTGGTCTAAGTTTCATCCAGAAAGAGTGGCTAAAGGTGATAAGCACTGGACTCAAGTAAATGCTGCCAACTTGAGCTACGGTGAAAACCGTTTTAATGCAAAACTCACTGTTAAATCAGTACAGTTATGTAGAAAACTATATCATCAAGGAGTCAGTATCAACCTTCTTTGTAAGAAATACGGGATCACTTACAGCGCCATGAGAGCGGCAGTTTTAAGAATTAATTGGAAACAAGTCCCTTAATCGAGGGACGAAATGGTTAAACTATGTTACTCAGTCGGTTGGAGGTCTTTCGTATGAACAGCTATCCGATGATGGTTGCGATGTCGACCATGAACATGCTCTCGCGAATCGAGGATGACCGAGAACTCAATAAGGAAGAGCGACTGCTCCAGAACCAATGCTGTCGGACTCTCAAGGAATCCTTGAGGTACTCAGAGGCCTGCTATTCAAAACTGGCGAAAGACGCCGAGGAATACAATGAAACTGGAAATTCAACTGGTCGGGATGCACCATGAGGATCTGCTGGTCGGTATGATGCTCCTCTGGGATGTCGACAAGGACACAATTAGTTTCCTGTGTCGCTTCTTCGATGGCCCCTACTACCTGAAAGGGATCTAATGGCAACGACACCTGTCTTTGAAATGAAACCACCGTGGACACCGGAGTTACTTCCTGTCGTGCAGAAGGAGATTGAGGATTTCATCGAGGAACGTGCGAAGTCGTGCCACCCTCATGTTATTGATCTCGGTATGGGATACAGCACGGTCTGGTTCAGTCTTCAGAAGTGCTTGACGATGTCAGCTGAGCATGACAAAGACTGGCACGAGGAGACTGTTCGTGCCGTTCTGAAAGCAGGAGGAGCCGTTGGGCATGTGCTGATCCCTCCTGAAAAGTTCCCCCTCTACGTCTCTGATTTTGCAGATGAGAAGACTGATCTCGTTCTCGTTGACTGTATCGACGAACAACGTCTTCCGTGCTTGTTTGCCAGCCTGACCAAACTCAAACCAGATGGGTGGCTGGTGGTTGATGACAGCCACTGGGACATGTTCGACGGGCTCGACAAGATCATGCGAGAAATGGGTTTTGAGAATCGATCCTTCTCCGGCCCTCATATTCGCAAGACCGGTGAAGTGAAACGACACTGCACGACCATCTACTCAAGGAGTTTCAAGTAATGGATTTCTATAAAGGCAAGAAGGTTCTCGTCACCGGAGCCTATGGGTTCGTGGGGACGCACCTGTGCCGAGCACTGAAGAACTCAGGGGCTTTGATTTTCCGGTTCGGCAGGCAGCACGACGTGAAGGACGCAGACTGTGTACAGCACATGGTCAAGGAGTTTAACCCAGCAGTCGTGTTTCACCTGGCAGCTCAGACCGAAGTGGGGGCCTCGTTCAATGACCCGATGGAAGTCCTCTTCACTAACATTGGAGGAACTGCATCAGTATTGGATGCCGTTCGTCAGTCGCAGGAACTCCATAAGGGACTATCCAGCCTGCCTCATCTCGTGATCGCCAGCACTGACAAGGTCTACGGGAGCCAGAAAGGGATTTGTACTGAGACCTCCCCGTTACTCAAGAACGCTGACGTCTACTCAGCGAGCAAGGCGTCTGCCGATGAACTGGCTCAACTTTACCAACGGATCTACAACCTCTCCTCGACCATCATTCGTCCTTGCAACATCTACGGGCCAGGGCAGTACAACCAGACGACCTTGATCACCGGGGCGGTCTGCAATATCCTCAATGGCAATCCGGTTGTCGTCCACAAGTCGTCTCATGACATCACGAGGGAATGGCTCTACATCCACGACGCTGTCAGGGCTTACATGCTGGCTGGAACGCAGACAGGGACGGCGATCTATAACGTCGGAACAGCCAGCCGGTGGAGCGTGAGATTCGTGGCTGACATGATCGTTAAGCTGATCGGGAAGGGGAGTGTCGAGGTCAAGGCCGACGGAACTCCTCCCTATCAGATCGGTGACCAGGGTATCGACTCGACCAAGTTCTGCAAGGCATTCCCCGAGTGGGAGGCTCGTGACCTGTCTCGCGGACTGTCAGCCACCATCGAATGGTACACGGAGAACCTGTGAAGACGCCAAGTATTATCCTCGCAATGTTCCTCATCGTCGTGGCGACAGGGGTCGTCATGGCGGTTGAAGAGTGGCTCCGATATCGAGGGAAGAATGCTAAAGGAAAGTGACTTCGTTTGGGAACATAAAAACTGCCCCAACTGTGGCGCACCAAAGCCTGCTCGTGGTAAGGGTTGTCCTTACTGCCAAACTCCACCGTACCAACCAGACCCCAAAGAAGGGGTCGAACCAATTATCATTAGGAGTTGAGAGTGAAGATCCATCATCTGGTCAAGGTTCATTTCGACCGGCGCAAGCCTGAGATCACTGAAGAGTGGCTCAAGCATCGTTATACGTTCTTCATGAAGAACACCTTGGAGAGTCTCAGGTGCCAGACAATACCAAACTGGCAATTGTGGCTGAGCTTCGGCGTTAACACGACGACCATTGACATTGACAATGCATCAAGACGGATCAGGGATAACTGCCCGATCCTCTGGTCTCACAGTGACCAACACGCTCCGAGTGATTCTGTCATCAATAGAATCCCTGAGTGTGATTACGTCTACGTTACCCGCATCGACAGCGACGACCTCTACGCTCCGGACGCACTGGAGATCGCTCACAGTACTCTTCCTCAGGAAATGGGACGGGTCGAGGCTTCGATGTTCCGTCGAGGCTACCTCCACGATATGCGGACGGGAGAGACGGGAACGTATCATGGGTCGAGCACACCGTTCCATACCATGATGATCCCTCGTGACGTGTTCTGTGATCCGGTGAAGTACGCTGCAATTGACTACGGGGATCATAGCAAGGTCAACTCACGGTATCCGACCCAGGTGCTGCCGGACTGGAAGTTCACTGTGCTCGTTCACGGCAACAACTTCATCAGTGACATGTCCTACGGTCGGGAGCGTATCTTCGGGGTAGAGAAGGATTGGAGCGTTGATCGGTTCCTCAAGCAACCGGTCGTGTTCGACGTGGATGACTTCTGTGACCGGTGGAACTGCCTGCCGGAGTTGGACGCGATCAAAGAACGCTACCCGAAGTTCAGGTGTACGCTGTTCACGATTCCTCACAAGACCAGCCTGGAACTGATCGCCAAGTGCAATAACCGGGACTGGATCGAGCTGGCGTTCCACGGATCATGGCATGAGCCTAATGAGGAGCTCAAGGCAATCCCTCCGCAAAACCTCAAGGCGATCTATGAGGGAATCCTGAAGAACGACTGGGGCTATCTCAAGGGGTTCCGTCCTCCCGGATGGTACATTACCCCTGAGCACATCGAAGTCCTCAACGAACTCGGTATGTGGGTCGCCATTCATGAGCGTGATGAACGTCGGTTGGGGCCACTGTGTAAGCATGGGTATTACGTCTGCCGTGACAAGGCATCCCACTGGCACACGAGTGGTGAGGGGCAGCGTGCAAACTCTGTTTGTCATAACGGTATTAGAGAGCATCTGGATGAAATACTGGTAAAATGGAAACCAGATCAAGAGTTTAAAACGGTCGGAGAGTCGATCCTTACAATCAGGTGACCATGATCGAAGTTATCTATGATGATTGGCTCTCCGTTGAACTGGAATGGCCGAACGAGCCGTGGTTCAATGGAGAGTTTTACTTGGCTCCTCCATTGGGGCCAACCGGAACCATCCACGAACTAACGGAGTAGTTGATGAACGTACTTCTTACCGGGGCCAATGGCTACCTCGGCCAGCACACCTCGATCCAGCTTCAACAGGCTGGCCACTTCGTTCTCCCAACGAACCACGACCCGAATGACTGGGAGGAACACCTCAACAGTCGGGCAATCGACGTGGTGGTTCATCTGTCATGGCTGGCAAAAGCCGGGAACGGTGATCCGGCTGGGCAGAGGAATTCCCTGAGGAATACCAAAAGGCTGCTCAGTGCGGTAGACGACCAGGAGTGTCGGATCATCTTCGCGTCGACTGCCTCGGTCTATGGGCCAAGTGAGGCGATGAAGAAGGAGACTGACTCACTGAATCCGAACTGCTGCTACACGAGGGCGAAACGTCTGGCTGAGAAGTGGCTAGCTCATTCTCTTCCTCAGGAAGACGTGACGGTACTGAGGTTCGGATCACTGATGGGGAGAGGAATGACCAAGACCCGTACTGACCTCGTGGTCAACGCCTTCGCTCAGCTAGGACACTCAGGACGGATCGTGGAAGTGTGGAATCCCGAGGCGTGGAAGCCGATCATTCACGTAAAGGACGCGGCAGGGATCATCAGGGAAGCGGTGGAAGGGAGGTGGGAAGGGGTGTACAACGTGGCGAGCCAGTGCCAACAGGAAAGGCTGATTGCGAACCTAGTGAGGCTACAGACCGGGTGTGAAGTGCGGCTCAAGAAGGGCGATGGCCAGCGGTCATGTCGGTTGGATTGTGTTAAGCTGGCTCAGAAACTACTGGCAAAAGGAATGCCTCCGGTGATCTGGCGGTCGATACCGGAGGCAGTGAGGGAGTTTAGCTAACGTAGGTCAGAGTCATGATGGCCCGAGTACGAGCCACATATTCCAGATTTCGTTCTTGGCCAGCCTGCCATCCTTGGGAATTAGGGCGTTTGAACTTCACCGGGGGCTGGAGTAGAAACACGTTGGTCGCCTCAAGCCCCTTGCTCTTGTGGATCGAGCTGAGCAGGATACCAGGCTTGCTCTTGTCATCGGTGAACACCGATTCGATTTTGCGGATCACGTCCTGGATCATCGTGGCCCCTTCGGTGAAGCACTGGAGGCAGGATGTCTTGTCATCGATGGCGTCGAGCTTCTCCTCGCTGGGGTGACGCTTGGCCAGTTCCTTGTCAGTCTCCTTCTTGCGCCAGTCGTCGATCTTGGCGACCAGCTCGGGGATGGTTCCGTCACGACCAAGGCGAACGATCAGGCTGATGAGCCCCTGACCGACGTCCTTCCCCTGAATGCAAGCCTTGCGGCCAGTTTTGAGAAATCGGAAGCACTCTCGGACAAGGGGAGCATTGGTACGGCAGATGACCATGTCACCGTCTTGAACTTGGCTTCGGTAGTCCAGATTGGCTTTCGGTTCGGTTACTCGGTCATCCTCTGTTTGAAGCGGAGCACGCTTTACCTCACCCTCAGGATTCGTAGGGAACGCCTCGAAGTCGGGCACCAGCTTCTGAGCTTCACGGACGATGGCCTTGGCACATCGACGGGTAACGGTGAGGGGGAGAGTGACACAGCCTCGTGATGGGCCTTTGGGCTCGTCCTTGCCAGACTTACCAAGACCATATTCCGGCATCCCAGAGAGTTCATGAGCCATCCGTGCCATCGAATCCGAATCAGCCCCCGCGAAACCGTAGATTGCCTGACAAGGGTCACCGCAGAGGATCAACCGTTTGCCAGCTTTCTTAGCGAGGGCTTGCTGGCACCGGTTGAGATCTTGTGCCTCGTCGACCAGCAGGAGGTCATACTTCGTCATCTGGAGGTTGAGGATCACGGGGAGCCACACCATGTCATCGTAGTCGATGTAACCGTCCTTCGATACGTCCTTGCAGCGTTCGATAACCTGGGGAACGAGGGCGAAGCACTTCTCGCGGGTCTTCTCTTCGAGGTACGGATCCTCTTCCTTCGTGAACTCGATCCCGTAGTGGCTGACGAGCCGGTCGAGGGATTCCTCATCAGTTTCGCTGAGGTTGGCTTTGACCAGCGAGACCAGCTTCTTGGTGCAGTTGAGGAGCATCATGTCCTTACGGCGCATCTCACGAATGTCGCAGCCGACGATCTCGCAGATGATCTCAGAGACCCGGTCGTCGTTGACCGCACCGTTGTTGTTGAGGCGGATGGCGTTCTTGACCGCACGGAACCCCATCGAGTGCATCGTGGAGGCTTCGCATCCTTGGGGGACGCGAGCCTGAAGCTCTGAGGCGATTGAACGGTTGAATGCCACGAAGCAGATGGAGGAGACCTTGTCGCGACTCAATTCGATGCAGTCGAACACGGCCTGTTGTTGCGGGGAAGGGACGAAGCCTTCGGTCGGGAATCCCTTGAGACGCTTGAGCCCTTCGATCAGTGTCGTGGTCTTACCCGTACCTGCTCTTGCCTCTACGATCAGGTGAGGAGCGTCGTCCACCGGTCGGCTGGCAAACTTGGCCAGGAACTTCTCGTTGGTGGTCTTGGGCTCGGTGTCAGCCGGTGAGGGTGTCCGATGCTGACCACCTCGTTCATTGATAGCCGTTACAGAAGAGATAGCCACAGGCTGGCTTGTCGGAGGTGCATCCGCAGCGACCTTGGACGGGGGGAGGCTCTTCTCATCCTCCTTGGCTTGGGCAATGGTCTGGGTAAGACCCTGGTTGGCGTGTTGGGCACAGTAAGCCGAGTGGTTACGGTCTTTGCGACGGGAACACCGCTTGCCGGTGTTAGTAATCGCGTTGCATTGGGGCTGGCTCATCTGAATCTCCTAGTGAGGACTCTGGGAAGGGACTACCTTCTCTCACGGTCGCTCGTATCATCCCGGCAGAGGAGCACCACTCCGGGACGTTGCGAGGGATCGTTACAAGTCGAACTTGTTACATCGCTCCCAGTGCAGGCACAGGTCTGCGGCGAACCAGGCGTCCGCCTCGTTCTCTGTCGCCTTGCGGTCGAGCGGTGCGAACGGCAGCTCGGACTCGAACCTGTAGCTGCTCATGTCAAGGTTCTTCTTGGTGCCCGTCGCCTTACGGCACCGTGCGATGGACTGATCCAGCGTGTCGGCAGATCCGTAGTGGATCGCTCCGGCGTGGTATGCGGTGGTAATGTACTTCACGTTCATCGTCATTCTCCTCAGGAGGCTCTGGTTCTGGACTACAGAATCTCACGGCACTCCTACCCGCCCCTCCGCTACGAGGGGAAGGCAGGAAAGTCGTCAGTCAGCGAAGCATTGCCAGGAGCAGGAGGGTTTGGTTGCGTCGGCTCGGAACCCCTCGGCACCGAGCTGGGAACACTGGAACCAGCCGGTCATCGAGAGGTTGCGGCGGATGCCTGCTCCGCAGATCGGACAACCGTTCTTGACCGCGAGGGCGACCTCGGCGTGACGGAGTTGGCGTTTGGCTTCGTTGTCAGCCTTGAGAATTGCTTTCTGAAGCTTGGTCATGCGGGCCATGATTCGATCCTCCGTACCTCTGGGCAAGGACTACTTGCTCTCACGGGCACATAGTAGTTACACGTCCGAAGCAACCCGCCATTTCACGAAAATGACGGATTGTTGAAAATAGTTTAGGAATCACAGTGCCGACGCCAGAAGATCGTGCCAGCTTTCTCGGCATAGCTTTGATCGGGGTGGCGTTCCCATCCGGTCATCGGCTTCTTGGAACAGCAGTAGTACCAGTCACCGATCGAGTAGGTGGTCACCTTGGTCTTGCCACACTGGTAACGGTAATCGTTGACCTCAGCATAGTCAAGGCCAAGGGTCGACGCGACGGCTTCTTTGTTGCTCATGCTTTCTCCAGGGTTCAGTCGTTGAAAACGACTTCGGCGGTCAGGGGATCAGTCCAGTGGGTCAGCTCGTTCTCGTGGTTATAGTGCGGGGTCATCCCGAAGGTGGGGGGAGCGTTGGAGTCGGAGGCGAAGTAGGTCTTCGGGCCAGTGTAATAGTTCACGTCCTTCGTCTCGACCTTGGGTCGTTCCTTCTTAGCGGGCTTGACCGGGTCGATCCCCATCACGCGACGGCACTCAGGCCCGATGCCGGTGTCACAGGATTCAGGGGTAGTCAGCTTCCGGCCGCAGCGACCGCAATGGCCTGAGTGGATCGTCCGGTAGCCGTGCTGCTCGTAAGCCTTGTGATCATCACCCCAGACGCGGGCGAGAACTCGGTTGAGGAGGCGGAAGCGAGCGTCCTGCTTGATGCTGTGAGGGCTGCGACGGGTGATGCAGACCTGGCCGAGGTGTTCGCTCAGGACGCCGATGTAGAGGTAGTCGGTCTCGTTGTCCGAGCCGATCATCATGCTGACGACGTAGGTCTCGCGACGGAACGTCTCAGTGACGGGGAGCTTCTCGACCTTGTAGGTCACGTGACTGCCGTCGGGTTTCTGGACGGTGAAAGTGGCGGTGCCGGCAAGAACGAATTGTTTGGAGATGGCCATCGAAGGCTCCTTGTAGGGTGCTCTGGGTTCGGACTTCGAACTCTCACGGCACTCCCCGTCGCCCCGGTCATCAGCCCCGGAGCATCAGGGAAAGTCGTTAGGCGTACTGAGTAAGGGTCACAAGGATGTTAATTGGCCCGTTCTTGAGCCTGACATAGAGGAGACCCGAGAACTCATCGGATTCCTTCTCGAAGGAGATGATGGAGTAACCAGCCTCGATGAAGCCATCAAAGAAGTACTCGGTCTTGAAGAGCTCTTCGGTGGTGTAGCCACCGTGCTTATTCTCAATCTCTTCTTGGATGACTTGACCACTGAAGGTAGGAAACGTGGTCTCCGTCTGAACTTGCCACGTTGGCGTACCAGGTTGGTTTTCGACGAATGCCTTGAGCTTGGCGAACTTGGAAGTGATTTTCATCTGAATCTCCTTGGGGGCTTTGGTCCAGGACTACTGGATCTCACGGCCACACAGATACTATACGTCCCCCGAGCAAGGATATTACTCGGGAGTGCGCATTTTGTTGAAAATAGTCAAGAAAGCCTTAAAAGCAAGGTCAAGAATTATTCGTCGTCGCCTTCACCCTTGCCGATAAAGTGCTGGTAGAGGCTCTCGATCTTGGTCGGGATGGGTCGCCCGAGCTCCATGTAGAGTTCACGGACGGCACGGTTGATGGCCCGGATGGCGTGGTGCATGTAGAGTTCACGGTCGGAGGTCTTCCGAGTCGGTGTCCAGATAATTCCAGTCGAGTCTCTTGCGGTACTCATCGTCGAGTCGGCCACGGGGAACTTGACGACAGTAGAGATAAACGCAGCAGCTTCAGTAAGGGTCATCCGCTTTTCGGCGAGCTCACCTTTGTGCTTCTTGAGGGCTTCGCACACGGCGTAGAACTCGGCATGGCCCAACTTCTTGTGGTTCGCCATTTCTTGGCTCCTTAGAATGTCTGGTCAGGAAGTCCGACGGCAGACCCCGTCATCCCCAGCCCACTAGCGACTGGAGAAACAGGGACGGTCGTCCTACTTGATCCCACCCTTGAGGACGGGTTTCGTTGAGGCTTTACCGGATTTAGCGGGAGCTGTCTTGGGTTTTTCCGTAGACTCGGGGGTCGGAGCAGCGGGCTTGACCGGCTTCGTGGAGATCTTCGCGAGAGGAGTAGCGGGAGTCGGAGCGTCGTCGTCCTTGGGGATATAGCCACCGGGGGTGTACTCCCCGAGGTAGACCTTCTTCGAGCCCTGGTAGCCGCAGACCCCGATGGCGACCTTGAGTTTCTTGAGCTTACCAAAGGCCTCGTCGACCTTGTCCTTCGGAACGACCAGCTTCTGGAGACCGTCGTCCATGAAGGTCTTGCCGATCCCCTTGGTCTGGGCGACGAGAGCATCGTTCCCCCAGAAAGCGTAGGAGCCATCAGAGGAGGTGGCCCAAGTCAGGAGTTCACCGGGGTGATCCTTACGGATACGGCTGAGGATCTCGCTCATGCTCTCTTCGGGCTTGGGAGCTGCTTCGGGCTTGGTCGAGGCTTTCGTAGCGTCCTTGAGAGCCTTCTCAGCATCGGCGACTCGCTTCTTCTCAGCCTTGGCTTCCTCGCGAGCCTTCTGAACCTTCTCACGCTGGGCCTCGTCAGGGTCACCAAGGTCGATCCCACCGACGGCCACTGCCTTCTCGATCAGGTCACGGTCGGCGAACCACTGGGCCACATCTTCGCCGGGCTCTTCGGGTTCGTAGCGGAGACCGTTCTGTAGGAGCCGTTTGAGAGTCTGACCGGAATGGGTAAACTCGACCCACTGGTACTTGAGGGTCTTCTCGGTCAGCGGGGCTTCATCAGCGAAGAGAAGCCAGGCCTTACAGATCATGCCGAGCTTGACGGCCGAGGGAGCTCCACCCTTGCCTTCGATGTTGGCCATGGCTCCAATGGCCTTGCGGAGGATCTTGAATCCTCCTTCCTGCTGGGCGAACTTGACCCAGAACTCGGTCGCCAGATCCCAGAGCGTCCAGTCCATGCTCTTCTCGTCGCCGTCGTAGTTCTCGGGCTTGGTACGACCCGAAGCCTGGAGGAACATAAGACCGGCAGCCGTACCGAGGGCGACGACGCTCTTGATGAAGTTCTCCTCACCAGCGTTCTCTTCGTAGATGTGCTTGACGGCACGGAGGAGACGGGGGTGGGAAGCGATGAGAGCCTTCGCCTCGGGGTGGGGGAGGAGAGGAGCGTAGGGATCGTTCTTCGCTCCGGTACGATGCCAGATGAACCGCACGGCGAACTCGAGGATCTTGCACAGCTCACGACGATCCTTGGGCTTCTCCTTCGGCCAGATGGCGGGATCAGTGTAGAAGACGTCAGCGGCGGTGCGGGGCTTGACGTTGTCGATTGTCATGGTCGTCTCACCGGACTCATCCACACCGAGCACCACGACTGACTCGAGGACGGGCTCCTCGGGCCAGTTCTTGATCCAGTGTTGGACTCCCGTCTCGATGTCCACTTCCTTGGCCCAACGCTGACCAGCGAGGATGAGACCAATGAGACGGTGTTGGAAGGAGAGCACTTCACCGGTCTGGCCGATGACCCCTGCTTCCCCGTTGACGGTCTTTCCATTACCTCGGGGGCCAGCCCACTGACGCTGGAGGACGACCTGAGCGTACTGCTCGGAACGAGGACGGTCGAACGGACGGTTGCGGGTGTTCCGCGTACAGCGGATCTTCTTGCCCTCCTCATCGACCAGGAGGTAATCATCGCCTTCGACTTCCTCCCAGCCGAGCATCTCTTTGGCCTGGGCGATGGTGATGGCGTCCTCACCCCAACAGGCACGGATAACGACATCGGGATGAACGACTTCGACGTTCTCGGGTTTCTTCGGTGCGACTGGCATGAGACTGCTCCTAAAGGGTGATTCGGAATGCGAACGGCATTCCCTATCCCCTCATCCGCAGGCGATGAAGGGTTAAGGACGGTCGGTCAGCTCCTGAGTCGGGCCGTTGGGATTTCGGTCATGACGGTCAGAGCGTCCTTGTGGCTGCTGAACCGGACAGCCACTCCCCGGTGCTCGATCACGAAGCCCTCGTCGGAGAGTTCGTCAAGAGGTGGAACGTAGGACGGCATGGGCGACCCCTTGAGGTCAGCGGGGTCGACTGCGGTGAGATGTTCACAGATGGAACACCGACCGACGATTGGGCAGAACTCACACATTGAGCATTCTCCTGAGTTCTTTGATGGTGTAGTTACGTTTCTCAGCGGCCACCTTCTCAATAGCAGCAATCTTTTCGAGATTGCGAAGGGCGATGACGGTGCACGCTGCGTTGGCTTCGGCTGCGAGGATTCTCGCGTCTCGCTCATACATCGCACAAATGTGAGCATTGTGATTCATCGTCTTCTCCTTAGGAAAGGGCTGTGGCATTCAGCCCAGTGGTGGTCGTTACTTCGGAAGTTCCTTGGAACCCACGAGTGTGAGGTTGACGCCAGCCTGGAGCTTGCAGGCTTCACCGGCGATCACGAGAGTGATCTTATCACCGACGTAGTAGCCGACGGAACCGGATTCGAAGTTCTTCATTCCGGCGGTCAGGGTGCCGAGGGGATTGCCCTTGTCGTCGGAGATGGTCAGGGTGAGGAAGCGAGGGGCTTCCTTGTTAAACTGGTCACGACTGATCTTGCACTTGGGTGCCTTGGTCTCGTCAGTCTTCGCCTTATCCTTCGCCATGACTTGCTCCTTGAAGAACGGGTGGAACCAAGTTGGCTCCTTGTCCGTTGAGGAGTTATAATAGTTTCTCCGAGCAAAGTAAACTCCGGATGTGTATTTTTCTTGAAACCACTGGGCGCAGAAAGTACGAAAAGCCTTGTTTTCATGGGCTTTTCAGGGGCCAAAAATTATTTTAGAAAAATGAGGTTTTCTTCCTCGGTCAAAGCCTTTATAATCGTTTCATGAACTCGACGAAGCCGCTGAACGCGAGACATCCTTGGGATTACTGGTTCCGAAAAGGCAAATTCACCCTCATAAGGGGGAGGGATTACGCCTGCCAAAACTCCTCAATGGCCCAAGCCGTAAGGAATGCGGCCGCACTTCCACGGTTCAGACTTTCGGTAAGCGTGAAGGTGAATGAAGACAAGGATTCGCTCAGCGTTGAAGTTGTCGGGAGTCTACCAGCCAAGAAAGAGAGGAAGTCATGCCCAAAGCCGGAACGCTTTTTGCGGAAGCAATAGCTGTTGAAAAATCTTCGTCTGACCCTATTGGTCGTCTCAGGCCTCAGGGGGTTTCAATTATTGGAATTGACCCAGGTGCGAGTGGTGGGATCGCCTTGCTCCAACCAATGCACGGATCACCAAACTCTGTTCAGAGTACGGGTATGCCGGACACTGAACGTGACATCTGGGAGTGGCTGAGGACTAGCTTGTCTTCAGTCAACTTTGCTGTGATCGAGCAAGTCAGCGGATACATTGGTGAGAAGCAACCGGGCTCAGCCATGTTCAAGTTCGGGATGTCCTATGGTATGCTCCGAGGGTTCTTGATTGCGGCCGGAGTCCAGTTCGAGCAAGCCACTCCTCAGAAGTGGCAGAAGGCTCTCGGGATTACTTCAAGAAAGAAGGAAGAGACCAAGACACAGTGGAAGAATCGCTTGAAGGCTTCGGCTCAGCAGATCTTCCCCGATCTCAAGATCACATTGGCGACCGCTGATGCGTTGCTTATCGCAGAGTATGCTCGACGTCGATGGCAGGAGATCAAATGATTCCCCTTACTCCCTTCAAGAAGTTCGTCGCCAAGTGGCAGGATGGTTGTGGCTCCTGCCAGTGTGAATCGGCTAACAAGGTCGTCCTATGTCGTGGATCAATTCCTTGTGATGTGCTCTTTATTGGGGAAGCACCAGGAGCTTCGGAGGACATCCTCGGTCAGCCGTTCGTGGGCCCAGCGGGGAAGTTGCTTGACGGAATCATCCAAGAAGCCTTTGGAGATAGTGAACTTTGCAGTATTTGTTTGAAAGGTGGAATCAGAGACACACTCACTAAAACTCCATCGGGTTTAGTCTGTCAAAACGGCCACGGAGAACCCCCAACAACTCGCCTTAGATTGGCTTTTACAAATCTCGTCGGATG
>ERZ869907.20-NODE-20-length-57676-cov-6.943718_pt1 | contig 57676 bp, 94 predicted proteins | sample MGYA00579309_ERZ869907 | MGnify/ENA primary metagenome ERZ869907 (study PRJEB32216, sample SAMN09231814) | wastewater metagenome | place: USA: Maryland | collected 2016-07-30 | study: EMG produced TPA metagenomics assembly of the PRJNA472060 data set (Reclaimed water... | reverse complement strand
CGGGAAAGCGTCTTGAAGTTGTTTCTTAGGTGTAACGTTGGATAAGGTTTCAGCATCACCATCATGAGGTAAGACATGCTTAGTAAAATTATATCCAGTATCTTGAAGATACTTAATATAATGAGGCATCTTTTCTAAAGAATTTTCGTAATAACGAATTATATTAAATTCAACACCAGCATGTTGAACAAACCAAATAGCTGTCTTGTCGCTATGTCCTAAATCCCAAAATGTAAAAACTGGTTTGTTCGGATTATAAGGAACGCGACCACGCCTATTCTCTTGGATAACCTTTTTGATTTCTTTCTTATAAACAGCGCCAGCTAAAACTAGCTTTGTATGACCTTCCCATATATGCAAATATTCATCGTCATCCGCATCTTCTTTAGAAGCTTGTTTAGCAACTTGAATTTGTTGCTTCATGTCTAAAGGTAGAAAAGGATTGTCTTGATAATTTATTTTAGTAACAATAGCGTAACGTTCTTTCTCGCCAGTTTCTTCATTCTCGATGTATTCTGGAAAATATTTATTAGTTTCTTTAATCGCACGCTTATAAATTTCATCGCTTTCTAATTCAGGGTTAAAGCTCAACCAAATCTCAGGGCCTTTACCAAAAGGTCCACCTGTCTCACCATCTTTATAAACACCGCGAATTGTGGGGAATAATTTATCAAGAGTTGTTTTAGAACAGTTACGGGCTTCTTCTACCCACGCTATATCAATTCGCGCCATGGATTTGACGCTTTCAATCTTATAACGCAATCCAGAAAATATAAATTCCGAACCTGTACGCTTAGAAATTATAGTTGTTTTTTGAATATCCCATTCAAAAACCCAACTACCATCTTTCCAAATATCTTTGATGCAGTTTACAAGAGTAGCGTAAACGCTTTCATCGAGAGAATTTTGCAACTCTCTAAAACAAGCTACTCTTAGCCTTCTTTGCGAAGAAAATATAAGTAAAGCTCTAGCTATGTTCTCTGTTTTGCCGCCTCCACGACCCCCATACATAATTTTAAAACGAGCGGGAGTAGTCAGCAAAAATTCAAATTTCTTAGGGATAGATAATTCTATCCCTTCATCAGTTCCTTCATCAAATTGGCTTTGATTGACAGCGTTCATTTATTTTAAAATTGGATAGCAAAATATCTATCCGCAGCAGTACCAGTAATAGAAATTTGGTCTTTTGAAATAACTCCGCTATTACCACATCTAAAGATTGAGCCTGAGCTTAAAGTTAAGCTTGATTGAGTAGTAGCATTAGCGATAGGCCCAAAATAAATATACATCGCATTAGAAGATGCTTTATTTTGGATAATGCAATCTGTTCTACCAGTTGTGGCAGTTGATGCGGGCCATATAGATTGAAACGTGCTGGTAACGGCTATGGAGCTACTATCATTGTGATTAGTAGCCCCATAGGGTTGTGTAATGACTGGCGATTGCCCATGGGCGAAAGAAGAAGCGCCCAATATTAAGATAGTGAGTGCTAATATAAGACGCTTCATCTTATCCCCCTTATGCGCTTAAAACGCGACCCCAAAGACCAACACCCGCCACAACATCGTAGCAAGTATAAATCGCGCTTAAGCCGTCACCTTGAGCAATGCCGGTACCAGTAGCAATACCGTTAATAGTATCAAGACCAGCGCCAAACACTTGAATAATGTTGCCGCCATGATTGTAAATGGTGACTTCTAAACCCGGATAACCGGGAGGAAGTAAAACGCTATCGTTAGCGCCAGCCGCAGACGTAATGCGAGCCTTGCAGGCGGTAATAGGCGTAGCGTTCGCCTTAGTACCGTCAGCTTGAGCCACAATGTTATTTTGAGTGCCGCCAATTAAGAGGGAAAGCTTATTTAAAGCTCTGCCATCTTGGAGGCCGATATTATTAGGAAATGAAGGAACCGGACCAGAAGGAACCATTATTTTAATCCTTTCGTTAAATCGTTAATTCTCTTTAAGCCATTTGAATTTGGAGCTATTTTCTCCAACCTATTTTTAACTATTAAAACTTCATTTCCATTTTTGTTTAAAATTTGCAATTGCCCATAAACGCTTAAGAATTGAACCGAATAGGGATCATAAGTCAAAGCGTCTCTGAAATAGTATAAAGTTTTAGTATCTACTAGCTTTTCCCTAGAATAAAACTGAGCCGGTCCTACTAAAATATCTCTTTCAAATGGAAATACATCACGAGCTTGAATAATCTTATCTAAATTTCTTGTTAGCAATCCATTTAAAAAGAGGTTGTCTCCAATTAATCCAAGTACCCCCATTGGGATCAGTATTACCCACAATAAAACCAGCGACAATAAGTGCAACAAACGCTGCTGCTGGAATATGAAATGGAAATGTAAATATTGAAACAACCATAACAGACCAAGTGATAATGGCTTCTTTTCGCTTAGAGTTAAGGACATTGATTAGAACCATCAAAATAAAAATTGATCCTACCCCAAATTCAAAAATCAAATTTAAAATATCATTATGAGCAAACTTAGGGCGCGAAATCTCAGTATTTATTTCCGTTGCATAATAAGGAAACATTGTTTCATAAGAACCAACTCCATGACCAAACAAAGTGAAGCCCCTTATAGTGTCACTCCATAAAGCAAATCTTTCAGTGATGCTTGTAGTTTGAAATTGACCCCAATAAAAATATAAAGAAACTGCCATCACAATTGCAAAAGTGATCACCGCTAATTTTTTATTCATCCTCCAAATTGCTACAAGCATTCCTAATCCTAATGCGAGTAATGCTGTTCTGGAATGAACTAAAATCAACCCCGGTAGAGCAGTTGGAATAAACCACCAAAGTTTAAAAACTACAAAGCTGATTAAAAGAAGTGCCGATAATTCGCTATAAATATTAGGATTAATAAAAAGGGAAGCCACCAGATCATTTAAAGTAAATATCCCTCTAAAACCAAAATATTGAGCGATGGCTACTATCGAGCAGATACCAAGTCCAACTCCCAATCCTTTAAAAATAGGTCTTAGGTCTTTTAAATTATACCCAATCAGAAATACACAAGCTAAAACTAAAATTTGGGTATAAGCAAACAGACCTATATTTAAAGAATTAGACCACAATAAAGATAGCCCAGCATAGCATACGAATGCAAAACCGTAGCCGAATTTAAATTCTACATTGAGAATTAATACAGGAATAAGTAAGCATAATGCCAACCATCCTGTAGGAATAGCTGCTCCAGTAAAACCCGGAACGTAAGCTGTAATGACTACAAGCCCTAATAAAAATAATGAGTGCGGCCCTAAAATAGTTTTGCTATTCAAGACCGCACCCATATTTCACCTACTTAGCGTAAACGATGCCAAGTGCAGGTAGTGCCACCAGCTTTATCACAAACGAATGTATAACCATTCGGAGCAGTTGTAGAAGCTGTTAAAGCTGTAGGAGTAGTATTAGTAGCCATGCTATCACCGCTCGCCGCTGTGACGCTCAGAGTTGTGATAGTACGATTGGACGAAATTTCATAACGCTGATTTTGAGCAGCATTAGCAGGAAGTGTAATGTTAGCAGAAGTGATAGTGCCAGTAGAGGTATAAACTACACCACCATCAAGATTAGATGCACTAATCGGAGTAGCGGCTGTCATTGTAGGGATAGTGACAGTCTGGAAAGTAATAGGGTTAGCGTTAAATGTCGCTGGAGTAGCTAACGCATTCTGCGGGCTACGACCTTGTGAAAGATTGGTGTTCACAAGGATAGTTTCACTACCTGTTAAAGCCGCAGGACCGGCAGGAACAGTGTTAGCGCAAGTGGTGTTATTGATAGTAGACGAACAATAAGAGCTACCACCAATGATGGGGAAAGGACCAAACAAGCCTTGCTGACCAGCAGCAACACCCATTAAGCCAAGTAAACCAATTGCAGATAAGAATAATGTAGTTCTAAGCTTCATTGAAATCTCCTAATAAATCGGCCGATTTATCCAACTAGTTTAAGTTTGATTGGTGAAGAATTTGGATTTTCAATTTCAGGATTATGATCAATTTGTTTAATTTTTTGTTCTTTAATTTCAGGTTCAACAAACTTTACAGTCATTGAATTTATGAAGGTAGGATTAAATTGTGATTTGTCTTTAGTATCACTATAACCCATCACCTTTGCAAAAAGCTCTAAGGCTTTTAATCTGTTAGCGCCATCTAAAAGATAGAGGGTTCGGCTGGCGTTTTTTTCTTCCGCCATATTGAGCAACTTACGGGCAAACTGTTCTTTGTCAAGCAAAGCTTGCGAAACATCAGCAGCTTCTAAATATTTATCTCTTGCCGCTATAACAATTGGGTCATTTACCCAATTTTGAGATACCCATAAAGCTGTATTAGTATCTTCTCCAAAAACTTCACAAGCAGCTTGAAATGCTGAGTTTTTAGCTAATTCTATTCCAAATAACTGTTTCTTTTGATCGGCATTATCTATCACCGGCTCAGGAATAATCCACGCCGATTTGGGCCGCTCTACAGGCGGTTTAACCTCAAAGATATCTGGTAGCCTATGCATTTGCCTACAAATAGCAAAAGCCGCCAGCCCAATCAAGGACCAGCGGCTTAGGAATTTTAATTATTAAGCCTTACGCAACTCTAATCACAACCACGCCATCGCCTTCAGCCTCTACACCGTCAGCTAATTCTTGACCACCATAGACAGGCTTGACAATAAAGTTTCGCGTATAGATGTATTTATAGCGTTGATGGAAATTAGCTCCAACAATTGGTTTATCCCCATTCAACCTAACTGTACCGTCATCATTGCGCTTACGAGTTTCAATCGTAAGCACTTCCATAATTTTATCGCCTTCTTCATTAACTTCGATTTCGCCATACTTTTTCTTAGCAGCTTCAATCTTATGCTGCATTTGAGCTAAGAGTTGATCGGTAGTTTCATTAGGCTTTGTAGGTACAAAGAATGCTTGTTCCAACTTCAACTTTTCAAAGGGGTATTCTTCATCGTCGTCATCGCCAATTAAGGCTGACACATCGGGAAGAATTTTATATTTCTGTTCGTCGGACCATCTGACTTTCTTACCAGATGCAGGAGCAACAGATTTAATCCCCGGATGAAGCTGATTGTCGTCTTTCCCACTGTGCTTAATAGCCTCAGCCGATAAGATTTCCGCATGAGGCTTGTTATCCTTATTCAAGTCATTTTTAATTGCTTCTTTATTGGGATTTCCGATGGTTTCAGCTTTTTCCATAGGAACACCTTAAAATAAGAGGGAGGGAAACGCGCTGTATAACGCGGTCCCTTCCCCTTTAGTTCCTATGGAACTTTTAATTTGGTGCTACCTGAGAGGATTGAACTCCCGACCTTCGGTTTACAAAACCGCTGCACTACCGCTGTGCTAAGGTAGCTTTGTTAGCGTCTCTTTCTTTATGTTCTTTCCACCATTTATCTGCTTTAGGTGGTAATTTATAATTAGAGGCTTCTAATATTTTACATAGTTCGCAAAATGCTTCCGCAGTTGGACTATTATGCCTTAGTTTCACTTCCCAAGAAACTAATTGTTCGTCGTAAGTAGGTTTTACATAACAAGGCATTTTGATTTCATAACCTCTCACTCTTATAATTCCGCCGAATGTGCTGGTGAAAGAAACTACCCACACTATCCGCTGACTTCAATCCGTCAAAATGCTCTTTTTCAACACCTTTAAAACAATGCTTTCCACCACTTACAAATTCAATGTGCATATCTTGAGTAGCTTCATTATATTCGCAAGAACGGATTGACGACGAGTTGGGAAATTCATGGAAATGTTTTGTCATAGCAACCTCCTAATACTTCTTCATCAGATTAATATTCATAATTTGAGTCTTTTGAAAAGCATTTTTACCAAAACCAAATCCAACTTCAAATCCATAACTTTCGGCCTCATTAATAAGTTCTGCAACAGGCCCTAAAGCTTCAAAAAATTTAGTTCTCAATTCCATGGCAATTTCTTTATCGCCTTTAATAGTTTTAATTTCGTTCATTCGCCAGTTACCTTTTTATAAATTTCTTCGGCATACTCTCGCGAAACGTCAGGATGATCTAACATAAAACTGCCAATCACCCAAGATTTACGTTGGGCGTCTTTTTCTTCTTTAGTCATCACATGAGTTTTAGCTTTTTTTTAAAGCTCTAAAAGTTTAGGATTAGTATTTAAAGGTTTTGTCAACATAATAATTATCCAATTTGGTGCGGACACTCGGACTTGAACCGCATATTAAATTTGGTAGGGGTGACAGGGCTCGAACCTGCACGGTCTAAGACCAAAAGATTTTAAATCTTTCGCGTATAACCAATTTCGCCACACCCCCAATTAGTTGTTTTCCTCATCTATCATATAATAAACAGGTTTTGGTAAATTTGATCTTTCTAATTTTCCAAAACCATTTTGAACCTTAGCCCCATATAATCCTGAGCAGCTACGACTACAAAAAGGACCAGCCTTCTTAGATTTTGAATAAAGTTGAGTTCTACTTAACATAAATTTAGTTTTACATTCTAAACATTCCGCCTCAACGTTAGCTCTCCTAAGAGCGTCTATTTTTATATGATCAACTCTATCCCTTATTACAAGATTTGTCAAGCAGTCATTAGTAAAATCTAAGTCATTATGGTCCACTGTTTCATTAGGTAATAAAAGTCTGTTATCTCTAACTTCTACTAAAGCTTTCGGATAAGAAATAGTTTTTCTTTTAGCAGGATGAGTATTAGGTAAATTTGTATTATTTAAACAAATATGTTTACGCCCATCCTTACGCAAATAAGGTCCTGTTACTTTATTAAAATCAGGATATAAAGCTAATAATTTTTCTTTAAATTCATCATCCATAAATATAACCATACCACATTACAAGCTTGCGTCAATACTTTATATTTAAACTTCTACAATATAATCTTTTTCATTCATCGTCTCGACACTGTAACCATTTATAATAGCGTGGTAGGTCATTCTACCTAACCACTTACGGGCGTCGAAATCATCCCAATCAATTCTTTCTTCTCTAATGCGGCGTCCTGACTTCAAATCTTTAATTAAAATTACAAGCTTGATACCTTTTACCAATCCAGCGCGGGAGGGAATATCTTCAGGGCCTCTAGGAATTTCCTTATTATCATCAATCATTTTAAATTCCTTTTCTTCATTTAAATAAATTTAAAAAAGCAAATCCCCCGGCAACCTAACAGTCACCGGGGGATTGCGCAATACATTGGTAATAGCCCCCGGATTTAACCCCCGAAGGTTTGCAATAAATCAGAGAACGCGAGCAATAAGAGCACCATTGGCCGGAGCCTTCCAGCCGCCGTATTCCTTACCAGCCTCAACCGCACGAATGCTAAACTTGCGATCCTGCTTATAAACAGGAACCTGCTTAGTCTCCTTACGCTTGGAGCCATCCTCATTCAATACAGCCTTATTACCTTCACCGCGAACGGTACGGGTAACAGTCTGCATTTCGCCAGTCTCAGTACGATAGCGATTATTCATATTAGAGACAGTGCTAGTGAGCTTCTTCAGAGCATCACCACCTTCAACTTCATCATTGCTGACAAAGAAGCTCTGCCCAAGGTTCATATCAGCGAAAGGATACTTGCTTTCACCAGCATTGCGACCAAAACCACGCTTGCTTTCAGGAAGCACAGCATTATCAATCAACGCAAACTTCGAGCCGGTAGAAGCTGCATTCGTATTAGTATTCTTACCCATTCCTTCAAGTCCTTTTTGTGTTAAACGGCAAGCTGCCATATCGTTTTCATCAATATCACCAGTATTGACTTCAATCAAGCCCATCGGGCCAAGCTTTGCAGCAACGTCCTGAGAAACGCGGCCGGTATCAATGATTTTCTGGAGAGCCGCTTTGACAGTCTTATTAAGAGCAGACATTATAAATCCTTTCTATTTTAATTATGAATTAGGAAGTCCCGATACAAATCCAGTTAACGGTTTTGAATGAACGCTGTCAACCTTTTCACAATAAATTTTTTCTGTGCAAGGTTGATCCAAGCCTTCATCTTCTTCTCTACCACACAAACTGCAAAAGACAAGAGGCTTATGAACATCATTCATATAAGCTTTTGGTTTGTGGGTAGTGTGGATCATTTATTTAAACCTCAAAAATATGGGAAATGTACCAATTTCCGCCCACTTCATGCGCCCAAGCTATAGGAAAAATAACAACCGTTTGTGATTTATCAGCTTCATAATAGGAAGCTAAAATGAGATTATTATCCATCATTTTACCATCGTATTAGGCGAGATTGGAACTGGAGGCTTAGTCTGTTCCACAATCTGTTGCCTGAGTTTGTTCATAACAGGCTCGGCAATCTTAACGGGAAGTTCACGCAAACCTGCCCACACTACATCAGCCTCTTGTGGCGTCACCTTAATTGTAAACTCACTAGGAGTTTGAGCAAGTGCCGGTGTAGCAAGAAAGAGTAAAGAAAGTGCTAATGCCGGATGAATATACTTCATTTTGTAACCCAATCATAAATCTTTTGGGCTTCGGCAACTGTATCGACTTGTTCTAAATAACCATTTTCATTATATCTAGAAATGCGCATAGCTTGATCAATGCACCATTTTCTCAATTCAATTTCTTCATTATAGGCTTTACTTATTGTTGAAGTCATCTTTCACTTCCTCATATGGATAGAGTTTCTTTAGAATTTCTAAATTGCTGATAACAGGATTTTCAATTTCAAATTTCTTTAAAATTGAAGGGTCTTTTTTAATACCCTCGCCTGTTTCATGTTCACCATATTCAATAGACGTATGAATTTGACCATTCCAAGAACGATAGACAAGGTAGCGTTTTTCACTCATGATATTGAGCATCCACAGTAAAAGTACCTTCGCAACGCGGGCAAAATACTTTCACTAATCTTTTATTATCAGGTTGATCCGGTGTCAAAACAAAAGCGTGCTCACATTTGGCAACGATCAATGCCTCGTCAGCAGCTTTTAAAAGCTTCTTACCAGCTTCACTCATCCTTATCATCTTCCTGATTAACAATTTCAATAATTTTCTTATTCATAATACACCACATAACAGTTTTAAGCAACCACTCACGGCGCTCTTTACTGTCCATAGCTTTAATATGTCTCAATTCAGTTTTTTCTGTCACTGGATCAATAATACGAACAACAGCAACAACAGCTTTATAAACTTTCTTATTATCCACTTTTAAAAATCTTCCTGATAAAAATTTAAACTATGCGCGAGGGGGCGACCCTATTATGGCTATCAGCCTTTTCTCTACCGCATTTGACGGGTTGTCTAAACTTTTAATACTCAATTGGCAATCAATCCAATCAGAGTGTTAGGCCCATCAAGGCGTCGTGCATAATTTTAAAATTACTTACGCTTCTTAGCCTTAGCCTTCTTAACCTTTTTCTTATGGCTGCGCACAGGCGTAGTTACCGCCTTAGTAGCGTTCCACTCCATCTTGAAAAGACGCTGATAGAGCACGCCATAAGGGATTTTGAATGCCGCCGCAGCAGCTTCAACGCTAGGGAAAGTCTTTCGCTTCTTACCGACCATTACAGTAAGTTTTAAACCAGTCATAGCCATTTTAATTATCCTTCTGTCAACTCGATTACTTTTAAATTTTTATCATCAATCTGTTTCATATGCCGTTTAGCAGCATATTTAGACGGATATTTATAAGCAGTATCAGGCTTTTCAACCCATTGCAAGCCTTGGCTTGTAATCTGTAGAAACTTGCCAAGGCTATTAGAGAGAACAAAATGTTGCACTAACTCACCATCCTATAGCCATCTTTATTCATAGCCGGTAGCATACTCTCACAATAATTAATGCTCAACTTCAAATCATCAATATAAGCTTGGCTGCGATCAGCGGCAACTTCTTCCGCAGCCAAAAGTTCCTTCAAATTCTTATAACGCTTTTCAAGAGGGGTCATTTTTATTCTCCGAGTACCAACAAAGGATAATTAAAACTATGTGAACTGCAAACAATAGAATGATACCATAGATTACTAGAGCATTGTAATCGGTCATTTTAATCTATTTCGTCTGCATTTTCTAGCAAATAAGTTACCAACCTTTTTCCAATTTTTCCAACTAACAACTCTTGTCATATTGCATCTATTTAAATTTATAATCGGTCTATCTACACTCCAGCCTACTATATTCATAGGCCATGCTAACGGTTCTTCTCTCCATGTTCTTTCTAATTCTTCTTTCATCGCTCCAAATACTCTTTTAAAACTTTAACAGCATCTTGCCAGCCATAGCACACAATACAAAGATAGCCAACCCTAATCAAATATTCTTTCCATTCGTCTTGCTCCTTACTCGCCTTACCTGCTTTCTTACCCACACTATCAGGCCGTTTTAACTCGATAAACAAACCGGCATGAGACCTGTTAGGCAAAGGCAAATGTATATCCGGTACTCCCGCTTTTACACCAGCGGCTTTTAAATTGGCAGCTTCCTTTAAATTACGAAACCCCCCGTTTGGGATATGATACATATATTTTAATTCAGGATAAATATGATAATTTAAAGCAGCCCAACAAAAAATAGCCTTCTGATGGGCTAATTCAGTCCCCGCTTTTGCTATATCTTCCGGCTGTATATTCATGACGTTTTAATCTACAATTTGGTTTTAATTTCCACTCACTTATAAATAAATCTTTCTTTTGTCTATTACAAGATGTGCAAGATATTACAATGTTTTCTTCGCAATTAGACCCTCCCCTTGCAAGAGGTATCACATGATCAGCTTCACATTTCATTAAATTTATTTTAGATAAGCACCAATAACAACTTTCATTTTGCTCATAAAATTTTAAAACTACAAAATCTATAGTAAAATTACCGTTTGCCTTTTTAAGCCTAGCTCTTCTTAAAGCTGCATAAGGTTTTTGATATTCTTTAGTGTAAGATTTCCCATGCTTATAATTTGGGTTGGATTTGCCAAGTAATTTTGATTTGTAACCTATAGACATACACTCCATTGAGCAATATATACCTTGCTTACCATCATGGCTCTTTTTAATTTTAAATTCTTTATTACAAATTTTACAGATTTTTAAAATTTTATTACGAGATACCCAACAGCCACAAGATTTTATCTTTAAAGATTTTAAATTTCTAGAAGAAACAATACTTTGATTTCCGCAATCACATAAGCAAATCCAATGAGGTTTAAAATTTTTATTTGCTGCTCTACCTATTACTAGCAGCATATTAAATTTTTTACCAATCAAATTATCCAATTTAGCAGTCATATCATTGCCTAAACCTTTGATCAAAATACGGTATAAGTTTAAAATCTCTCAAATCTTCATCCCTTTGCATTCCTAAGCACTGTCTACAGTATTGATGCGAGAAGCCAACAAAGATTTCATTACGGCATGTTTCCGTTTCACATTTCTTTGTGTAAGTGTGATCGTTATCAAAGATATAGTTCATGAGGCTTCTTTAAAAGCTCTGCCAAATATAAGTATATCAATTGCTATTTTAGCTGCCGCTTTAGCCATATGCTCATAATTTAATTTTTCACACAAATCTTCTGCTTCATCGTGCGTGCAATTAACATAATGAGGATAATCGTTAGTCCACACCTCCCAATTTAAAAAAGCAATATTAAATCTCACATGAGCATAAGGCTTTTCATTGGCGTCTTTTAAAGCTGAAACCATTTGGTTTATTAGATTTGCGTTCTGCATACGGAATGACTTTCTGATAAACTAATTTACAATGATCCTCGCAATAAGGCTTATTAAGCTTAGGGATAGCTCCACAGAAAAAGAAATCATCCTTTCCCGGCTGATTAAAAGGATAGCGGCAATGATCCTTCAATTCAAGCAGGCTTTTACGTTGCTCAATTGGGATATGCGAGCCGTCATCTTCATCAACCCAAAGCTCAGGTTGCTTTTCTTTTGATTTTAAATCTTGGCGTTCTCTTTTAACTTTCTTAGTCGCTATACCACGTTCTTTTAAAGAAAGCCCAAGCCTATGAGCTTTCCCTAAAATGGAGCTACGCGAAAAGCCTAGCATACTCCCAATTTGGTCTGCCGTCATTTCGGTAGTGAGAATGAGGGTTCTCAGTTGCTCAGTCTTATCAACCGTCCAATAATATTGAGACATGATTTCACTTGAAGCAGATGGCTGCAATTAGAAGAAAAGCAGCCATATTTAAGGTAGCGGCTATACGTTTAGAAGGCTCATAAGTATTAATGCATAATGCAATAAAAATAATTGCAACCATCATCAGACTAAAAGTTCCAATCATCTGACTAATCATCTTTCTTTATCCTTACATTTTAAACATGACCAAAGGAAAGCAGGATATCTTATATTTCTAATGAAATCTACCCGTTTCCAGCCCACACTAAAAAGTTCTCGCGTAGCCGAAACAGGTGTTGGCGATTTTAAATTTATAGTTACATCGCAGCTATCACACTCTGCGATGTAAGAGTTTTTAAACTTTTGAATGGTCATGGGGTCTCCTGTTGGATTTGAACCAACGACCTGCGGATTAGAAATCCGCTGCTCTATCCAACTGAGCTAAGGAGACTTTAAGACGACCGTAAAACCTACCAGCAAGCACATAGCCAGAATAACAAAATCAGGCCATGAAAAGCTATAGATTATAAACGAACCCATGATTTTAAACCTTAGATAATATGACCAACACGCAAGATGACACCAACAAACATGGTTGTAAACATAAAAGCTATCATCCAAATTTTAAACAATGCTTCTTTAGGAACATTAGGCATCACTTATTCCTTCCTCGAATTAATTAAAATTCCACCATCAACAATTTTAAATTTAACATCTGGATAATTCTTCTCCAGATACTTTACCCATTTATCAGGATTAGCGCAACCCAACATAAAAGCCAACTCATTATGAGTGGCTGCATAGTCCACATAGTTTAGGGTCATTACGTCTTTAACATTAACATTTTTAAAAATATTAAACATTTTTAAGTTTCACATGGAGGCGGTAAATAGGAGGATGACTGGTATCAGCAGCAGCTAGTAAAGCCGAATTGCTAGAGTGCCAAGCATGTCCATAGTAACGTGTTCCGTCATACACAGCATAAACATTAATCCAACATTCTTTCATGATACACACTCCACGCAAGCACCAGAACATAATCCTTGGCGATCATCATATATAACAATTTCAATCTTTCGTCTAATAACATTTATATTTTTAGAAGTTAAATTATTTGCAGTATCATGTAGAATATTTAAAGCTTTATCTTCACCAATCTTTAAATTAAATTGGCGAGTTGCGTAGCATTTAATACCATCGCCCAAATTAATATCACCATCAATAGCAGAGAATTTCCATTTTAATTCTTCTACTAAAGGACGAATTACAGCAGCGTCACCTAACATTGTAACATGAGCTTCAAAATATTTTTTCATTCCTCAATAGTCCCCGGCATAATCCAAACAGACCTACTAGGCCAGCCGGGCCAACCATAAGCTATTTGTAAATCTTTAGCCGATCCTTCATAACGAGTTACAAATTTAGTTGGCTTAATCCAACATGCAAGTTTATATTTCATATCACAACACCGTCCTAGGACCAGCTTTAAGTTCTGTTAAAATTTTTATGGAAACGTTTCCCAGCTTCTTCTCTAGCTTTCACAGCGTCTAATATATTATCAAAACTTCCAATTGTCAAAGATTTACCATTTACCTTAATATCAGCACGCCATTTTTGTCTTTTCTTATGCCAAGTTACACCTTTATAACCAGAGGTATTATTAGCTTTATTTATATTTTTGTTTCTTTGATTTTCTGTGTGGCTTGCTTCTCTTAAATTATTCCATTTATTATTAGTTTTTATAGTATCAATATGGTCAATTTGATCATCGGGCCATTTACCAGTCATGCCAAACCAAATTATCCTATGAACTAAATATTGTCTTTTCTTAAATTTAAATACTAAATAACCAGAATGATGAAGTGATCCGATAGGTTCTCCAGCTTTAATAACATTACGATCAATTCTCCAAGACAAAATTCCTGTTTCTGGATTATAATTTAATAAGTTTCTTAACTCATTTAAATCTAAATCTGTGTTCTTGGGCCGCATTTAATCCATCCCTCATTCATCAAGCTTGCAACTTCAGAAGGATCAACACGCTTCTTTTCCTTGGTAGTCGGATTACCAAGCCATACTTTACCGCTCATACCATGAGTTGATCCAACGGGAGCATCATCAAGCTTAGAATAATTCCAATTACCGTCAGGGCGTGACGATTTAGAAAAAGTTTTACTTTGAAAATTACCCCAACCATCATCACTCTTATAAGGCTTGCTATCTACTTCATCGTCATCAAGCTCAACACGACCAGTCAAACGGTTCTGACGGCTCTTTTCATTGATCCACCAATTCTTAGCCCGCTCGATAGCTTCAGCTTCAGAAGCACCTTCAAACCGAACACCAAGAAATTCACCGTTTGGCTTCAGATATGAAAACCACTCAGGCTTATTATTGGTGGAATGATAAGTAACGATTTCAGGGATTTGCATGTCCCACCTTAGTCTTAAGAACAATGAATGAAACTCCGCTGCGCAGATTATACGCAGAATATACAATAGCAATTATACCATCAGAATATTTAACTTCAATGGGAAAATAGCTCATACCTCAATACTCCTAATTGCGTGCCGCACATCTTGCAGCACATTTTGAACCCAGTATTTATCTCTACCTTTTGAGGCACTACTTATATACACTATTTTCTTAGCACCCACAATCTTTAATTTAACGTGCCGGTCTCGGGTAGTTTCTATTTCGTATTGATACTCTTTACACATTTCTAAAGCAGCTTCAAGAGCTTCATTACGTTTAGCCATAAAATCCCCCATAAAAATTATGGAGCGGCTTTCACCACTCCATAATTAAATTACAACTTTTCGCAAAACTCCTTAGCCTGTCGCAGCCCACACTTAGTCCGCCAACGCAAAACCTAAATAGCAGCAATCAAACCAATCTGATGCCGAATTTTCTTAATCAGTTCCATTTCGTATTCATAAATTTCAACATCAATTTCAGGCACAGAAAGAGGAATAATAGTGATAGCCATTTTTATCTCCATCTATTTACATTCTAATCATACATCATTCTAAAACATTGTCAACAACAAAATAGCCCCTCTAGCGTTCACTAGTGAGGCTATCTGTTCCGGTCTTTACTCCGGTGGAAGCATGGTGTTTCTCCATATTTAATAGCTATCAGCTATCTAGAGTAGTTGCACATTTAACCTACCACACTACAAAACCCCGTCAAGAGTAATTTTATTGCTTTTTACAACTCTTTTCTACAACATAGAATACACCAACAAATACCATCAGAATGATTAGGATTTCAATCATTTTATACCCCTGCATCTACATATTTAGGATGGATACTATCAAACCTCATAATCTTAAATTCCTTATCTTTTTCATCATATTTAAAAACAGCATACCTAGTTGCTACAATTAAATTTCCTTCCCACACAAGCATAGACACAATGTCGCCAAATGTGCCAGCCATCTTATGGACAGTCAGATTAACATCAATCATTTATTCCTCCAAAGCTGCATCAATCATAGCTTGATAAGCTTCCTTTGGATCACTTAATTTAAAGAAACCATCAGCATTAGTAACTGGTTCTAGCATCCTTTTTGTAGGCTCACGCATTGCTTCAATAGCGGCGCGGGCTTGCTCTATAAATTCATTTTTAAACTGGTCAGGTATTCTATCCCAACTTAATCCATTTGTAGATTTAACAGCAATAATCCTAGCCACCTTCTCAATCATTTTCATTTTTTTGGTTCTTTCTTTTTAATTGATTTAATACTATCAACAATTTCCAAAAGCAACAATTTATGGACATTATTAGCAGCATTTTGAAGTTCTACTAAATTTAAATTTATTGCTACTAATTGATCGGCAATCAAAGATACCATAATAAATACGCCGCTAGAAGGATTAATATCTTGAGACTTAAACCATTCAATCAAGGCTGCTTTAGCTCCATGAAGCTCTTTATCTTTTGAAACATCAATCATCACTCCCTCCTATAAACTTCATAACAATTTTCATGATTTACACATTTAAACTTTTTACCTTGCTCCTTACCAATCTTGCTTGCAGCAGGTCGCAAAGTTTTAAATGATACATCATTAGGATCAATCATAAACGATTGCCCAATAGGACACAACCTAAAATAGTTTTCATACTTTGTGATCCACTTTTTCTTGACTTCAGATAAAGCAGCCTCAGATGGCTTTTTAAATTCTAGATCAGTCATTGATTAGCTCCACTTTATCTTCAAAAACTGTAATAAATCCACAATCTTTTCCGCGAACCCAAAGAAATTTATTATGAATAGCAATAATTTCTAAATTACAAGCTGGCGATCCAACTTTCATCACCACCTTATCCCCAACCTTCAAAGGTCTAGGCTCAATGTGTATAATATTATCTTCTGTTAAATAAATACCGTGATCCACATCACCCGGTTCACCGGGATTGAGATGTAACCAATACTCGCCAGTTTTATTAGCTGTAAGACTTACCACATGCAGACGCACATGAACCACGTCACCAACTTTGATATTCTTCATTTTAAATAATTTCCTTTACTTCAAACAGATGTTTAATAAATTTAATAGGATGCCAAATGCCACAACGAATACAAGCATACCAGCCTGTACTTCCATGATCACAACGCCAAAAAGTACCACTATTAATCATCATTGGGTGAGGCTCATACAAATTATTTTTCATCATCCTAATCCCTTCTCCATCTTAATCATCAACCATACTCCATTCCATTTGATAAATGTACAGAGATAACTTGTACCGTTGAAGTGATACCATGATTGCTTGGCGTCGATCATGGCTTCCATCCTTGCTTAATTCTATACAGTCTAATTTCAATCATTTGAAAACAATCTTCATGACTATCATAAGGACCAGCCACAATTTCATTTTTCTTTAAATCATAAATATACCAACCCGCCACATCATTATTATCAGTATAAGCTGGAATTAAGATTTCAATTTTCATTTTATTCTCCTATCATATATCTACTGATTTTATATTTCAAAAATCTTTCTGCTTCTTCCTCGCAATCTCTCAATAATCGTTCAACAGCTTTCTTTATGAAAGGATTTTTAATTTTATTTTCATTGAAATTCATTAAATTTATGACAGCCAAAATTCTGTCATCACCTTGCAGCGTACCATCAAAGATGTTCATTTCAAACTTTCCTATTTACATGCATTACATTTAATTTCTAATGGTTGTGGCGCATTACACCATACTTCAAAATCAGATAAAACCCAAACTGAAAATTTATCTCCATTAGTCTCAAATAATTCTCCAGTACAATTATCAATTTGAAGATAAAAAACCTCAAACCAACTATGACCATTTTTATTTTTAACTTTCAATCCATACAATCTAAATAAGCCATCTGCCGGTTCACTATCCATTTTCTCCCAAGTCATCCCCTCCACTCCCTATAGTTTAAATTCTAAGACCCTTCCGGCCATAATAGGCGAGAAAATCTCGCCTATCTGAGCCGTGGTCCATCCCTGAGCACAAAACGCATTCCTTGACGGTCTATCCTGTCCATCAAGGTCATTTTGCTCAGTTTGCCAAGTGTGCGGAATTTTGTCAAAAAATCAATAGAATAATTTTCTCTTTTTGGAGTTCTGAGTAGTCAATTGTAGCCGCTATCACAAATAGTTTACTTGGAAGGGTAAATGAGCAGGTTGTTTGCGCAAGATTGGAGATAATGAATAGACATTTGCGAAATATTGTTGCTAATGTGCCTACAATTATAAAAGATTGTCTCAAGTTTTGATGATATCTTACGAAACCCTTTTTAAAAGAAGCCTTCTGCCACGCTTCTTTCTTATCTATATATAATATATATAATATATATAATAGTATAGTATATAGGTGTATATAGAACACCCTGCGATTTGGAGCAAATGAGCAACACACTTGCGCAACTTTGGAGATTTGCACGGTTTGCAGGAGTTTGTACCCCTCTCCCCCTACCCCTTCCCCAACCTTGATATATAATCTTCTATATTTTTTTTCTCTAACGATTTCAACGCTTGACACATATTAGGGGTATCTATATTTCATTAAACTTATTATATAAAACTTTTGGTGAAATCAGCAGGATATGGAGAAATTCTCATGACTTTTCAGATGTTTAGGTTTGTGGAAGCTGGTCGTTTAGACAGTTGCCACTTTAAATATAGAATTACGGGTGTAAACAATGACAAATCTATGTGTGTTACACCTAAAAAGTTTGGTCGGCTGTACTATGAAGGCCGAATTGTGGGTAATTTACCAAAATGGGTCAAAATGAGGTTGGGCGATTATCGAGAACCACCTAAGCGGAATAAAAGAGTAGATACAGAAGGGGTTGAGGAACCGGAACCTATTGAAAACACTGAGGAAATCAAGGAAATAGCTGAGAAATCAGAAACTCAACCAATAAAAAGTAACTGGACTACACATGAAAAAGACTTTGGATCAACATATCACCAGCTACCCAATAAATTTGTTGTGGAGCTGCTTGACAATTAAAAGTGTGTAGTGTAGGATTTAAAAATAGACAACGGATGGAGAATGGAAAATGTATGTAGCAATTGCACCAATCTGGAGTGGACAAAATTATGCTGTATATAGTAATAATGTTTTACTTAAACTCTTTGATAAAGTAGAAGATGCTATTCAGTGGATTGAAAATAAATAGGAGAAGATAAAAATGGCATACACTGTAACAAATTTTAAGACTAAAAAGGCTTTGAAGGAAGCTGTGAAGAAGTGGGATGAATTTTTAAAATATAAACAACGTATGGGGGAAGAAGGATTTGAAGCTTGCGCTACCGACCCCAAGCCATTGTGTTGTTACAATCCCGGCCTTGGCCCCGATCTTTCAAATTACACTGGTAAGATTTGTTTGGAAGGTCCACACTATCCAGCAGCGCACACATGGTACGCGGAAGCTGAGTTGGTGAGTGGTATTGTTGTGAAGGTGAAGTAATTTAAAATAGCCTATTGACAGTCCTATGTTGGTAGGCTAATTTAATAAAATCAAAATGTAAGAGGTTATCATGACCACCAATCGCGATAAAGTTATGGGTAAAATCCGTGCGCTTCTCTCAAAGACAATTGAGAATGGTTGCACTGAAGCTGAAGCTATGGCCGCGCTTTCCATGGCTCAAGCTATGATGGACGCTTATGAAGTTACCGAAGCTGATTTGAATGAAGTTAAACAGGAAAGCGCAATCAAAGAAACAATGAAGGATATGCGCGATCCTCACCATATCCGCCGTCAACTTTGTGTAGGTATCGCTGAGTTTACCCACACAAAAGCTTATACCAATCAGTACAAGCCTCAGAAGTTTAAATACAATTTTATTGGTACAAAATCCGATGTTGATTTTGCAATGTGGTTGACTGAAACTCTTACTATGTTTGTACAAAAGGAACTTAAGAATTATATTTGGTCTAACAAATACACATCGCTTCCGCCGTCAGAAAAGCGTGTGATCATTAATGGTTTTGTTTTGGGTTGCTGTTCGCGCATTGTTGAAAGATTGCGTGAGCTTGTTAATCAAAGCGAAACTAATTCGAGCTATAATGCTAATGCGCTGGTCGTGATTAAGAATGATTTGGTTATTAAGAAAATGAATGAGCTTGGATTGAGGCTTCGCGATCCGCGCAACCGTGGCACCCGTATCAATTCTAATTCTTATTCAGCGGGTAAATCCGCTGGCGACAAAGCACAGTTTGGCCGCCCGGTTCATGGGCAAAATGCAACCTTGAGGATTAGGTAAAATGCTGAAATGGATCAGTCAGGATTTAGCTGCTTTGGTAGCTCTAGCTTTGTTTGTAAGTATGTTGGTAGTTTATGTAGGACTGTTTTCAGGTAGTTTTTAAAGGTAATAAAATTACAAAATGTAACCAAACAAAGCAATAATATTATGAGATAATTTTTTAAAATGTACTAGACAATCTTTTAAAATGTAGTATGTTAGGAGCATCAGAAACGGAGAGAAGAAATGATCTTTACTAAGCAAGCTAAACAAAATCCTAAAACTAAGATCATTTTTGCTCCCGGTAAGCAAGAGAATGGCTCTTACATTATATATAAGCTTTGCGAAAATTATGATGGAAAAGTAAAAGGTGGAATGCGCAAAAGCTGGCGCTATGTTGCTAAAGACCTTACCCTCGAACAAGCTAAAGTAGAACTTGAAAAGAGAATTGGAATTAAACTTTATTAATTAAACTTCCTGAGCAAGAATTAAAAAGGCTCAAAAAGGAGAATTAAAATACCACTTCACCCTAATGATCCTAGCTATCAAAAGCCTGTTTATTCTGAGGCTAATTTGTTTTATGTGATTAAATCGCTCTCTAAAAATAAATATGCCATTCAATGGGATGATGGAAGTTATAAATTTGGTTCTTTTGAAAAAGCTATCAAGTGGTCTAATTATTATGATGCCATGGATGATTTAGATGGCTATGAAAATATTGGAGATTTAATAGTAGTTGGACCTTGTGAAGAAGGAGAGGAACCGTGATACCTGTAGGCTGGATAACTATACCTCTAATTGGAACTATGGTTAAATCTAGTCATCCTCAAACAGTGTTTAATCCTGATGAATATTTTGAAGTGAAAGAACTAGAAATTAATAGCAATGGAGCATATGCTAGAGGCGAAAATACATGTTGGTTCAATGTAAATATGTTATCCCCTAAACCATATAAAACTTGACTAATCTAAAATAAGCTGTATGATCTAAAATGTAACCAGAAAGGACTATGTATCATGTCTAACGCTGTTAAGTTTGGAGCTATCAAGTTCAAGTCGATTACCGCTGCGGTTAAGGCTGCACAGAAGAAGCATCCTGAATTGAGCTACATGACTGTGTATATGCGGTTGCGAGCCGGTAAGCCCATCGGTGCAGCTATCCAACGTAAGCCGCGCCATTACACGCGAAAGCAGGTTGTTGAACCTGTGAGTGTGGGGATTTAAACTTTAATATGGGGCGCATGGTTGATTTGGTGGATCACGACCACACGGCCTAAAGTCGTTCTTTAGCCGGAATGGAAAGTTCAATTCTTTCCCGCCCCTCCATTCTTTTAAAATGAGGAATTATAAATATGACCGACATGCGCGAGGCAATGAAACATCTGGATTTCCTAAGCGGGTTGCCGGGAGTGCACCCACACCGGATTGCAAAAATCCGCGCCGCGCTCGCAGCGCCGAGAGAGCCGGTGACGTGCACTGACTGCAAGGGCGAAGGTATCAAGTTTGATACCAACGGCGATCCTGATTTGTGTCCTACGTGCTCTTCCCGGCAGCGCGAAGATGATGCCGATGAAGCTCTTGATGAATGGGACCGTATCAGAGTGGCTAACGGATGGCTGACGGAAGAACAACGCATCCGAAACAGTATGGAGCGCATCTTGCAGCGACAATATGAACGGCAAGGGCTAACACCATGAACACCACTCCCGAATGCCCGCGCTCTTACAAGGACGGGTTGGAAGATGCGGCGGCGCTTGCGCGGCGCTTCATCGCGGAGGAATGTTTTCATGGGCTGGACGATCTGGCGCAGAAGTGCGCCGACGCAATCCGTTCCCTCCATCGCCCCGCCCCATCGCCAAGCTTGGAAATAAATAATGAATGCTAAATCCCAACTTCAAAAAGAAATCCAATCTTGTAAAGAGCTTTCTAAAATCTTTACATTTGGGTTTATGGTTGGAGTTGGTATTCTTATTTTAATATATTTACATTCGTAATCATGTAGCTCTTTTGCGTAGTGCCAAACTTTTGTTTTAATTGTTCTCTTGAGACTTCCTGAATATAGTCTCTGTCTATCAAAATTTGTAAAGTGCGTTTGATAGCGTTGGTAGCTCCAACACGATCATTTCTAAAAGCTGCCACGGCTATCAGCCTTTTAGAAATATAACCATATGGAATAACTTTATCCTCATGAAGCTTGTTATCCTTAGCGGTACAATATTTTAAAACTTCTAACCAAGGATCATTAACGTATTCTTTTATAATTCTTAAAACTTCCTCAACTTGTTTGACTTCGATTGTGTTAGCCCCAATCTTTCCTTCTTCAAATTTAGAACTTAAAGTTGCTATATCAGCATCAACCATTCCTATTGCCCACTCCATATGTTCTTTTTCTATCAGCGGGTTCCACATATTTACCCCTACTGCGACAATAGCGGCAAGTTTTAAAACTTTCAAATGAGCACGGTTCCAAAGCTCAATTACAACTTCATTATTAGTTTTATCATTTATAAAGTTATCACATCGTTTGGAATATTTACGCGATAATTTATGAGCATCTTCACTGAAACCTACAGTAATGCAACGGCGAGGCTGCGCATTTTGTACAGCCGCCGCATTAGCAGCAACAGCGGCAAGCTTATCAATCAAATCGAATGAAGGCTTTATTTCAGCATGGTTAACATTTTCCTCAACACGCTCACCATCATATTCAATTAGAAGAAATCGCGGCAACAAACCTTCGCTAATCATTTCTTCATTTAAACTTCTGTAAAATGTATGTGGAGTACTCTCTCCCAAAATGCTAAATGCTGGTGATGCTATGGCTGAAATATTTTTATCTTTATCAGAATAAATAGAAGGATGGGCTACATCATTAAAGCCTGATTTGGAATAAAGTTGAAGGATCATCCGGCGCAAAGACACATTAGGACCATTGCCGTTAACATCTGATAATTGCTGGAGCCTCAAACCAAACTCGGAAAGCACAGATACAAAGCTTGTATTTTTGTTTAGATATTTATAAAGCGCCGGACCAGAAGCTATTTCATCAGGACCAATACATTCTTCTATTGTGGGTACTTGCTGGCGAACAGCATATATAAGTTTAGATATGCCGGATTGGATAGCTTCTTTACCGCGACCAGTTTTTGCTAAGAGCAACACATATTGATTGAGACCAGTTGAGCTAACATTATAAGCTCTACCGCAGATACCGGCCATCAATCCAATTGCCGCTGCAATAGCAATTTCAGGTACAGGTCGTGGAGCGGCTGCATAAATGAATTGCGCTATTTCTCCAAGCAATCCCGGTGGTGGTGTAAGATATAATTTTTCTTTTGTAGCTTGAAACTTTAATGGTTTGGCTGCCGGTGTAGGACTTGAACCTACATTGACGCCTTCAAAGGGCGCTGATTTACCATTAATCGAACCGGCATTTAAACCTTCATAACCAATAGAATTATGGTTATGATTATAAATGGTGGAAGCGGCAGGACTTGAACCTGCAACCAGAGTGTTATGAGCACTCGGCTCTAACCGTTGAGCTACGCTTCCATTGGCCGGGAGACTACTATTTAATTCATCCCCCGGCCATGTATCAGATTGTTGTCTGGATAATTTGCTGGCATTGGCACCACCTTCCTTTCCACTATCCTTTATAACATTATCAACTTGGATTTTCAAGCTGTCCATATCAATAGGAGGAATTTCTTTATCAAATGATTTATCAATCATCCAATTAATATAATCTTGGCGCTGCGCTTTCGCACGCTTTCCTAGCCCGGATGATCTAAAAATTCGTGCAATTTGTGGGCGGTTCTTTGTATAAAATTCAATGATATTAATTAAAGAAATATCCGCTTCTGATTGAGAAGGATACAATCCTTGCCAATTACCAGCGAACAAGCTTTGAAACTTATCTCCATTAGCAGCTTCAGATGCAATACGGATTATTTCGCTATCGCTTTGCTTTTCCTCTATGTCGCCTTTATAAATAAAATGTTGTGGTGTGCTATCGCCCAATTGAGCCCACAATTTATCAAGCTCATTTTGAGCATCGCGGATAGGATGATTATTATAAATATTTCCAGTGAATGTTGCGTAACGTTCGCTTGAATAAATTTCAATAGACGAGCGGCGTCTACCATTAGGCACAGTACCTTTAACAATAATATGCAGACCTAAACCAGATGGGCTTAATTCCGCATAGCTGCCAAAGCTTTGATAAATCTCATGCTGACGATTTATAATTGCGGCATCGTCAGATTGGTCAAGGTCTATAAAAGAGTATGGATCATTTGAACTAAATACAAATCCTATCCCGCTATAACCACCAGCTTCAAAGACTTTACAAGCATCATGAAAGCTAGACCATTGAGAAGGATTGATAACGCTCGCCTTATGCCCATTAATTTGATATGGGATTTTGGTTGGTTTAGCTGCACCAATATCTTCTGAGCGCCAAAGCACCCAAGACTTATAAGCCTTAAGTTCTTCAGGAATGTTTTTAAACTGCGAAATAGCAGCTTGGATAGCTTCAGAAGAAAACATTGATCCCCCACTAGCGAGCTAAAGTAAAACTACTTTTGCTTCACTAGGTAGTCATGCAATGATTGTAAAATGAGGTAAGATGGATTTTTAATATTTCCGCTGGAAAACTTGCAAACCCAACTGTACGATAAATTTAAATCTTGAGCTATAGTCTGTAGGGACAGACTAGGGGGCTTATTTTTTAAAAGATTTTGGGTTTTTTCTAACAAATTCATTGGGTATAAAATCCGCAGCTTCGGAAACTGGCCTAACGCTTATCCTGTCAAATTCTTGCTGTCAACCTATTGACACATGAGATAGGGGTGATAGGGTGCGGATTGACAGGATGCTTTAGGGTATCGGTCATTCGAGGTGGGGAAGCCAGTATAAAACTGATTGCTTCCCCGTTCTCTGCAATCATAATTTTAAATGGTAATCAAAATGAATTGGTCGCAGAATTGGCAACAGCCGCAGCAGCAAGTTCAAGCTCCTTCTTCCTCCAATCCTTATGACGCTATGAATGAGGATCAGCTTCTTATGGAGCATAAGAAGCTTCAGGATGATTTGACTTCTCTTAAAGAGAAGGAAATGGAGCTGCGCAAGTATATTGTTAATCGTGCCTTCCCTAAGAAGGAAGAAGGAACTAACACCAAAGAGTTGGGTAACGGTTATGAATTGAAAGCGGTTGTAAAGTTTAATTACAAGCTTGCTGACAATGACGTTGTAGAAAAGACACTAGCTGAAATTGCAGCGGTCGGTAATGAAGGTGCGTTCATCGCAGATCGTCTTGTTGGTTGGACACCAACTTTTTATAAGACAGAGTACAATAAGCTTCAGCAAGACGCGGAAGGCGGTAATGAGACCGCTAGAAAGATTTTAAAGCTTACAGAACGTATGCTTACAATCACCGATGCTGCTCCAACGTTGACCATTAAGGAACCGAAGGTGAAGAAATGAAAGTTATAGCTGTTGACAATTACAATAGAGAAAATATCAGTGATTTTTTATATTTAGATGGATTGTCAGAAGATACGGCTAAAGAAGTTGCAAATAGATTAAATGCTAAAGCAGGTCAAGGCGCAGAACGTTTTTATAAAGCTGTCACAGAAGATTATCAACTTTATAAATTTGAGCCTTAATTCGGAGTGTAGCGCAGTCTGGTAGCGCATTTGCTTTGGGAGCAAAGGGTCGCAGGTTCAAATCCTGCCGCTCCGACCACTTTTTAAAGGTTATAAATGACTTTCTCCAATAAAGATTTTCAACCGGCAGGAAGCTTTGCAAAAGCATCAGGCATGAAAGCTCTTATTTATGGACCACCGGGTAGTGCCAAGACCCCGCTCTTAAATACCGCCTCTAGGCCAATTCTTTTAGCAACTGAAGCTGGTTTGCTTTCCATGAAGGGTAGCAATATCCCGACTTGCTACGCGAGCACACCAGCAGCCATTGACGACTTCTTCAAATGGCTGTTCCACAGTAACGAGCCAAAGAATTTTGATACTGTAGGCATTGATAGCATTAGTCATATGTGCGAAGTCTACCTTGTTTCTATTTTAAATGGTACGTCGAAAGCTGGTAATAAGGTTCACGGGCAAGCGGCTTATGGTGAAATGGCTAAGAATGTCATGGACCACATGAGGCCACTTTATCACCTTCCTAATAAGCATGTGTATGGTATTGCTAAACAGGAAGCTATCACTATAAGTGGAATTAGCACATTGCGCCCATTTTTCCCCGGTAAATATCTCCCGGTTGAATTGCCTCATTTGTTTGATGCTATTCTAAGATTAGCAATTCATAACGTTCCGAGTATGGGAGCTACCCTTGCGTTCCGTTGCCAACAATCCATTGATGAAATTGCACGCAATCGAACCGGCAACCTTGCAGAGTTTGAACCTCCAAATTTCGGTGCGTTGGTGCAGAAGGCTATGACATGAAATATTTAATTAATAAATATGTAACTAAAGAATTTGCAACATGGAATATCTGCCTTTTCATGTTGGGTAATTTTTTAGGAGTAGCTATAGGGATGAATGAGCAAGCTTTAAATTTGTTTCGTCAAGGCTTAAATATTTGTGGGGTGAAATGAAAATAGAAGTTAGCGATCCAACTTATAACGAACTTGCCGTTGTTCTTAAAAGAAATGGCAGGGAAATTAATGATGGCAAGCCATTGGAAATTCAACGCGGCGATGCGATTATGCCGCCTCACGATTTCCGAATGGTCGCAATCAGACAGAATTGTTTGATTGCTGCGGCGGAAGTTTATAAGAATGCTCAAAATAAAGACTTTCTAGCTATCAGTGAAATGATTTTTCAATGGGTTTTGAATGGAGAAAATGATGAAACCGAAAACAAATAAAGAAATTTTGGAACAACTTGCTAAAGACGCCTTCGCCAAACAGGAATATGTGAATGCACTTATAATGGCAAGCACACCTATGGATTATAAAGAACGCGAAAAGGCGTTTGTGAAATTAGCATTAGCTCGCAAGGAAGCGGCTGAAGCTGATATTAAACTTGAACTGGCAATTAAGGGATAACAAATGGATAATCAACATAAGCAAATCAAAGGCTATAGAGATTTAACGCAAGCTGAAATTCATGCTATGAATGCTTGTAAAGAACTTGCTGCTAAAGTTGGTAGTGAAATTGAGACTTTAGAAGCTCAACCGGGGATTGACAAGCGTTGGCTTGCTATCGCTAAAACCGATCTTCAAAAAGGCTTTATGAGCCTTGTTCGCTCTATCGCTCAACCGACTACATTTTAAAATAACAGAAAGGACTAACTACAATGCAACTTCAAGATTTTGATGCGCGTTCGGTACAGCCTCAACAGCCTAGCGGAATGGGTAGCCATCCGCCCGGTATGCACGAATTTCAAGTTACTAACACATGGCTTGCGCCAAGTGAAAATAATAACCACTTGATGCTGCACATTGAGTTTACCACTCCAGTTGGAAGGCATGTTGAACGGTTTATTGTCGCTGGTACATCTGAAAAGGCAATTGAAATTGCTAATAAGCAGATTGCCATGATTTGCCATGCGACCAATATTTATAAACTTTCCTATCCCAAGGATGGAAACGGCAATCCTATCTTTGATCAAGCCGCGCGTGAGTTGCGTGGTGCGCGTGGTCGTTTTGAAATCGGCTTCCAGAAGGGTCATGAGCCTTCGGCAGAACGTCCTAACGGTGGCTATGTTGAGGTTAAAAAGTATTATGATGTGAACGGTAATGAACCGGGCAAGCAAGGTTCTGCGCCACAACCTCAGCAAGCTAATCAGCAGCCCGCACAGCAGCCGATGCAGCAGCAACCGGGAGGCGGTTGGGGTAATCAGCAGCCGACCCAAAACCCTGCACCGCAGCAAGCTAGTAATCCAGCGCCGCAACAGTGGGGCGGAAATGCTCAACCTCAACAGCAGCCACAAGGTGGTGGTTGGTCGCCACAAGGTGGAAATACCGCGCCAGCACAAAACCCGCCTTGGGGAAGCAAGTAATTTAAAACTTATATCGGGGGTGAAACTCCCCCGATATTTTTAAAATTATGCCTTCCAAAATCCGCACATATCATAACGGTTCTTGGTTTACTAAGGTTATAGATACATCAATCATGCCCACATTATCTCCAAAAGAAATTGAAGCTAAACTTTATAATTGGGCAGAAGAATATTCAGTAGAAAATCACCCTGCCGATCATCGTCACCATTTAGGCATTTCTATTATTGGCGAGGAATGTTGGAGAAAGCTTTGGTATTCTTTCAGATGGGTCAAGCTTGAACAGCATGAAGGAAGGATGCGCAGATTATTTAATCGTGGTCATAAGGAAGAAGCTAACTTTAAAAAGTTTCTGAGTTGGACCGGATTTGAATTTCGCGGCATTGATCCTGCTACAGACAAACCTTATAAATTGTCATTGCTGAATGGTCATTACGGTGGTGAACCTGATGACATATCGGTAGTTGGTTGGCTAGATGGACTTCCGATTTTATGCGAGTACAAAACCCATAATGATAAAAGCTTTACGGAATTAAAAGCTAAGAAAGTTAACGGTGCAAAGCCGCAACATTTTGCGCAGATGTGTGGGTATGGGAAAGATTTAGAAATCAAGCACGCTTTATATTGTGCGGTAAATAAAAATACAGATGAATGGTATTTTGAATTTGTTGAGCTTGATTGGAATAGAGCCGTTGAGCTTGAGAACAAAGCCAAGGATATAATTTATTCTAAGGTTCCTCCAGCGCGCATCAATGAAAATCCGAGCTATTGGAAATGTAAATTCTGTTCTAATTTTAAAGGTATCTGTCACGATAATGAACCTATAGAGAAGAATTGCCGCAGTTGTGTATTTGCTTCGCCCGGTGAAAAGGCAGAATGGAATTGTGAGAAGTATGGGCAAATCCCGCGCGAATTTCTAAAAGTTGGGTGCGGTGAATGGAAAGGGATTGTTTGATAAATGCAACTCCGCCCCTATCAGCAAGAAGGTTTAGATAATCTATGGTCCTATTTCCAAAATGGAGGGACTGGCAATCCTTTGTTATGTTGGCCGACCGGATGCCATGCTAAAGGTACAATGATTTTAATGTTTGATGGTTCTACTAAACCAGTGGAAACTATACAAGTTGGGGATTTGTTAATTGGACCTGATAGCCAACCTCGTAAAGTTTTAAAATTAGCGCGCGGTCGCGAAACTATGGTTAAAATTATCCCCACAAAAGGTGAAAGCTTTGTGGTTAATTTAAGCCATATTTTAAGTTTAAAAACTACACAAGAGAAAGGTAATTTTTCAAATAGAAGTGGAAAATTACAAAAAGGCGCTATTGAAAATATTAAAGTTTCTGAGTATTTAAATAAATCAAAATGGTTTAAGCACACTAGAAAGCTTTGGCGTACTGGTGTTGATTTTTATTGTGAGCCTGAACTTTATATGTCTCCTTATAATTTGGGATTATTTTTAGGAGACGGTTCATATCGCGTAGCTAATGTAAGTTTAGCTTCTATGGATGAAGAAATTTTAAATTCATTTAAAAATGAAGCAATTGTTAAAGGTGATATCGTAAGAATTGAGAATACTAAATCTAAAGCCAAACAACTTATCATAAGACGTTCTAAAACCGATGCTAAATCTTATAGATCAGAATTTGTCGAGATATTAACTTATTTGGGATTGCAAGATAAATTATCAGAAGATAAGTTTATTCCTATTGATTATAAAATAAACAATAGGGAAAATAGACTGCAGTTGTTGGCAGGCTTGATTGACACTGATGGTAGTTTGTCAGGGCCATCTTGTTATGATTATGTTTCTAAATCAAAGAGACTTGCCACTGATGTTGTTTATGTGGCACGCAGTTTAGGGCTTGCTGCTTACATTGCAGAGTGTGTAAAATGGGATCAAAATAAAGCTAAGGGTATTTATTATCGTGTTTCTATTTCAGGCGATATATCGGAAATTCCTGTTAAGTTAGAGCGCAAAAAAGCAAAACCTCGCTTACAAAAAAAAGATGTTTTAGTAACAGGTTTTAAAACTGAAATTTTACCAGAAGATGATTATTATGGATTTGAATTAGATCGTGATCATCTTTATTTAGATGGGAATTTTACAATACATCATAATACAGGCAAGAGCATCGTTCCTGCAATCTTCATTGAAAGCATAATGCGCCTTTGGCCAACTCAAAGGTTTCTTCTATTAACTCACGTCAAGGAATTGATAGCTCAAAATTCTGAAGTTTTAAAAGAGGTTTGGCCGGATGCTCCATTGGGTATTTACTCTGCAGGTTTAAAACAAAAAGATGCCGCTATGCCTATTGTGTATGGTGGTGTCCAATCGGCTAAGAACAATCCACATTTGTTTGGTAAGCGTGATCTTATTTTTATTGATGAAGCCCATCTTATAAATCAAGACGCGGCAAGTATGTATCTAAGCTTCTTATCAACCATGAAGCTTATAAATCCCGCTGTTAAAATTATTGGCATGACCGCCACGCCTTTCCGTATGGGTCAAGGTATGATCACAGAAGGTGGAATTTTCACAGATATTGTTCATGACCTTTGTAGCATGGACAATTTTAATAGGTTGATTGCTGAAGGTTATCTAGCTCCGCTTGTTCCTTTGCGTACCAAAATAGAGCTTGATGTTTCTAATGTGGGTATGGCCCAAGGTGAGTTTATCCAAAGCCAACTTCAACATGCGGTTGACGTTGCAAAGGTTACATATGATGGATTAAGAGAATTAGTTGAGGCTGCTAAAGACAGGCGGTCATGGCTTATATTTGCGTCTGGTATCGAGCACGCCGAACATATTGCGGAAATGCTTATGTCATTCGGTATAGATTGCGCCGCTGTTCATTCTAAACAATCGGCAGAATATAACGATAAGGCAATTGAAGCTTTTAAAAATTATGAACTTCGCTCTATCGTAAATTATGGCAAGCTTACAACTGGGTTTAATCATCCCGGCATTGACGCTATTGCAATGTTTCGTCCTACTATGAGTGTACCACTTTGGGTCCAAATGCTTGGGCGTGGCACAAGACCCATTAAAGGTAAAAGAGATTGCCTTGTTTTAGATTACGCTCGCAATACTCCTAGACTTGGACCAATCAACGATCCTTTAATTCCGCGCAAAAAAGGTGAAGCTCAGGGAGAAGTACCAGTAAAAATTTGTGAGTTTTGCGGTGTATTCAATCATATTAAAAATAAAACTTGTTCGCATTGCGGAACTGAATTTAGTTTTGAAATTAAAATTACTAAGAGCGCCGGACACCATGAACTTATAAAATCAGATTTACCAGTCATTGAAAATTTTAATGTTGATAGAGTTATTTATACAAAACATCAAAAGCTTGACAAAGCTCCATGTTTAAAGGTTACATACTTCACAGGCATTAGAAGTTTTAATGAATGGCTTTTCCCACAATCACTAAAAGGACCGGGGAGGCATAATTTCCATACATGGTGGAGAAATAGAACAGCAATTCCGCCACCAGCTACAGTTGAAGAAGCTTTGTTAAGCACGGATGCTTTAAAAGTACCACGTCAGATTAGAGTATGGGTCAATCGCGCTAATCCAGAAATTATGAGTGTTGAATTTTGAAAAGTTATACTCATATTTTAAAAACAGGAAGTAAATTTATCATTGATGAAGATGATAAATTTATTTTAGATGATTATATATTAAATATATTTAAGCCTAAACTCAGTTATACTTACTACGTATGTTGTAAAAATAAAATAACTAGAAAATATTCTGGTCTTTTACATAGAATTATCTTAAATGTAAAAGATAAAAGAATTGTGGATCACATAAATGGGGATGGGTTAGATTGTCGAAAAGGAAATTTAAGAATAAGTAACGGTTCTTTAAATCAACAAAACAGAAGATTAACAAAAGATAGGATACACCATAAAGGAATATTTTACAGAAAAGATAGAGGATATTGGACAGCTAGACTTCAACTTAACAACAAAGTTATTTTATTAGGTTCATTTATGAAATTAGAAGATGCTATAAAAGCTAGATTAGAAGCAGAAAAAATATATTATCCTCATGCCGGCTTGGGTACAAATGAAACAGAACTCAACCCTGAAATTATGGGGACTGAGTTTTGACTTACAAAGTTGAGCCTAAACTAAGAATTGATGCTTATTATGATATTCAATCCGTTTTAGTTGAAGCTTTGGAAAGAACTTGCAAGCAAAATGGATTACTTAAATCTTGCTGCAATTGTCTAAATTTTAGAGAACATATTGAAATTTGTGGAATATATAATCAAAGGCCGCCTGCAAGAGTGATAGCTTACGGTTGCCCTAAATGGGAAGATAAAGACGAGATACCTTTTTAATGCCCACTCAATCTAAAGGCATTCGAGAAAAAAGAAAATACCAATCAAACCAGATTATAAATTTAAAACATGCTGGTGAAAGTTGGAAAACTATAGCTTTAAAATTTGGTAGAGATAAAAACAACGTAAGACGGTCTTATTTAAGAGCGATTAACAATGCCACCACGCCCCCGCAAGCCATCCGAGAAAAACGCTTCTAAGCTTTTAGAAGTGGTCAAATTCTTATCCACTGTTGCACGCGATGAAGGATCACCTGCCGAAACGCATATTCTTTTATCTAATAAAACCGCAACAGCGTTCAATGGCATTGTGGGGGCTGGTGCTCTAATTGATGAAGATATTAAAGCCGCGCCTCACGCTAAGACTTTCCTAAATGCGTTAATGAAGTGTGGGGAAAATTATCAACTCACTCAAGTTGATCAAAATAAGCTATCTATTAAATCAGGACCATTCAAAGCTAACATACCCTGTATTGATCCTGCATTATTATATTTCCCAACTCCAGACGCTAACGTAGCTCCTATAACTGATAAATTTAAAGAAGCCTTAGAGCTTGTCGAAAAGGTTAAACCTGAAAACGGTCAACGGGTTGTGACACTCTCATTCCTTTTAAATGGGCCGTCTATCATTTCGACAGATGGAAAAATTTTAATAGAAGCTTGGCATGGATTAGACATGCCTACAAACATTCCTGTACCAAAAGCTTTGATACCTGTAATTTTAAATTCAAAAAAGCTAACCGGATTTGGATTAAGCAATACAACTATTACATTCTATTATGAGGATAATAGCTTTATCCGTAGTCAATTGTACGCTGAAAGCTGGCCCGATGTGTCTCACATCTTGAATGCGCCTTCCAATCCTTCTCCCGTTCCTTCAAATTTCTTTAAAGCTTTAGAAGCCATCGGTTCTTTTTCTGAAAAGGGATTTGCACATTTTGAAGATGGTAAATTACAAAGCCATGATGTTTCAGAAAAAGGCGCTGAGTATGAAGTAGCTGAGTTAAAGAAAGGTCCGGTCTACTCCATAAAATATCTAACCATGCTTAAAGATATAATAGAGAACGTGGATTTTTATACTCAAGCTGTTGGTCATAATCGTAAGCAAGGCTCAATGCTTATATTCACAGGAAAGAATTGCAGGGGCGTTCTCATGGGGTTTGGTTGAGTAATGACCGAACCGGGCCTTATTTCTATCTCCGATGAAAAAGTTATTTTAAAACCCTTCCGCCCAAGGGTTTTAAAGCCCGTTGAATATTTATCAGATGACGATTTAATCCGTGGTGTTGGCGGCACCCTCATTTATGACATTGAAATTTTTAAGAATTATTATTTCATTGGCTTCAAATGTATAAAAACTAATAAGTATCTTGTATTAGAAAGCCCGTTCAATGAACGTAAGCTTTCATGGATAATGCACAATTACACTTGCGTTGGGTTCAACAATATAAAGTTTGACAACCCTGTACTCTGGTTAAGTTATAAGACGCAAGACATTCCAACACTTCAGCGCCTAGCAGCCGATCTGATTACCAATAATATGTGGTATCAAGAGGCTCAAAAGATTTATAACTTTAAAATATTCCCAACTAACATCATTGATACAATTGAAGTTGCTCCATTAAAAGGAAGCCTCAAGCTTTATATGGCTAGGCTACATGCGCCGCGCATACAAGAGCTTCCATTTCCGCTAGACGTTGATTTAAACGATGATCAAAAGGTTATAGCGAAGTATTATAATTTTAATGACTTAGACGGAACTCATTTGCTCCTTTCATTTATGAAAGAAAGGATTGAATTGCGCCAAGCTATGTCTGAAGAATATCAAGAAAACTTAATGAGCAAATCAGATGCTCAAATAGCTGAAGTTGTGCTTGTTAAAGAAGTCACAAAGCTCAATGGGATTAGACCTAAGCGTATAGATTTTCCAGCCGGGTTTACTTTCAATTATGAACCACCAACTTATTTAAAATATCAAACTTCTGTGCTCCAAGAGCTTTTAGAGAAAGTCAAACAAGCTAAATTTATTGTGGGTATGTCAGGGAAAGTTGGGCTTCCCGATGAATTAAAAGTTTCAGTTAAAGTTGGAAGTGGAGAATATAGGTTAGGAATTGGCGGATTACATAGCTCTGAGGAAAATGTATGTTATAAAGCTACAGATGATCTATCCATAGTAGATAGGGACGTTACAAGTTATTATCCTAATCTCACTCTGACTTTAGGGCTTTACCCACAATCCATGGGTCCGGCTTTTTTGCAAGCTTATAATAAAATTGTTCAATCTCGTCAAGCTGCTAAAATTGCAAAGCGTAAGACTGAGGCTAACGGTAAAAAGATTGTTGTGAATGGCGCTGGTGGTAAATACAGCGATCCTTATTCAACCTTATATGATCCAAGGTTAACAATTCAGCAAAATTTAACCGGACAGCTAGACCTTCTTTTATTCATTGAAATTTTAAATCTGTGCGGCTTCACTGTTATCTCGGCTAATACTGACGGCATTGTTACATTAGTACCAAAAGACAAAGAAGATAAATATTTAGAATGCGCTAAATATTGGGAGGCTGTAACAGGGTTCAATACTGAAGAAACCAGATACAGCGCCTATTATGCGCGCGATGTTAATTCTTATTTTGCTGTCAAAGTTGGAGCTAAAACTTTTGATGATATAAAAGTTAAAGGCCCATACTCTGAAATTGGTTCTCAAAGTGGAACCCAACTCGATACTAATCCAACTGCCCAAATCTGTACCGATGCTGTTAAGCAATTGCTTCTAGACGGAACAGCAATAGAAGAAACAATTTATAATTGTAAAGATTTTACAAGGTTTGTAGTTGTGCGCCAATGTAAAGCGCCGGGGGCACATAAGGATGGCGAGTACCTTGGGAAAGTAATCCGTTGGTATTACTCTAATGAGACTGTGGGCACTATAAATACGGTAGCAGCCAATAATAAGATACCGGATAGCGAAGGTGCTAAACCATGCTTAGATATGCCGGAAGAATGGCCTAAAGATGTGGATTATCAATGGTATATAGCAAAATGTATCGAAATATTGTATGAAATCAACTACTTAGAGAAACCTAAACAGCAACGTCTATTCTAATTAATTCCAAACCTATCAGGTTCTTTATAAGTCATTTCACTGTATCTGATACCGCCATGAACGCTAACGAATATAGCGTTGCTAATGTTCCTTTCATAAGTACCACGATCATCATAGACGGTAGCTGTAGAGCCGCCGTTATAATTGACCACGGTAAAGACATGGCCGGATGGCCCGCCTTTGCGAACATAGCCTACCGCCCCCGTATGGATACTGGAACGCGGAAAAGCACGGGTCCACTCCACCGCACGCTTTAAATTAAAGCCGTTGTAATTAAGCGGGAGGCCCGCTTTGCGCGCCGCCGTCACTCCGCAGCGGCAACGCTGGAAACCGTCACAGGCTCCAATCCTACGCACTTTGCGCCGAGCAGAAAAATCTTGATGGAACGTTGTAACCCCTGTATTGGTTGTCACTTCGGCGGAACTAGCAACGGTGGTTCCAATGACGGCACTCATGACTATAAGGGATATGGCGTATGCAAATCGCATCGCTGATAGCTCCTTTAATTTTTTAAATGCAATAACTATTGGAATTTTAACTGTTGTAAGTTGGTGCGCTCTTTATATGTATCTTCTAATTCCAATGTAATATCGTTTATACGCTTTTGAATTTCAAAATCAGGCGATCTTTTATTCTGCTCTTGAAGCCTATATTTTTCAGCTTCAAGATTTTGTCTGGTCATTCTATTGATCTGTAATCTTGTATCAATAAGAGTGACTTGTGTTTGTTTACTTGCGACTGTAGCAAGATTAAATTTGTTATCAACGTAAGCTTTAGACGCAACTTGCGGTAAATCGAGCATTAGCCATAGGGTCATTACTCCTGTAATAACTCCTATGCCGCCAGTTAAAAATTTAAAAAATAATTTAGCTTCTTCCCAAGTCATAATGACCTTTCTCCAACTAAATGAAGTCATTATGATTTAAAATTTGACATAGGGATTAGAGATAAACCCTAACCCCTATGTCAATCTCCTTATTTCACAAAAGCACCCTTGATGACAACCCCATTTACACGGGGCTTGCGATCACCGGGACCATCGGCAAGCGTAATGTTGGTAACAGCATCGCAAATAGCATTTGCGACAATAGAAACATCGCTGCTAAAGCCGGAATTAAAAATTCCAATCACAGATGCAGCTACAGGGACATAACCGCAAATCTGAGTAGCGTAGCCTTGCACAGACTTAACCTTTTGAGTTGTGGTCTGAGCAACTGTAGTAATCGAAGTGGCTACATCTTGCGCGGTTTGGCAACCAGCAAGAGTTAAGCCTAAAGCAGCTAGAATTAAAAACTTCTTCATTATTATTCTCCATCTTTCTTAGGTGGCTCAGTTACAGTGGTAGTTTTAGTAGGTTCTACAGTTGTAGTTGTAACTGGAGAAACCGGAGCTAATGCAGCCGTCATTATAGCATCGTCTTTGTTTTGAGAAGATTTAGACGATCCAAAGAAGAAACCAATAGCAAGTAAAAGAATGTTTTGTAAAGTGGAAACTAATTGGTTTAACTGAGCCATACTTTCGGGTTGCATCTGCGGTGGTTTAAATACCCACACAAATATTAAAAGAATAAAAGATATGCAAATGAACCACGCTAACCCGCGTTGAACATCGCTCATAGCAGCCCCCATTGCCGCGCTTGCGGAATTAGCTGGTGAAATGGTATTGTCATTATCAGGCATTTTAAATTTCCTTTATGTATTGAGCCGCAGCCCAACCTTTATTTAAGCCGGTATCAACGTAAAACCATTTAGTTTTACCGTTCATAGCTTCATTTAAAATTTTAATTTTGGATTTTGGAGCAAGCTTAGTTATAATATCAGACGACGCGCTAGATTTACTGCGAACATTCAGAATATCATTTGAAGCAACGTTAACGGTACCTTCTCTAATTTTAGGCTCAGATGCTTCGTGTTCTCCACCATGACCCATATATTCTAAAACAGCATCTATCATAGCATCTTTGTCAACAGCAATATTTTTACCCGGACAATCGTGAGTTGTTTTCTTATCTTCTTTATGAAGTTTAATCCCGGTCAAAGGATTGATACCAAGCTTTTCGCAAAGGATAGCAGTTAAAGCTATTGTGTTATTTTTAATAAGCAGACCAGCGCCGCTATCATCATCTTCTTTGGAAAAGTCTGCGATCATTTCAATACCAATCGCAATACCGTTCCATGAAGGTGAGTGAGTACCTTTCTTATTTGCTGGTGTGAATGCCCACACAACATCTTTATAAACAAAGAAATGGGGACCGGAAGGCCAGCCTTGTTGATCGCGATAATAGCTAACTAAACTATTAATTCTGCTTTGGCCCGGTACTTTACCATTCTTTAAATCTTGCTGCGCTTTATCTTCCCATTGTTGAATTGTAGGCAATCCTGTATTGTGCCAAACAATCATTGATGGACGCCAATCAAATTTTAAACTATCAAGATAAGGTTTAATATCTGATATTTTAAAAGCTTTATTTACGATTGGCGTCCAAGACAATTTATCCACCTGATCTTGCTGTGCATTGATAATTTATTTTGTTGCTTGAAGTTGCTGTTTGATTAATTGTTATTTTATCAAGCGCAACAGTGTATTGCATTGAGGCGAGATTTGATTGCCAAGCAACCGTGCAATATGGAGCCGATACATAAGAAGTGGCAAATGTTATGGTACACCCGGTAGGAGTTCCCGTACCCATTGTCACTTCTCCACCAAAATCAGTACCGCTAATAGATGGCGTAGTCCCGCATGAAGATAGCGTAGGTGCATTGCCAGTTGGGCTTAAATGTGTATTTGACCAAAAAGCCCATTTTTCAGTTGTGGTGGCTACGCCTGCATACATATCTCTCATAACGAATTTGGTATAAGCAGACCCGTCATAAGAAATTCCAAAATAGCCGATGTTCGTTCCGCCTCCACCAGTCCAATTAAGGCCGTGCCTTACGTCCGTGTTATAGCCAGCAGAATTTTGAAAAAGAATATCGGTGTAAGTTGTTGTTGATGTACTACCAGAATTTGAAACTGTTAAAGTGTTTGTCAACGTTGGCGCATCAGCAAATACGGCGGAACCACCGCCAGTTTCATCGGTTAATGCAGTTCTTAAATTTGCACTCGAAGGAGTAGCCAACCAACTCGCAACACCAGTTCCCAATCCGGTTATGCTCCCAACTGCGGGAGTAATGGTAACATTAGACGCAGCAGTAATGAGACCTTTACCGTTAACTGTAAATTGAGGCGCTTGAGTTGAATTCCCAAAAGAGCCAACATTACTATTTACCGTGGCGAGCGTCAGAGAAGCAGAACCGGGGCCTGTTGCGGTAGCATCACCCGTTAAAGCGGTTATGCCACCACTCAAAACCGAATTTCCGTTTATGTACAATCCTGTTGCGTTTATCGTTCCTATTCCTTGAGTGCCACCTGTTGCTGCACCTATGACCAATCCGCCACTTGTGAATAAGTGCTCACTAGCAATATATTCAATAGGTTGTGCAACGCTAGCATCAGTAACAGACCACAATGAAACTCCTGTACTTCTTGTGAAATTTGTACTGATAAATAAATTCTTATCTGTTGCCGCGTGAAAAACAGCATGTGTATTTGGTCCTAGCAAAGTTGTTGTTGTAGCGCCGACCAATAAATTTTCTGTATTTGTGGTTCCACCAACATTTGCATCACGAGAAAGAAAAAGTGTGCGCCAATTTGCGTGAGCTACTCCTAAATCCCAAAGATCATTATCCGCAGGAGACCAAAAAGGTTGACCTCCTGTTGTTGACCCACTAAGCACTACTTGTTTAATTGATCCATTAATATACATGCTGAAGTCGCAATCACCTTGTTCGTTTCCTGCTGTTGCGACAATCAAACCACAATTAATATCAACCGCATCTTTTAAGACCCCGGATGAATTCAAACTCTCAAAAATAATATGCCCACCTGCTCCATTTGGCGTAACGTCATCAATATTTTTTAAAACTAAATACGGCATCGAATGACCAGCAGAACCAGAAAATCCAATAAGTAAACTGGCATTTGCAGATGTTGTAGAACTAAAATTAATAGCTGATGATCCTATAATTATTGGATTATTTGATGTTATATAAAAAATAATATTGGCATTTGTAATCCCATTGCTTACAGATACTCTACTGCCTTGAACAACCTCACCAGTTTCATTAAAATCTGTTGCTCTAGTCCAATTAGAATTAGAGACAACATAAATTCCGTTCTCAGAAGCTGTAGATTGATCCTTAACTAAAACTCTATCACCCGCAACTACAGAAACTCCGTCTATAGTTTGTGGGCCAAATAGAGCAACATTAACCGTACTTGCAGCTTTAACAGGAATTTTAATAGCTGTTGTAGCTTCACCAAACGAATTGACAGATATAGTTTGATCGGCGCAAGTAAGCCCTATACCGCAACTAATAACACCTGTCATACCTCCTAATTCTGTAACTACCATTTCGGTAGACATAGGAGTATCAGGAGTAACTTTAATTATGTAATTAAAAGTTAACGTAGGCTGAATTACTGAGAACGGTGTTCTAGTTCCGCCTTGCGGTGTTCCTATAAACGTTCCTGTTAACTGAGATATAACATTAGTAGGATTATAAGCACCGGGGTTAGTAGTACCAGCCTGAATATTTAACCCAGTTGTTAAATTACCGTATAAAGGATTGACAGTGCTTAAGCTAACTCTGCCTTCTGGAGTATAAGCCGGTAAATTTGAAATAGATAATGTAACTGTTTGGCTACCGCCTAATGCACCTAATGCCGCAGGATCAGTACCAAAATAAGTAGAGGTTATTAAACCTCTATCAGAACCGCCCATATTTGGGCGTCCAGCTAACACAACGTCCCTTAAATCAGGAACATTGAATGTAGTAGAGCCGTCACCATTACCATATGGGAAAAATCTAGCAGTCGCGTTTAAAGAAACGTTTGCCGGATTATTTAATGTAACTGTACCAGAAGTTTTAGATACAACTGTAGAACCGGGAGGAACACATAAAGATAATTCAATATCCGCCCCAACTGGTATTTGAGAAGTATCAGAAATACCAGTTAATGTATTACTAGATGCTGTACATATAACATTGGTTTGTAAAGTTATAGCTGAATAAAATTCAGGATAATCCGTGCGTATTAATTCTTGCCCATATGTAAAAACATATTGGGAAGGTGCAACCAATCCGCCCCACGGGAGAACAGTACCAACTGCATTACCATCGCCTATGCTAGTAGGTGTGCCACCACTACCACCACCGGGCGCTGTAACTGCATCCCAAATTGTATTTCCATTTTTATCTTTCACTACTTGGCGATAAAGACCGATGCCATAAATACCACTTCCACCGGGAGGTTTACCACCAGCGTTTAAAGTAATTGGATTTGTGTAAGAAGTAGTAGCGGCACTTGAATTGTAAACATCTTTAAATGTAGAAGTACCAACCTGATAAAAATAAACTTTTCCGCTGGCGAGCGGATTACCCGAACTGTCAAAAAATTGTTGAACGGCTGGCGGGATTAGTGCAGCATCCTGACTAAACGCTGGCTTAAAAATTAAAAATCCAAAAATAAAAATACTAAGGAAAAAAGTTAAAATGCCGCTGTTCTTTTTCATAATTTTAACAATCCTAATAGCTTTAAGCAATCCAGTATTTTTAATATTAGTACCAGCGATATATTTAACGTTTAAATACCATCGTATAATAATGATGCCTACAATCTTAATTGTAGCTTCTTACTTTTGGTGGAAACTCGAAACTCCTTATTGGTATTTCAAGTTAAGGCTTCTGCACTGGAAGGGACAATTGCAAGCGTTGCCTCATCGTCAATTTACCGGCAGGAACATGACTTTGTAAAGCCTTAATTAAATCTTCGCGTGCTTCGCCAACAGATGACGCGAGATTGGCAATTTCCACATTTGTCTTGCGATCTAAATTTTGACCGATTTTAGTTATTTTGCCGCGTACATATGGATAAGCTAATCCGCTCATCATACCCAATGGGAGTGGATTACCACCGCTTAAATATTGATTACCAGCTTCCAATGCGACAGGTAACATACTTCTGGTAAAACTTGGCTCATAATCAGGACGTACTTTAGTAGCATCAGCACCTAATAAACGCATTGCAGTTTGCGAGTTTTGAAAAAGCTTAGAATTGGTATCAGCAATAGCTTTTTCATCCATCAGTTTTTTAAACATTGTTTCAACTTCTTTTTCACCAAAAAGAAGTTTTAATTTTTCTCTATTAAATTCTACTTGTGGGATATCTATACCCTTGCGAGCCGCATTTGTAACCGATCCCATTTGTTGGGATACAGCTAAACGCGCGCCTTCTTTAGCAGCTTCTAATTCTTGTGGTGACGCGCTCTTAATCCATTTATCCCAATAAGCCGGATCATCTTCTAAATTACCCAAACGATTTTTAGTTACGAGTTGACCCTTTTTAAAAGCATCCTCAACATCATTAACATCACGATACTTAGCAAGCGCAGGTTTATAAGTACCATTAGATGCCGCATCAATGGCAGCTACGACTTGATTGCGCACGTCCATTAAAGCTTTACCAAGCTGTCTATCTTGCCCTGTCGAGCTTGATAATAAATCTTCAGCTTTAGCTCTTAATGCCGATTGAAAGCTATGGAGGCTTTGGGCATCCGTTCTTTGTATTTTGTCACTAGCTATAAAGTTTTTTACCTTTTTTAATGTTCCTTCAATGTCACCTAACGGCAACGGCTCGCCCATACTGATAACGCTATTAACGCCGGGTTTTAATTTAGCGTCAATGGACGCGACTACCGGAGAAATATCAACCGGACCAGCGTTCGAGATAATGGGATTTATTTCTTTACCAGCCGCTTTAATTTTACCTTTCAAACCATTGACTTTATCAAGAACATTTACAGGAACGCCCATAGCTTCATCTATGGCACCTGTAACCGCATCAAGTTTAGTATCGGAGCGGCCTTTAACAATTTCATCTAAAATGTTGCGAGGTTGACCCGGCTTTGCTGCTAAACCCTGACTTATAATTTGTACATTTGGGTCAACGTCCATTAATGTTAGCCGAGGATTGGATTTTAATTTCTCAACCACTCCCGGAATTTTATCAGGACCAATAGCCTCCACTAAAGTCTGCACAGCGCGAGAGGATGGCATTGTGGCAGCGATTGCTTTAGAAGCTTTTGTAATCGGTAAACCGCTTGTAGCTACCAATTCCACTCTATCCGCAAATTCTTTATTACCAGTAGCTTTTTCTACTAATTCACGACCAGCCTCAATTGTGGGCAAAACAGGAATAACATTTAACATTTGTTGGGCATGACCTAACCCAACTTTACCCACACCTTGAGCGGTCAAACCTTTAGAAATATCGACATAACCTTGCCCGGCCATTTCAGACCCGGATTTAAAACCTTCGATACCTTGGCGAACGATGGGTAAAGACTTCACATCAAGTGGCGCATTTCTTCGAGCCGTTGCAGCATCTTCGGAAATTTTCTTAGATTGCTCTAATTTTTCAGGTGTTGGTGGTCCTAATAAAATATCAGCTTCAGTTTGCGGTGCAGGCTGCGCTTTAACCTGACCGCTACCAAATTCATTGATCAAGTCGGCGTAAGGCGTAACAACAGCGTTTGAAGCTTTGCCTTTAGAACCAAACTCATTAATCAAATCATCAAATTCGGCCATTAATAAAACCCTTGATCTTTAGCCATCTTCAATGTTTTAAAGAATTTCTCTGCGCTGTTTCTTTCGCGAGCGTTAGAAGATTTTAATTTCTTAGCCATATCATCAACTAAGGAACGGCTCTTTTCTTCGGTTTCTAAATCAAGCGTTAAAGCTTTCTCATCTATAGATTGAGGGAACGTGCCTTTATGCTTCAAATAATTTTGATAGTCTTTACCTTTAAAAACATTAGGCATCAAAGCTTCAACACGATCTAAAGCCACAGCATCCTTAGTTAGTTTCACCAGAGCAGGAAGAATTTGAACATTTGGGTTAGGGCTAGAAGCTTCTCTTAAAGTTTGAGCCGCATCAGAACGTTGCCCAACCGGACTATTAGAAACATACTGATAAAGTTTTTTTGCAACTTCTTGTCTGATAGCCGTTGGGTCTGCATCATCTGCAATATTGATAAGCCCTGTAGATTTTAATCCAGCCACAACTTTAGTAAATTGATCAGTTAATGGACCGGATAAGAAGCCGGGAGTTTGCATTAACGGTAATGCTTGAATAGCTGGTTTAGCCGCTAACATCTTAGCTCCAGCGTTCATTTGATCCTGAGTATAAGCTTTCTTACCTTCTTCAAATAAAGGAGACATGCCTGTATTTGGACCACTTGGAGCCGGATAACGTTGAGCAAATGTTAAAGGAGCATCTTGAACATCAACGCCAGTTATTGTTTTACCGGGACCAGTCAAATTAATATTTTGGTCTGGTGTAATTGGTAAAAGCTTTTTACGTTGAACCGGCATAATATCATTAGGACCAGTTCTAACACCTTCTGGAGCAATTGGCGCAGTTGGACCTTGTAACGTAGGTCTACCTTCATTATCCACAGTTGGTTGAGTAGGCGGAATTTGTCTTTGGATCGGCAAACCAGTTGGGCGCATACCAAAGCGCGGGCTAGTGACAACTGGAGTATCTTGCTGGCCTTGACTATACACTCCCGGCGTACCGTATAAGAAATTAATCTTTTCTTGTGTAGCTTGAGTTTTAACTAAAGCTTTTTCAGCGTAGACTTGTGCGGTAGGAGCCATTTGAAGCTCACGCATCAAATCGCCTGTTACATCAGGTTTTAAATTAAACATCTTTGCGAAGTTAGTAATGCGAGCCGCCACTTGATCCTTAGTCGCATTAGGATCATTAGCGAAAGCTGCTAATTCCGCATTTATTAAATTATATTGATCGTTAATTTGTTTAAGCTTCGATTGCTGTAAATTAACAGCACCCTGTTCCAACCCCTGCCATTTACCAGCGGTATCTAAAATAGATTGGTTTTGCGGCTTAGGATAAGATGAAGTATCAACATCAGCCATAATTTTAAATCCTTCAACCGCTATACCAGCCCGGCGCTAATGCGTTGCCGGTTGGTTCTGTCCAACCGCCTCCAGCACCGCCACCGCCGTATAATCCTTTATAAGCATAATAGCCACCGATGTTATTAGCGGCATTATTGATTGCGCCTCCGGTAGCATTCCATGCGGCGGCTTGCGCATTACCAGCGCCAACAGAAAGCGCGCCTATCTGATTTGCTGTATTTGTACCTACACTACCAGTCTGAGCCGATGCGTTTTGCCCGGTATCCACCAAACTCTTTAATCTGTTGTAGGCATTTGTACGATTAACATTTTCCATATCAAATAGAGATTTATAAGTATTATCGGCTAATCCAGTTGTAAAATTAGCAGCGCCTTTTAAAGCAGCACCCGAATTACCCAAACCTCTAGCAGCAGCAGAATTTTGAACCGCTTTTAAACCTTGAGTTTTTGTAAAATCATAAGCTTTGCGAGCGGTACTATTTGGGTCAAGCAGAAGTTTATCAACATCAATATCAGATGTTAAATAAGGAAGTCTGTCTTGTAATTCAGTCAAAGCTTTACCGCCAGCTTGACGGTAAGGAGCTAAATCTTGGCGAGTAACAGCATAATTTTGCTGTTGGGCATTGATACCAGCTTGAGCCGCTTCAGATTGAGCATCGGCCGCTTGGCTTGCACTATAAACCGTAGCGGCACCACCAATCGCAGCAGCACCAACTATCGCCACACCAATATGACAAACCAATTTTACATTTTTAAATTCTTCAGGACTGTCATAAAAGTTTATCATTTTTTAAAACCAAAATGAGTAATGAGTTTCAAAAGGTTTATAGCCGCAATCTAATAGAAGCTTCTCCATATATTTTTTATGAGCTTCTTTGCATCCCATTATAGAAACTTGTAATCCACGACGTTTGCATTCATCCTTCATAGTTTCTATTAACATTTTTCCACCAGAGAAACCTCTGGCGCTAGGATCAACATAAATAATATCCATCATAATTTGCCTACAATCCTTGTAGTGTAAATTATGACCAATGAAGCAAATCAAGTATCCGATCAACTCGCCTCTATCGCGCAACGCTATATAAATCAATTCTCCATTTTGTTCTTTTTTAAAATACGCATCGTAATCAGGATTTAGGTCAATGTTGTGTTTAGCGTGCTCTGAAATTTCATGGTAATGCTTAACATTTAAAGATTTCATTTCTTCATAAACATCAACAAATTTTTCAAGCGATGTGGTAATCATTAGTCACACCTTAAATCTATGATACATACAATACGGTCATCACCAGAGTTATTAACAACGCTGTGCATTTTTTTATTATCAATCCACCAAATTTCACCAGTTCTAAATGAAACTTCTTCATCGTCTATTTTAAAAATATTCCCCGGTAAGCATTGGATCGCCAGATGATACCTTGAGTAATATTCAGCAGGTGCCCCCATATCCACATGCGGTGTAATTTCCTTACCGGGCGGCAACCTTGTAATTATAACCCTTCCTAATCGTGTCGCTTCTACTTGGCGCATCATTGCGAAAATTACAGGTCTCAGTGCTGGTAAAGCGGTCCACGCTCTATATGGTATAACTTCTTTATCATTTATAATTTTATTTGTGTCTTTTGGAATTTCATTAAACCAAACCCAAATATCCGACACTTGAGAATGAGCAGTACCGGGGTGTTTGGTTCTTAAATTATTTTCATCCCATAGATCAGGTTGGCGCAAAATTTGATTTAGAAGTGTAGAAGTTTCTATATCGCGAGCTAACAATTGAAAATTTTTCATTACAATTATGCCTTATTAAGAAGTTGTATTTTGACCGTAAGAAGGAATAAATTTGATGATTGGGATTACAGTATAAGTAACCGTAACAACGTCATGAACAGCGACAGGCACAAGCCTAGGGATTGACGTATCTGGAAAAAGTATAATTGTGTCACTTCCTCTTGTCAAAGCTATTTCAGAAACTGTACCCCCGCTTATAAAAACGTTTCCCGGTTCTGCGGCTTCATATTCATAAGGAGAACCACCAACATCAATATCTAAAAAAGCAGGTGGAGCTATTGTGAATTGTTGTAGGTATTGTATCCATGGTGAAATAACTTGCTTTGCTGAATTAATAAAAGGCTGAAGTACATTAGGTAAGGTTTGCATATTACGATCTTAAAGGTTGAGCTTGAACATAAGCGCCATTCAATGCTGTTATGACCGGGCCATTCCATTCAACTTTAAAAATTCTATCTCTTGCCATCCCCAATCTATTCCACTGAGGATCAGTGAGATATTCGCCTTGCCTTCCTAAACTTTGTGGTAAAGCTGTTCCAAATGTTTTACCTCTATCATCCGACCAGCTTAAATAAATATCAGGTTCATCATCTTCATCATCAGACCCAACTGGTTTAGTTGATGTACCCGGTTCTATATTAACACTCGCATTTTTATAAATAACACGTTCAAAATCAGCACCTATCATATGAATGAAGGTACGAACAAATTTAATATTATCACCACCATCAGTAGCAACGTTAGGATTTAATTTATAAATCTTGCCGTCTGAATAGTCAGTGATAAGATTATAACCAAAAGCAAAAGCGCAACCATTAGCTCTATAGCGATCAAATTGACCAGTATCGGTATTCCACTTGCCAAGTTGGAACCAATAGCCGGTAGAAAGCTCCATAGCCCAAGTAACATTAGCTGTAGGAAATACTAAAATATAAAAAGCGTGATCCTCAATTTGAAGAAGCATTCCGATAGCGTCGCTGGTAGTAGTATAAGTATTAAATTGAGAAACTAAATATGGAGTTGAAACTTCTTCAACATCATAACCTTTAGTTCTAATTATAATGTTCTTACCTTGATAGTCCTGCATCAGCCAAAAGCCCACAACATCAGTTGTGGCGGCAGAAAATGGAGCTATGCAGCCGTGATTTATAAACGTGCCTTGCACTTGTTGGAAATAAAAATCAGCAGCGCCAGTGCCAATCCAAGGCTCAGTAGTCAATTCACCTATGAGCCATAAATTCTTTTGAATTACTAATATAGTAGCGATGTTATCGGCGTTACCAGCTTTAGCCGCAATATCAAGAGGATCAAAAGAAGTGCCACTTGTGAGCAAGGTAAAATCTACCATGCTCAATGAAATATAAAATTGATTTGTGTCTGGTCTATTAAAAATAAAGAACGTATCTAAAAATCTTACAACATCTGCGCCATAGAAACTAGGATCAATGATTTGACCAAAATCATTAGTAGTCATATCAATAGCCCAACCTTCTGAGCTACCGTCAACTATAACTACCGCCAACCCATTATCAGCCATGATGACAGGGGATGGGCGATCAGGAATACTGCCTACATAAACAAGGTTTCCCAAGCTTTGTAAGAGATAAACATTAGGACCAATAACAGTATAAACTGTACCTTTAGACGTACGATAAATGCAGCGATTTACAGCCGCGTTTAAAGGCGTTGCAAATAGTTCATTACCGGGAAATTGATAATAAGTGATCGGAACCGGAGCCGACTTATCATTACCTTCAGCATAAAGATTTATACATTGCTGTCCTGAAGCTATTAAGCTTTTGCCAGCATAAGGTTGCCCTAATAAATTAACCGCTGGCATTATTTAATCCTAGTAATTGTCAGGATTGTAAATATTAAAACTTTTTCCACTTCTAACGCCGGGAGCAGCAGGCATAGTAAGTTGCGGAACTTGAGTGTTATTCTTTCTAATATTATTTAGACCAGTCTTAGCTAAAGCTACTGTAGACGACAACGCTTGCACTTGATACATAGAGCAAACACGAACAGCCAAATTATACATAATGGCTTCTTCATATTCTTCTGGCATAATAATTTCACTGTCTAAATTAGATGTGACATTATCAACTTGATATGTAAAACCAGAACCCGTACCGCCAATGTCAGCCGCGTCTACCGATAATAAATCACCAATTGTATAACCTTGACCACCAGTCACTAAATTAATTAAAGTTATAACTCCACCAGTTACCGTAATATCAGCTTGAGCACCTGTCCCAAATCCACCAGTTAAAGCTACACCTTCATACGATCCATCCGTATAAAGAGTACCGCCGGTTTTTATAGAACCGGCTGATATAGTAGTGTCAAATATCAGTCTGCTTTGAGTAAGAAAGTGTAACTCATAAGTGCTATTAGGAATAGGCCAAGGATACAATCTCGCCAACGGATAGCGATTGTCATAAAAGAAATATGTAGGTAAGCTTTGAAGTTCTTTAACTGATATTCTTATATAATCTTCAAAGGCAAAGATTTTTCTTAATTGTAAACTAACTGGTGTTGTTCCTGTATTACGTTGAACAACGTAGCCGCCTTTAATATCACTAGGAGGCTTTATATTTACATTTCCACCTAAGCCCACAGTATAGTAAATCGAACCGTCAGCAGTAAAATTTATCTTCTCTAAAGAAGGAATAAGATAACGTTGCTTTTGCCACGTTGACAACATGCGCTGTAAACGTACAAAAGCATCGTTAATATCTTCAGGTAATGCCGTTTGACCTACGCCTAAGATACCAGCTTCTTTTAAGGCATCTGTGCAAAGGTCTCTACCTGTAGTCACGTATTTTGACCCCAACCGGCTGTTTTGTTATCACTCTTAGCTTCTGTCTTATTTTCAGAAGCTAACGCCTTTTCTTCAGCTTCATTCAAAACTCTAACTTTAGTTTTACCAACTTTAACAAGCTTAGGATATTCCTTACGCTCAACACCCTTATTATTCTTAGCCATTTTAAATTATCCTCATGATATGAAAATCCCCTAGCGGCTTTTACACCGCTAGGGTAGTTGGGAGGAACTTCAAGAAATACATCAGAATTATATACGATCTGCAACTACACAAAGCCACTCGGGCCTTATGAATTTCTTGCCGAACAGAACGTCTATACGGGTTGCTAACTGGTCTGTAGCTGGCAGATAGTCAGTGAGAATACGCATGGAGATACCATCATATTCAGCACGGGCCGCTTCCTGCACAGCCTTTGTAGGCATAACCAAGTCAGCAGTTGCAAGAGTAATAGCCTTTTGAACATAGGCTAAGTTCTTGCGATAGATTTCACCAGACTTTGTGACCATCAGCATGTCAGCGCCATTATCCGGCGAAACCGTAACGGTCTGATATTGAACATCTTGACCATCAACAGCGGGAGTAAGAGCCGGATAAATGCTAACTTGCGTACCACCTTGAGCAACATCTTCAAGGATCACAAATTGGCGAAGCGTACCTTGATTGGCCTTAGTGACACGGTTGACTTCATAGACACCTTCAAAGGTAACAATATCACCTTGCTTAAGTGTGCCATTAGTCGCGCTAATGTCAATTGTCTGGCCGGTTTGATCAGCGCCATCAACAGTAGATGGAGCATTCGCACTATTGTAAGTACCGGAGATATGCTTAATAACAGTCTGGTCACGGAACCACTTTTCATAACCAAGACCAGCCTTCATCATACCTGTACGGTATTGCGCACTAAGTTCTGTAGCAGGGTTGAGCAAACCTTGCAGAGATTTAGTCATACGCGCATCAGTAATAGGATCATCTACAACACGGCGTGTCATAGGATCAGACGATTGCAAGTCTAAAATAGCATTAGCTTGCAAGAATTGCTCACTGTCAGGGCTAATGATATTACCATTACCATCAACATTGGAGACAAAGTTACAAGCGCCCGTTTCCGAAGCGTTCATAACATTTTGAGCAACCTTACCAGCAAGGTTGTTGATCATCGGAGCTAAGATAATTTCAGAGTAATTATCAAGGCTCATTGTGCGTTCGGCAGTTGTGAACGGCACCGCCACATTGTACTGAGTATCAACAGTAAGTGTGGTGTACTGCTCAGTTGTATTCTGCAACTGCATCGCAGGGCCTTCCGTAACGATATAATCGTTAGGTAAGCGAATGCGCAGAGTAGAACCAATCTTCGCACCATCAACAGCGAAGGCCGGATCATACTGAGTATCCATATTCTGAATAAACAGGTTGGAGTTCTTAAATAAACGCACCGCTTCAGCGGTAATCATATCAATAGTAAGTAAGCTATTGCCGGGCATTTTAATGCTACCTTTTAAAACTACAGTCAAAATGACTGAGCGTTGAAAATTGATTTGTGAAAATCCGGTAGCTGAAGCCGGGTTACAGCGGACTAGAGCGATTAAGGCCAGCCCTAGAAGGCAACCAGTGAGTTTTAAGCCACCACTGGAAGGCTTATAATCGAGCAATAGATAATAAAAAAAGGGTGCCGTCAAGCACCCTTTTAAAGAATTTTAGAAAACTCAACCCATTCTCTGTTTGCGGCGTTCCTCAACCTGCTTATTTCGCAACCTCACAAATTCAGACATATTTTCGGTAGGCTTTGGCGGCAGAACATCGGGGCTAGAGCTATTTCCCTTTGGAGCTTTTGGTGGATTAGGAGTACCAGATATTTTCTTAACCTTTGGCTTAGACGCCTCAATCAGTTTATTTGAAATATCTAACAATCCCTTCATAATCTTCATTGGGTTAGGCTTATTAATCAAATCTTCATATTCATCATGGTTATCTGTCAAATAATTTAAAACAGCGCCACCATTTTCAATATCATTTAAAGCGCCAATAAAGAATTGCGGTAAAGGTGCCACTTCAGCAGCAAGGTCATTAACCTTGCTCATAAAATTCTTATCAATCTTAGTAGCATCCTCAATTAACTTTTCTTGCGCTCTGTTAAATTCTCTAACGGTTAATTCTTCATCAGCAATCTGTTTAGCGCGCCTATTAACTTCTTCTTCGGTAAGAGGCTGTTCACCATCAGCAACTTTAGCTTCTAATGCAGTTTTAGCAGCCTTCAGTTCCTTCTTAATTTCATCACGTTCACCAGCAGTTTTACCAACCCGCTTTTGCAAACGTTCAATCTTACGCTCAAGAGCTTGGATTTGCTTTTGCTCTGGAGTTAATTCTTTAGCTTCTCCAGCTTCTTTTTCTTCATCTTCCTCACCTTCTTCTCCTTCTTCTTTTTCTTGGTTTTCTTCCTCTCCGGTAGAACTTTCGTCCATTTGATTTTGGTCGTCATCATCCTCACCATCATCAGCTTCATTAGCTTGAGACTGACTAGAAGTTACCTTTATAGCATCACGTTGCTTTTGAATATCAGACTTCCCATCACCTTCACCTTCTTTATCCGGCGCATAGTAAGGAAGCGGTAGGTTCAAAATTTTAGTTCTCAGAAGCATTTTGTTTATTCCTATTTGAAAATTCCGAATTTAAAGCGGCGGTTAAATCTGTAAAAGTCTTATTTTCTTCCGGCTGTTTACCATAAAAAATTCTGTTCAATCTGTGCTTAGACCGATTTATACGCGGGTCTTTAAACTTGTCAAATCTAAAATTATCCATATCGGCAACAGTTCTAATAGCTGCCCACAATTCATCATCGGACAAGTCAGCTATCAATTTGCCACCGAATTTAATATCAGTCATTTACAAAACTTTTTTAAATTATTCACTTGCTCATTAGCTAAAGCTTTTACATCAGCCATCAGAGATTTATTGGCTTTAACTTCTTCCGCGCGCTGAATAGCTCTTAACGCATCTTCAGCGGCATAGCGTCTTTCTCTATCACGCTGTTCTTTAGTTTGTGGGTAAGGTTTAGCGACTTCGACAGTTGAAGGCTTCGCTACCGGCAATCTTTTCTTAGCCATAATTCACCTATGTAAAACAGTTTTAGCTTCAGTCTTAATATTATTCTTTTCAAATTTACGCGCGCTGAGTTTGAGAATTTCAGCATTCAAATCAGTATCAACTTTAGCTTCCATCAATTCAGGATCGTTCAATGGATCAGTCAAAGCGGCGTGGATTTCATCGCGCATATGATTAGTAATGCCACTGGTAGGCTTCAAAAGCTCAATCAAATGTTTAATAGCAATCGGTATAAACTTTTCCAAATTAGCTTGAGCATAAGCTTTTGGAGTTTTATGAATTGAAGTCATACCTTGAGAACGGCCAGTCTCATACATAACAGCCGCCATTTCACCGGCTGTACGATAAATTAAAGGATTAATAGGTTTTACAATTTTATTCATTAAAAGGATTTCCTTGGATTGGCACTAAGCGATATTTTTTATTAGATTGGAAGGGGTCATAATCAACTGGCGTTGTAATTGGAGTTGAACTGAATAACGGGAAACCAGATTTAGCTTTGGCTCGCAATTCGGGAGTGAGTTTGAGAACGTGGATTAGAGGGGCATTTTTTTCTTTATATGGGTGTCCGTCTGGATATTTATCATATTCGCTCATAGGCATATCAGTTGTTTTAATTCTTTTACTCTCAACTTTAGCCCCGTACTTCTTAGCTAACGCATTCGCTTTATCAACTAACATTTTATCATAAAAAGATTTCATACCTTCGCCACCGATTTTTAAGCCTTCTCCTTCTAAACTACCATCACTCTTAGACAATATTTTTTCGGCGTGTTCTTTACCCACAACATCTGCCAAATGCTTACCTTCAAATTGAGCGGCTTGTGATCTTGGGAAAGTTTCCACAACCTTACCATCTTTATCTAATTGTAAATTTAAATTTGATGCTCCATTTTTAGGAGCTATTCTGACAATTTGATTTCCAGTTTCATTTTTACTCCAATCTATTCTATCAACTTGCTTACTCAAATCATATCTTGCCGCCTGAGCCTCACCCGGCGTCCAACTCACACTGTCATAACCCTCAACAGCAGCTTTATGAAGCATTCTTTTAAATGCTAATTCATCCCAATTCTTTTTAAATGGGGCATCGGGGACACCAACGTCACTTTTACCCAAATCGTTAATTTTAGTTTGAATAGGAGCTATCTTATCGTCAAGCTCAATCCACTTAGCTCTAGTATCGCCCGTAGGAGGGTATTTATCACGTTCCGCTTTGATAGCATCGCGCTGGCTAATTAAATCAGCCATTTGTTTTTCTTGATCCTGTCTATACCCCTGCTTCCTTCCAGCTTGGTGCCAATCCGATTGAATTTCTTCTAAATGTAAACTCTTACCAACTTCAGGAATATCTCTATCATTATAGCGAACGTGAGCTAAAATATTTGGTTCATCCCAATGGGAGGATTTGTAGTTTTCATTTAAAGTTTGCACTTCCTTAGGATTTACAATAGCGCCTTCTGGAGCAGCAGCTTTAGCTTCAGCTTCAGAAGCGAATTGTTTAGATGTTTGTGTCTTAGGATCAAAATATTCCCATTCGTACAAACGCTTTTGTTTATCAGGCAACGTCAACAACATTTCCTGATAGTTTTCACCACCGGGAAGTTGATAATCATGGTATTTGGTGGGATTAGGATTATTAGCTTCTTTTAAAAAATTAATAGCTCCATTTTTAGCTTCTTCAGCAGAATTAAAATTAGAAGCTATAAATCCGCCAGATGGAGATTTAACATTCCAACCATTATTACCTTTTACAACTTCATAACCTTCAGGCAATTCTTTTAATTCACCTTTAACAACTTCCTTCAACTCAACCTTATTATTTTTAATAATATCCTGAAGCCCCTCACGGGTTATTTGACCTTCAGGTAAGTTATTTAAAACATACCCAAGTTCCTCAGACTTCACACCCGGTTGATTTTTTAAATATCCCAACCATTGAGCGGCGTCAGCTTTATTAACTTTAGCATTCGCAACAGCTTGTTCTAAGCCTGAGTAGAAGGGTTGATTTTTTTCAATAGCATGACCAACAGCACCGGCAACTTGTGGGCGTGTGTCGGAATAAAGCTTTAAAAATTCAGGACCTGAAATTCTCCCGGCTCCCGGAACGTTAACTAACAAATTATTATTATTCAATAATTGTTTTAATTTTGGGTTTGAATTTAAGTTTTCATATTTTAACCATTTATCATCAAAATCTACGTTATAAAATCCGGGATCGTCTTTAGCAGGAGTGATATGTAAACGATTATCTATATTATAATTTAAACCTAATTCCTTAGCCATATCATGATGGGTTGATTTACCAGCATCCCAAACATGAACCCCGCTATCATCAATCAGCCCGCGTAATTCTTTATAGTCAGTTTTATTTATAATATTTTCTAATTGAGTTGGATTTGGAGTTTTAAATGTCCTAACCGCCCCACTACCTAATACAACTTCACCAGCTTTAACCGGAACGCGACCGGCTGCTAAAGGCGACATAACATTACCAGCTATGTCTAACATCTTAGGCATAGCAAATGTAAAACCTTCTGGTGTTTTTGCTATCGGTAAAACGTTTGGACGCCTGACAACTTTAACAGGTTTGCCAGTTATAGTATTATAAGGATTGCCTACATCATCAAAAGCAACATCTTGCGGCAAGTGCATATTACCTGTTTGAGTTTCCATCAAATCAGGTTCAATTATATAAGTTGTAGGTTGAGGCTGAGATTGAACAGGTAATTGTAAATCAGCATTCGGACGACGAACAGAGTTAGCTATTCGTTTAGCCGCTACCGAAAAAGCGTCATCTGTATCAATGAAGCTCATTGTTGAAGCTCGACCCTACTGAAGCCGCCTTCTGGGTTCTGGACATAATAGCTGCCGTCTGGAGCTTGTCTAGCGCCTTCCGGTAAATCATCGTCTATATCCGCATCATCTTTAAATTCTAATTCACCGTTAGCCACCATGCCGCGAATGAGTTGTTTTAAAACTCTCTCTAAGTCAGGATCAATCCCGCTACCATCCTTGGCTGTATTAAAGATTGCAGCCATTCTATCGGTCTCAGCGCGGTAATCCTCGCGAGCTTGTACAGCGCCTTCCTTTTTAAAGTTAAGGTCAAGATTTTGAGCCTTAATCTTAAGGTCTTTTTCTTTATCCTCTAACTTCTTTTGCAACTCTGCATTTTGTTGCTGAAGCTGAGTTATCATCACTTCCGCTTTTTGCATTGTTTCTTCAACTTGTGGCGGTAAGCCGTCACCAGAAATATTAGGAGGAAGCATTTTATAAAGACGTTGAGCAAGAACTTCAGCCCCCGCGAAATCCATATTTTTAAAGAGAACGTCAGCGCCGATTTTAGCAATATCCTTATCAGCAGCCATAATTTGAGTAAGGATATTCACAGTTTCCATGCGCTTAGTCGCGTAGCTCGGTCCTGTATCAGCTTGAATATCATACATGCCAAATTCAGGATTAAAAATATACTCTTTAACCTTTTGACCGTTATCTAATGTAGGCTCATTAGGATTGCCAACATTCTGTAATTCTTGATCAGCCTGAGTATCAATTTGAACATTCATACGGCTGCCATCTTGCGCTAAAATCTTTTTAACGCGCGGGGTATCATAAATTTTAGGGATTAAATCTATAAGTATCTTGCCAGTGTAACGAATGGCAATCGCCTGATTATCTATAAAATGATAAGTCGCGCGATCACCTTGACGCTGGCGAGCATTGATAGCAACGCCAGATTTAGCGTTTTCATTTTCGCCAAACTGAGATTGATATTGACCACTCGCCATCATCATTTCATTTTGGGCAACTTGTAATTGCTGCACATAACCTTGACCGCTGGAAATGGCGCTATTTCTTTGCGGCGCTGGTAATGGATTTCCTTCATCATCATAAGCATTGAAGGGTAGATAAGAGTGGTTCACTCTGTTTGCGGTTTTATAATATTCCTCAAACCCTTCAATGGATAACGCTGGCGCAACCCATGGCGTTTTAGATTGAGTTGATATAAACTCCACATTGCTAGACGACATGAAGTTATAAATTTGCTGCGCGTTGATCATTGCGCGCGTATGCCCCTTACGATCCAAAATACCATCAATGACGGTTTCAGTACCGACAACGCGAACAATAGGAATATATTTACCTAACCAGCGCGTAGGACCTTCAATAACTCTATTGCCTGCAATCTTACACCAGTAAATATCATCAGTTACAATTGAACGTTCTTTATATTGATAAAGAATTTTAGCTTGCTTCCCGTCTTTTCTGATAGCGGACAGAAGCATTTTATTTTCTTCATCTAGCTCACTCTCTTTACTTATAACTTGGATACCATCTTCAGGACTAATCCAGTGTACTAATTTATCTTCCTTTTCCTCTTTATAATAATAAAGAGCTACGCGGACCTTATCTTGCGTAACCCATCCGTCACCAGTGTTGTCTAAGGTTGTGCTGCCCACAACTCCAGAAAACTTAGGATACTTTTTGCCAAATAGCTTGCGGTCCATATCTTCAAATATCAAACCCCAACGCGCATCAGAACCATCTAATTCATTAATATCAGGGTCTAAATAAACTGAGCGTGGGTCTTTGATATGGCGAATATAAATTTCTTGATCAAAGCTATCATCAGCAATGTAATCGGTATCTACACGCCAATAACCCCAACCAGCTTGGACTTGAAACGCTACTGCACTATCATAAACATTCTCAGCATTTGAAATATATTCAATATGATAAATTAGCTCTTGATAGATTTGAGCGCCTTCAAATGAAGCTTGATCGCCAACCGGCCTAATACGAACGCCCGGCTTGTTTTGCTTGGCGTCATTGATAACCATCAAATTGTGCTGTTGAACCTTGTTAATTGTCAAACAAGGTTTGTCATCTAACTCGCGAGCGACAATTAAATCATTATCCCATTGATATTTATTGTGGGTATCACCATTGGCAAATTTATAATCATACTCAAAATTTAAACGGGCTTGGCTTTCCCAACTGTAAGCATTTTTAAAATCATCTTTAGCTTGACCGACAAGCTTTTGTTCTTTTTCAGTTGGCGGTTTTGGTTGGGTTAAATCCGCTGTTTCCCATGTGCTGGCCCAATTCATTTTAGCTCATCCACCCCGTTCCGCCTCTAAAATTATGAATTGCTCTAATATTACTACCGACAGTACGCGGCTTGTTCGCTTCTTTTTCCGGCTTTAATGATAGCGCAAAAGTTTGCATTCCGTCAGCACCGTGAGACCATGGCGTATCATGATCAGGCTCTTTAGAAAACACCCCGTTATCCTCATTCACCTTATAAGCATAATTACAAAGGCAAGCCCATCCCTCACTTGTGTTTTCTTCATCAAAATTACACAAATCTAAAATGGTGCGAACCGCATTAATACCAACTGCTTTCTTTGAGGGGCGTTTTACAATTCTAACTGTGCAATTCGGGAAAGCGTCTTGAAGTTGTTTCTTAGGTGTAACGTTGGATAAAGTTTCAGCATCACCATCATGAGGTAAGACATGCTTAGTAAAATTATATCCAGTGTCTTGAAGATACTTAATATAATGAGGCATCTTTTCTAAAGAATTTTCGTAATAAC
>ERZ869907.19-NODE-19-length-58709-cov-8.279640_pt1 | contig 58709 bp, 82 predicted proteins | sample MGYA00579309_ERZ869907 | MGnify/ENA primary metagenome ERZ869907 (study PRJEB32216, sample SAMN09231814) | wastewater metagenome | place: USA: Maryland | collected 2016-07-30 | study: EMG produced TPA metagenomics assembly of the PRJNA472060 data set (Reclaimed water... | reverse complement strand
AACATGGAAGACGCCGAGAGGAAGTAGGAGCTTGGCGTGCCGCAAGGTGACGCGGCTGGTTAGCGAAGTCGATTCAGAAGGCCGGGGGCAAGATGGAGTGCCCCCGGCTGTTTCGAAACACAACTCGAAAGGACGCGCGATGCGATGCTTGCTCGATATGGATGGTGTGCTTGCGGACTTCGTGGGCGGGATGGTCAAGGCCCACGGCCTGGCTGCCAACCCTTACGACGATCCGCAGTGGTCCGGTGAGTATGACGTCAGCAGGAGCTTCGGCATGAGCTTGCGGAAATTCTGGAAGCCAGCCTGCAAGGATTTCTGGAAGAAGCTCGACAAGACGCCTGAGTGCCTGCAAATCATCGAACTGGTCGAGTTTCTATTCGGGGCCGAGAACGTGTGCTTACTCACCAGCCCGTCGCTCGAAACCGGCAGCGCCTCTGGCAAGTTCGCGTGGATCTACAACAACCTGCCTGAGTACCAACGGCGGTTTCTGATCGGCGCTCCGAAGCACTTCTGCGCCCACGGCGGATCGGTGCTGATTGACGACAGCGATCGGGTTGTCGACAAGTTCCGCGAGGCCGGCGGGTATGCCGTGCTCTATCCTCGCCCCTGGAATTCTCGGCATGCCGAAGCTGGGGTTGGCCTGGAGTCAGTGGCGAGCGAATTGAGGGCGCTTTACTCGGCGCCGGTACTTGCATCTTGACACACGGGTCCGGCTTGTCGCCGGTTTCCGAGAACCCGGCTTGCAGCGAACCGTTTGCATCAGCCTGCTGGCGGTGAGCTGCGGCCGGGGATTTAAGAATGGGAGGGTTTGCGTGCGGCTGAACAACGAACGAATTGAAGCGATGCGAACGGACGGCCCGCGCAACACCAATAGCGGCGCGTTCCTCGGCAAGTGCGGCTCCGCACGATTGAGCATCATCGCCAGTGACGGTGGCGGATGGGATCACGTCAGCGTTTCACTCGCGACCCGCTGTCCCACCTGGGAGGAAATGTGCTGGGTCAAGCGACTGTTTTTTGAGCCGGACGAAGTTGTGATGCAGTTGCACCCGGCAGAAACAGACTACGTGAACAACCACAAATTCTGCCTGCACCTGTGGCGTCCGCAGAGCCAGACGGAAATCGAAGCAATTCGTGAGAGTTGGGGCGAACCGTGGCCCTATGGTGATTTGCAGTCGCCGGGGGAAATACCGACGCCAGAAACGTGGATGGTCGGGATCAAGCAGCTAGGCGTTTTGTAAGAATCGAGGGAGTTATGGCAACGGGTTTGAAACCAAAGCGACGGCGGGCTACAGTTGGAGGCTCTAAACCTCCCTCTAAAGGCCCTGCCGTGGCACCGAAACCGCGAAAGAAACTAACTCCAGCCGAGAAGCGCACCTCCGAAGGTCGCTTTGCCGTCGTGCTGGAGAAGCTTCTCGCGGAACGCGGTGTGACCACGCAGCAGCTTGCAGATCGCATCGAAGTCAAGGAACCGACCGTGCGGGCATGGCTCCGCGCCCAGTCGATCCCAGGCGACGTGCGGCTGTTTAAAGCCATCGCCAAGGCCCTCAATTCGCCAGAACATCCCATCGGGGATTGGCGTCTGATTATCCCAGTCGACCTGTAGGAAAACCGAAAGAAATTCTTTCGGAATGCCGATTGACAGAACGTAATTTAGAATTACATTGAGGGCATCAGTGTAATTTAGGATTACAAACGGAGTGCAGGCTGTGGCAAGGAAAGTCGTCAAGATTCGTCGCCCCCGTTTTGTGATCTATGGACTGACGGAACCGGAAACGCACGAGGTGCGATACGTCGGGCAAACATCGGACCTGATGACGCGATACAAGATGCACATCCATGAAGCAAAGCACGATTCCTGCTCAAGCTACATGCTCAAGATGCACCCAAAGTCCGTTTGGATTTTTGGGCTGTTGAAGCGAGGTCTTCATCCAGGAATCACGATCCTTGAAGCCACGACATCAAAGGATGCGAACGTCGCCGAGCGCAAGTGGGTGATGCTGCTAGAGAAGGCTGGCGAAAAGCTGGTTAACAAGCGCCCGTACCCAGAGCCACACAGCCGAGACCTGATGCGAGCACTCGGCGTCAACGGAAAGATGCACGCCCTCATTGAGATCGCCGCCGAACTGCTTGAGAAGCATGGCGATCCGTGTGCTGCGATTTACCGACGCCAGGCAACCGCAGTTCTCAATCTCACCGGCACAAAGAGTTGAAACGATCCTTTTAACCCCAAGTCGAGCCATGTTCACCACCACCTTCCTAGTCATCGACCGATCGGAACCGGGCCAGAAGATTGCCCACGAGGTCTACGTCAACTACCGCGCTAAAGCAGAGCGGGGACCAGGGCTCGACGGCATGGTCGACGTCAAGGACATCGAGATTGACTCGATCCTTGAGACGACCGTGTGGTTCGGCAAGATCAAGGGCGGGCGCGTGTCGCTGTCGCAGGACGTTGACGGGTACTTCGAAAAGTCCGTGCTGGCCGAGCTGCGTTCGCAGTTGGCGGACCAGAACAGCGAACTGTACCAGGATATCGCGGAGAAGTGTGCGCAGGCGTATCGGGAAGAACTGAGCTACGCGGACTGAGGTGCAGCCGAGAGCGTGAACTTAACCCTTTGAACAAAGGAGCTATATCGTGTCGAGAATCGTCAGTCTGCAAGCTGAAAACATCAAGCGAATCAAGGCCGTCAAGATCCAACCCAACGGCTCGATGGTCGTCATTGGGGGCGAGAACGGGCAGGGTAAATCCTCCGTGCTCGATTCGATCATGTACGCCCTGGCCGGCGGCAAGAGCATCCCTTCCAAGCCGCTCCGTAATGGCGCGAAGAACGGCAAGATCACACTGAAGCTCGACGAGACCGCGCACGGCAAGTTGATCGTCGAGCGGACCTTCACCGAGAAGGGTTCGCAACTGGTCATCAAGTCGCCAGATGGGTACGAAGCGCCTTCGCCCCAAGCGATTCTGGACAGCATCTGCGGCAAGCTGGCGTTCGATCCCTTGGAGTTCAGCCGGCAGAAGCCCAAAGAGCAGTTGTCGATGCTCCGCGATCTGGTGGGGATCGACTTCACCGAACTGGACAACGAACGGGCGGCAGCTTTCCAGACGCGAACCAGCGTCAACCGGGAAGTGAAGCAACTTGAAGGGGAACTGGCCGGCTTGCCATTCCACGAAGACGCCCCGGCCGCAGTTGTCTCGGTCGCTGATCTGGCCAAGCAACTGGACGATGCCTCTCGCAAGAACCAGCAGAACGATAAGGTTCGCCGCGGAGTCGAAGAGTGTAACGGCCTGGTGGCCAACGCCGAGTCGCGGGCTGAATCTTTGCGGGCGCAGATTGCCGATCTGCAATCGAAGCTTGAAGCCGAAGAGTCGCACATCGTCACGCTTCGCGCCGACGCCCGCAAGGCCAAGCTGATTGCGGACGAACTGGCCGATTGCGATCTGGCCCCGCTGCGCGAGCAGATTGCCACGGCGGAAGACGTGAATGCCAAGGTCCGGGCCAATCAGAAGCGGGCCGAAGTCGAGGCCAAGTTGAACGCGGCACGTGGCCGGTCGCACACGCTTACCGAACGGTTGGAAGCGATCGACGCGGAGAAGGAAGCCGAATTGTCGGCCGCGAAGTTCCCGGTCGAAGGGCTCGGGTTCGGCGAAGACGGGATCACGCTGGGTGGCCTGCCGTTTGAGCAAGCCAGCTCATCCGAACGCATTCGGGTCAGCGCCGCGATGGGGCTGGCCATGAATCCCGACTTGCGGGTGATGCTCATTCGCGACGGGTCGCTGCTGGGTACTGAGGCGATGGTGATGCTCGGGGAACTGGCCGAGTCGCGCGACGCTCAAATCTGGGTCGAGCGCGTGAGTGATGGCGCTGAAGTGTCGGTGGTGATTGAAGACGGTTCGGTCAAAGAGGATCGCACGGCGATTGCCGAAGCGGTCACATTCTAAGCGTACTAATTTCCATACCCCAGTTGGCGAGCCGGAATAAAGACATGAAATCGAAATGGATTCGGATTGCGATCGGCCGCAAGGTCGACGAGTGGCTGGCGTCGATCGAAGATCGACAGCTTCGCGCCATGGTGAAGGATAACGTGATCGTCACGGGCGGCTGCATCGTTTCGATGCTTCTCGGCGAGCCGGTCAATGACTTTGATCTTTACCTGCGAGATAAGGCCTGCGCGAAAGCACTTGCTAACTATTACGTAGCCAAGTTCAAAGCGAACCCGCCGCAGAGCTTCAAGTGCAGCGGAAAGTCGGTGGACATAGTCGTTGACGAAGAGGATGGCCGGATCAAGATCGTCGTCAAGTCGTCTGGCGTGGCTGGCGAATCTGGATCAGATAGCTACGAATATTTCGAGCAACACAGCACGGACGAAGGACAGGCAAACTTTGTCGACTCCGTTCTGGCGGACGCCAAGGATACCGTTGACCCCGACAAGGGAAAGCCAAAGTACCGACCAACCTTCATGAGCGCTAATTGCATCACGCTCTCGAATAAGGTGCAAGTCGTGGTTCGATTCTATGGCGAACCAGAGCAGGTTCACTCCAGCTACGACTTCGTGCATTGCACGTGCTGGTGGGATTCACGCGACCGAAAGCTGCACCTGCCGCCAGCGGCACTGGAGTCGATCCTTGCGAAAGACCTGCGATATCTCGGCGACTCGAAGTATCCGATATGCGCGATGGTCCGCTGCCGCAAGTTCATCAAGCGTGGCTGGAACATCACCGCCGGACAGATGCTCAAGATCGCGTGGGGGATCTCGGAGTTGAACCTGAAGGACATCAAAGTTCTGGAGGATCAGCTCATCGGCGTCGACACGGCGTACTTCCTGCAACTGATCGAGATGCTTCGCACCAAAGACCCGAGCACAGTGGATGGTTCGTATCTGATGGAAGTCATTGACAAGATTTTTTAGCCCATCCGACCGTCCGTGCTCAACGTGAAAGGGTGAAGCCATGAAGATGACCGCGCACTACGAGATGGAACCGGCTCTGACTTCGCGGCTGGTCGATCTGAATATCGAGCAGTACCACGAAGAATCAGAGCATGATTCCAGCACGACGATTCGGCTCTTTGCCAGTTCACCCGCCCATTACAAGGCGGTGCGCGAAGGCAAGATGACCTTCAAGCAATCCGATCCCCAGCGGCTCGGTTCACTGGATCACGTAGTTCTAACCGAACTGGAAAAGCTGGAGCATCTTGTGGCCATCAAGCCGGCCAACTTGATGAGCGAAGACGGTGGGCTGCGCACGAAAGAGGCCAAGTTGTGGAAGTTTGACCAGGAGCGGCTTGGCAAGATCGTGTGCTCACAGCAGGAACTGGATGAAGCCTTGCTTCTGCGCGAGGCCGTGATGGCCAATCCGGCCACGCGGCGAGTCATCGAAGAGGCGACGATCCGCGAGCAATCCATCTTCTGGGAAACGGCCTCGCACAAGCTCAAGGTGCGCGTCGATCTGGGAATCGAACTGGCGCACGAGATTTACGACGTGAAGCGGGTGAGCACGAGTATCGACCACTTCTGGACTTCGGTTCGAGATTATCAGTACGGGTGCCAGGCGGCGCTTTATCAGGACGGTTACGAATCCTACTACCACGACCGGCCGAAGTTCTTTTGGCTGCTGGTATCGCCGAACCTGCGTTGCCGAGTTGAGCAGTGCCCGCCGGAACTGCTTGAAGCTGGTCGGCACGAAAACGCCAAGTCGCTATTCGAGTTAAACGAATGCCGGGCCGGTCTGCGGCCTTGGCTGCGTGAGGATGACACCAAGGTCGGCGTGCTGGACTGCCCGCCGTTTATGACTCCGGCGGAGCCCAGCCACTACGAAAGCGTGTAAACACATGGCCAAGATTCACGAACAACTTCGCGCGGCTCAAGACGAGATCGGGTTCATTCCCAAGGCGCACGAGAACAAAGGCGTTGGCGGCGGCTACAGCTTCCGCAGCGTGGAAGACGCCCTGAACGTCGCTGGACCGATCCTGCGCAAGCACGGGATTACCTGCGTGCCGCGTGTCATCCAACACGCGACTGCTGCCCACGACGGCCGAGACAAGTACGACAAGCCGCGCACCTCATTTCAAGCCTCGGTGCTGATGGAGATGGACTTCATCGCGGAAGACGAATCGAAGGTCACAGTGTCGATGGCCGGCGAAGGGATGGACTTCGGCGGCGACAAGGCGACCAGCAAGAGCCTGTCGCAAGCTTTCAAGTATTGCATCTTCCTGGGACTGCAAGTGCCTGTTCAGCAGGGAGCCTTGGAGGACAGTGACCGCGAAGACCGCCGTCGCAAGAGGGAACGCCAGCCGGCAAACACGAACGGCGCGTCGAGCTTCGAAACCGCCCTGCACTGCGTCGTCAATGCGGCGAGTATCGACGTGCTGGAACGGTACGAGAAGGCTGGCGAGTCGCGCATTAAGAAGGGCGACTGGACGGAACAGGAAGCAAGTCGATTCAAGTTCGCAATCACACAAGCGCGCGGGCAACTGCTGAAAGAGGCCGCTGCGACGTGAAGCGCTCCCGGATGCCGCCGCGAAAAGCGCCGATGAAGCGCACCGAGTTCAAGCGGAAGCCGGGCTACCAGATACCACGGGGCGGGAAGTTAAGAGCCAAGGCCAAGGTCAGTAAACGACGCCGGCAGATGGAAGCCGATCAGGTTCAGTTCCCGAAAGGAGTCCCCTTTGATGAGGTTCGAAACTACTTACCGGCCAACCCCAAAGACTGGCCGTCGATCGTGCGCGTCATCGACAAGCCGGCAGTGCGGACCAAGTACCTCGCGTTCGTGCGTGAGCAAGGGGGAGTCTGCCCGCTGTGCAAAGCCGAGCCAGTGTCCGAAGTCCACCACCTCGTTGCCGGCTCTCGCGGTCGTGCTGACGAGCGTTGCGCTCTTCTGGGGCTCGGTAGTCGTTGCCATCGTGAGATTCAGTCTGTCGTAAGTGAGTACCGGCGCTGCTGGCTGGCAAAGTTGGAACAAGATCCCGAGGGGTGCGATTGGATTCGGCTGGTCCTGTTGCTTGGGTACTGGCCAGCGTTTGAAAGTTTGGATGACTGACATGGGCGACACCTGGAGAGAACGGTTTACGCCGCACATTGCGAAGGTCATCGCGGAGTTCGACCAAGAGCATCGCGGACTGCCCAGCGATCAGCGGCTCAAGCAATTGCGAAAGCTGCTGGTGTGTCCGGCTGGCCTGCGTGCGTACTGGCCGGGCAAGGTGTGGCGCGACGAAGTGAACACGCAACTGGGAATCAAGGCACAGAGGCAGGCGAGAAAACAGCTTGCGCGTGATCGCGCGGCTGGACAGACAGAATTGTTTTAAGAGCGACACCACAAGATCGTGGGCCGCAATGGAAATGGAGGGCGCGGAGGCGCCGACAAGGATGAGATTGACACTCGACCCGAACGACGTGGCTGACTATCTACGATTCCTGCAAATTAAGCAGCTACCGACCTACCGCATTCGTGGGCGCATTGCCGAGTTCCCCGACGAGTACGCGGCGCGACTCGGGCTTGCGGAAGCCGAGACGCACGACATGGCTTATAAGCCGTGGCCGGGGCTATTCGACTACCAGCGGGACATTGCCGACTTGGCAATTCGCAAACGCAAGTTCGCGGTTTTTGCTGATTGCGGACTCGGCAAGACGCTGATTTTCTTGGAGTTCGTCCGGCACGCACTGAAAGCATTGCCGCAGAACCGCTGCGCCTTGATCGTCTCACCATTGATGGTTGTCGATCAGACGGTGGACGAATGCCGCAAATGGTACGGCGAAAAGCTGCCGGTTGACGTGGTTCGTGCCGCGGACTTGAACGGCTGGCTTTCCAAAGGCGGGCGGTTCGGGATCACGAACTACGATGCTCTCAAGAGCGAGATTCAGCCGGGGCGGTTGGGATGCCTGGTGCTCGACGAATCGTCCATGCTCAAGAGCCACTACGGCAAGTGGGGTTCGGAGTGCATTCGCCTCGGCCGTGGGCTCGATTGGAAGCTGGCTGGCACAGGCACGCCTGCCCCGAATGACCGCATAGAGTACGCGAATCATGCGGTGTTCCTGGATGAATACCCGAACGTGAATGCGTTCCTCGCACGGTTCTTTGTGAATCGCGGGCAGACCAATGAACGCTGGGAATTAAAGCCGCACGCTCTAGGGCCGTTCTATCGCGCCTTGTCGCATTGGTCGCTGTTTCTCACGAACCCGGCAACCTACGGCTGGAGGGATAACGTCGGCACGATGCCGCCGATCCATGTTGACATTAGCGACGTGGAATTGACGTCCGAACAAGATGCTGCCGTCCGCAAGGAAACGGGGCAATTGGTGGCGACGAACGCGGGCGGGATCGGCTCACGGCAAAAGCTGGCGCGCATCGCCAAGGGTTCGCACAACGGCGCAGCGTTGCCGACCAACAAGTTCGATGCCATCACGAAGCTACTCGCATCGTTTCCCGATGAGTCGGCAATCATCTGGTGCAAGTACAACGACGAGCAAGATCAGCTCGCCAAGCTGCTGCCGGACGCCGCGAACATCGACGGCAGCACGCCGCACGATAAGCGGCTGGAATTGATTGCCGACTTCAAAGCTGGTCGGCGCAAGGTGCTGATTAGTAAGCCCAAGATTTTAGGGTTCGGCCTAAATCTTCAAATCGCCACACGGCAGATATTCAGCACGCTCCAAGACTCCTACGAGGAATACTACCAAGCGGTGAAGCGGTCCAATCGCGTCGGCTCGAAGCGACCGCTGACGGTCCACATTCCGATCACGGACATCGAGCGGCCGATGGTCGACACGGTGCTGCGCAAGGCGTCTCGGGTACAAGCAGATACGGAAGAACAAGAACGCATTTTTAGGGAGCATTCCTGTGGACTTATTGAACGGTAAGACGTGGCACATTCACCACGGCGATTGCATCGAACACATGGCGACGATGCCGCCCGCGTGCATTGACTTCTCAGTATTTTCGCCACCGTTCCCGTCGCTCTACGCATACACCAGCGAAGCGGCGGACATCGGCAACAGTGAGGATTTGCGCGGCGATGCCAAGTTGCATCTGTCGTTCTTCTATCGCCAGCTTTCGAGGGTGGTGAAGCCTGGCAGAGTCATCGTGGTACACGTCGCGCAGATTCCGCGCATGAAGCGGAGCGGCGAGGTTGGCTTGCACGACTTTCGCGGATTGAACATCCGGCTTGGCGAGCGGGCCGGGCTGGTGTTTGAGTATGACTGGGTGGTGCGAAAAAACCCGCAGGCGCAAGCGATCCGAACCCGCAGCCGGGAACTGCAATTCGCCGGGCTTGAATCCGACCGCGCCAAGACCCGCGGCACGCTTCCGGATTACTTGCTTAAGTTCCGCGTGGCCGGCGAGAACGAAGTGCCGATCAACTCCCCGAGTCAAGTCACGCGCAACAACTGGATCGACTGGGCGGAGTGCTGCTGGTCGGACATTAAAGAGACGGACACGCTTAACGTCTCAGAGGGCCGCGGCGAGGATGACACCAAACATATCTGCCCGCTACAGCTTGGTGTGATCGAGCGGCTGGTGAAGCTCTATAGCAATCCTGGCGAGATCGTATTCAGCCCATTCACCGGCATCGGTTCGGAGGGCTTTATGTCGATCAAGCATGGGCGGCGGTTCTACGGCTGCGAATTGAAAGACGAATATCTAGCAGCCGCTAAGAAGAACCTCGGTCGTGCCGAGAACATCGCGGCCGAGAGCAACCGAACCCTATTTGACATGGTGGCGCAATGAGTGGGCGAAGGTATCACACCCCCAACGGCGAGCCGTGGCGCGTCGCGAATGCCACCGGCCGGCGCAGTATCCGCGTCGATATCGTCGACCAGCACGGCGCAACCATCGTTGCTGGCATCGACCAAGAAACCGCCGAGCACATCTGCGCTTGCGTCAATGCGATGGTGAATCGCAATCCTGCCGGGCTGGCCATGCTCTTGGCCGAAGTCGAAGCCATCGCCGAGCACTGCGATTACGACGGCCTGAACGCGCTTTTGGATTCTTTCAACGCCACACCCACGGAGGATCAACAGGGAGCATGAGCACAGCACTTTCAAAGCAAGACCAGTCGAAGTTGCAGAAATGCTTGGAGGCCATCGACAAGGCCAAGAGCCACATGGTCCATGGCGCTGTCGAGATCGGCCAAGCGCTGATCCAGGTGCGCGAAGTCGTCGTGGCCAAGGACGAGTTTGTTGAGTGGGTCGAAAGCAATTGCGGCTTCAGTAAGTCCACGGCATATCGCTACGTAGAAGTTGCACAACGATTCGGCGGCTTCCCAAAGATCGAACACTTTCAGGACTCGGCACTGTACGTACTGGTTAAGAACGAAGAGGCCATTCGTCGCGCCAAGGCTATGGCCAGCCGGGGAAAGCGAATCACCCACGAGCTGGCGAAAGAGATTCTCAAAGAGGTTGAAGCTGCATCGCAGGACGAAGAAACCGAGCCGGAATCCATTCCCAAAATTGGGAATGACGAGTCGCAAGTCATTGACGTTGAATCGGTTCCGATTTCTGAAATCTCCGAAATCGAAGGGGAGCTGGTCGAACCCGAGGCCCCAGCCGAGCCTGCGCCGCCCGCGGCACCTCCGGTCGAAGAGCCGCCCGCTGGTGGCTACGAGCCCGAGGAAGCCCGCAAGCCCCTGGCCAAGCTGGCCGAGCTCGTGGCCAAGACCTCCCGGACCTATGCCGACGTCGAGCAGATTCTGGGGCGTTCGCCAGAGCTTCGCGCGGTGTTCACGGGCATCGACCAAGCCAGCATCGCGCTCACCAAGTTCCGGGCCCGCTATTCCAAGAGGGTCAGATGAGCAGCGTTGCCGAACTAACCCTGCGCTCCTACCAGCTGCGCGTGAAGCACGCGGCACACGAAGCGATTCGTGCCGGCTTCCGACGCCCGCTGGTAGTCGCCCCGACCGGAGCCGGCAAGCGGATCCAGGCGGTGGACTGGTGCATGACGGCAATTCGGCAAGAGAAGGATCTGCTGTTTCTGACCGACCGACGTCTTTTGATCGATCAAATGGCGATGGAGCTGGAGAAGTGGGGCATTCCCCATGGGATCGTCATGGAAGGGCACCCCGAGAACCGGGTGCCGCGGATCCAGTTGGGAACGATTCAAAGCGTCGAATCCCGCTATCTCAAACGGGATCCCCAGCAGTTGCCGCACGCCGACGTCGTGCTGATCGACGAAGCGCACAAGGCCATCGACCAATACACCGCGCTGCTGGGATTTTACCCCAACGCCTACGCCTTCCTGCTGACCGCAACGCCCGTAGGACCGGCCGGGAAGACTTTGATTCAACCAGGCTACGCCGACACGCTCACAGAGGGCGTGCGCAACTCAGAATTGATCAAGGGCGGGTATCTGCTGCCGACTCGAGTCTATGCCCCCAGTGAACCGGACGTGGAAGGTGTCAAGCTGCGGCGCGTGCCGGTTCGAAATGGGGAGTTTGCCGAAGGGGCGCTTGGCCGGCGGGTCGAAGAGGTGACATGCTTCGCAGACGTGTTCGGGGAGTGGGCGCCGTTTGCCGATCGCAAAACCATCGTGTTCGCGCCCGGCATCGACTACTGCAACGGGCTGGCCATTGGGCCCGGCGATAGCTTCCGAGCCCGCGGCATCTCGGCGGAAGTGATCACGTCCAAGGTGAAGGCTAAGGATCGTGACCGGATCCTGAAAGAGTTCGCCGAAGGGGAGCTCAAGGTTTTGATCTCGGTCGACGTGCTCAAAGAGGGATTCGACTGCCCAAAAGCTTCCTGCGCCATCGACCTGCAACCAAACGCGCAGCTTCGAGCCTACTGGCAGAAGATCGGCCGCATCAAGCGCCCCTTTGAAGACCAGCGCGAAGCCGTCTACATCGACATGGCCGGCAACTATTGGCGCTTCCCGCACCCCGACGAAGACCCCGACTGGGCCGAGATCACGGGCGAGACGACCACTCAGGACGTGATCAGGCGCAACTTGGAAAGCGGCAAGGCGAATCGGCAGGTTCGCTGCCCCAAGTGCGCAGCGGTTCGCAAGGGCGGTCCACGGTGCCCCGAGTGTGGCTTCGAAGCCCAATCTCAAGACGTGGTGCGCTGCATTCGGATGGGCAAGGGGAAGCTCAAGGAAGTTGCGGCCAAGGAAAAGAAGAAGGTCGAGAAGACCGCCGAAGACCGCCGCCGCGACGCTTGGAAGAGCTGCTTATTTGTCGGCCTGAAAACCGGCAAGACGCTCAAGCAGTGTTCGTACCTGTTCAAGCAGAAGAGCGGCGAATGGCCCAAAGGAATGCCCTGCGTGCCGGAGTTTGGATCCGCACAGTGGGCGCTGAAGGTCAATCAGGTTTATGACGCCAAGGGAATCATGAGGGAGTTCGGGCGATGAGTTGGACCGGCAGCGAAAATCAGCGTCGCGAGCAAGGAACGTGCAGCGCACCAGCGCCGCACCTCGCAACATATCGCGTTCGCGCTAGTTCGCCATGCGAATGCCGGCGGGTGGCCAAGATCAGCAACGGCTGCGGCCCTTGGCGGCCGTGGACGACGACGCACACGAACAAGTTTCACGGATACGAGCAGAGAGACGGCAGGTACTTCATCTTTCGATACGGCGACTATGAGTTGAGGATTCACGAGCAGTACGTAGACAAACCATAAGGGCGGCCGACGACCATCCGCGTCGGGTACACGCCTTGATGCGACCGAAGAACATCGGATGGGGTTTTCAACCAGAAGCCGTGCGCATGTCCCAGGGGAGTCCTGAGGCAGTCGCCTTAACGCAAACGTCGTGAGTGCGTGCGGTGGAGGGGAAGTTACCAGTGGCGATGCGCTGATAGGCCCCGCTGTGAAAAGTATCAAGTCAACTTGCAACCGTCGCTTGCGGCTCGAAATGGCCAACGGGTTCAGACGTTAAACGAACTGGGGGGAGGCGTTAGTTTCTCGCAGGAGTATGGAGCGTTACGGATGACCAAGGCGGAGTGGATTCGAGTTTCGCGCAGTTCGCCATGCCCCATCTGCGGCAGGCCCGACTACTGCACGAAGACGACAGACGGCGCGGTTGCCAAGTGCATGCGTATCGAGAGCTCGAAGCCTGCCAAGGGTGACGCCGGAGGATGGATTCACAAGGTGGAGGGCGCGGAAGTGATAGAAGCTCCAGTCATTGCGAAGCCAGCGCGAAAGATCGACCAAGAGACGTTGAGCAAACGAGTGGCGCAGATGTACCGCACGAAGGGCGCAGCCGAAGCGAGGATCGAACTAGCCGAAAGAATCGGCGTCTCGCTGCTGTCGCTCGAAGCGTTGGAGGTGGGACTTGGCTACGACCGAGACGGGAAGCGGTTCTGGAGTTTGGTGGAGCGCGACATTCTGTGGCGGCCGGTTGGAGTTTCAAGGCGCTACGAGAACGGCAGCAAGCGCCACCTGCCGGGTACGACGCATGGCCTCTACTTCGCGAAAGACTGGTACGCGATACGGGGTCCGATCCTGTTGCCCGAGGGTGGGAGCGATACCGCGGCGCTACTGACGATGGGGCTGTGCGCCATCGGGCGACCAAGCAACACGGGTGGAATCAACATGCTGATTGGCTTGCTGCGAAGCTGCACCCAGAGGCCCATCATCGTGATCGGTGAGAACGACCGGAAGCCGGAACGAATCGGAACGAAGCGAGAAGCCGAGACGGTGATCGTGGACGACAAGCCCGAACGACGTTGCCCGCGGAACTGTGAAGGTTGCACCTGGTGCTGGCCGGGAAAGGGCGGCGCCGTGCTGACGGCCGAGCGACTGACTGCCGCGCTGAGACGCCCGGTGTACTCGCGAGTGGTGAAAGGCGCCAAGGACTCGCGCGAGTGGCTGAACACGAAGGGCTGCAACCGAGTCGAGTTTGTGAAGCAGTTGGGCGTACCGAACAAGTGGCTCGAAATGCTTGAGCCTGTTGAAGCTGAGATTTAACCCCCCACCCGCCTAGGAGCGTAGGGAGAGCCATGATACTTGCCATTGACCCGAGTTTGACGAGAACGGCTGTGTTACTCGGCGGATGCCCTGATTGGACCATGCGTACATTTGGTTCGGAGAGCCGTGGGGATGATGCGGTGTCGCGAATCGTCAGGGCATCCCAGATGGTGCGCGACATACGCGAGTGGGTGACAGAATTCAATCCCATTCGTGCGGTGTACATCGAGGGATACAGCTTCGGATCGAATGATTCGCGAGCAAGGTTCTCAGCGGAGTACGGCGGCCTCTTGCGGCAGATGCTTGTCGAATGCGTGTCGCTTGCCATCTACGAAGTCGCGCCAACAACCCTCAAGAAATTCTGCACCGGCAAGGGCGCTGGCAAAAAGGAAATGGTCATCGCCCACTTGATGAAGCGCTACGACGTTGAATTCTCAACGAACGATGAATTCGACGCCTACGGCCTCTACCGCTTAGGGCTGGTAGCCGAAGGGCTCGTTGAAGCAGCGAACCAAGCGCAGCGCGAAGCGGTCGAGACGGTCCTCGGTCGAGGCAAGGCGAAGAAAGGAAAGAAGTCGGCATGAAGCCTTACTACGAACATGGCGGAATCGTCATTTACCACGGGGACTGCCGGGAAGTGCTGCCGACGCTGGAGCCGGTCGACCTCGTTCTGACTGACCCGCCGTATGGCATTGGGGCCTGCAATCGTAGTGACGGCGGCGTCGGTTCGATTTCCAGCGGCTCTAAGTTCTACGGGCGAATGAAGTGGGACTTGGAGCGGCCCGACGATTGGACCATGAAGGCCGTGGTAGCCGCTGGTGCGAACGCAATCGTCTGGGGCGGGAATTACTTCAACCTCGGCGCGTCGTCGTGCTGGCTCGTCTGGGACAAGCAGCAGCGGAACTTCACATTTGCGGACGGGGAACTGGCTTGGACGAACCTTGAGAAGGCGGTGCGAATCTTCGGATATTCGCGCGGGGCATTAGTTCAAGAGGGCAAGGTTCATCCAACACAGAAGCCGCTTCCGCTGATGAAGTGGTGCATCGGACAGGCCGGCATCGAGAGCGGCGTCATCCTTGATCCGTTCATGGGCAGCGGAACCACGTTGCGGGCTGCGAAAGACCTCGGACTCAGCGCCATCGGAATCGAAGCCCACGAAGAATATTGCGAGCGAGCAGTGAACCGTCTACGTCAAGAAGTGTTGTTCTAACCCCCGTCTAGTCCCTATTGAGTCGAGCCGGGAAAGCAGAGAGAGAACCTAAACCACGAAAGGATGAGCGATGCCAACCCAAGTTTACGGCGCGAGCGATGACCTGATTGAATTCGAGGGCGACTTCAGCGGCGAAGTTGGCTGCTATGGGACCGACGAAAACGAACACGGCGTGCTCGTGATGTTGAGTGACGGCACGGTGCTCGAAGTGAAGTACGGCAAAGACGATCGCGGAATCTGGGAAGTGAAGTGCCTGCGTAAAGGTTCTTTGTTCGATCGCATCGAGACGTGCGACGACGAGGATGCCGACCCGTATTCCGACGTGGCCCACTTCAAGAAGGGCATCAAGTGGGCTTACGCGGCAACAGGCGATTGGGAAAAAGTCTCCTAACCCCCACCTCTCACCGCCCAGCAGGGCAGGAGCGGATAGCGATGATTGCCGAGATTACGTGCGTGGAACAAGTCATTGAGAACGAAATCAAGCAGGGTCTTAACCAGCGGCAGATCGCCCAGACGTACGCGCTCGGCCTGCGTTCGTCGTGGCCGACCGACTGGGCGAAAGTCAACAAGATGATTATCGACCGCTGGAGTGTGAACGGTCTCAATCGCATCAAGAACATGGCGCACAGCGGAAAGTGCTTTAACTAACAGCCCAGCAGGGCAGGACGGGAACCCTTAGCGATGGAAACGAACAGCGCACCACTTGGCAAAGTGCTTCCGAAGATTCAAGCGGCCTTCGGACTGCACCCGTACGACATGGCGGAGCTGCTTGGCATCGAGCGGCGCGAGATGAGCCTCATCATGCTCGACAAAGTTGCGATGCGCGAGGAAACGAAAGAGAAGTTCCATGACGTGTTCGGTATCGACATCTTCATGGCCGCGTGCTGCTACGTGGACGCGAGCAAGACGCCGGAGCCGCTACGGAATCCGGTTGCCAAATTGCGGGCGCAATGGGACCAGATGCTGGCCGCAGCAGTTGACCGATTCAAAGCAGCGCGAAACTAACCCCTTCCCCTCAATCCCCCCACCGAGCAGCGAAGCCATGAGCGAACAGAACGACGAACCTGAAATGCTGGAATGCCCGTCGTGCGATTTTCAATTCACAGTGATTTGGAATAACGACGCCGTGAGACAAAACTGCGTTCGTCTCGGATTGCCGGTGGTTGAGTATTGCCCGGCGTGCGGCGATCCATTGGAAGACTAACACCCCCTCACATAAGGCGAGAGACGACACAATGGAGACGACAGAACACGATACGAAGGCGTGGGTTTACAGCTTGGCCGAAAATGTTAAGGCTTTCCCTGAAGCGACTGGGCAGGCATGCGAGTTCGAGGTGGGCTACGTCTGCCAGCAAATCGAACATCGGTTGCGCGAGCTGATTCGCGCCGAAGCTCGGCGGCTGGTTGACGAGGGCCTGTTCACCACCATCTACCAAGGATCAGAGTGGCGCGACCTCTTTCAGCAGGCGAAGATCGAAACGACTCGCGTCAAGGCAGTTCTCGCCGACACCGAACAGCAACTCACCTCCGCGCTCTCTGCCAGCGCAGAGCTAGAGAAGAAGCTGCAAGAGATTCTAGTGCAGCACTGCGGCGTTGACGAATCCGAACTCGCCAAGCGCAACGACGACGGCTCTGAGGCGTGGACGGCCTCCAACAAGCTGGCGGTCATTGGCGACATGTTCACGGCCCTGCGCGACCGTGCCGAGTCCGCCGACATTCTGCTGCAAGATCCAGGTAACGCGGAGATTGCCCGCGTTCTGCGTGACCGCAATGCGCGTGTCGATCAACTCGACGATGAGCTAGACGAAATTAAGGCCAAGGCCTCCGAAACCGAGATGCAGAACAACCAGCTCCGCGAAGCGCTGGCAGCCGCACGGCAAGCGTGTGAGAACGTGCGGGAATCCTCCAAGAACCGCGCAGCCGAGTTCGAGAAGATAGCCAAGGGAGAGCACCCGGACTATGTGATGCGGTGCGATGTGGGTGACCGGATTCTGGCGGATGACATCTGCTATCGGCCAACCGGAGAGACGCGAGCGCCCAAACGAAACGAGAACTACCAGTACGTGAGAGACGAGGTGATTGATTACGCCACGCACGATTGGGACGACAGGCCAGACAACTACCGGCGCATCTACCGCCGCATAGACGCCCCCAGCGATGATAACTTCGCCGCTGCGGTGGACCGAGTGATTGAGGCCACGGTGCTCAACGCACGGATCACGGATGCCCTTGAAGAAATGCAAGGCGAGTTCGGTGGCTCTGCAATGGTCGATATGTGCATCAGCGACCAGGCGCTGCCGATCATGAAGCGAATCTTGCTAAAGCATCTTTCCGCAGACGCCCCCGCAGACGCGACTAGCGGAGAGACCGAAAAGCGAATCCCATACGAAGGCACTCCACTAACGGCGCAGGAGTTGTTTGGAAAGGCGATGGAGCTGCGAGCTATATTCGCAAACGTTGTATCGCGGATTGGCACTAAAGGACTGCCGAACGATCTTTATGTCAAGATGCGTGAGGCTCTCGGCTTTCATTGGGAAGGCGTGGAGGAGCACTTCCGACGCCAACTGCTAGCCGAGACTGCCGCCCCCGCGCCGCCTGCCGAGGAAGCGGAACTCGATGTTTGGAAGTATCGCGTGTTCTCAATGGACATTCGCCTGGACTCCGGCGGCCGGCGTGTCGCGAAGTTCAGCAAACCAGACGACGCCGACAAGTTTCACGAATGGCTGAAAGGGCTCCGGGTGCAGGCCATTGATGCACAGAATTGGCACGCCCGCATCCGTGAGCTGGAGGCGGAGGTTGAGCAATTGAACGCGATGCTTCAGCGTGCCAATGAGCAGATTGAAAAGAAGGACCGCGCATTAATGTCAGCCACCCCCGCCCAGCCCGCGAAGCCGGAGACGGGGAAGGCGGGCGAAATCGTTGAGTACGCCGGCAAACGGTATCGTCGCGAAGCAAAGTTTAGCTACCCGAAAGCTGGCGATAAATTCTGGCACGACCCGACCAACAACGTTTGGATTGCGGATCAAGATTACACCAACAACGCCTGGCGACTTGTGCACGAGATCACCGACGAACCCGCCCCATCCCCGCACGTCGAGATAGGGGGGCAAGAGCCCTTGAAATGTGGATTCGATGCACAGGTCAAGTTGTATATCTCAGGCTTCGCATCAAAGAGCGAACAAGCTGACGCAGCCGACTGGCTGAACCGCCGCGAGGAGATTGAATCCCAGCTCGCCACCTACAAGCGAGACGCGGAAGCGTGGGAAAAAGACCATCGCGCGATGGAAGCGGTGCGGGGGCATCGAATGGAGTTGTCCGCACGCGAAAGCTTTGTCGCGAAGTGTCCGCAGTCGACTAAAGCAATCGTGGTGGCGAGTGACCCCGCCGACGCATTCCTGTCCCTTGCGAGTCCCCTCAAAGGACAGCGGCCGGTTAGGCAGAGCACGATTCGGTTGACGTGCCCTGGCTGCGGCACCAAGACGACAGTCGCAATGCGCGATTGGGACCCGGTCCACGCAACGCGGTGTGACGCGTACTGCCCCGACTGTGCCAGCGGTGGCTTCGGGGAGTTCGTCACCTACTACGACGCCAAAGGCAACGAGATCACCGATCCACCGGTGTCGGGAGGCAGCGATGTCCTGGACAACTGAGATCACCGAGCGTGGAACGTTAATCCTGTTCGACGGCGAGGGGTACTCGCAGTGCTGGCTCAAGCTCCATCGACGTGACGATGCGCTAGCGGAAATCACGCGGTGGCGGAAGTCTCGGACCTTCCAGGCTGGGCCGGTACGCAAGGCGGTGCGTGATTTCTTCAAGCTAATCGACGGGGCTCGTGCGGCGAAAGAAGTCGCTAATCGCCGCAACAAGAGGAGGGGGCATCGCAATGCATAACGATCCAGCAGACCAATCCGAAGAGGAGTTTGTGGCATGGGAAGAGGCGTGCGAACGCGCCGGCCTTGGTGCATCGGGATCAGCGCCTGACGAGGTGTGCCCACAGTGTGGTCTTGCGTGGCCCGATGACTGCAAGTGCGATTGGGTAATGCCAATCGCTGATGAAAGAAAGTGGCGATGCCGGCGCTGCATGGCCATCTACATGCACAGCGAATGTGCGTCGCGATTCGGAGTAGTCGAGTGCCCAAGCTGCTTGCGACTGGCCTTTGTCGGACTCCTGGAGAACGTGAGCGAGGCGATCGAATCTTCGGCCGCCTCTCAGCTCTCAGCCTCACAGGCTGACCAGAAAGGGGATGGGTGATGCGATGGGAATGTGGCGATGGGGTGCCGAGCATTTCCAATGCGACTGCGGCCAGCGATTCAGCGCGAGCATCCAGTTGGAGCGGACCACCCACGCAACCGAACGAGACACGCTGAAGAACCATCCACAGTCCGAGCTCGCGGTGGTTGCGTGCCCTGCATGCTATCGCTCGATCGAGTGCCGAATTCCACTGAAAGACTAACCCAAGCCCCGCCCGTCCGGCGGGCAGTAACTAGAGGGATGGGAGAAACGATGCAACTTCACCCGCGAACGATGATCGTAAAGGCAGCCCAGCTTGAACTGAGCGGGTTCATGCTCGACTGGCAGCAGAAGCACGACCTGACGTTCGGCGAGACGTTCAAGATTCTCGCCGAGATGATGGAGCGAGATGCAAAGTACATGATTCGCCAAGAGCGGCACCCGGACGATCCGGATGCGCGCGGCGACGAAGCCTAGGAAACCATAACCCAATGGAGTCCCCATGAAACGCCTCTTACTTCTCCTGCTGCTGCTCTGCGGCAGCGCACACGCCCAGTCGATCACCGTCCAGCGTGACGGTAAGAACCTCAAGCCGACGTTCACGCTCTCAGCGGACCCGGTAGAAGCCGACCAGCAATTCCGAGTAATCATCGACGGACTGCGCCCCGAGATTAAACCGACCGATACGATGGTCTGCGCAGGCACCATCGACTTCGGACGCTACTACGTCATCAAACTGCCCGAGTGCAACTACGTCAGCGACCCCAGGAATCCAGCCCGCTGGCTCACGCACACGATGATCGACGCCACGATTGTCGACGGCGTGCAAACCAAACCAAGTTCAACGCCTGGAATCTGTCTCGGACGATACGCCAAGTTCACCGGCTTTTACTTCGGCGGAGACTGCTGGAACAAAGACGAAGACGGTGGGTTAATTGGCTGGGGAGCCGCAGACACGTTCGATGCAGAAGCCGAGTTCGTGGACTGCGACCTGGACTTCAGCAAGGGAATGGACTGGGGGTTCTACAACTGGACGAACGCCAAGCGAGTCTTTCGGCAAAAGGGCGGCACGATGCGTCCCTGTCGACTCGGGGCGGCGATGGCAGCCAGCGGAGCAAAAGCCGATCAGCAGGTCATTATGGATGGCGTTGCGATCTACGAGAACGCCAACGGTTCGACCAGCTACGGCGAGTCATCGGGTGGCGACGTGGACAAGGGCGGCGTGCTTACCGCGGTGCTCAACCGCTCTGGCTCGACAACCATCAGAGACTGTTCCGTGGAAGCCATCGGGCTCACGAAGCCTTACAACGGCAAGTGGGGCTGTCCGCGAATTGCGGCGCTAGCGACGAACCAGTATTACTCAGGGGCAGGGGCAACGACGTTCACGATCGAGCGCTGCCGGTCGAAGATCACACCGGGTACTGCGCAAGCCTGGTACGACGTTGACGTGCGAGGGAGCGGCAAGCTGTCGGTGGTGCCGCTCAAGGTGTGGACGCCATGAAACTAAGCGACTTTTTGGAGCAATACAAATGCACGCCAGCGGAAAGAAAAAGGCTTCGGATGTACCTGCTGTTCATGCGGTGGATGCAGCTAACCAGGATCATTTGCCGCTGATCGACTTCGTGAAGCGTTTTGCGAGGTCTATGCGAGGAAGGCCAGAACGGTTCATTCTTGATGGCTTCGATCACGAGTTCTACATCGTGTTCAACTTTGAGGAATGCCCAGAGTCGCCGGAATCCGTGGGCACATGTGATATTCATGTCGTGCCTCTAGCGGCAGAAGATAGCCTCGCTGCCGCCATCCGGGTTGTTGCCGACGCCAACAAGTTCGGCGTGATGCGGTTCCTGGCTGCAATAGGAATCAAACGCTTTAACGATCGCGTCAAGAGTGCGTTTTATCAAACAAGCAATCCGTTAAGGGCATAGCGATGGCAACCGTCAAAGAAACCGACACTGGCTGGATGATTCGCTGTCCGGCATGCAATTGGCACGAGTTCCCGAAGGTCGGCAAGCCCGGCGCAAGCTGGACGTTCAATGAAGACAAAGAGCGCCCGACGTTCTCGCCTTCGATGAACGAACTAATCAACGGCCCCGGTGAGCATCATCGACCGGACGTGCCAACTCGACGGTGCCACTTCATCGTGACGGATGGACAGATTCAATTCTGCGGCGACTGCACGCACGAGCTAACCGGGCAGAAGATGCCTCTTGAACACTGGAGCCGAGGCGATGATTGAAGATCGTTTTCTAACGCGGCAGGTGCAGTATTGGTGCGAAACCGAGAAACGCTGGGTCACTAAGTTTGAGCGTGTGCCAGTGCAGATTCGATTCATGGGCGGCGACTTCCACGAGCGCGGCGGGCGCTGGCATCTAGAGCCTGCCGAGGTCACGTCCATTCAAGCAGCCGAAGCTGAGAACGCCAAGCGGCTGGCGGAAGCACGGGGCGGCAGTGGGCCGGATGGAAACTTTAAGGTGTGGACGCCGCAAGCGAGCACACAAAGCATCGTAGCGCCGGAGGTGGTGAAGTGAGCGACAGGACAACGAGAGAATGCTTTGTCTGCGGGAAGCAACTGCTATCGGTGTATGACGGTGAATCCGACATGGAGTTCGACATGCCGCCAAGCGACGGTTCTTGCTGGCAGTCTATAGGAAACTACGGCAGCGCCGCGATAGATGCCTGCAACGTGCCAGTCGCTTGGGAAATAACCATTTGCGACGATTGCTTGCGAGATCGCGAGAGCCGCGTGCGATGGTTCATGACGCACAAAACGGCGACATACGAAGTGGGCATTGGTCTGCACACTTGGCGTACATAGGGCGAGTTCAAGGTCTGGAAACCGTAGGAGGAAGAACGATGGCAATCATGGTTGAACGAGCGCGAGTTGAGTTGCAGGTGTCACTGCTATTGAGCGAAGCGGAAGCACGCGCACTGGCAACGCTGACGGAGTACGGCATCAGCAACATAGCTAAAGGCGTCCATGACGTAACCGGCGACACGTACATAAAAAACCACGGCGAGGGACTGAAACTGCTGCTGCAAAGCGCAGGCGAACATCTGCCGGCAATACTTAGGAGAACCGACGAGGCTCGCGAAGTGTTCGTCGGAACTAAGACGGCACACCCACGACCTCTTGCGCAGTAGCCCTGCTCAGTCTCTGGAACGGTAACTAACGAAAGGGAAGGACATGGGACTGTTTGATTCTCTGAAGACTTGGCAAAAGGTGCTGGCCGTGATCGTCGCACTGGCGGCGATTGGCATCGGCTACTACCTCGATTTTCAGTACCGCAAGTGGATCGTGAAGAGCGCTATTCAAGAGGCCGGGCAAACCGACACGGAGTAACCAGTGGCCAAGCGCAAGAAACTCTACGAAGTGCTCGGCGCCAACGAAGGCGACGATGCCGAGACGATCAAGCGGCACTACCGACGGCGCTCGAAAGAGTGCCACCCGGACAAGAATCCAGACAAGGCCGAAGAGTTCAAGGAAGTCTCAGATGCCTTCCTGATCCTGTCGAACGCCGCCAGGCGGGCCCGATACGACGAAACCGGGGACGCCAGCCAGATCGAGCATGACCCGCGCCGGCAGGCCCTCGGTGTGTTGTCGAAGGTGATGAATGCGATCATCGCCAGCGATCTCCAGTCGATGAAGAAAACCAGCCAGCGGCAGTTCATCAAGGATGTTCGCGGCACGCTCGACAACGCCATACGGGAGATCGAAGAGAACCTTTCCAATATCCGCAAGCAGCGGGAAGTGATTGCCGACGTGGCCGACCGAATCAGCGCCGAGGAGGGCGAAGAGAACATCATGGCCGTGGTGGCTCGAGCACCGCTGGCGGACATCGACCGAGCGATCGGCCAAGCCGAAGCGGACCTGGCCGCCCACAAGCAAGCCTGGGAGATCGCCGGCAAGCACAAGTTCCGGGCAGACTCGCCGCCGAGCCCGAAGTACACGGTCACGATGACCGGCAGCGGCTGGGGATTCACCAGCACGTCAGGATAGACATATCCCAACACCTTAAAACGGAGTTACCCCCTCATGATCGTGGAGACGATCGACCGAGACGAATCCTTGCCGCCCCTCACTCAGAAGGAAGTGGCCGAGTTCTACACCCGCTTTCGAGGCCGGCCACTCAGCAAGACGCGCGTGGCCCAGATCGAGCAAGCGGCGCTGGCCAAGCTGAAGCGTGCGCACCCGGAATTATCCAAGCTGCTAGCAGACGGAATCTCCTGAACTCGCGCTGGCGGTTCTGCTACGCTTGTCCCCCAGTGAGAGTTTGACGCCGGCCTAGGGAGTGGGTGCGACGTGCCAGAGAATAGCTGCCAGTACGGCGGCGAAGTTGTTGACTTGGGTTTCTACCGCGTTCAAGTGCGCGGTGGTCGGTTGCACGTCTCTACCGAACACGGCCCCAAGCCGTGGCTCGACAAGCGTGGAAACACGATCTTCGTAGTCGCCCCAAGCAGCCAAAAGCTTGACACGGACCCCGCCAAGGGGTTGAATTAAGGGGTCTTAGGCCACAAGAGTTTCTGCGTGCCAAGCAACCGGCAGGTGAACACCATGTAACCCGCGTTTAGCCAATTCGAACTGCAAGCCGTGCCGCAAGCCAATGCGGCCTTAGAAAACCGGCCTGATTTCCTCTGACAAGGGGAGTTCAGGCCGGTTTTTTTATTTGCCCCTACGGAAACCGCCATGCCCACCAAGCAACTCATCGCCGGCTGCATTCTCGGCGCGCTTGCGACCGTGGCGGTGGGGCTGGGCTACGGCTACCAGCAACCGGCCGAGCTCCCAACGGCCTACCACGACTTCGCGGAAGTGCCGCGCGATAGCGACGAGTTCGACAGGCAGTGGCACAACCTCGGTACGGCCATCTGGCGCGAAACGATCAAACATCCGCACGCGACGCTGTTTGTGGCGTGCCAACTCAAAACACAAGGGCCGCGTGCGGACTAAGACACTGCCGGCGGCGGAGGGGAGGTGGTCCAGACGGTGGCAGACCCACATTCAGTGCAAGCCGAAGGACGTGAGGCGGCATACCTGCTGTGGAAGAAAGCGGCCGATCGACCGGCCGAATTCTCAGAACGAAGTGAGGCGATCGGCGAGTTCAGGGACGCGATTGAGCATCCGGGATTCCGTGAGCTGGTCGCCCAAGTCAAACGCGAAAGGAACCTATGAAACCCATTCTGCTCGCCATCGTCGCCGTGCTGTTTCTGGCCGGTTCGACATTGGCTCAACAGCCCGTTCAAGACCCCGCGCCCAAGTGTGCGACGTGCGCTAACTGCCAGTGTGCCCGCGGAGCGTGCCCGGTGCAGTGCCCGCCCAAAGTCGTGGACACTCGAGGCCGCTGGCCGTGGCAAGGCCCGTTCCGCGCGACCGGCGCCGTAGGCCGCTGGACTCTGGGCATCCGTCCCCGCTTTCAGGCAAACAGGTAACCCATGCGACGGCTCGGCTGGCTCCGCGATTCGCTCGACGCGCGCGATTATCATTTCGCGCCGACTCGGGCGATGCTGCGCCGCCTGCCGGACAAGGTCGACCTTCGCGAACACGCCTCCCCCGTCATCGATCAGGGCAACCTTGGCTCGTGCGTTGGCTGCTCTTCCGCCGCCGCCTACGAACTGGTCGCCCACAAGCAAGGAAGTGCGTTCAACGGCTCCGAACTGTTCGCCTATTGGAACGCGCGGACCTACATCGGCACGACCGGCTATGACTCGGGCGCCGAGATCCGCGACGGCATCAAGGGGCTGAACGAGTTCGGTTTGGCTGCCGCCAGCGCGTGGCCGTACAAGATCAAGCAGGCCTTCACCAAGCCCAACGCCAAGGCCTTTAGCGACGGCTTGTTGCACCAGGTGGTTCGCTACGAGCGCGTCGACAACGTAAGTATCCGCAACGTCAAAGCCGCCCTGGCCGCGGGCTGCCCCGTGGTGTTCGGCTTCACGGTCTATGCCTCGTTCGACCGGATTGGCAGTAGCGGCAAGATGCCAATGCCGAAGCGTGGCGAAGCCCCGCTCGGTGGCCATGCGGTAACAACGGTGGGCTACGACGACAGCCGCAGTGCGCTGCTGGTCAAGAACTCGTGGGGCGCGAACTGGGGTGCGAAGGGCTACTTCTGGATGCCGTATGAGTTCGCATCGGACGGTCAGTACGCCAGCGACTTTTGGAAGCTGGAGGCCGTGGAATGAAACCATTCGGCATCATCGACGGCTTGTTTCTGTGCGCGGGCATCGTGTGCGTGGCGGTGCTGATCGTGTTGGCATCGCACGCGGTGAGACACGACATGACTCCGGTTAAATGCCACAGCAAGAAGTGCGAGGCGCGAAAGTGAACCGTCTGACAGCCATCATCGTCGCGGTGTTGCTTGGCTGCTTGGCAGCCGTGGCGCTTGGGGCGACACCGAACTTCGTGATGCGCGGCAACTTCCCGCCAGAGTTCATCGCCAAAGCAGAGCAGCAGGCAGAGCACTGCCGCAAGACACTGGCAATCGAGTGGCTGGGCTATGAGCTTCCGGCATGGAGCAAGCCCTGCACGGTCGAGCTAGTGCCGACAACCAACACTGGCGGCGGCTCGACGTTCTACGGCTTCGATGGCAGCAAGGCGTTCGACTTCGAGGGCAAGTGGACCGGCCCTGAGGAGCGACTACTGCAAGACGTGATCCCGCACGAAGTGTTGCATACCGTGCTGGCTACCAAGTTCGGGCAGGTGCCACGCTGGGCCGATGAAGGCGCGGCCATGAACTCCGAATTTACGGACACGGCAAATAAGCTATTCGATGCGCACTTGCACCAGAAGTTATACCGTCCCAACGACGGCGGATTCCCGACCGATCAGCTTTTAAGGTTTACGGAATACCCGAAAGACTTCCAGACGTTCTACGCTCAGTCCTATTCGCTCTCGCGCTTCCTCATCCAATTCAACGGCAAGCGCGGCTTCGTGGACTTCATGGAGCAGGCTCTGCGGATCAACGACTATGAGCCAGCACTGAAGGACCACTACGGCTTGACCGAGGACACGCTGCAAACGACGTGGCTGTCGTGGTATCAAGCTGGCCAGCCGCTATCGCCGGACCAGCTTGGCGTCCGCTCGGTGTCTTACGCCGCTCCGTGTCGGTGGATTTGGAACGGCAGCGGTTGGGTTCAGGCGTGCGATCAGCAGCAGTACCAGCCGCAAGTACGCCCCGCACAGCCGACCAATCCCGCGCCTTTGCAGACCGTCCCACCGAAGCCGCAACAGCCAGTCAAAGGCTGCACCTGCGGGGACGTGAAATCCTGCGGGTGCGATCCAGGCCTGGCAGCAATCGTCGCGGATATCTCCCGCGATCTGAAAGAGATCAAGCAGGGCATGGTGCAGATCAAAGAGCAAGTCAATACGATCGAGTCGCGGGTATCCGACTTGGAAACGCGCGAGTACCCACTGCCAGACATCGAGGCGATGGTCAACGAGGCCGTCAAGAACATCAAACCATGTGAGTGTAAAAGCGAGGACGACGCGGCTAAGCGGCCCGGTCAGCCCGCTATTAAATTCGACATCCGGCCGCTAACACGAGGTAAATGATCATGGCTGGTGAACAATCTAGCGGCGATGCCAACACCCCGAGCCGCTTCGACCCCTACGGCCCCAATGCTCTGGCCGACGAGACCCGTCAGGCACAGATGCAGCAGGCCAACGACGTCCCCACGGACGTGAACATGAATGCGATCGTCGCGCGTTCGCAAGCGCTGACGACCGACATCGCCGGTAAGGACTACCAGTCCAACTCGGACCTCCGGCAGAAGATTGCCGACGCCAAGTTCGGCAAGCTTGCCTAGTCGTTCGGTTTCTGAATCCACGTGATGAGACTGCGCCATGGCGGACGAGCTGCCACCGACTGGATCGATTCCTGAGAACCTCGCCGACGATGTTCCCAGCGACGTCGATTTCACGGCGATGATGGCTCGTTCGCAGGCGCAGCTTGTACTGATTGGGGGCATGAACTACGCGGCAAATTCTGACTTGGAAAAGAAAATGGCCATCTTCGGCGGAACACCCGCGGAGCCCGCGCCATGATCCAGTTCAAAAGCCGAGTCTCTGAGATGATCGAGCGACTCGAGAATGGCGAGACGCTGGCGCCGGAAGACATGAAGCGGACACTTCAGCTTCAGGCGCTGGACGTTGCGAAGGCCGGCGAAGACTACGTGATCGCGTATATGCAAGAGCAGGAACGGCGGACCAACGAGTTCCGCGAGTTGATGGAGTCGCCCACGCAATGACACAGCGAATCACATCCGCCCGTCAGGAAGTCGACAAGCAGCTTCTATACGGCAAGTTCCAAAAATCAGAGGACGATCACGCGCGGTTCGCCAAGCGAATGGCCCACAAAGCGGCTGATTTGGCGATGGAGGATGACTTGAACATCACCACCACCAAGACCGGCGTAAGCACGCCCGGCCTGCTGGGAATTGCCGGAATCGCAGGCGCTTCCTTGCTCGGCTACGGCTACATGAATCGCGATCAACCGGCAGTTCCGCAATCTCCACCGGCAGCCGTCGCGCCGGTCACTCCTGCCGACTCCGACTACGAAATTCGGTTCTGGGACAGAGACGGCAATCCGATTGAAGTCGAGCGAGTCCCGGCAGAACTACGTAAGCAGCTTTGGGAGCAAGCGACCAAATGAGTGCTCTCAAGCAAGATCAACTCGTTATCGGCACGGTCGTCTTCATGGTCGACTTTGGCGGCACTGTCGTCCAAGGCACCGTGGTGTCGGTCAAGCCGCGTCCCGGTGCTCGCGCGCAAGTGTGCCTTGATCTGCCGGCCCAACTGAAGATCGAAGAGTTCTACGCCGAGCGGTTCTTTCCGACCGCACGGGAAGCCTGGTACGCCGTGGCGATGTTTGCCCAGCGACGGGCCCAAGACTCAATGGCCGCAGCGGCGACTGCCTTCAAGAAGGCCGGCATCGCATCGGATGAAATCCCTGAGGCGCAAGCGTGAGCCTTGAACAATCCATTGACCGGCTGGCAACAGCCGTTGAACGACTGACCGCAAAACTTTTCCCGCCGCCGGGCGAGCTCTCATTCCGTGTTACTTCCGAAAGGTTCACCGACATGGCCGACAAACTGAAATTCGTAGTCGCAGTTCCTGCTGCCGAGGGCGACGTGGTTCGCCGCAGCCTGGCCGTCACGCTTCCCGATGGCAGCGTGCAGACCTCGCAACTGGCCGGCAAAGACGCGGCCGAAAGCGCCGAGTTCGAAGTCGATCAAGACTCCGTGGTCAAAGTCTCGTGCATCAACGTGGATGACGCTGGCAACGAGAGCGAAGCCCGCGAACAAGAGTTCGTGGTGCGTGACACCATCGCTCCGGCAGCGCCTGGTGAGCTTGGCATCCGCGTCACGGGTGAAACTCCTGAGTAGGAATCACGCCTCGCCGTCCCCCTGCGTCGTGCCTGACACAGCGCGGCGCAGGGGGCACCTCCAAGGAATGAACGATGCAAGGAACGTGCAGCAATTGCAAATACTGGCACTGCAATCAGCCTGACTTTGATTCGTCGACAGACCCCGAATGGGAAGACATCAAGACGACGAAGCGGTATCGCGCGATGTGCCACCACGAAAAGGTATCGGTAGAGCATCACGAGAACTGGCGGGACACGCTGTGCGCGAGCGGATTCAAGGATGACGTACCGCCTGGCATGACCCCAACGGTGCTAACAGGTCCCGACTTCGGCTGCATTCACTTCACGGGATTACTCAAAGGTTAAGCATGGATGTCCGACTTATTCGCCCCATTCCTGCGCGAGCTTGGCAACGTAGCCGACCAGTTCCGCTGGATCGTGTGCGCGAAGACCGGGCGGATTGTCGGCTTCAGCCCGCAGCTAAGGGATCACTTGTCGCCTATCCAGGTCGTGGCATGGTCGGCGTTGACGGACGGCGGACGGCTGTACAAGGGCAAGAGCATTCAGGCGCTGGGGATCGCGGACGAGTACGAAGCGGCACGGGTGGCAGGGTTCGAGTCCATCTCGCACGCCTTGCTGGAGTGCTGCAACAACCATTGCGACAAGAAGTGGCGTAAGGCAGTGCTGGTTGAGATTGGACAGGACTGGAGGCAGTGAGATGAGTATCGATAGCCGCCCCCTAGGGGCAGAAAGGATTGGCGATGACCAACATCACCGTAGGTCGGTATCAAGACCCAGAACTGCGCAAGCATTGGCAGGGCTGGATCGAACCGGACGACTTGAGTTGGATTGCGTTCATCAACGCGGACGGGCAGCCGACCGTGTTCTTGGACCGCGACCCAGAAACGGGCGCAGTGCAGTGATGGGACTTGCGAGCAGAGGATGTCTGCTCGCAATCTTCCTAGCCGCGTGCGTCTCAGCCGCACGCTCGGATGTCATCGCGCACCGCTTCAGCCCCAACGGCGACTGCCGCGGACTCATCATCGACTACACCGAAAAAGCCAAAAAGGAAATCTACTGGCAGGCGTACAACTTCACCTCGCAGCCGACAGCCGACGCTCTCAAACGAGCACACGCCCGAGGCGTCCACGTCGTGGTGATTCTGGACTACACAGCCTCACGCCAAAAGGGCAGCAAAGCGGCAGAGCTAGCCAAGGCTGGCATCACGGTCTACCTCGACAACAAGCACGCCATTGCGCACGACAAGACGCGCATCTTCGACGGCAAGGTAGTGATAACAGGCTCATACAACGACTCTGCAAGCGCAGAGACACGCAACGGGGAATCCCTGTTTGCGTTCAATGACAAGGATGACGTGGATGCGTGCATTGCCAACTTCAAGAAGCACCTGCTGCACTCGGTGTATCTCGACACAAAGGAGCCTGAGAAGCCATGAGCCTACCCGGCAAGCTCTCAACATACGACTGGAAGAAGATAGCCACCGGCGCAGGCATGGCAGCCGTGGGCATCTTTGGCGGCGTAGCCGTTGACCAGTTGACCAAGTGGACAACCAGCGCGGACTTGAGCACTACGACCGGCATTGTGGTAGCAGGAGTGTGCTCGATTGGGGCGAACATGCTTCGCAAGCTGATGACGCAGACGCACACCTAAGACAATTGTATCGGCAAGGAAGCCAGCCCCGGTCTGGCGGCAACTCAGTAAGTGCCGAGTTCAACCGCCAGCCGGGATTTACATACGCAGCAGAGAGGGCAGCAGCCGTGACCGTCCTGAAAGAACTCATGCCACTAGCCGACCGCTACGGCTTGCCATTGCTGTTCCTGTTGGGACTCGTGGTGCTCTCGATCTGGGGCATCCGAGCGGTGTGGAAGTTCTCAAAACCGCTGTTTGAAAAGCTCGCCAACGCAGTCATGGCACTCATCGAAAAGCAATCGGACTTCGTGGATACGGTGAGCGCCCATCAATCGGAACTAAAGGCGCTGGTTGAGACGGGGCACGGCGGGCATCAGCGGACGCACGAAAAGCTTGTCGAAGTACACAGCGACGTTAAGGCAGTTCGCATCCTGATCGAGCGCGAGCATGAGGGGCTGAACTGATGGCATTCTACACCGTAGTCGAAGACAACACCGTCATTCTGTACCTTCCCGGCCAGGATCAGTACCCGCAGTATTTCTGGAAAGACACATCCAAGACCGACCCGGTGACAGCAGCCGGCGATCTCATCCGCCGTGTAGATAACGGCTTCGTAGGTGGCGGAACCAACTGGCGTTCCTACGGTGACACGACTACCAACCGACCAGAACTTGGCTCAGACGGCGGCGTGCAGTTCAGCGGAGCACTGGCAGGCAACGGCGGCAACCCGGCAGCCCTGGACATCGCCAGCAGTACGGCGATTCTGAATGCGTTCACGACCTATGGATACGTCGATATCGGCTTGATGTTCAAGCCGAACTCATCGTATGGCTTCAAGAGCCGGCCGATGATCGACAACACCAATTTCAACGGCACAGCCCGCGGCATCTTCGCAGGCACGCAGGCAGCCGATACGACGCATTCCAAGTTCCAGTTCTACATGAACAACGGAACAAGCCGACTGATTGACTTGCTGACGCCCGACTACGTGGAAAGCAACTCTTGGCATCGGGCGCGCGTTCACCTCGAACCAGGCAACGGCAAGAGCTGGGTGCAGGTAGACAAGGGAACCAAGACGTACGGCACGATCACGGGCTCGCTCAGTACTATTTCAGACAACGCGGCCACCAACGTCTACTTAGGCACGCGCGCAACGATTGGCTCTAGCGTGACGTTTGAAGGCCAGCTCAAGAACGTCCGCATTGGTACAGCATGGGGCGCAGCATCCGAGGCAAACTGGCTCCTAGACAGCCCTGTTGGTGATATCACGGGCGACCCGGAGCTAGCCAGCGCCAACATCCACCTCAACCTCAACAAAACGTACTACTACTGCCCACGGTTTATCTACTTCAACGGGCAGCAGATCAGCGACCCCACAGATTCAGACGGTGCGGTCTATCGCTGGACAGTACCGAACGACGCTGGTGGGGCGTGGGTCGGTTCAGGTCACGGCGCAGATGACATCCGCGGTGTTGAAACAGTCATTAGCGCCATAGTCTCGGTAGACGGTGCATCGTCAACGCTAACCAACGGAGAGCAGTATTCCGGCGGAAGCGTGAGCATGACGCGCGAGACATCGACGATTGCTTACTCATCGCAGGTACAAACGGTCACTGTCTCGGGCAACGCCAAGTATGAGCATATCCGCATGGTGCGTAACAGCACCTCGGGCACGTTCGGTAGAACCTACCCGATTCGCAACACGCGAGCACCAAGCTTCATTGACTACCTAGCACTGGGCATCGACGGGCAAGAGCTAGAGAGCGGCACAACGAACGCGGCCGATGGCTCAGAGCACTTCATGCCGCAAGGCACATGGGCACTGGCTCAGTGGTCAAGCTCACTGAACGTCATGGCGCTAATCGTGATGACCAACGGATGGCGAGATGACCCGAACTACCTGCTCTTGATTAACGACACGCCGCAGAACAAGCGTGTCTATCAAACGGTGATCGGCTACGCCCCGAGCGCTGGCACGGTCCTGGAGATGGGATCAGTGACCAAGTTCTACGACACGACGGAAGAGGAATGGGAAGACTTGGCGGCGAGTGAGCTACAGGCAATGCTCGCCACGGCGCCAGGCGGTCGCAGAGGCATGGGCCTTGGCCTGGGCATGAGCTACGGGGCGCGGCGTTTCTAAGAGTTTCCCGAAGGAGGAATGTTCAATGGTTAGCCAGCGATTCGCAGGCAAAGAGTATTTGGGTGGACCGCCGCTCTATTCGTTCGCGGTGACGCCCGGCGCGGGTGACCTCGAAGCCGCGGCGAACGCGTTTCGAGTGGGAGGCACGGCAGGCTCTGTCGACGTCCAGTACACCAATGGCAAGACGGACAGCTTCCCGAACGTGCAGATTGGCGAGACGATCCTGACCGGCGCGATTCAGAAGATCCTGGGCACGTCGACAGCTACGGGCATCAACGCTTTCACTTACGGGTAAACCATGCGGACACCGGGCGACTGACCGCCCACCGATGAGGAGCCAAGAGGCAACGGACAGTGGCCGCACCCAAGCGAAAGAAGCGGACCACGCGCCGCAAGGAAGACGCAAGCGCACCAGCGGTGCAAAGGAGAACATCACACCCTTTCGCCATCGCCAAGCTACCCCGGCAGCGGGCATTCCTCATGGCCTACGTAGAGACAGGCGGGAACGTCAAATTGTCGGCAGAGTGCGCTGGAGTCAGCCGTTACATGCACTACGAATGGCTTCATGAAGAAGGCGAAAAAGGAGATCGGTATCGGGAAGCATTTGAGCGAGCCAAAGAACTGCGGAACGAAGCCCTTGAGGATGAGGCAACGCGGAGAGCTCACGAGGGGCTGCGGAAATACAAGTTCAAGCGTGACGGGACGCCGATCTTGCATCCAGTTACTGGAGAACCGTACTACGAGCACGAGTATTCCGACTTGCTGCTGGTCTTCAGGATGAAGGGCGCGATGCCGGAGAGGTATCGCGAGCGGCACGAGCACACCGGGCAAGTTGGCGGAAATCCGGTCAACGTGAACATCCAGAACAACGTCCGAACCGTGCGGGCTATCGTGGCCGAGATGAGTGACGAGCAGCTAAGAGCACTTCAGGAAGTCAAACGGATCGCAGCCAGCGGGCAGATCGAAGAAGGAAGCAACACGTGAAGCGGCGAGAGTTTCTGCAAACCTGCGCGGCAGCCACGATTGGGATGAGCACAGCAAAGCCTGAGTATCTCGAATTCGACCCCGAGCTGGTTGAGGCAGCCGAAACCGAGCTGGCCGAGCGCTACCTGTACGAATACGTCAAGCAGGCGTGGGAGTACATCGAGCCGTTCCCATTCACGGACAACTGGCATATCGGCTGCATTTGTGAACATTTGCAGGCCGTGTCCGAAGGGCAGATCAAAAAGCTGCTGGTCAACATCCCGCCGGGATTTACCAAGAGCCTGAGCACCTGCGTCATGTGGCCGACCTGGGGCTGGGGGCCCGCGAACCGATCCGACCTACGGTGGTTCTTCTCTTCGTACGACCAGAAGCTGAGCACCCGCGACTCGGTCAAGTGCCGAGCCCTGATCGGGAGCAACTGGTATCAGCGACGCTGGGGCGATCGCTATCACCTCGCGCCAGACCAGAACCAGAAAACCTACTACGAGACCAACCACGGCGGCTACCGGATGGCGACCAGCGTGGGCGGACACGGCACGGGCGAGCATCCGGACATCATCGTCACGGACGATCCGCACAACGTGAAAGAGGCCGAGAGCGACCTGGAGCGCCAGAGCACGATCGACTGGTGGGACCTGACCATGAGCACCCGCGGCGTCTCGCGCGGCGCTCGCCGGGTGGTGATCATGCAGCGGCTGCACGAAGCAGACCTCTCGGGGCATTTGATCGAACAAGGGGACTACGTTCACATCTGCTTGCCGATGCACTATGAGTCGGGCCGGATGACGATGACGCCGCTGGGCTGGGAAGACCCTCGCAAAGTCGAAGGTGAGCTGCTGTCGCCGAATCTGTTCACGCCCGCGATGGTGGCAGACCTTGAAAAGACTCTCGGCCCCTATGGCGCAGCCGGGCAGCTCGAGCAGCGACCGGCGCCCAAGGCCGGCGGGTTCTTCCAGTCGAAGTGGTTCACGATCGTCGAAGCCGCGCCGCAGTGCGATTCGTACGTGCGCGCCTGGGATAAGGCCGCGACCGAAGGCGGCGGCGACTGGACCGTCGGCGAACTCTGGGGCCGCAAAGGTGATGACCTGTACCTGATCGACGTGGTGCGCGGCCAGTGGGGCAGCGGCCGCCGGGACGACGTGATCGAGCTGATCGCCTCGCAGGACTTCATCGAACACGGCAACCGCGTCAAGACCTGGTTCGAACAAGAGCCAGGCTCGGGCGGAAAGCAGTCGGCCGAAGTCAGCAAGAGCCGGCTCTCGCAGTCGGGCTATCGCGTTGACTTCGAAGTCGTGACCGGCACGAAGGAGGCCCGGGCCGATGCGCTGGCATCCGCGGCGTCGCTCGGCCGGGTGAAGATCGTCAAGGGACCGTGGAACCGGGCCTTCATCGACGAGCTGATCGTGTTCCCGAACGGCAAGCACGACGACCAGGTGGATGCGGCCAGCATGGCCTTCAACAAACTCAGCGCCTCGAAACGCAAGTTACTCGTGGGGGTGGCACCGTAATGGAAGCTTTCTCGATCGACACGACGCAGGTTGTCTCGGCGCCACACGAACCAGCGGTCACCGAAAGGCCCAAGCGTCGCCGCAAGTCGTCCCAAGCCGTCAGCGCTGGTACCACGGGCACGCTGCGCGACGCCCTCCAGCAGAATCAGCCGGGCGGCTGGTCGAGCGATCATCGCCGCGAGTCGGAGTCGTACGTCGGCTGGAACTACGTGGCGATTCACGCGATCGCGATGCAAGGCCTGCAAGCCCTGGTGAATTGCTATGCGGCCGACAAGGGCGCGAACCTGACGTCGAAGGCCAAGAGCGCTTACAACGAGCACGACGACAAAGGCGAACCGCTCCCGCAGGAGCATGGGCTGGTCAAGCTCTACAAGCGCCCGAACCCAACGCAGACGGGCGGGATGTTCCTCTATCGCCGGCTGCAGCAACTCAACATCACCGGCAAGGCCCTGGTATGGAACCTGCCCAACCGCTTCGGGAAGACCGTCGAGCGCTACGTGATTCCGACCGCCCTGGCCGAACCCCATCCGGCCACGCGCGAGTATCCCAACGGCTACTGGAAGGTCACTCCCGATGCGATGGCCTTCGGTGGCGACGCCACGTCGTTCATGATCGGCGGCTATCTGCGGCTGATGGGCGGCAACATTCCGGCCGAGCAGATGCAGGTCACGCTGTGGCCGCACCCGACTCGGCTGGACGACGGGCAAAGCCCGATTGCCGCGGGTTCGCTGTGGATCGACACGGGCAACATGGTCGACCAGGCCCGCTACTCGCAACTCAAGGATGGGCCCAATCCGAAGCTGGTCGTCAACGCGCCGGACGACTTCGACGGCGATGCGTCCGACCTGCAGCGTGCGGAAGACACGTTCAACAAGAAGAACTCCGGCGCAGCCAAGAGCCGCAAGGCCATTTTCGTTTCGGCCGGCAAGATCGAACAGTGGGGCCAGACGGCCGTCGAGATGGACTATGGCGGCGGGTTCGAACAGTACCGCGATGCCGAGCTCGCCTTGCACGGTGTGCCGGGCGTGGCCGCGGGCATCACCGACGGCGGCAGCTACGCCGCGTTCTACGCTTCCATTCTTCAATTCGTGACAATCACCGTGCAGCCGCAACTCAGCATGTTCGCCGAAGAAGACACGCTGGTGATCGCGCCGCAGTTCGGGCAGGGAGTCACGATTGAGATTCTCGCCAAGAGCATCGACGATCCGGCCGTGCTGGAAAACCAACTGCGGACCGATCTCACGGGCAAGATTCGCACGCGTAACGAGATTCGGGCTCTGCGCGGCTTGGAGCCGATCGAAGGTCCGGCCGGCGAAGAACTGGTCGGGGGAAGTTCGCTGGGCCAAGGTGGCGGCATGGGTGCCGAGGGCGCTGGCCTGGGGAACGAGTCGACCACGGGCCTGCCAGGCGTGCCGCGGATCTCGATTGGCGGCGGTCTCGGTGCGGGCATGGGCTCGCAGGCCAACTCACTGGGTTCGGGCCAGCCCGGGGCCGGCGGCGAAGTCGGTCTGAACGGCGCGCAGATCACGGCCGCGAAGGACGTGCTGCTGGGCGTCTCGAAGGGGGAAGTCAGCGAGCTCACCGGAACCGAGCTGCTGGTCAGCGTCGGCATCCCGCGCGAGAAGGCGTCCGCGATGGTCCGCGATCAACTCACGATCAAGGTCGTCGAGCAGCCGAAGCCGAACCCCTTTGGTGGACCGCCGCAAGGTGAACCCGACGTGAAGGTCGTCAATGGCCCGCAGGATGAAGCCGACGACGAAGAGCAGCCTAAGGGCGGGATGCCGAAGGTGCCGTTTGCGAAGTCGAATCGGATCGCGCGGTACGCGACAAACGGCCACTCGAATGGAAAGGCGTACCCGTGAACCGCCGAACCGCAATTGCGAACACTCTCGCCGGCATCGTCGCAGCAGGGACCCTGTCGCCCATGCCGCAGTGGCTCGAGGAAGCGTTGACGCCACCGCGCGTGAAGCTCATCGGCGGGCCGTGGGACGGCCGCACTCACGAGCACCCGCCACACGAGCTTGACCTGAAGCATTCGAAGCTGCTGGTCATGATCGGCTTCAATCCCGAGACTGCCGAGCGGCACGTCTATCGCTACGCGCGAACGCTCCCTTGTGGCACACCCGAGTTCACTTATCGCGGGGAGTTCGTTCGTGCCTGACCTACCCAACCGCGCCGCCTCAGAGGCCGAGCTTTCCGCCGCCCTCTACCTGCTGTTCGCCGAGCACGAAGCGCGGGCCCTCGCACTGCTGGCCGACTCGAGCGATCCATCGCGACTCACGCCGGAATTCTGGCAGGCGATGCAAACCGACATTGAAGACGCGCTGGCCGTACACCTGAGTCGCATCCATGAAGAGGCAGCCCAACGGATGGCAGCGGGACTCGGCCTGCCGGGTAGCCTGCAAACCGAAGTTGCCAACGCCTACGTGTGGGCGACGCAGCGCGGCTATGAACTATCGACCGAGCTGGTGGCCAACGTCCAAGCCTCGGTGACAGAAGCCATCGCGAGGGTTTCTCTCGGTGAAGTGGCGACGCTCGGCGTGGTGATGGCGGCCTTACTGGGTCCGGACCGGGCCGCGCGCATCTCGGCCACTGAGATCACGAACGCAGTCAGTGCCGGCGAGTTCGACCAGCGTGACGCCCTCGAAGAGCGTTACGGCGTCACGATCGTGGCAATCTGGAACACGCGCGACAACGACGCCTGCCGGACGTGCACTCGCATGAACCGGCTGACGGAAGTGGAGTTCTCGAGATATTACCCCAGCGGACCCGGCGACCAGGTGCATCCCACCTGCCGGTGCTTCCTAACCTGGGAAATCATCTGAGCGGAGCGACCAAATGCTGATGGCAGCGAAACCGATCAAGTACCAGAGCGGCGACCAATGCCCCAACCCGAACTGCGATGGCGGCGTGCTCACGATCGTGCAGACACGCGTCGACGGCGAATGGCGCAATCGCTATCTCGGCTGCCGGAAGTGCGGCCATCGCCCCGACGACAACAAGATCGTGGTGCCAGTTAGGTACGCGCCCCCGCGAAATAAACTTTCCAGCGGGGACTACCAGTAGTCCCGACGCGCTTCTGCGGCAGCCTTGGTCTTCTCTAGGCTAAGAGCATGACCACCGAGCTACTTGAAGCCGAGCGCGTCTCGCCCCGATATCCGGGCCGAGTTTACAAGCGTTCGACGGGCAGCGGCTTGGGACTGGACCTGATCGCCGATCCGGTTGTCGACCCCAAAGCGATGAGCGCGAAAGCAATCATCTGCACGAGCGGAGTCGACCGCGACTTTGACGTGATCCTGCCGAGCGGCATCAGCACCAAACACTATGTGACGAATCCAATCGTTCTCTGGGAGCACGGGTTCAGCGAGATTGTTCCGGCGCCAATCGCCAAGTGCGAACACCCGGACGGATCGCTGGCCCTGAGCATCTCGAAGGACGAGATCGAAGCAACCAGTTACTTCACTAACCGCAATCGAGACAGCGAGCAGATCTTCGCATTGGTCGACGAAAAGATCGTGAGGGCAACCTCGATCCACGTCGATCCGGACTACAGCCAGGTGCGACGCGACGGCAATGTCGTGATCTACCCGGCCAGCGAAATGCTCGAGTGGTCCTGGTGCATGCTCGGAGTAAACCCCGAGGCAGTCGCCAAGACCTTGGCTCGAAACCGATTGGCCGGCAGTCAGATCTCCGAGGGGCTGAAGAAGTCACTCACGAGCTGGTTGCCACCGAAGCGGGCGATGGGTCGGGGCTGGGACAACGGGGAGGCGAGCACGATGGGCAAAGCGAAAGCCAAGGGCAAGGCCGAGAAGCCGGAGAAGCCCGACAGCGAAGCGCCCGAGGATGCCGAGTCGGAAAAGCCGACCAGCGAAGCCCCGGCCGACGAATCGCAGCCCGCAAGCGAAGCCCCCGCGGAAACCGAGACACCGGGCAAAGAGCCCACGCCGGAAGAAACCGAAGGCGGTGAGCCCAAGGCTGAAAAGCCTGGCGAAGCTCCCGCCGAAGAGACGCCGGCCACCAAGCCACCCGCCGAAGGCCAGCCGACGATTGAAGGCGAGCCCGGCGAAACAAGCATCGACGATCCGGTTGACGAAGGCACGCAAGAGAACAGTGACGCCATGAAGTACGGCGCTCAAATGCTGGCAGGGGCCCACGCGGCAACTTCCGACATACTCTCGCAGATTCAAGCGGGCGTTGGCCCCTTGGAGAACGCCGACGCCAAGGCCGCGCTCACCGCATTCGTCGAACACGAACAAGAAGGGCTGGCGCTGCTCGAAGGCGCGTACGCAAGCTGCTATCCGGCGGCCGGCCCAATGCCCTCGAAGGCCAAGAGCGTCGCGAGCGAAGACCAGCAGGCCGAGCAATTGGCCCAGTTCATCGCCCACGGCCAGCGAGCCCAGCATCAGTTTGGCGGCCTGGTCGGGCGGATCGCCGCCGTGGCCAAGAGCACGAACATCACCCACGAACAGCGGACGCTGTTGAGCGACGTCGTGCGGCAACTCAACGGGCTGGCCACGAAGGCCAAGAGCCTGGCCAAGAGTTCCCGCGAAGTCGAGTTGCGAGTGACCACGACTAGCGCCACGCCGGCGCCTGCTCCGGTCCCCGAAGTATCCGCCCAATCCGTTTCCGATATCGCCTCCCTGCGCGGTGAGCTCACGGAGCTGACCGGCCTGATCAAAAGCCTCATGCCGCAAAACGGCAATTCCTAGGAGAACCCGAGAATGAGCACGGCCACCGAAGCCCCGAAGAAATCGGTCGAGCAAGAGATCAGCGACCTGCGCAAGGAGTTCGGCGAGTTCTCCACGCAAACCAAAGAGCTCGTCAAGGCGCTCGATCGCCCCCACGTCCGTTCGAGCGGCGATGGCAGCCTCTCCTACTGGGAAGAGGGCGAGAGCATCGCGGCCATGTGCCCGGTCGACGGCGACGGCAACCCAAACCCACAGCCCTTGCGGAAGAGTGGCCGCCGCGGCTCGCTCCCTAAGGGCTACAAGAATCAGCACTGGCCGAGCTACGGCGCGTTCCTGCGCGACGGCTACCTGTCGAAGTCGACGGGCAGCTTGCGGGATTTCCAGACCCGCTACGCCGAATGCTTCAAGGGCATCGACCTGACGAAGGTCGACGGCTCCCTGGCCAAGGCCGTGCAGGGCATGAGCGTGCAGGACGGCGCCTCGGCCGGCGTGTTCGTGCTTCCCGAGTTCAATCAGAACGTGCTCGGCCGGACGTACGCCAACGACCTGTTGGGCCGGACCGACAGCTACGTTGTGAACAACAACATGGTGTTCTTGGCCAACGCCGAGACCAGCCGCGCGAACGGCTCGCGTCACGGTGGCCTGCGTGGTTACTGGGTGGACGAAGGCGCCACCATGACCAAGAGCAAGCCGACCATGCGGCGGATCGAAGTCAGCCTCAAGAAGGTGGCGGTCATCGTCTACCTGACCGAAGAGCTGATCTCCGACGGCGGCCGGGCGCTCGAAGCCTACGTTAACCGCAAGGTCGACGAAGAGCTCAACTTCGCCGTGGGCGATGCGATCTTCAACGGCTCGGGCGTGCAGATGCCGCTGGGCATCAACAACAGCCCGGCCCTGCTCGCGATCACCAAGGAAACCGGACAGCTCGGCGGCACGATCGTGGCCGAGAACATCGACAAGATGTGGGCTCGCCGGCACGTGGGCGGCAACTACGCCTGGTACCACAACCAGGATTGCGGTCCGCAGCTCGACCAGCTCTCGCAAGCGGTCGGCACCGGCGGCGTTGTGCTCTATCGCGAGCAGAACGGCATTGCGAGCGCAGCCCCGTCGCTGCTCAAGAGTGCTCCGCGGGTCGAGACCGAGTTCAACCCGACGGTAGGCACCGTGGGCGATATCCTGCTCGCCGATCTGATGCAGTACATCACGATCGTCAAGGGCGGGATCATGCAGAGCTACTCGACCGAGCTCGAGTTCCTCACCGACCAGGTGGCTCTGAAGTTCACGCTCCGCCTGAACGGTCGGCCCTGGGAGACCACGCCGCTGACTCCGTTCAAGGGCTCGAACACCCAGGCTTCGTTCATCGGCCTCGAAACCCGCGCGTAATTCACTGACCCGGTAAACCGCAAGAGCGATCACTGGCCCGGCAAGCGGGCAACGCAATTCAATAGGAGACGCAACGCCATGCTCGCGAACGCCCAGAACCTCTTCGAAGGCGGGTTCGATCTGATTCCGGACAGCCTGAACGTCGACGCCAACAGCGACGTCACGGGTGATCGGATCAACCTCAAGAACTACGAGCGGGCTTACTACAAGCTCAGCAAGCCGGCCGGTACCGCCGGCGACGATCTTTCGATTAAGCTGCAGCAGCACGACGCGGCGAGCAGCGGCAACTCCAAGGCGCTGACCTTCAGCAAGCTTTGGTACAAGAAGGCCGCCAGCAGCAACAACTTCACCGCCGTGCCGACCTGGACGGCCGTCGTGCTCGACACGCCGACCGACGACCTGGACCTGGTCAGCGTCAACGGCGTGGACCTCGCGACCGACACGGTTGGCACGGTGATCATCGTCGAAGTCCGAAGCGACTCGCTCGACGGTGCGAACGGTTACACGTTCGTCAACGCCTTCCACGACGGCACGGACATCAGCAACGCCCTGGTGATCACCGGCGAGTGGCTGCTGGTTGGCAACCGCTACCCGCAGGCTATCCCGCTGACCTCGCTGTCGTAAGCGGCGGCTGACCCGGACAACGACACACGTTTTGACTCATTGATCTGACAGGAGGCCGTCATGGCCGAGAAGGAAAAACAAGCCGCTGCCCCCGTCGCCGACAATCACGGCCGGCTGGAGGAAGTGGCCCTGACGATCTTCAGCGACGCCACGCGGAATGCCCGTGGCTTCGATCCGGCCAAGGTGGCACACGACGCCTTCCGCAAGGCCAAGGCGTTCCTCGACACGTCGAGCGCCATCGCCAACGGCGAGCTCAGCGCGGAAACCGAAAAGCCGCTTCCGTACGAAGAGATCGAAGTGCCGGTGCTCGTGCAGACCACGGACGAAAAGTGGGAGCCGGTCCTGGATCCCCACACGCGGAAGCCGGTCACCGAAAAGCTGGCCGTCGACCGGTTCGCTTACGCTCCGAACCTGCCGGCCGATCACCCGATTAACTTGCGGTTCAAGCCGCAGGATGGTCGCTCGATCAAAGAGCGGCACATTCCCGAACACGCGTTGAACTGATCTTCCGGACCTGACTCACGCCCGCGCGAAACCGCCGCGGCTCACCACACTGGATACATAAGGGACCCAGGAAATGCCTCGCAGCGCCTTGTTCGTCAATAAGCAGTCGGGCGGCATGTTTTCCGTCGAGGACCTGAGCCGTTCGACGGGACAGCGGTTCTTCGTGCACTCCGGCACGGGTGTTGACGCGGCTGGAAACGGCCGCAGTCCGGACTCCCCCGTGGCTACGATCGATTACGCGATCGGGCTGTGCGCGGCCAACAAGAACGACATCATCTTCGTGATGCCCGGGCACGCCGAGAACATCAGCGCCGCAGGCTACATCACTGCCGACGTCGCCGGCATCTCGATTATCGGCCTGGGCAATGGATCCAACCGACCGACGCTCACCTTCTCCAATACCGCCGGCACAATTCTGGTGACGGCCGACAACGTCACCATCCAGAACGTCCGCTGCACCGTCTCGGTCGACTCGGTCGTAACCGGCATCAGCATTACCGGTGCGAACTGCACCCTGGACGCGGTCGACTTCTTTGAGACGGCCAGCGTGCAGATGCTGATCTTCATCCTCACGTCTGCTGCGGCCGATGGGCTGACGATCAAGAATTGCAACCACATTCAGGCGGCCGCCGGCTCGGCCAAGTGGATCGACCTGGTGGGCTGCGACAACTGCGTGATCGTGGACAACTTCTTCCACGTCAACGCAACCACGCACATCCTGGGCGGCACCACGACGGCCAGCCTGCAGGTGAACATCCACCGCAATAAGTTCGTGAACCCGGCTAACGCCGCGGTGATCGTCTTGCTTGCCAGCTCAACCGGCCTGGTGACGTTCAATCATGCGGGCGGCGCGAAGACTTCGCAGGCTGCCATGTTCGCCTTGGCCAGCGCATACGGCTGCGAAAACTTCGTGACCAACGCGGCCAACACCAACGGCTTGCTCGACCCGGCCGTCGACACCTGATGCCGGAAAGGATTGCCGTGTGCTCACGACGCTGCAGACGCTCAAGACCGCACTGGGGGTCAGTGGGTCAAGCGAAGACACCGCTCTGACCCAGTGGCTGGCCGAGGGGAGTGCGCTTGCACGCCAGATTGCCAAGCAGTTCATCGGCGGCCTGATCTCCGCCAACACGGCCGCCAACCCTACCGTCGTCACCTCGATTGGCCACGGCCTGCAAACTGGCGAGACAATCGTCATCCGCGGCTCGAATTCGACGCCGACCATCAACGGCGAGCAGGTCGTCACGGTCATTGATCGGGACACCTTCAGCGTGCCGGTTGAGGTCACCGTTGCGGGTACCGCCGGCAGCTATGCGAAGGTGGTCACCGAGTATTACTCCGGCGATGGCACCGACAAGTTGATCCTGCGGCAACGCCCGGTGCAGGCTGTCGGCTCGGTCTATGTCGACCCCGATGGGTACTTTGGCGAAGGCGAAGACGCGTTTCCCGCAAGCACGCTCCTGGTGGCCGGATCTGACTACTGCCTGGAGCGCGACACGCCCACCGCTGTGGCCGAGAAATCGAAAGGCGGGATCCTGCTGCGGATCGGCGGCGTGTGGCCGGACATCACGCGGCACGCCCGCGGGCTGCTGTCGGGGGAACGCTCTAGCGGGATGGGCAACATCAAAGTCACCTCGACCGTCGGCTGGGGGACGGTGCCTGAGCCGACCCAGATGGCCGTGCACATGCTGGTCGGCATGATGCGCACGACGCAGGGGCTGGGCGGCCAGATCCGGTCGCTGTCGCTCGATTACTTCTCGTACACGCTCGCCACGGCGGAGGAAACGAAGAACGACGTCCTAACGGTCAAACGCCTGCTGGGCATTGGCAAGGAGTGGGTCTGGTGATCAGCGCCTCGCAACTCGCCAACTTGTGCAACGTCATGCCGGGCACGTTCCCGGTGACGTACTTCTCGCGCAACACCGATGAGAGCTTTCCGGACGAAGGCGTCACGGTGGCAAAGGTCGAGAAACGTCCACTCAAACGCGCTGACTTTGCGAACTCGAGTCTCGGGCAGGATCAGTTCACCGTGTTCCACATGTGGACTTCGCAGCTAGGCGGCATCGTGCCCAAGCCTGGCGACAAGTTCACGGATCCGGCGGGCACCGTCTGGCAGATCCAGCCGGAGGGCGTCGCGGGCGAACTGCTCGAGCAACGCTGGCGGCTCAATTGCAACCCAATCATCGCATGAACACCTTAACCCCCGACCAACTTGTGCAGGAGTTCGATGCCGCGGCCGCGCGGCTCGGCGGGGATCATGCGGACCTGCTGGCCAGCTTTGTGCCGCTGGTGCAAGCCGACGTGCAGCAAAACTTCGGCAGGAGCTCGACGGCGGGCGGGACAGCCTGGCCGGCTCGGAAGGACAGCAAGCCCCATCCGCTCTTGCGGCTGAGCGGCGCTCTGGAAGCTGCCGCGACCGGCCGCGGACCGGGACACGTCCAGACGATCGAGAACAACGAACTGACGTACGGCGTGAGCGGGATTGTGTACGCCGCGCGGCAGAACTACGGCGACGTGCCGGGCTCGCGCGATCGGCTCGGCCGGCGGATGAACATTCCCGCCCGCGAGTACATGGCGATCAGCGAAGGGACGGTCGACGAAATCGCGGAGAAGTTCGCCGACGGCATTGCGGAGGCCTTTCAAGGGTAAGCCGCCATGTCGACCACGCTCGCACTCGCACCAGCCAGGGACCGCTACATTTCGAGCGGTTCGAACGCCGACTCGATGTTTGCCAACGCCCAATTGTTGGCCGGCACGTTTGCGCCGATCGGGCAGGGAAACCTCTACCGGATGCTGCTCGAGTTCGACCTCTCGGCTCTGCCGCCGGGTGCCCTGATCGTCTCGGCCACGCTCACGCTTTACCGAGTAGGTGGCACCACGGTCGGCACGCCCACCTACTATTGCCGGCTGCTCACGCGAAACACCTGGACCAGCGCGGTTACCTGGAATCGCTATGACGGCACGAGCGCCTGGACGACTGCCGGCGGCGATCACACGACCGACGATCAAGACACCGTCGCCTATGGGGGCGGTGGCAACCTGGTGTTCGATGACCTGGCCAACATGGTCCTGCGAGCGCGCGACAGCGGCCAAGGCGTGATTGGCGTGGAGATCTTCGGCCCGGAAAGCCTGGGGACCAGCAACTACTTCACGGCCCATTCGCTGACGGGGACCACGCCGGGCGAACTGGTGATCGAATACGAAGCGACCGGCCTGGCTGTGACGGACAACGGCGATGCCACGGGCGCCGAAGCGACGATCAGCGGCACGGACGCGGGCGACACGACAATCGTCTACAGCCAGCGGATCAACGATGACCTGAGCGACGGCACGTGGCGGTTCGCAGGCTCGCGGGTGGGAGACGGGACGCTCGAGCTCGACTTGGACCCTGGCCACTATTTCGTGATGGCCAAGACGGTCACCGACAACGGCTATGCGACCAGCCCCGTGATCCACCTGGTGGTCACCGACGGCGAAGACGCGATCCTGACCGCGATTCTGGAAGCGGCCAAGGCACGCATCGAGCTCTTGGCACTGACCGGGCTCGCGTCGGTGGTCATTCAAAAGAAGCTCAACGAGCGGGTGATCGGCGAAGGCAAACAGTTCGCTCTGCCGGCGTGCATCTTGGCGCCCATGAATTGGGCCAGTCCCGCCAACGCCGGCACCAACGAAGAGGACGACTGCACCTACTCGATCGCCTGCGTGTTCTTTTCGGCCGACAACCAGGTGACCGGCGTGGACGAGAAGGACGAACGCCAGTTTCTGTGGCTACAAAAAACCGCCTGGGCGTTCCGCCAGCAGCGTCTGCCCGGCGTGCCGACCATCATTCGAACCGAAGTCCAGCCCGGCGAGATCACCGTCGATGAGGCGTGGAAAGACGGCTGGCACGCGTCCGCCCTCTTACTGAAATTCATCAGCCGCGAAGAACGCGGCCTCACTTAGGAGCCCTGCCATGTCTGTCAACTCGTCCATGGGGCACGCGACGCAGCTCGGCGTCAAAAAAGAATCGTCCTACGGGACTGCCGTTGTGGTGGACACGCGGCTGGTGTTCGTCAGCGAAACCATGGCCAAGCGGGGCGTGATCGTCGAGCGCGATGGCCTCCGCGGGACGCGGGCCCACGTGAGCGAAGACACCCGGACCGGTCCCTACTCGGTGGCCGGCCAGGTCGTGCTCGAGCCGACCCCCGAAGATCTGGCGGTTCTGTTTCCGTTCATCCTCGGCGCCGACGCTTCGGGCACCACGTTCGCGCTGGCCGAAACGCTTCCCAGTTTCACACTGGTGGTCGATCGCGTGGCCAAGGTGTTCACCTATGCGGGCTGCAAGGTGGCCCGGGCGACGTTCTCCGGCAGCTCCGGCAGCTTGCTTCGGCTGGTGCTGGACATCGTCGCGCAGAGCGAATCCGTGGGCAACGCGGGCACGTTCCCCAGCCTGACCGCCAGCATTACGCAGCCGTACATCTTCCACGACCTGGTGATGACGCTGCAGAGTGCGGCCAAGAAGCTCGCCAGCTTCGAGCTCACGATTGATAACGGTTTGATCACCGACCGGTTCCTGAACTCGACAACGATCGTCAGCCTGCCCGAAGGGGACCGCGTGATCACGCTCGGCGTGGTGGTCCCTTACTCGACGGGCACGGGCACGACCGGAAACACGGACCTTTACGCCCAGGCCCTGGCAGGTGCGGCGGGGTCGCTGGTGTTCACGAACGCCGGTTACTCGACGACGTTCAACTTCGGCACGCTGCAGGTGCCCGACAACTCGCCGACCGCTGCCGGCCGCGGTGAGATTCCGCTCAACCTGGAAATGGTCGCGCGCCGCGTGAGCAGCACGCCCGAGCTCAACGTGATTCACGATTCCACCGCATAGCGGTTCTTCCGACAACTCACATGCCCCAACTCAAACGACTGAGGTGACCTGATGGACCCGGTACATATCGCGAAGGGCGACGAGAACGCCCAAGAGAAGGTCGACAACTGTCTCGCGCGGCTGCGGCAGATGATGCTCGACAGCGACAACGCGTGGGAGTTCGACATGCAAGGGACGGGGACCGGCACGGCCGTGGCCGCGCTGGTAATCGCCCCGAAGAACCCGCCGAAGCCGAAGACCGAGTTCAAGGCGGAGACGGTCGTCAACGGGCCGGATGCTGACACCGTGCCGCTGGCCGACATTCCGCCGTTCACCGTTCAAGTGCCACCGCCGGCGGAAGAAGCGAAGCCGTCTGAGCCGCCGGCGGAGGAATCCAAGCCGGCCGAGTAACCACCGCGGCCACCGTTCACGCGTTCACTCTTTCCCACGATCAAAGGTTTCCCAGTGTCCAGCAACTACATCGCCGACGACGGCTACAGTGAAAAGTTCTACGTCGCCCCCGAGCCCGGCATCTACGGCTCAATGCGCGGCACGTTCCGCCCGGCCTCCAAGCCAGCGCGCTCCAAGCACACGCAGCGTTGCGAGAAACTCTCCGACGAAGAGGCCGACAAGGCGACCGCCGAAGAGGTGGCCCCGCGGATCCTCACTTGGAGCGAAGTCGACAAGGACGGCCAGCCCCGGCCGATCACGCCGGAGACGGTGCTCGGCATCAAGCCGGCGCTGTTTCAGATCCTGACCGGGATGGTGATGGGCTACGTGCCGACCGACCTCGACCCGACCTGGCCCAAGGAGGAGCAGGACGCCTACCGCGCGGCGATCAAGGAGTTGAAGGACGCCCGCGATGCCCGCGACGTGCAGGAGAAGGCCGACACAAAAAACTGATTGTGGGAGTTCGGCTGGCAGTGCTCCGGCCGGAACTCCCGATGTGCGACGACTGCGAACAGTTTGTGTTTGATCCGGAGGACAGTTGGCAACTGAAGCTTCGTGAAGGTCAGCCGCTGCAAAGGCCGCCCGGCTCCATGCTCCCCTGCGAACACTGCGCGAAGTGCGTCGGCTCCCAGGAGAAGTCGCCGCGGGTGGGTCGCCAGAGCGAACTGAGTGCGAAGAACCAGAAGACGCTGGAGCTGTACTACGCGATTCACGGGGCCCGGTTGGACAACGTCACACTCGACGAGATCACGGTCAGAAACCTGGGCATCGTTCACCAAACCCTGGAAGAGTGCCGGCGGATTAAATGAAAGTCAGCGCATCAGGCCAGTCGATCCGCGAAGTGCTCCTGAGCATCAAGGCTCAAGGAGACCCTGGCAATGCGCAGCGGGTGAAGCAAGAGGCCCAGCGGATCAAGAAGGCCGAAGACGACCTCAACAAGCAGCGGAGCGGCCGAGCCAAACAGTCCGACCAGGACCTGACGAAGGAAGAGAAGGCCACGGCGAGCTACCATCTCGCGCGGATGCGGCGAGAAAAGGAATACGCCAACGAGCGCAAACGAATTGCCCGCGAACAAGAGCAGCAGCAGGAACGGCTGCACGCCACCGAACGTAAGCGGCTGCAGGAAGTCGAGCGGGCCGAAGCAAAACGCCGGCGCGAACAGAAGATTGCCGAGAACGAGCAGCTTCGCTGGGGAGCAACGCTCGCGCGCGAATACGACCAGCGGATTGCCAGGGAAACGCGCGACCGCAAGAAGGCCGAGCAAGAGCAGATGCGGTGGGGCGTTCAGACTGCGCGCGAATACGAAAAGCGAATCAACGATCAAAAGCGGTCGCAAGAGCGGGCCGCCAAGGAAGCCTCCCGGACTGCGATCGCCGCCGAGCGTGAGCAGTTGCGAATGGGCGCTGCCATGGCCCGCGAGATGGATCGGGAAATCGCCGCCCGGGCTCGCACGCGACGGGAATTCGCCGCAGCGGCCGACGTGCGTCACGGTCGATCGAGCCGACTCGGCGTGGCCGGCATTGGTCAAGACGCGATCGGCGTGATGCGCGGCATTGGGCACATTGGCATTTCAACCGGCCTGTTCGGCGACAGCACGGAAAGCATTCTGGACGCCCTGCTGGCGGTCGAAGGCGGCTTCAACGTCGCCCGATACGGGGCGCCGCTACTGACGAATCTGGCCCGGACTCGCGGTGTGCGCGGGGCGGCCCTCGGTGGGGCGCGACGCCTGTCCGGACTGCTCGGGATCGGCGCCGGCGTCGGTGGCAGTGCGGCGGGCACGGCGCTGGGCGGGACGATTGGCCTGATCGGAGCCGGCGCGGGGGCGGCTATCGGTGGTGGACTCGGGGCCTATGCCGGCGTCGACTTCCTGCAGCAGGCCTGGAATAACGGGATCGGAGGTGGCGCCGCGCCCGGCAGCTATTCCGACACGGTCGCGAGCGCGGGCGTCAATGCACTTCGCGGCCGGCCGGGGCTCCGTGGATTCGTGCGCGGCGCAAGTGCTCTGGCCAGCTTCGGGCTCTCGGAATACACGGGAAGCCCCTGGGCGGCGATGAATGAACTCGACCGCACCGACGCCCGACTCAAACGCCAGCAGTTCGGCGCCGAGGATATCCGCCGCTGGGCGCTGGGCGATGAAGCCCGCTTCAGGTCGGGCATGGCGGCAGACCTCGCCGGGACTGGAAGCATGCTGCTCGGCGCTGGCCCGATGCTCGAGCGGCAGCTCTCCCAGAACCAGGCCCAGCGATCGATTCTCAACGGCAGCCTATCGGCCCTGGCTCGGCCCGGCGATCCGCAGTCTGGCTACATGCTGCAAGGCCAGGACCGTGCTCAGGCCCTGGAGCAAAGCCGGGAGCTCAAGCAACAGGAAGTCGCGATCCAGGAGCAGATGCACGCCCGCGACATGGCCCACTGGCGATCGATTGCCCAGATCGAAGACGCCGTGCTGCAGAAGCGCATGCAGGAAAAGGTGATCGTCGAAGACCAAGTGCGCAGTCGAACATCGGCGTTGTCCGAAATGTCCCCCGGCCAACTCCGCCGACTCGAGCAGGCTTACAAAGACGCGACCGACGGCGACGGCAAGCTCAGCAATTTGAATCGATCGCTGCTCAATCGCAATCGCGGCCTGATCCCGGGCGACTTGCCGGAACTAGACCGGGCGAACCTGGATCGCGCGCGGGGCGGTGCGCCCATGCTCACCGGGCGGATCGAGCAGGAGCTGTCCAAGGCGAACGCGGCCGTGGAGTCGCAACTGCGCGTCGTCGAAGACTTCTCGGAAAAGATGGCAGCCGTGCAGGAGCGGAACGCCGAGAGCATGCGGAAGATCACCGAGGAAGCGGTCAAAGGTTTCGAGACGCTTACTGCCCAGATCAAGCAGGCCGTGCAGGACGCCATCGATGAGGCGGTAGCCAACGGCTCCATCTCGAACGGGCAGGGCGTGCGAGCCCCAGGGAGGGCTGACTGATGTACGTCCGCCGCGGAGACTACCCCCACGAAGCCAACGAGAACCGGTTTCAATTCCGGATCATGCCGCAGTACGCGGACAACAACCTGGTTGTCGGCTACAAGAAGTCCGTGCACCTCGAAGGGATGCTATTCGGCGCCAACGCCAGCGAGCTGGCCACCAAGCAAGCCGCCCTGGTCGCTGCGTACACCAGCGTCACCGGCAACTTCACCGTTCTGCAAAACGACAATGCAACCGAGATTCCGACGTACAAGATTCTCGGCACGCAGACGATTGGCGGCATTCGCCTGATCAGTATCGAGTTTCCGGCGCGCGATCAAGGCGAGTGGGTCACCTGGCTGAAGTACGTCATCGACATCGAGGCCGACATCGGCGGCGTGGGCATCGTTGGCGGGCAAGGCGGCGGGCAGTCGGTTCTGCTCTCGTGGAATGAATCGATCTCGATCCGCGGCAACGGTGGTCCGCGAACCGTGATTCGCACGCCAGTCAACGGCAGCCCGGTTCGGCAGGTAGTCAGCCAGCGAACCCCTATCTTCGCCAGCCAGCGCGGCTCGGCCGTTGGACTGTACCGGTACCCGACACCGCCGCAGCCGATCTGGCCGCAGCATCGAACCAATCCCGATGAAGAGATCACCAAGGATACCGCCGACACGGTAGGCGGCACGGGGAACCAGCAGCAGCGTCGCGAGTTCCGCATTTCGTGGAACTATCAGTTCGCGGCCCCAACCAGTTTGAATGCAAACCCGAGCACGGGCTTCTAGGAGTTGAGTCATGTCTAAAAAATCGTGGATCGGCGGCGCGGCGGCAACGACTCAGGTCAACACCTGGCTGTTCGCGGGAACGTGGGAGGCCAACGACGTGGTCAACGTCACGATCGGCACCCGAGTCGTCTCGGTTGTGGCGGGATCGACGACTGCCTCCGTCGTGGCGGCGAATGTTCAGGCGGCACTCGCGGCATCTGAACTGCCCGAGTTCACCGAGATCACGTGGACTGTCAACAGTGCCACGATCACGGGCACGGCCGTCACCGCCGGCTTCCCGTTCATTGCGACGTTCTCCACTACGGAAACCGGTGGCGGGGCGGCGGACGCCCAGACAATCAACGGCACGACGTCGAGCACGGGTACCGTAGCGACAGCCTGCACAGGTCCGAACCACGGCGACAACGCCCAAAACTGGTCGGGCGGAACACTGCCGGTCGACAACGATGACTTCTACTTTGCCGACTCGAACGTCAGCTTGCTATTTGGCCTCAATCTGTCGACGATCACGCCAGCCTCGATCACGATCGAGCAAAGCTTCACGGGCGAGATCGGCCTGCCCGTCTATAACGCCAACGGCGGCTACTACGAATATCGCTCGCGATATCTCCGGATCGGCAATGACGCCGACAACATCCCGACTGTGATCGCAGTGGGGACCGGCGAAGGCGCCGGGTCGTCCCGCGCCATGATCGATTCTGGCGATAGCGAGGTGACGCTGATCGTGCTAAACACTGGGCCGGCATCCGAAGGCGAGGAAGTCGCATTCTTCTGGAAGAGCACCCACGCCGACAGCACGGCCGTTGTAAGTCGCGGTTTGGTCGGCATCGCGGTCTACCCGGGCGAAGTTGCCACGGTGGATCTTCTCAAGACTGGCTATGTCGACAATGAGGCCGGCGACGCCCTGGTTATCTGCGGCGAAGGGGTCACGCTCGGCGATCTCGACATCTCGGGCGGCGTTACGCGGACCAACTCGGCGTTTGGCGATCTCGTCATCACGGGCGGCGAACTGATCCACGACGATGGGGCCTGCAACTCCATCCAGGGTGACGGCGGCTTTGTGCGGTGGCGGAGCACGAATACCGGCACCACGCTCGAAGCGGGCAGTGACTTCACCATGGACTTCCGCCAGGACATGCGCGGCCGCACGTTCACGAACATCAACCTGCACGAAGGGTGCATCTGGCTCGATCCATTTGGCACGGTCACTCCCACAAACGGCTACAACCTCGTGCGTTGTACGTGGGACGACATCACCTTCGTGGGCAAGCCGCATCAGAACTGGACACCTAGCCCGCTCGCCTAATGGCCGACCTGCAAGCACTCCTGTCGTTCACCAACATCGAGCGCTACGAAAGCGCGTCGATCACGCTCTCGCATGGCATCACTCCGAGCCAGGCCGTAATCACGATCCTGCCGCAGTCCGCCAACATCAAGACCCGCGGCGACTTCACCTGGTGGGAAGGCGGAACGCGCATGCGGTGGGTGGATGCGCTCGCCGAAGAAGCCCGCTACCGCTACAACAGCGCCGGCCAGGTGATTCAGATCACGATCCTTGATCGACGCTGGAAGTGGCAGTTTCCCACGATCAGCGGGCACTACAACGTGCGGGATTACACGGGCAATATCTTCAAGGACAAAGGCGACAGGAAGGCCCCCGACAAGAAGTACGCCGTTTCCGACGGTGAGCGGACGGTCAAGGAGCTGATCGAGCTGTGCCTCAAGGCCCTGGGCGAGACCGGCTACAAGATCGACAACATCCCCGACGAGCTGCGGCCCGAAGTGCACTGGGAAAAGGAGAACGCGGCGCAGGCCCTGCAAGCTCTGTGCACGATGGTCGGATGCCGCGTGGTGCTGCAGCTCGACAACAAGATCGGGATCCGCAAGCAGGGGCAAGGGAAGCCGCTGCCGCCGAATGGATTGGTCGAAGACTACGGCGCCGCACTCGACCCGCCGGACAAGCCAAGCAAGCTGATCGCCGTCTGTGGCCCGACGTGGTTTCAGGTGGATTTGGAACTGGGCGACGCGGTTGGGATGGAGCGGACCGGAGAGATCAAGAAGATCGACGACCTGAGTTACAAGCCGTCCGGCGGCTGGGAAATCGCCGAGTCTGAATTCATGGATGAGATTCAGGGCTCAGAGGATCGTCAACTGGCGATCGAGTGGGTCTACCGGGCCTATGAGTTCGACTTGCCGGCCGAGATTAAGGGGTACAAAGACTCACCGGTGAAGTGGGCCAGGCAAATGCACGTTGTCGGCCTGCAAGTGTACACCTACAAGTTCCTCGGCGAAGCAAAGAACCGCCGGGCGATTGCCTTCGGTGAATGGTACGACGACGAGGACGGCGAGAGCACGAGTGGCTCGCTGGCTGACGAGCTCGGTTACAACATTGATCGCACAATCGTTCCCGAGCATATCGGTTTTGATATCGACAATGAACGAGGGCTGATCAAGTTCCATGAACCGATCTACTTGCTCAACGACGACGGCGACGCTGCCCCCGCAAAACTGAAGCTGCGCACGGCCGTGCAGATCCGCGACCCCAAGACGGGCGAATGGGTCCGCCACACCAAGGAACTGAAGCTTGATCCGAAGTCGGACACCAAGCCGCGCGAGATCGTTATCGACGAGCTGCGGCTCGACGTCATGAAGGGTAAGCCGAAGAACCAGGCCGCGATCGATAAGGAGCTCCAGAAGCGGCTCGACATCATCAAGGAAGAGTATGAGTTCGAGACGCCCGAGACCGCCACATACATCGGCTGGCTGGCCGTCGAGCTCGACGGCGCAATCCAGAGTGTCACCTGGTCGATGGGCTCTGAGGGCGCGGCCACTACCGTCCAGCGGAACAACGACAAGGGCTCAAAGACGACGCAGTCCTATCGCATGCGCCGCCTGAATGAGAAGTACACGCAGGCCCTGGCGAATGCGGCCAAGCTTGGCAAGCAGGACCGGCTGCCAATCCCCATCGACGTGCAGGTCACGGGCGCCTTCTTCGGAGGCTCGTCGTGACCCGACAAACTCGTTTTCTCGATGGCGCCCGTCGCTGCAGCATCCGAAACACGTCGGGCGAAGACTGTCCGCCGTTTGGCTTGCTGGTTGTAACTGGCAGCGAACAGCGCGGCGACTCGGATGGCAAGAAGCGAACGATACTGGTGGGCACCAAGCCCTCGACCACTTTCTATCGCGAGTATGTGGTCAACGGTCCGCAGAAATTACGTGCTGGCAAGACCGGGAAGTGCTTCGTTGGCGGGATCATCTGGATCGCGTTCGACGACGCCGACGGCACGCCCGCGAACGGTGAAGGCTGGGGGCCGAAGCCTGGTCAATGGACCGCCTCTAAAGGCTTCCCTGGCATTACCTGCGAAGGGATCAAGGATGCCGCTCGGTATTTGATGCTGGGCACGGCGGGGGAGATTAGGACGCTGCTGTGTAAGGCGACGGCGTATCTGGCAGACGGTGCAGTGAGCAGCAACTATCAGATTTGGTCCGGCACGATTGCCAGCGGGGCAAACAGTGGCTTCAGTACGCTGCCGACCATTGAACTGGTGCAGGACATCCCAACGGATCGGTTCTTCGTTGCGCATTGGGTGAATAACGGCTGGGTCGGTCGAATGCTCGGCGGCGGCACGCGGCTTCTGAAGTGCAAGCTTAATGGCGACCTCGACGCGACAGATGCCACAGCGACGATTGATAACGTCACTTCATTTAGCGGCGAAGGCGCACCAAGCCCAACATCAGCGAACAACACGCTAGACCTGGCCGGCGCTGACAATGACGATGCCGTGATTATTGAGGATACGTCCGGGGCATCCGCAGCCTACTACCTGCTGAACGTCATGCACCACGATTGCGAGGCGTGACGAATGGGCAGGCTTCAGACGTACCAAGGCAAGGTACGCACAAAGGACAACCGGTGCGTATCAAGCGGAAGCGGCGATTGCTGCTGCGAAAGCGGCGGCGGGACTGTTACCTGCGTGTCGTGCAATAGCTCAATTGCGGCAGCAACTTACTTGGTAACTATCTCAGGCGTAACAAACGGATCGTGCGGAAGTTGCTCAGGGTACAACGGTTCGTTTGTTCTTAGCTTTATGGGGACGGTAACGTCAGGCAACACCCAGGGATGCTGGTGGATGTACGACGCTGGCTCTGCGGCTTGCAGCGGAATAAGATATCTGCATTTCTTCCACTACCTGAATGGCATGTATGTCTCGTGGAATCCAAACGGAACCAACCCGAGTCCAGGATTCTCCGCCCACTTGTCATGGCAAAACTTTTCAGGAAATGGAGACTGCGCTAATTTCTCGGCGCTCAATATTGCTAATCCATCTACTAGCGGTGGCTTATGCGCAAACTCAAGCTCAACATGCACAGTGACGGCCCTGTAAACTGCGATTTTGACAACGCTGAGATGCGCTGTCCCAGATGCCAATTCAAGGCAGGTAGTCGTACCTGGCAAATGAACTGCCCGAAAGCAGCGCAACGCACGTCGCCATGTGCGCACAAAATGCAGGCATTTCGATTATGGCTATGTGATACCTGCTCTGGTAAGGTGCAACTCAAAGTATTTGAGTGCGCACTGCACGGAGAATGCACAGTGCGAAAGCACATACCGGAAATCAAGTGCTGCAAGAGCTGCCTTGACTTTACCGATTCGGCTGGTCGATGATCTCACCTGCCGCCGAGAGATTGCTGCTCCAAAGCGAATGCAAGTGACTGACCTACCGCCGACGACGAGACATCATTCCAGATCGCGAGCCCGCCTCTGGAGTTCGTATAATCTTGGAAGTTCGGCGCGACAGGAGCTGTGCTCACTTGTCCATTGCTGCTCACGATGACCCAGAAGTTTTCAGCAGGCGATGGTCGCTGGCCGGCAGGGCTCGGAATCGGGCTGAGATTCTGAAATACAATGTCAGACGCTTGCCCACGGCTGGTGACATCAAACATCAATTCGCGGCGGCCTAGCAACAGAAATACTGGGTCAGTGAGGCGTGATAGTTGACCTGCGGCATCGGTCACGAATTCAAGGCGACCGCTTGGCAAAAAGATGATTTGCGGGTCGAACTTCACCGATGGAGCGGGCACCGGAACTGTGCCGACAGGGTCTGTGTAATCCGCTGTATTGAACGGCATGATGCGTCCGCCTGATACCGAAAGGTCGAATACGATTCCCTCGGGAAGTTGCAGCGGCGGCGAACTGGTGCGCACAGGCTGGCGGAATATCTGATAGGTGACGGGCTGCGGAGTGGGAAGCGGCGCGGCATTCAGCCAAGGAAACTGCACCTTGCCGGTGAAATCAATCGGCGAGAGATAGCAAATTTCGAGAGTGCTGTTGTCGCAAACTCCGTCTATCGGCTTCACCCCGATTGGCTCATCGGGACCAAGCACGGTGTAGAAGTGCCCCTGTGAACCAAACTGAATCGTGTCACCAACTTTGACCAAGCTGTGATTGAGTTCAGCCGGATCAATGGCAGCGGTGAACCATTGCTGGAACGGGGTGATTGCGTTTGCTCGACCGAGCGATAAGGCCCCTGGAGTAAAGGCAGCAACCGTCGCTCTGGAGTTTATTATGTCGCCGGAGTACGGTGGAGGCACTTCTATTTGCGCCATGCGGAACGCGAACGCTTGCCCGTTCTCGCGTTCGATTACGACGCCCACCGGGCGTCCTGTCTGCACCGCGCGGGCCTTGGCGGCACCCATGAACGAGGTGACCAGCCTTGTAGCTTCGCGCATCTGGCGGTTTTGCATCGCGGGAGCAATGACGGGAATGGCTGCTGCCGTGACCATCAGGACGATCAGCATCACGACTAGCAGCTCAAGCAGGGTTATTCCGCGGCGCATTCTCGCTCCCGGTTGATTGCCCCCTGAAGCTCGCGTTCCGACAGGTACAGCCGGCGTTCGTGAACGGCCGATAGATGGCGCTCGGCCAGCGCTTTGCTGTAGTTTTCGCGGGCCTGCCGAACCGTAAGCGGCGCTGGTTTGGTAGCGACCGCGACGGCAAGAAACCCGCCCACGAGAACAAACGCTCCGAAGAATGCGGAGCCAGCGCGCCTAAAAGATGGTTTCATACCACTCCACTATCCCTCCCCCCGCGTGCAGGTGCAAGACTGAACGGGCGTCGACTGGCTCCGCGGCGACAATCCCGACCAAACCGGACGAAATTTCTCGGGGGATTTGATCTCAGGCATGACGGTGGGTGTCCACCCGTCCGGCTGCAAATGTGGTCGATTTCCGCCCAATATCTTGCGCGTTTTGGTCGATTAAAACTCTGACAGGAAGCAAACGAAGCCAGCGCACTGGGGGCAGTCTTTCCGCCGTGCAGGGCGGAATGAATACATAGTGCGCTGGCCTCTATGCGCTGTCATCGGCAGTTTAACCGCCCAACTTTGGGGGACGCGAGATATTCATATTAGCTATCGCCGGGTCCACGTAGTGTCGGTAGGCCAGCCCGTGCGTCCGATGCCCCAGGAAAGCCATCGCCGAGCCGGGGGTGTTGGCTTCGCACCAGCTAGCCCCGCTCGATCGCAGCCATTTGGTTGAGCCTCGCAGCCCTGCCCGTTTGACCAGCGCCGCGAAGTATTCTTGGATGCACTGCTTGGACATGAGGTCGCCAAAGATCCGCTGTCTGGCCGGTCGCATGATGCCCTCGATCGCTGAAAGTGCTTCGTACTCAAGACAGCAGCGTACCGCCGTGCCGGTTTTATTCTGGATGACGGTCAGCGAACCATCGGCTGCGATCTGATCGAACCGGACCTTGAGCAAGTCGCCCAGACGAAGCCCCGTGTAATAGCCGGTGAGCACGTAGGCTCGCCAGAACAGGCAGCGTGAGACTTGCGGCTGGCGTTTCAGTCGCCCGCGTAGTGAATCGCACGTCGCCAAGAGCTGGCGTATCTGCTCGAGAGTCCAAGCGTTCGGAACCCGCTGGGGTAGCTTAATCTTGCGAATGCGGGTGGGGCCCGTGTCGCACCAGCCTTCCTCAAAGGCATCCTGCCAGAGCGACAGCAGCGCCCGACGTTCGAAGTGAACCGTGGTCGCGCCGAGCCCGCGCGAAAGCTCCGCGAACAACCAGGCATTGATCGTGTCGCGGTTCAGGTCGCTTTGGTCGGGTTCGCGGCCGAGATGCTTGGCCAGGCTGTTAATTGCCCAGCGGTGGGCCTTGCAGGAAGACGGGGCGAGGCCGTGCGTGACGGCGTAGGTGCGCGCATAGTCGCGCAGAGACGGTAAGGAAATCATCGGACAACTCCTACCTGCACGTAGGGATGGTTAGCACGTTCGGCAACCATGCCCCACAACTTGAGGCGAGTCCATCGAAAATCCGCTGTCCGAAGCGGTCCTTCGCGCGGTCCGCATACCCGCACGAGTCCAAGGCGTACCTCTTACGCAGCCCCTACAAGTGGGCATTCGCAGCGCCTACTCAGGAGAAGATCGGCGTTAGAGTTTACGTAGTCGCTCGGGTGGTGGAATTGGCAGACACGCCAGCCTCAGGAGCTGGTGCCCGCAAGGGCGTGCAGGTTCAACTCCTGTCCCGAGCATT
>ERZ869907.17-NODE-17-length-59649-cov-16.162902_pt1 | contig 59649 bp, 83 predicted proteins | sample MGYA00579309_ERZ869907 | MGnify/ENA primary metagenome ERZ869907 (study PRJEB32216, sample SAMN09231814) | wastewater metagenome | place: USA: Maryland | collected 2016-07-30 | study: EMG produced TPA metagenomics assembly of the PRJNA472060 data set (Reclaimed... | reverse complement strand
TGGTGCTGAACTCCACCAACTGGCTGCAACTGTTCTACGACGGGACGCAGTGGTCGGACGTGTTTATCCCACCGACGCTGAATACTCCGGCCATCGCGATCAACACGGCGCGAACGGTGCTGGGTTCGAACGCGGCCAGCGTGACGATTAGCAGTATCCCGGCGACCTACCAACATCTGCTGCTGATTCTAGAAATCACGTCCGACGCAGCGGCTTCCCTGGCTGATGTGCTGCTGCGCTTTAACGCGGATGCGACATCAGCCAATTATTACAGCCAATACAAAACGGGGGTCAGCACAGCCGTGACCAGCGCCGAAGAAGTCGCAACCCGATCCGGTATTTACCTGAAAGCGGCGGCGAAAGGCGCGACGTTTAGTACCGGCAACGCCCAGACGATCATCTTCATTGGCAACTACGCCTCCTCCACGATGCGGAGATCCCTGTCGTATCACAGCTACGTACACGGCTCAGACTCCAGCGGTAACCTTTTTAGTGCCAGCGGAGGCGGGGACTGGACGAATGCCGCCGCTGCCATCAACTCGATCACCTTCCTGCCGCAGACTGGCTCCAACATCGTGACCGGCTCTGCCTATACCTTATATGGATTGAACTAACGATGACGTACCAAAAAGCGATTCACAACGCAGTGACCGGCCAAACTGAGATGATCGATTTGACGCCGGAAGAAGTGGTGGAGGTTGAAGCCAAGATCGCGGCGAATCAGGCGCAGGCTGAAGCGGAAGCGGCTGCCGAAGCGGAGAAAGAAACCGCCGAGACAGGCCTCCGCGCGGCGGTGGCGGCGACCCCCTCCGACGATGACATCAATAACGCCCGGACTGTCGCAGGGCTGCAAGCGCTGATGCTGCTCCAGGCGGCGGCGATCCGTGCGCTGGCGAAGCAAGCCGGGTTGGAGTAAGTCATGCGCGTGTGGGCCGAGGTTTACGACGAGAACGGCGTCAAGACCGGCAGCGGGCCAGTGACCGCTATTCAGAGCGCCAGCATCACGGAACAGCTCGACGGCGCGGGATCGTTCAGCCTCGATCTGGGCACGGATGAACGCGTGTTGCTGCAACTGGTAAATGAGGCCGAAGTGCGCCTGATGGTGCAGACTTTTGACGACATGCCGCCGGAAGAATGGGGGCGGGGGATTATCCGCGACAACGACATCAGTGACGCGGAGGGCGGGACGAGTGTGCGCGTCAGTGGGCCGGATACACTGGACACGCTGACCGAGCGGACGGTGGGCATCGGGCGGAGCTATGACACGGAACGGCTCGACGCGATTATTGCCGATCTGGTGAGCATCGTGCCGGGGTGGACAGAGAGCGTCGACAGCACGATTGCCGGTGATTTGCAGTCGTCCCGGTTTGACGGCGTAAATGTGCTCCAAGCGCTGGTGCGCACGGTGGAGGAGAAGGGCTGTCACTTCCGGCGCGGGGCAAACCCAAACACGATTGAAGTCGGCCCGTTCGGCGATTACGCGCTGTCACCGACCGGATCACGGGTACGGGCGATCAAAGCGCCAAGTGTGATCGGCAATGAGCTGTACGGCAATGACGCGGTACTGCTGATCGACAAAATCAGCCAGAGCCAGAAATCCGACGCGGTGGTGAACTGGTGCATCCCGATTGGTGCGGGGACTGGCAGCGCGGCGCTGACACTGCGCGACACGACCTATGCCATATACAACGCGGACGGGACGCTGTACCGGGCGGGGACAGCGAGTAAATACCCAATATACAGGCGGGTGAACGGCAGCGGGATCGTCGAGTATTACATGGATGCCAGCGGCGGCGCACGGCAGCGGCAGGCAGTGGTCACGTTCAAGGCTATCGGCGCGATCGCCAATTCGATACTCGCCAAACAGGCGGCGGCGGACATGCTGGTTCAGGCGACGACGGCTTACCTCGACCGGGCCAAGGTGCCGCTGGTGACATACCGGTTCAGCGCCAAGAATGTGCAGACCGATATTCGACCGGGGCACCTGCTGCCGGTGCAGTACACCGGGCGGCTCGACGTGCTGGACGAGACACGAACACGGTCACCCCGTATCACCTATATGAGCGTCGATACAAATATGTGGGTGATGAAAGTCACACGAAAGATCGGCGACGGGCAGATCTCGCACGATTTCGAGGTGGCGACGATCGACCGTTACGTGATGGACAGCACACGGATTGTGGTGTCGCTGATGGAGGCGATGCAGGTTCAAGACCTGAGTGTGCAGACCTTCCCATTCGGTTTTCAGGACAGCAGCGAACGGGCCATACAAGGCAATGCACCTTTAACAACCCCCTTTCGTAATGCGACATTCGGACTGCAAGTGCCGGATATGTTCACGGACGTGGTACTCGTCAGGCTGCGTATCAAGACTCGCCCCCTGTATACGACGGCTGATGTGGGTATCTACACCGTCCCCAGTGTGCCGTATTCATCCGCACTCAGTTACAGCTACCGTGTCTACGAGAACGATCAATATCCGAGCGACATCAGCCTCTTTATTGACGGGATTGATCGCACGGCAGAACTGGGCGGCCCGTGGAACCCGTCCGCTGGCAATCTGCCGGTAGATGAAACATTGGACATCACCAGTTACATCACGTCAGCCGCGGGAGGGTTGTACCAGGATCATTCGCTGGTCTTTAAAGCCCTGGCAAAAACAGCCGAAACGCGCGTGAGTTCGTCGCACCTTTCAGATGTGGTTTCGTCGGCTTCCAACGGGTTGATCGAATGCAAGATCTTATTTTTTGGCACGGCACGCGGCATTTTTACCGAAGCTTCATAAGGAGTTTGGAATGAAGATCAAGACTTTCGGGCTGCTCGTCCTCCTTCTGCTGGTGATGCTGGCACTGATGCCGGTATCCGCCCAGGGCAGGGTATGCAATCCGTTTACGACCACGCCGGACACCGGAATGCTGCCGGTGGGGCAGGTGGTGACGTTCAGCCACTTCGAAGGCGCACCGGCTCCGGTGACACGCACCGGCTCGATTGTCGCCTATTACATCCTGAGCTGCTGGCCGGGCTACCCGGTGATCGGCCTCGATCCACAGGCCTATGTGGTGGATTACGGATCAGCCGACGGGTCCCGGATCGTGCTCAATCGCACGGCACTCAACACTCAATAATCAATTCGCATCAGGCGGAAGGGGATTAGCAAATGGCAGGTTCATTGTGTGATTACGCAGAAGGCAAGCTGCTGGACTTGCTGTTTGGCGCAACGGCCTTCAGCGCTCCGGCAACGATTTACTACGGGTTGATCACCCCCAACAAGGGCAAGTGGACGGCGACCACCGTGTACGCGCTGAATGATTATGTCATTCCACTGGCGTCCTTCAATGGGCGGCTGTACAAGGCGACCACCGGCGGCACGAGCGGTGGATCGGAACCGACCTGGCCGACCACGACCGGCGGCACAGTCGTCGATGGTACGGTGACCTGGACGGAGCAGACGGCAGCACTGGAAGCCGGAACCGCGCCGGAAGTCAGCGGTAACAACTACGCGCGCATCGGGCAGACCAACAACACCACCAACTATCCAGCCGGATCGCAGGTCAGTGATGCGTACAAGAAGAACCATGCGACACTGGCAACCTTCGCCACGCCGTCAGGTGCCTGGGGATGGATCAGTCACTGTGTGATGTTTGACGCGGTGTCTGCCGGTAATGCGCTGGGCTGGTTCGACCTGACCACGCCGCTCCAGGTGTTGAGCAGCGCCACGCCGTTCAGCTTCCCGGCCAACTCGGTTACCAGCAGCCTGACGTAAGGGGTAAAGGAAAAGACTATGGCTATTTATTCACTCGCACAGCGCACGACGAACCTAACGATTACGCAAGCCTGTTGGGAACTGCGTACAACGGCAAGCGTTCGCGCGGTCGTGCTGGAAATCGGTTTCATTATGGCGACGGGTACGGCAACCAGCATCGGTCTCGGTCGTCCCGCCGCGCAAGGTGTAACGCCTGTAAATGTGACCTTCCTGGCCGAAGACGGCAACGGGCCAGCAGGTAATACAGTGGCTTCGTTGTCGTGGGCAACGTCGCCCACTGTACCAGCGAACTTCTTACGCCGTTGGAACGGGCCTGCAACGATTGGCGCGGGCATCGTCTGGACATTCCCGCGCGGGTTAATTGTGCCGGTGAGTTCGTCACTCGTCATCTGGAATATTACTGCGAACGTGGCTGCTGACGTATGGTGTGTAGTAGACGAATAGTTAGGCGGTTACTGTGGGATCATATTCTGTAGCCGTCAGAGCAACGAACGTTGCCTCACAATTGTGCTGTTGGGAGCTGCGAACCGCTGCGGGTGTGCCTGCTCTCATATTTGAGTTGGGGATCTCTATCGCGGGAAATTCGAGCAACCAAATCTATGTTCTGGCGCGTGCACCTATTCGCGGAATAACACCCACTTCGCCTGTAACGGTTTTAGCTGACGATAACAACGGGCCAGCGGGGAACACCCAAGTAGCAATTGCGTGGAGTGGTGCACCGCCTGCACTTGTCGCATCAAACTATTTACGCCGCCTTACGCCAAATGTGCCATCGGGTGTTGGATCTGGCATTATCTGGACATTCCCCATAGGGTTACTCGTCCCCCCGGCGTCGTCATTAGCTTTATTTACTCTGAGCATCGCAAGCGCTTTGGACATATGGGTGAATTTGGATGAGTAACTATGAGTAGCTTCATTGTTTTTTCTTCTCAAATGGACTCGTTCAAAAAACCTGACACGACACTTTACGCCGCGCCGATGAACCGTCAGCCGCGTCCGTTCTACGTGCCACAGGTCAGCAGGGCTTACGGGAACGAATACACGCTCGGCTGGACGCGCAGTGGGTTACGGGGCGGCGACTCGCCATTACAAACCGTTTTTAACCCCGGCGCCTATGACCCTTACCTACAAGCAACCCTGTTTCCCGGCGGCGGCGGTTGGCTAAAGTTCACGGGTGTCACCAAAGACAGCGGCGGATCACCTCTTGGCGGGGCGACCGTGCAGTTAATCCACACGTCAGACGACGCGTTTATCCAGCAGCAAACATCCGACCCTGTCGGCAATTATGCTGTGTACAGCCCATATGCCGATGGGCATTATCTGGTGGCTTATCTCCCCGGCTCACCCGATGTGGCCGGCACGACGGTCAACACCCTGACGGGTTCTTAAAATGCCCGATATTAATCTATACCGTGGTGCGGCTTCTCCTTATGACATAACGCTGCGCACCCTCATGTCTGATCCGGTGCTTCTCGAAGATTTTGAGAATATAGGGGATTGGACTTCCGGCGGCGATGCAGGCGGGGCAGTTATTCAGGACAGCACTTACTTCCAACATGGGAGTAAGTCGTTTAAATTCACAGCACCCACCGGCGGCGGCTACTTCGCCACCCGGTCGATTAATGTCAATTTCTCGCAGACGTCCACTTTCGCCCTGTGGGTATACGTGCCGACTGATACGGATGTTGCGAATCTATACAGTGTCTCAATCTATCTGACAGCAAACGCATTCGCAGATTATTTCCTTGCCAATCCGGTTCAGGTCTACCATTTAGGCTGGAACCGCATCCTGCTCGAACGCGGCGACTTCACCAGCAGCGGCAGCCCGAGCTGGTCGTCAACGATGACGACGCTCCGTATCAGGGCGAACGCCGGGGCAGGCGCGGCAGATGTCTATGTTGACAAACTCGAATACAGCACGCTGGCGCGTCCGCAGGTCATGTTCACCTTCGATGACGGATGGGATAGCCAATATAACGAAGCCTATTCGTATCTGAACGGGGCAGGTTTACGCGGTACGGTCTACGTCATTGGCTCAAAGATCGATACGACAAACTACATGACGACCGCCAATCTCAATACGCTGTATGCGGCGGATTGGGATTTAAGCACCCACGGGTTAACCGATCTCACAACGCTGTTGATCGGTGCCGCACAAACGGATGTTGAGAGTAACCGCGACTGGCTGACCGGAAACGGGTTTACACGGCGCGGCGCATATTTGCATTACGCCTATCCGGAAGGCGGCTATAACAGCGCGATCGTAGCCATGCTGGACAGCATTGGTATGTTGTCGGCGCGCAATATTGTTGACCGGGTACAGTCCACAGAGATTGACGAAGCACTCAATCTGACCCGGCGCGGCATTTTTAATACGACCACACTGGCGGTTGCCAAAGGCTATATCGACAAATTGCTGCGCACGGGCGGCACGCTGTTACTCAACTTCCATCGTCTGGTTACGACGCCGACCGTAGACACTGAATGGGCAATCGCCGATTTTCAGGCGCTCGTTGATTATGTGGTCGGTTACCAAACCGGCGATGCACTTGATGTCATCACTATCAGTGATCTGATCCCCTTCACCGGCGCACCGGTCACAGGGGCGGGCGCGGTCGTCAGCGTCGAAGTCAATACCGGCGCGGGGCAGGTTAATTCGGCACTGACGGGTGCAGGCGATCTGGCAGCCAGCGAAGTGAATACGGGCGCGGGCCAGCTCTCGCTGAGTGGCGCGGGTAATGTCACTGCCAGCGAGGTCAACACCGGAGCCGGACGCGTCACCCTCAACGGTGCAGGCAGCTTAACAGCCGTCGAAGTCAATACCGGCGCGGGCCAAATCACGCTCAATGGCGCAGGGAACGTTACTGGCGTTGAGGTCAATACTGGCGCAGCGCAGCTCACCCTCAATGGGGCGGGTAGTGTCGTCAGCACTGAAACCAATACCGGTGCTGGGCAACTGTCGCTGAGCGGCGCAGGTAATGTCAACAGCGTCGAGGTCAATACCGGCGCGGGACAGCTCGGCAGCGCACTATCGGGTGCAGGCGACCTGACGGCACGTGAGGTGAATACCGGCGCGGGCCAACTGTCGCTGAGTGGTGCAGGCAATCTGGCGGCGTCCGAGGTCAATGCTGGAGCCGGACGAGTCACCCTTAACGGCGCGGGTGATGTCACTGCCAATGAAGTGAATACCGGCGCGGGACGGCTGACGCTCAATGGGGCGGGCAGCGTCGTCAGCACCGAGACCAACACGGGGGCAGGTCAGCTCACCTTAAACGGCGCGGGCAGCATCAACGGTGTCGAGGTCAACACCGGAGCCGGACAGGTCAGCACGTCACTGACCGGCGCGGGCAATCTGACCGCCGGGGAAGTGAATACCGGAGCCGGGCGAGTCAGCCTGCAAGGGGCGGGCAGCCTCAGCAGCAGTGAAAGCAACGTCGGCGCGGGGCATCTGGATCTGTACGGCGGCGGCGCGGTCGCCTCGGCAGTGGTGATGAGCGGCAGCGGGCAGGTCTCCCAACGCGGCGCGGGGTCGGTGGTGGCGGTAGAAACCAACAGCGGGGCGGGCAATGTCGAGGTGATCCCGTTCGTGCGGGTACGGCATCCGTTCCAGGCGGACGGCAGCGACGGATATAAGCCGCAGGGCCATCCGGCTTACCAACCGGCAGGCGAGGGCGATTACAAGCCGCGCGGTAAACGCAGCTATCAACCGGCGGGCAAACTGCCGTACAAGGTATAGGAGCCAACGATGGGCAATGTATTCGACATGATCACCGGTTCAGCCGATTTTGTGACGGTGGACTTCATCAACGATCTAGACCGCATCAACAATGACGAGTCGGTGACGGCGGTGACCTGGACGGTGGAAAACGCGGCAGTGGCAACGTACGTCGCCAGCTCGTCGGCAGTGGATGCCGATGGACGCTTCGGCAGCGCCAAGTTCAACGCCGTGGCCGAGGGCATCACCCGGGTGATGGTGCAGGCGACCACCACCAACCCGACCGCGAACCCGTACGAGTACATCTATATCCGGGTATATACGCCGCCGAGCAGCTTATAGTTTTGTTATGGTGCTGGTAGAATTTATGTTCGTATTATGCTATAGTGACACAATGGAAAATGAGCGGAGCAAGGCAGACTAAATGGACATAGCTGGCATTCACGTCTCAGACGAAGCAGTCGCAGCGATCCTGTTTGGTATCGGCGGCTTGCTGACGGCATTCGGCATCTGGATTCGCGCCAATGCTAAGAAGATAGAAGCCAATGCCAAGAAGATTGAGGCCAATGCCAAAACCATTGCCGCCAGCGCCAAAACGATTGAGGCTGAAGCGGAAACCAAGGTGAAGGAAGCGGAGGCAGAATTCGCCGAGCGCATGTCGGTGACGGATACGCTCAAGCAAACGGGCCAGATGCTGCAACTCCAGATCACCATCAATGAGCAGCTCAAACAGCGGGCCGACGCTGCCGAAGCGGCCTATCAGAAGCGGCTGGACGAAAAAGAAAAGCAGGATGAGAACAATTACCGCGTCCTGAGCCAGACGCAGGACCGGCACGCTGCCGAGATCCACACCCAACTGCGCGAACGGTTCGATATTGTGGAACGCAAACTGGACGATCTGCCGGGCAAGCTGCAAGAAGACAACAAGGAATGGATGAAGACCCTGGTCGCCGAGCTGGTGACGCAGATGGCCGAGAAGTTCGCCGAACTGACGCTGTCACAGGAGTGGTATCCGTTCCCGGACGTGACTGATCCGGAATGGCACGAGGATTTTGTGAAGCCGCTGGTCGGCAAGGTGCGCTTATACCGGCGTCCGGTGCTGAGCGAAGCCAGTGTGACGGATGTCATTATCCGTGAAAGCGGCGAGACGATGAAGGTCATCCAGGGGCGCAAGAAGCGCTGGCTGCTGGTGCGGCTGCTGCGTGAGAATACCGAGGCGCTGTACGGGTGGCTGCCGGAGCATGAAGTCTTAACCGGCTTGAACGCGGCCCGACGGGCGACCGGCGAAGCGCAAACCGTCACGGTGACGGTATCCAATCCGGTTGCGGCAACCTAGCGAAAGGGCGCGTGTGGAATTCACCATCGATGAGCTGACGGCGCTGGTGCTGGAGCATGGACGGCGGGCGATGCAGTCCCGCAAGACCGCCGAGGCGCTGCTGAAGCTGGCCGCCGAAGATGACCGGCTGGCACAGGTGTATTTAGAGGCAGGGAAACGAGTCCGAAGAGAAGCCGATGAACAGGAGTCTAAGATGACGATGCGTAAGATTATTTCGGGCGTGAGTGTGCTGGTGCTGATGGTGTGTCTGTTGTCGGTGAGCAGCTTCACGCTGGCGCAGGATGCAACCGAAGCGGCGACGGTGGAAGCGACGGCAGTTGTCGCCCCGGTGACGGTAACGCCTCCGGTTGAACAGCCCGCCGACAATACTGCCTTAATTCTTGAAACACTCAAAGAACTGGCGCTGATCATCGCGCTGATTGTGCTGGCGTTTAAGGTGGCCGGTTTGGTGACTGCCGATGTGATGGACAAAGCACTGGCACGCGGGTTTGATCTGGCGAAGGAATTGGCCGACACGACCCCTACGCCGATTGATAACAGCATCCTTGAAATCGCCCAACCGATTATTAGCAAGCTGATCGCCGATGAACTGGCGAAGCAGCGGACGGTGACGATTACGCCAAACACTTTGCAAAACGTAACCGTGCCCACAATCGGCACGAGCACCTTCACAGACGTCGGCTAAATGACGCAATCGCTGTTCGGCTCCAACGTCGATCTGCCCTATGTCCGCGATTATGGCCGCTTTTTAGAATATCACCGGCAGCTTGACCCGGCGGCGATGACGCTGATCGTCGATAAGCCGGAGCAGACACCCAAACTGCAACAGGCAGCGCACGATCTGCCGAATGCAACGATCATTGCACGGGTGTGGCATCCGGATGACGGCGGGTTCTTCCTGCAACCGTCCGGCCCCGGCGACACGCGGCCAGAGATTGCCAGCGCCGAAGGTTATGTCGAGAAGTTCGTCGATCTGGGGCAGGGCAATATGATCCTGTCGCTGCTGAATGAGCCGAGCGCCTTCACCAGCCTGAACGCACAAGAAAAACTTGTCGGTTGGTGTGTACGCGGGATGCAGCACGCCGCCACGCTGCCGAAACCGCCGCGGCTGTGCCTGCCGAATTGGGCGGATCGCAATCCGTTCGTCAAGGGCGGGCAGTGGGCACCGGCTCCCAAGTTCGTGGATGCGCCGGAAGACCTGTATGATCCGCTGCTGCTGGAAGCGGCCAGGCATCCGGAGCGGGTGAGCATCGGGCTTCATAATTATGCACCTGATGGCTATATCGATACGCTGGCCGGATTGGTTGGCAGATGCAATATCCTTGGCATAAGGTGTCCCGATGTGTACATAACCGAATTTGGCTTAGACACCGAATATCCCGGCGATGTGCTGAACGGCTACAAGGGGCGCGGCTGGGGCGGGGATAAGTATGCCCGCTGGCACGGTGTCCAGATCGCGGTCGATGGGCCGCTGCGCCCGTATGTGGAAGCCGGGATTGTCAAAGGCGTGACGACCTTCGGCTACGGCCACACCGAGCGCTGGCAAGCCTACGATACCGAGACCGACCGGCCATTTCAGATCACTATGATCGCACTGAAAAGCGAGGGCAAATTGAGCGTTCCTGTCACCGTATTGGCGCAATCCGTATCCAAGCCGACCGACTCCGGCCCCGGCCGCAAAGTCATCTGCCGCAAGTTCCGCAACATCCGCAGCGGGCCGAGCACACGCTATCACGACGATGGCGATCTGGTGGAAGGTGCGGTGTGTACCGTGTACGACCAGCGTCCCACGCCGGAGAAGCTGGCCGATAACTCGATGGTCAACTGGTGGTGGATGGAAAGCGACAAGGGCAACGGCTGGATTCAATCCACCGGCTGGAAGTGGGAGAATGTACCCGATCCCGCACCCGCGCCGGTCGACGTGCCTCCGCCACAGGAAACGCTGCCACCACCGGCCACGACCACGCCGGAGGTGCTCAAGCGCTGGGCGTTCGGCTTCGAGATGACCGGCACCGAGGCGCAGTGTAAGGCACTGGCGCAGGGGTTAGAGCTGGTCATCGCGGGTATGGCGTGGATCGGCCAGGCTGCCGGGACGAGTGTCACGGTGCAGCCACGTGAAGTGCCGGTGTAGGAGAAATAACGTGTTGTGCAAAGCGTTTTGCATAGTGTAACCGGATGGTTGCATCCGTGAAAAATTTGTGCTAAGATTTCTCTCAGACGCATCACCTCCTGAGTGACACTGCCAGCGGGTGATCCCGAATACCTAGTCAGTTTCGGGGAACGTTAGGCCATCGGATAAGGCCAGCGCGAAAGGGCGGTAATAACACATCCGCCCCTGAACGCAAACATCAATTCATTTATTTGGCGCTCGGCAGGCTCCATGCCTGTGCGGGCATAGCGCGGAAGTGAACGGGCAGTCGTCCGCGTGACAAATACAGGGTAATCAGCAGATATTGCCATCACTGCTGGCGGTGCGTAAGGGTGACGATGCGGTACCATACCTTTGAGGTACATGACAAATGTCACCCCTGAGCACATTAACATCTACGAAGCCAAACACATTTTTTGTGATCGAGCGTTTGAGACTCTAAAACGAGTGGCTCCCAGCTTCAGGGAAACCGTTGCGGTGTTCGGGAAGAGCCGATTAACTTCAATATATTTAGGTCTGCGGTCGGTGGCCTTAGATCAGCCTAATAGCATAACGATTAGAAATTGTGTCGGGGCGCACTCCCCTAGGGCTGATGGAAAAACCGCATAAGAAAACGCCTACTGATGAAGTAGGCGTTTTTGATTCTGCCAGATCGTGATATTTGAGAGAGGAATCGTGTTAAAAGGTCACGATCTGGCTAGTACCAATTTAGCCACGAGTCAATCCGATCCAAAACAGCAACGACTAGCAAGAGAACAAACGCAATCCCAATAAAGAGATATGTTGAGGCAATGTCGGGATGGGCGTTGATGGTGAGAACCTGTTGATTAATCGAAAGGATAGAAGAAATACCAGACATGGCACCTATGGCCGCCAAAACAAAACCGACTGCCGAACATCCAAAAACTACAGGACGGATCCATGACCGCATATAAACCTCCTCTTAGAACGCGCATTCGATGACTCTATAACGTATTATCCGGCGGAAGGTTGCGGTTTTGATCGGCTCCTGTCAAAAAATCGGCGTAAATTATGTTGAAAATTATGTATTTCACAACCTCACCGATCACCCGGCTTCCACGTCTCCCATTCATAAGCATCGGGATGTTCGTTACGCTTGGCCGGGGTCATGCCGAGCCACCGGCCAATGTTCAGCGGCTCTTTGGCATTATCCAGTAGGCCATCCGGCAGCGGGTCGTGCATTATCTCGTAGAACGTCTCGACCTGTTCCAGCGTCGGGAATAGCAGTGGCATCTTCCAGGCGTATAAGTCGTGATGGTGCGTGAAGCGATAAGGGTTGTATCCGGTTAAGACCATGCCGTCGCCGTCTTTGTGGATGTAATAGATGTAGTAGCGGTCGGCCATCAGAATGACTCCTCGACGTACTCAAACTCAATTCGCTGCACTAGACTATCCGGCTTCACCTTGTTGGCTCGGCAGTACATGGCGATAAATCCCTGCGGCCCGTAATCAGGGAAGCCTTCGAGGATACATTCCTCATGGGTGATGACGTCGAGCGGCTCCCAGCGGGACGAGACGACGCGGAGCAGGGCCAGCTTAACCGGATGTTCGCCCTTCTTGAAACCCATGACGCGATCGACGGCGTTGATCAACTGCCCGGCGTGGTACTGGCGCTTGCCGCTGCGCCGGGTGACGAATTTGGTGCGCGCGAGGATCTGCGGTTTGGTCAGGGCGAAGGAGACATTAACGGGCATTATCAAATCACCTCGATTTCAACCTGATCCTGTGGCACGGCACAGGGAACACGGGCGAGATAGTCGAGCGCTTCCTTGAGTGTCAGGCCGCGCTTGCCGATGGTTTCCTTGAGCATATGCGTCCGGACAACGGTTTCGCAAATGTCGGCATAACGGAACGTCCACACCTTAATCAAGCCCATCGGCGAATTGCTCACTGCCGCTGTGACGTCGCCGTCAACGGTGTAGTGGTCGAGGCCGGTGTTGGCTTCAAGGCGCTGCTGCTGGTGGCCGCGTGGCCGGATGATGGTCATCGGCGAATTACTCATGTGCAATATCCTTTGCATGACTTCTTGCGATCGATAAATAATCCGGCAGCGTGCCGTGTGCGAACAGTTCCGGCCTGCGCTGCTGGAGAAAGTCTAGTGCCTGCCGATCAGACATTTTCTGACCGGCAGGCGACATCACGAACGTTTCAACGATCCACTGATCGTGACAGGTGGGGCATAAGGCACTGTAGGCATATTCAAGGAAGTGCGTGTGCAGCTTGCCACAGCGCTTGCAGATCGGCATCCGGAGCTGGTAGGTGATCACGGCTGAGCCTCCTCATATCGAGGATTTATCGACGGCCATGCCGAATGATCTTCATAGACCTGATGCGGCGGGAAGTCGCGCTGAAGCGTTACGGCAATCAACTTGGCTTTCTTCCAGGCTTGCTTAGATACCGATTCGGAAACGTTTTCGGGACAACTTTCTACGTGCCACTGAATCCCGTAGCAAGCCCAATGCCGGTCAGCATCACCTTGGTTGTAGTAGTGGCCACTGAACCGAGCCGTGCATTTAAACCCGTCGATTTCAAAGTCTAGTTCGGCATGGGGATCGGCATTCCACCAGCGTCTAAGGGTCATCTGACAGCCTCCTTCCTTTTATAGCCGCGCGGATGGGGATTCACCTGGAGATAAGCCCGGTGTTCCCAGCAGCGTGCATAGCGCCAGTGATAGCGCGGGTTGGTACAGCCGGGTATCACACAGGGTTTGGTGGCTGCCACCTCGCGCCGACGTTCATCTATGCAGGCTTTGCAAGGACCGTGAAGGTGTCCGTTGGGCAGCCGCGGAAAGAATTCATCAGTCTCCGGCCAGTATTCGCCGCACTTGAGGCAGCGCTTTTCCGGCACGTCGAGTTCGATTTCCGTGTTATGCAAAACGTTTTGCATAGTCATTTTCCTAAATAGGGTAAATAAGCCGATAAAGCACGTTTCAGTTTCCACTTCCGCATGTAGATCGGAATGCAGGACTCGCAATAGTTCGAAATGGAATTCGGAAATACCCGGCGCGGACGCTGCTTGCAGATCTGGCACATCGGCACTGGCCCGCCAGCCTGAACTCGTTTCAGCAGACTACGGCGTTCTTTGCGGGCATTGCGGCGACGTCTGACCGTCTCGCAGTGTTTGCAGTAGGTGCTGTATCTGCCGTTGGGATATTGATGCCGGGCACGTTTGCGGCAGCGTGAGCAGGGTCGGTGGATGTTGCCTAGATCGCCGCCACGGGCACGCTTCTCGGCGCTGCGCAGATGCAGACAGTCCAAACAATAGGCATCCTGGGCACCACTGGAGCGGACGTGACGTGCTGCTACACCACAGCGCGGACACACGCCATCGGGCCGGTTGATCATGGATTCGTAGTAGGCGAGCTTTTCCTCGCCACGCGGTGTGATGGCGTATTTCACAACACCGTCAATGCCGTCACTCCAATTGATCCAGTCCCGGTTAAAGAGGCTGTTGAGCGTGCGTGTCCGTACTTCTGGATAGCCCAATGCCTGAAACGGATACCCGGCGTTTTTACTGTCGAGCAGGTAATGCAGCACGTCACGCATGGGGCCGGTCAAAACATCCTCGCCTTTGCGCCATTTCGACTTCAGGTAAAGATGCTGGTCGCAGTAAATCGCTAATCCGCTGTTGGGATATTGATGCCGGGGGTTGTTACACCCCTCGACACGGCAAGTGGTTTTGGCTTTGATGCGCTTCATTGTTCGTCCCAGTCAAACAATGTCGGCTGAACCGGGTTGTCCATTTGCGCAACCATATCCCACAGACAAAGAATCTGATGAGGGTGATTGACGAACTTGACATTTAGGGCTAATGGACCTCGCGATTCAATTGTTCCGACCGTCCCTTTAGTAACAATTACTTCTTTGCGCGAAAGAATATCTTCGGCGGCAACAACTTTTGTCCCACGCTTAATGTGGGCTAATGTTTTGGGCGTCACTTCTGGTATTTGGTAACCAAATGGGTACACTCTGTATTCAAAGCGTCGCATGGTCAGTCCTCCCAATACCATTCTTGACGATGAAAGCGGGTGATACTCTTCGTGATGAGCCATCCTTGATGCCGGGTGCGAGTGCTCAGCTTTTGCGCCTCTGCCGGAGTCATGCGGCCACGACGGCGGGCGCGGCGGAAGCGTTTACCGTTGCGGGTGCCGATGCGCGACATGTCAGGACTCCTTGATCGCTAAGATTTCGGCAGGGACACGGCTGCGGGTGCTGTGCAGATGGACGCGTAAGGCCACTTCGTTCTCAAAGGCGGTCATGCGGTCGTCGTCCGCGATAAAGTCATGCACATAGTCCATGACGCCGGGGAAGTGGTACAAAATGTATGTGAAGTCGGAGGCCAGCGTAAAGGTCGGCTCGATATTCTGAAAAATATCCATGCCGTAGCGGCTGACCACCTGCCGGTTGAGCGGCTCCATGAGCGCATTGATGGCGGTGGCGATCTCGGTCACTTTGGCCGAGTCGTCGGGGTTCAAAACATACGGTAGAGTCTGCATGAGATCGTCTCCAGATGATCCAGGGCCGGTGGAAGGTCGTAACTTCTGCCGGCCCGCTTCGGAAATGAGGTTAGGGAACTTGGTTCTAGGCAGTCGGTTGTCTTTGACCGGATTTGATCTCGCGATCTCCATCCAATACGCTTAGGCCGATGTTTCGTAGAGCATTGTTAAAATCCATCCAGGCAATATTGGATTCTTTACGCGCTTGATCGTGATCTCGCCATGCCTTAGTGCGCCGATCAAACGGTTTCGCACTGTTATTGAGCGTCTCATATAATTCAGTTTCGATTGTTGAAAGCTCTCTGGCTTTAGCCCGCATGGCTTCGGCTTCGTCTGCGACTTTCGTAAATTTATCAAGCGCAATATTGGCAATGTTTGACGGTGTATGATCCCCAGTCATCCCGTTAGCAATTGCCATAATGTCTAGTATTGCTGAATGAATTTGTGTAACCATCTTCAACCTCCTCTTTATGCTCAATCTCCGTTGAAATCGGGCTTATAACCGTCGCAGGTTGTAAACCGGCGCATACACGCGGTTTGACCCGGTAAGCCTGTTTCGGCTTAAGTTTTAGGTTTGTCGTCGCTTCCATATGAATTTCCCTTCTGACTAAACTGACTAAACCGGCGCGGCGATCTGGCGGTTCCAGACCGGATGCCCGCTGCCACGCGGCGCGACACAGGCGTCCGGATCGGCGGCGAAAATCTTCACCTTGGGGCCGTCGCACAAAGTCTGGAGCGCACCAGCCCAATGCACACGCTCCTCTTTTTCAGTGTCGAGGTTCTTCAGTTTCAACTTGTAGCCGCTGCCCATCTTGCCCCACTGCTCCAGCACTTCGAGCTTGACGGTCGCCGGACCGCTGCCAGCAGTCTTGTAGGTCTGGATAATCACGTCGCCGGTTTCGAGTAGGTGCGTCGGGCAGTCGATCAGCCGGGTCGGCGCGGCGGTCGAGGCGGCTCCGGCTTTGGGGGTGGCCGGGGCATCCAGCGCGCTGATGGCAATGAAGGCTTCCACAGCCTTATCGGCTTCGGCGACAGTGCCCTTGAAGTTGCTCCATTTGTCGGTGATGTTGAGTGCCTTGAACAACTGGTTATCGTTGAGGCCCCGAGCACGCCACTTGTTGCCCCATTCACGGATGGTTTCAATCGTCCAGGTGTTGGGATCGACAGGGACAGCGGTCAGCTTTGCCAGCCATGGGGCGAAGTTATCCTGAGTGATGCTGCGTGGCTTATCCTTTAGATACTCGCCAATGCCGAATTCCACAGCGGCACGCGGCAGAATATCGGAGGCAGCCTGCTTATAAGCCTTGGAAACCATTCCGGCCAACTTGGCTCCGTCGAAGGCCACGCCGTCACTGTTGGCACGCAGGACAATGCCGGTGCCGACCGCGTAACGCTTGATGTCGCCGATCTGGATACCGCCGCGCATAACAACCACATTTTCATCATGGGCGATCAGTTCCGGCGGCAGCAGATGCCAGCCGGGGATGACGCGGTTGAGACGGGCGCGAATGGCCGATTTCAAAATGTAGGGCGATTTCTGAAAGAAGCCGTGTTCCGCCAGCGTAAACGGCTTTTGAAGTTCGCTAATTTGCTTTTCAGTGAGCATTGTTATATCCTCTAAGTGTTCATTTTTCCGATAGAGACACGTGAGGGGCGACGGCTGTTAGTGCAACCGTCGCCCTTTGCTTTATTTGGCCTTCCGCTTGCGCCCGTAGGTGGTGCCGACCGGAAACAGCCAGTCTTTGCCGACACGGATGCCGCCGAGCAGATCCACGTTGCGACAGATGGTGCAGACGGCAACGTGTGATTCACGGGCGACGCGGGCCGTGTTCCAGAGATGGACGGTGTCGGCGGTGGCTGCCGGTGCGTCACTGTTGGCCGCGGCACGCATCTCGTCGATCAAGGTCTCGGCATCCGCCAGCTGCTGCTGCAAGGCGACGATCACCCGCTTGGCGGCGTCGAGCGCCTGCGGCTCGTCACAATCCGGTGACTCGATGGTCTGTCGGCGCTTCATGTCGGCGGCGAGACCTTTGAAGGCCTTAGCGACCTGGCCGGTGCGTCCGCGTTGGGTGGCAGCGAGGCCGGTGAAGCGACTGGTCATGAGTTTTTATCATCCAGGGTGATGGTGTTGACCAGGCTGATAAGAAGCCCGCGCTGGATGTCATTCATCTCGTAATCGCCGAGCAGGGTATTGAACAGCCGATCGGCGACCGCGTGCGTGGTCTTAGGAGCCGACTGCCGGATGACCTTCAACATTTCGCTGATGGCGTTGTCGTAAACGTCTTCGCTGGGATCGTAGTATTCTTCGTTATACGAGATCATTTCATAGATGTCGGTTTCCATCATCTCGGCCATCGCTTCGATGTGCGGATTGCTCATGTCGGCTTCCTCAACCGCTTTCACCAGCGTAGTCAGCTCGGTCTCGATCTCCTGCTTCTGCTTGGCGAGGGCCTGCGCCGCTTCCAGCACCGACTTCATGGCGGCGTTGGTGTGGATGAGGTTTTGCTGCATGTGCTCGGCACCCTTGTACAGCTCGGTGAGGCCGTTCTGGGTTTCGGCGTCGCCACGATCGGCGGCTGCGTTCCACATCTCCAGCGTTTTGTCATAGATGCCGACCAGCGTTTCCTGTGCCCAGACATCGACTGCCCGGGTTGCGCCTTCCTGCGCGCGCAGGTTATCCAACTGCATCTCCGGCGTTTCGACATCTTCCTCTTTACCGTAATACTGATCCATGATTAACCTCCTGTTTGGAATGGGCTGGTTTGGCTGGCGAACTGGCGGCGCAGGGCTTCCTGCCGGGATTGGCCGCGCGAGAAAATCTCGTTGATCTCATCGGCGTGACGCTGTTTCTGTGACTCCAGATCGGCCAGCGTCGGGATCTTTTTGGTTTCGCCGGGGATGCGCGAGACGTTGTTGGTCAGCGGACGCGAGACCGGCTGATTGAGGATGACCGTCTGTCCGGCGGGCATCGGAGGCTGCTGCACGGGCGGGCGGCCAACGGCAGTGTTGAGATAGTTCATGCTGTAGATGGCCGCGTCAGTGGCGACGACTTTGGGAGCAGGGGATGCCGGTAGGTCACGGACGAAGACAATATGGAGTTGATCGGTGAGCACGAACTGCATGTGCTGAATCTGCCAGCCTTCACGCGCCATCTTGTTCAACTCAGACTCGGAGATTTCATGTTTAACGCAATATTCTTTGCAGACCGGCGACAGAATGGCCGCTTTGGCTTCGAGACGGTCGATCTCGGCATTCTTCGCCAGCAGTTCAGTGGTGTGCGCGTCATGCTGCCGGAGCAGATCGGCCTTGAGTTCGCCGACTTCGCGCTGCAAGGCGTTGATCCGGGTCTGCCCGTTGATCTCGGCTTCTTCGAGAGCTTTGTTAGCGGCTTCCAACTTGGCGCGGAGATCGGTAATCCTCGCTTCGCCGAACTTGAGGGCCTCCGGCGTGGCTTCGAGCTGCTGGACGCGCTGCTGCAACTCGGTTTCGAAGGGGTTGGCTTCGTCGGCAGCGGCTTCATCCAAGAGGGCTTGCAGATTAACGGCGGTATTGCCTCTGTGCCAGCCAATGAAGTCAAAGTATGTGAAGGTATCATGGGTCGGCATGTCTGATCCGGCAGTGATCCGCACCTGGTAGCAGCAGTCGCCGGTGACCGCTTCAATAACGGCCCGTTCGGCGGTGGCCGTCGGACGCTCGAAGGCGGTGCCGACAGGGAAGGTGCCCAGCTCAAGGAAGCTGTTGAGGCTGTGGGTGTCGAAGGTGCGGCGGGCCAGATTGGCGTACTGCACCAGCGTTTGGGCGGCGTCGGTGTGGGTGATCTTCACCGAATGGCCGTGAATGTCGAGGGATGCGCCGAGTTCCAGCTTTGAAGCGGTGACGCCGGTGGTCATCGATTGGGCTTTCTTCACGAGTTTGTCATCTTTTGTTGTCATGATCGTTCCTTATATAAGTGTCGGACTAACGGCGGCGGTAGTAAGGTTTCGCCGATTGGCTGGCAATCTCGACCTGGCTGCGCTTCCACTTGGCAACAGCCGCATGGACGGCGACGGCGCGCTGGTGCTCCGGATCGGCGGGATTAAGCAAAGCTTGCTTCTGTCGCCAGTGCTGCATGAGGTCGTCAATTTGTTCGCCGTACTTGGCGCGGTAGGTGCATTCGGCCAGCTCTTCGTCGGTCCATTCGATGCCAGCAGCTTTCATGCAGGCGGCGTAGGCAATTTGCAGTTCGGGATCGTTTTCAAGGAAGTAGCCGAAGTCGTCACGATCAACGGCTTCTGCGACTTTTAACAGGGGCGCTGCGGTCATGAGGATTGCTCCGTTTCAAGATAGGGGGCGAGGTCAAATGTGAGATAGGTCGGTGCCGAACGGGTAATGCCATAGATGCCGCAGGTTTTGTTCCAACAGGTCAAAATCCAATAACCGGCTTTATTGGGCTTACCGTTCAACTGCCATTTAATGTCGAGCTGCCCGCCACAGCAGCGGCAGGTGGTTGGGACGTCGGCGGGCAGCGGAAGCGGTTGGCTGTTTTCAGCCGGGTTACATGATGGTTTCTCCTTAATGCTTGTTGACATGTGAAACGCCTTTTCTAGTGCAATATGTTTTGCGTAGTGGTAACTTCTCTCTCATCTGCAATCAGTTTAGCATAGACCGTTTGCATTGTCAACGAATTGTTGACTAAAGAAACGAAAAGTTTGTGAACTATAACCGGACATTGACAGAGTAAACGAAAAAGCGTACCCTATAAGGAAAGTGAGCAGGAGAATGACCGTGAAACTAAAGTTTCTAGAGATGGTGCAGCGCAAAGAGCGGCAACTTGGGCGGCGCATTACATATGCCGAAATTGCGGAAGCCACCGGCATGACTCGTGCCGCTGTCAGCAAATGGGCCAGTGGTGAAATTGTTTCATACCGCAAGGAAATGCTGGACTCGTTTTGTAAATACTTTGAATGCCAACCCGGGGATCTGTTGACATATGAGCCGGATGGTTTACCGGCGTAACGGCACGTGTTAAGTTTGTCAAACCAATTTTTCACGATATTCCAACCCATGTTCTATGGCGGGATATTAAGGAAACATGTTAATAATTAAATCTGTGCTATTACCGTAAACCCGGTTTTCGACAGAATAGGCAATGACCTTTGCATAAGCGCAAAACTCGCAAGCGGTACACGGATCCAAGTAAGTTTTTAGATGGCATCGCGGCGCTGGTGCGGTGGCTGTGGGAAGTGGTGAGGAAGTAATGTCGGAAGAATTGGATTACAACCTGAAGTTACCAATGACACACGAACGCTACCGTATACCGGGACTGAACGCGTTTAGCATGTCGGCGTGGTCGCGTGAAAACGAACCGAAAGAACCCCCGCGCTTCAAAGTCGGTGATGTGGTAGCAATAACGGTTATCGCCGAAGTAACCAAAGTTTATGCAGATTGCGATGGGACACCGCTTTACACAATTGATGGTGTGGGCAATGGCATCGCTGACCGTGACGGGAATATGCGACTAGCGACACCGGACGAAGCGGATTCAATTTAGCACTCAGTGATAAGAAGCATTATCAGGACTGGTAATCACAGCCGATTTGCTCGTTCAGATTCGTAAATAGACTCTATGGCGCAGCGGTCAGGCCGCCGGGCCGGGGATCAAGCCCTGGCAGCGCAATCGATCAGTCAGACGTCCAGTAGAATTGGACGTCTCGGCGCGCAGCTTAAAAATGAGTTGTCTTCAGAAAATGAGTCGGGGTAGGGCGTAACTGCACATTACTGAATGTGTTCTTGTGTATGATACGCACTGGCATAAGGGGACATTAAAGGTATAATGTGCCGCTAATAAATCCGCTTTCGATAATGTCACGCAAGCTCCTCAAAACGGATGATTTTCGGCAGTAAATCCCCTGATTTTAATTCAACAGAAGATGGCAGCCGGTGCAGCGTCGATAAACGCTGTGAGGCCTGCTCGGCATGGACCGGCTTACTCGAAATATAGTTATCGGTCGATGTCGCACTCTTCTGGTTGAGCATCGCCTGAATCACTTCGCGATCTTCCCCATCTTCATCCAGTATCTCTGCCACCCAATGACGGATGGCATGAGGCCGGAATCCTTTCTCAGCGCCGACTTTCATACACAGGTTAAAGATGCGGGTGGATAAGCCCTGCGGCGTCAGCGGCTGGTATAGGCCGTCTTCACGCCGGAGTGATGTGAAGAGGAAGTTATGCGGGCAGTTGGTCTTCGGGCGCACATGGTCGATGTAATGCCAGACAATCTGCTCGACTTCCGGCAGCAGCGGCTTCGACCAGGTAAAGCCGCCTTTATCCCAAATGGCGATGCGGTGCTTCGGCTTACTGATGTGATCAATCTGAATATGGGCACAGGCACCCCGACGCATCCCGGTCCGGCACAGCAGCACCAGAATGACGTAATCGCGTTCGCACTTGCGGTAGGCGTAGGCCAGGATGTCGTTGAGCAGATCAGTCGGGATGGCCCGGGTCTTGGTTGGGTCTTTCGGCGGTCGTGGATAGTAGAGCGCTTCTGCCGGTGAATAGTCGATCCAGTGATGCAGCAGCGCCCAACGAAAGAAGGCGCGGATGCGCTGAGTGTACTGCCAGCGGGTAGCCGGTTTGCTCCGTGCGAAGGCCTTGTTGGTGTAAAGCAGTAGATCGCTGTAGGTGATGTCCTCCAGTGGGCGGATAGGGCCGAGGCGCGAAACCATCGGGCGAAGGGTAAGGGCATAGTTGGCGATAGTGGCCGGACTATACCGGGGATCGACAAGAATCAAATCGACCGCTTCTTCGAGGGATCTGTGTTCTCTCACGGTCATGAGGTTGCCTTTCCACTGCGCGCGGCGGTGAGGATAGATCAACACCTTAAAGCTAGCAAACAAATATGGAGTCACAGGCGATGTAAGTGCAACCGTTTACTTTTTCAAATTAAACCTATGAAGATTTCATAAATTGTTGGGGAAAAATTCAGAAACAGCGGGGAAAAACAGAACCGCCAGCTCGTCAGCCGGCGGTAGAAACGGGACGGAACGTATACGAATCCACGACCGGCAGCGGCTTCTCTCCGCTACAGGTCAACAAACACATTGTCTCTGACACCTAACCAAGTCAATCCAATCGTATCTTTAGGGAAGCGTGCCTTATCACAAACGCGCTTTCCCTTATCTAAGGGAGATTTTAGCACATGTACTGCTTTTTGTGCAATCAGCTTTGCATAAGAATAGTTCCAAAGACCTACGTAAATATAGGTAAATCGGGCAGGTGGGCATCATGAACACCATGCCGATTGTCATCCGCAAAGAGTATTTGGACCTGATGAACGGGGATCACTGTGCGGCGGCGATTCTCAACGCCTTCGAGATGTGGTCAAAGAATAAAGCCGATTTTATCTACAAGTCTGTCAAGCAGATGCACGCCGATTTTATGGGAGTGTATGGAAAGAATCGGATTGGTGCAGCGTTTAAGAAGTTGCGAGATAGAGGTTTCCTACTGGCGCGGAACAATCCAGATATTTCACAGGATCAGACGCTGCAATATTTGTTTCAACCATTCGTTATTGTTCGCGCGATGGTTGGCCGATTCTTGAATAGTTTAAACCCTCAAACGTTAATTAGGGTGTTCCAGACTTTAAAAATAAAGTCTCAGAATTTAGATAAGGGCAATGAATCAGAATCTATCTCAGAAACTAAATCAGAAGGTAAATCAGAATCTGATTCTAAAATCATCTCTGATAGCAGAGAGAGAGATTTTGAGCCTGAAGGAATTGACCAATCGAAATTCATTCAGGACGATCCATACTTCAATGCGGAAGGCGTACCGCAGTATCTACGCCAGCAGGTGCCATCGGCGGTCGTTCGCCAGCAGTTGGCCGCATATGCCGTCAGCCTCGGTCTGAAACTGTACGCCGAAGTCATGACGCGCTGCGCCAATGCCCGTTCATGGGAATACGTCCTCAAGGCACTCGCTAACGAGCCGATCCCATCCCCCAGTTTCGCAGCACCCCCTTCACCGGCTGCCGATGAGCCGACCGAACCCGATTGGACAGAGGACGATGTGCCAGGCAACGACACACCGGCGATTGACATTGATAACATCGAGTCGATCAGCGAACACCTGGCGCGTATGAAGCAGGTGATGTCCGCCGATATGTTTGCGGGATACTGCAAGAATAACGGCTGGGCAGCATCATGACTATCCCACTGACACCCCGGCAGGCCGATAACCTGCTGTACAACCTACGAACCGTCGCGCCGCATTACGGGCATCCGTCGATCCTCGAGTTCTTCGTGTCGCTGGCTGCCGACCGCATGACCGGCGACCGATTGCTGACCGTGCTGGAGCATCTGGCGTCCGGCATGGACACGGCGGTAGCGCTGTCGATGGATTTACACCCGCCGATTGCGGGCAAGGCGGCTGAAATCGGGCTGGAGATGATTTCACACGCCTCGATCCGCGTGATCTATTACCGGGTGGCTGCCCAACGGCTGGTGCGCGAGCTGGCGCGGATGCTGGTGGTCAGCGAGGACTCGGCACGCTGTATGCTGTCGCGTCCTGAGGGATTAGGCTACAAAGCCTATATGTCGTCGCCGCAGTGGGACGTGAAGCGGGTTGAGGCCATCAAGAAAGACGGCAACCGCTGCCGGACGTGTGGCCGCATCGGCAAGCTAGAAGTCCACCACATCAGCTACATCCGGATGGGGCAGGAGCGACCAGAGGACCTGATGACGCTGTGCCCGAAGTGTCACGAGGAGATGGATCAGCGCAGCGGCTACGGCAAGGGCCGGAAGGAGGCACGCCGTGTCAGCCGCTAAGAAACGTGTCACGCGTCAAACCGTCATCGAGGAGCCGGATGATATTTTCGGCGGGATGGGTCATTTCATACCGTGTCCCACAATCCAGATGATTGAGGTGAAACCGCCGTCCAAAGCACAGCGTAAGAAGCTGATTCAGCGCTTGATCGACAAACTGGATCCCCCGCGCGAGGTCATTGTTGCCCAGAAGGACAAACCGGTGAAGCGTGCGCCGAAACCCAAAGCGCCGCCGAAGCCGAAGAAGGGCAAGAAGATCGGCAAGGTCAACGAGGTGTGCTTGAAGTCGCCGTATACGCGCGAAACCCAATGGCTGCCGCTGGTGGCCGAACTCAGTGAGCTGCTGGCGGAAGGCTGGGAGATCGTCGATGGTGACGTGCCGGTTAACGCCGCCTATGAATTTTTAAACTTCAATCCGGAGGTGCAAGGTGCTTAGCCAACCGCAGGAATCTGCTCAGCCGAAGCCGAAATTCATCACCATGAAGGACGACCACAAGAACGTCGTGGAGATCCCGATTGAGCAGGAAAACATGGTGGCGATCTTTAAAAGCATGGGCTACCGCGAGGTGCAGATGGCGGAGCCGGATCATGCCGACGATGAACCGTAAAGCGCTGGATGTGACGAATTCGTGCCCGGTGTGCGATGCGACCGCACGCCGGGATGAGGCGCTGCTGGATGCGCTGCAAACGGTGCGGTTCATCCTGTCGAACAGAGACGGTATCAAAGATCCGCGCATCCAGTTGGCGCGGATCAAGGCAGCGGTTGATGAAGCCTTGAAACTGATGCAGCCGCGACGGTGGTGAAGTGTTTTAGAGAATAGGTCTTATTGGAAGGGGAATGAAGAATGATAACTGAGTTTCAAAAGCAAATCGGCCGTCTGGAACATGAGGTCAACGAGCTAACCATTGAGAACGCCGCACTACGATCTGCTTTAGAAGAAATCGCCAGCGACATTGACCCTAAGCAAACATGGAATTTTCTGGCAGTTAAGCGGCGGATGATTGCACGGGTAGCACTTGATAAACTGCGCGGAATAGACACCGTGAAGGAACTTGATGAAAAAGGATTTGTGTTCACGGTTGATGGCACTGCTTACAGGTGCGCCAAATGGGGCGATTCAGCATGGTTATTTCGTTGGCTCAAACATGAGCATCTCTGGGAATCAATTCGGAAACTCACACAAATGGATGTGTGGACATTCACACGCAATCTAACTGACGAACAGCAGGAAATGTATTTCAAACTTGAAAGAGAAGCCCAAGAAAAACGCGCCCCATTCTTTCGAAAGGAGAATTGAAATGCCTTGGACACAACATTGGTTTGACGCGCCAAAGAATATGAGCCTGACGGTTCATAAGGAATTACCCGAAGGAATTACTGAGGGTGCGCCTTTTACATTTGCCGGTGTGAAAGAAGCGGCGGGTTATGTGGATAAGGACTACAAGACGTTTCATTTTTGTGGTCGGTGTGGCGGATGGATTGAAGGCTATGCCAACCAATTCGAGGTAAACAATCTCAATTCAAATATGCTAGCAGGGCGCAAAGGTACTGAATACTTTTGCCGTCGATGTGGTACGGAAATCGGCTTCTTTGGGCTGATGTCATGACCGACGAAGAACATCAATACAAACCTGACACAGCATCACATCCCGGCGAAACCTTACTTGAGACAATTCAAACGTTAGGTATGAGCCGGTCTGAGCTTTCCCGGAAAACACGTATTGACGAAGACGTGCTTGAGTTAGTTATAGCCGGGCACGCGCAGATTACTTTCAGAATGGCCCGCCAATTTGCAAAAGTGCTAGGCATACCCGTTAGTTTTTGGGTGAAACGTCAATCTGACTATAACGCTTTTCTCGAAAGGGCAGCTTTCGGTGGCCATCAAGACGTTTGGATCGAGGTTGACGGCAAGCAGCAGCGGGTGCTGGGCGATCCCAACATGTCGGAAGAAACGAAGAAGTCGCTGGCCGAAATGATCAAAGCGGCTACGCGTGCCATTCAGAATGGCGATTTTGACGACTAGGAAACTACAGGCTTGAGGAGGCTTTATGAAAATAATCGCAGTGACGAATCGCAAGGGTGGCGTGGGCAAAAGCACCATGACCACCCACATCGCCGCCGGGCTGGCGCTGGCCGGGCTGAACGTCGGCATCGTGGACACCGACAGCCAGGGGGCAGCCGGTTCGATGCTGGGACAGGCTGATGAAAATGGATTGTACGCGGCGCTGATCGAGAAGAAGCCGCTGGACGAAGTGGTGCGGCTGGTGCCTCCAGAGCGTTATATGCCGGATGGCAAGATGTATACCGGCGGCAACCTGTGGCTGCTGCCATCTAGCGACCGCACCTACCGCATCCCCCATGAACTCCGTGAGGGCGAAGACTTCATGTTTCTGGATACGCTGGAGCAGTTCGGCGCGTGGGGCAAGCTGGATGTGGTGCTGATCGATACCAATCCGACGCTGAGCCTGTTTGACGGCGCGGTGTGGTTGGCTGCCGATGGTTATATCTACGTCACCGAATGCGAACGGCTGAGCATCACCGGTGTCCAGGTGGCGATTGAGCAGATGGCGCGGGTGAAGCAGACGCGTGAAAAATATATGCACCGCACCAGCTCGGTACTGGGTATCATCCCAAACAAGATGCGCCCCAGCACGACGGTCCACCGGCTGAATATCGCGGCGATTGCCAACGCCTATCCGGGGCTGGTGTGGTCGCCGGTGACGCTGCGGACAGCGTGGGTCGAGGCGGCCAATTTGCAGGAGATGATCTACCGCTATGCGCCGGACGGGCAGGAAGCGCGGGATGCCTACGCGATTTGCACCCGGACGATGGAGGTGCTGAATGCCTAACAACAAGGATCGGCTGCGCGCCAATCCGCTGTCGTTGGCGAATATGGTGGATCGGGCGATCGGGGATGCCGAGCCGGAGGTGGTCGAACGCGAAGTGGTTGTGTATCAAGACAACCCGAATGCGATCCAGCGGCATGACGATGGCACGATGACCTATAAGCAATTCACTATGACGCCGGTGGGGATGGTCATACCGGAACATGTTGAGATAGAAGCGTGGAATGACGTTGGCCGCGTCATCCGTGATCTAGATACGTCAATCTCGTGGGTGATCGGCGATTGGGCACTTTACGCAAAGCGTGAATGGAGGGCCACTGCCAGCGAAATTGCCGAAGCCTTTGGTTATGAAACTTCGACGATTGAGACATATGTGTCAATTTGCGAGGCAATTCCAAGTTTGATTCGAAATCAAACCGCGCATTTTAGTCATCATCGGCTCGTTTCCAAACTCGGTAGTCGGGATTTGCAGCAGGCCTGGCTGGCCTACATGGGGCATTTCAAATTGCGAATTGCCGATGCCAAGACTGAAATGGCGCTTATGGTGGTTTACAACACCGAGCAAACGATCAACTTAATCTATCGATCTTTAGAAATTGATGTTCGGTTGATCGAATTCGACGACATAAAGAAGCGTCTGCCCAAAAAAACGCCGCGCAGTGATGATGCATATGAACTGCGAAACGATTGGCTTGAGTATATTCGTGTTGAGGAGCCGAAACGGGCAAGCATGACTCCGGATCAATTGGAACGATTGGCCGAGCGCTATGAGTGGCTGGGTAAACACTTCTTAGATGAAGCACGAAGCATCAAGGGGAAATGATGGACGAACAAACCCGGCAGCGGCGGGTGCTGAACCTGCTCAGCCGCATTAACCGCGAAAACGAGACGCTTAGACAATGGGCTGTACGCAAACTTTTGCTCTGGCAACCCGGCGCTCAGCGCATTCGCTTTGAGGAGCGGTGCCCGATCGCCAGATGCCGGAGCAAGTTCTATCTGTCATATCAGGTGGCAGATGTCGACCGACGACTGAGTGACGTACTAGAAGACTGCGCCTATTACTGCCCCAGATGCGGCTTCGGCAACGCGGGCGGCAGGCCGGTGAAGCGGGACAAGTCATGATCTGGAAGCTGATGGCACATGATTTGCAAACGGTGACCGGCGGCGTGATCTGTAGCCTGTGCGGTCGATCATGGGCGGCGATACCGGTGAGTAAATGCCCGGGTGTGAAAATCTACCGGTGGGGTAAATGGCCGGAGCATCTGTTGACGAAAAAGCAGTTGGACGATGCCGGGTTCAGTACCACGCCGAAGCTGTTGCCCGCGCCAGCCGGTGCGGTGCAGCGTGAGAAGTCGCCGGACGGGTTGATGTTCCTATATGACCGGAACACGGCCACACCCAAGCGCGTCCTGAGCGATGAGGAAAAGGCTATGCGGGCCGAAGTCACCAGGAAGATTGCGGCCCGGCGGCTGTGTCCGCGCTGCGGCTACCGAAAGGAGCGGCTTCAGGATGCCTACTGCGAGAGCTGTGGCGATCATATCAGCGCGCGGGATTGGGCACGGCGGGTGCTGGCGCAGTGTGCCGCCGATGCCGACACGATCCGCATCCTCGACAGTGAGACGACCGGCCTGGACGCGGGCTATAACGAGATCATTGAACTGGCGGTCATCGATGGACGCGGTAAGACACTGCTGGATACCCGGATCAAGCCGCTGCACCCGGAGCGGATGCTGGAGCGCGGCGAAAGCGGGATCTGTGCGACCGATATTCACGGTATCCGGCCAGAGATGCTGGAGGATGCGCCGACCTTCGCTGAGGTGTATGCCGATTTGTTCCATATGCTGCACGGTAAGACGGTGCTGATCTATAACGCGCCTTACGATACCGCCATGTTGAGGGGCGACCGCAAGCGCTACAGCCTGCCACGATTGGACTTTGAGGCGGTTGACGTGATGGTTCCGTATGCCGAGTGGTGCGGTGAACGGCGGCGGGATGGCAGCTACCGGTGGCAGAAGCTCAACGGTGGACACTCGGCGCTGAGTGACTGCGTCGCTACGCTTAAACTTTTGCATGAGATGGCCGAGATGGAGGCAGTCAAATGATCCCGCAACTGGAAGAACGGCGCACGGCCATCCGGCTCGAAGATGCCCGGCAGATTATCGGCGAGCTGGTCGCGCTGCTGCGTCCGGCGTGTGAGCGCATCGAGATTGCTGGCAGCGTCAGAAGAGGCAAGCTCGAAGTCAAGGACGCGGAAGTGGTGATCATCCCAACGCCGGATCTGCTGCCGCTGACCGATACCCTGATCGAATACGGACGCGCTCAATATGCGCTGTATGGCGAGGCGCGGACGAAGCGCTGGGGCATCAATTACCGCGGGCTGTTGTTCGGCGGCATCAAGTGTGAACTGTTCATGACCACCGAAGACAGTTGGGGCTATCAATATTGGCTCCGCACTGGCCCGGGTGATGCCAACACCTACATCATGCGCTGGCTCGGCCTGCCGCATGTCAAAGCGCCGGTCCGCTTCCAGGGTGGCTACGGCTGGTATTCACGGAACTGGCGTCACAACGGCAAGGCGTGGGTGGCCGACGATAAGCAGCGGCTGCGGATCGCCAGCGAAGAGAATCTGTTTGCGGTGCTGGGGATGCCGTTCATCCCGCCGAGTGAACGGACGGAGATGGTTTATAAGAAACTGACCAATGTGCGCGATTATGTCTGGCCGGAGTACGGCCCGTATATCGCGGTTGATCCAGTGCAGCAGGCGTTGATGGCTGAGAATCGGCTGCACCATTATTTCGATGCCGACGAAAGTGCCGAGAAGGAATCGGATCATGACAGGCGGCTGGCTGCCGAGCGTGAATACAACGCGCGTCTGATGGCCGTGCCGGTGGATGTGCTCAAAAGTGGGCCGACGTGGGCAATGGGACAGTGGCGACGGAGTATATAAATGCCAGAATTATTATTTGCAGCGCAGTGTATCGAGTATGCCAGGAGTTTCGTGCTGCCCCTGCTGCGACTGCTGCAACGGCAGCGCGGCAAGGGTGTGAAGGCCGGGATGCTTAGTGAGCATCTAGGCCTGCAAAGGCGGCAGACGTATAATTATTTGAGGGCACTGGAGATCGCCGGGTTGGCGCGGCTCGAAGGCAAACTGTGGAAGGTGGCGTAAGATGGACGATATAATGGAAGTTATTGGGCAGGTGCAGCATAGCGTGCAAACCGTCATTGATCGGGCGGAAAGCGATTGTGCAGCGCGCGGTGCCACGATTATGAAGCCGGTGGCCGAGGTATCCGGCGGTAACGATTTTATACAACAGGCTGCTGGACGCGGGTTTAAAATCGAACGCTTCGGCAGTCGGGCGGTACGAGTCAGCTGGCGTGCTATCGTTCCGGCGTATCCGACTGGCACGATGCCGATGCTGTGTGAGCATCTGATGTGGCTGGATTGATGATCTAGAAACTGCGAAAATTCAACCGGAATATACAAGGGCGCAGCTAAATGCGCCCTTTTCGTTGGGGCTGATCAATTGGTAACCGGCTCCTGCGACGGGCGGCCACGCTTCGGCAGCTTGTCGAAAAGCTAATGTTTGTCTCTAGCCCATTGGAAATACGTGTTAATCTCCTTTATCTTTATTTCGGCTTCATGTTCACCCAATAGGTCTTTTAACCAATCGGCGGGCATCTTTGCTGCTTTATGGTTATTACAGCCGTTAACGCCGTGACATAGCACAACGATATTAGTTGCGGTGTTTTGCCCGCCCTTCGATAAAGGTGTCCAGTGATCCGGCGCAGCGATGTAACTCGGCTCCTTAATGTTTCGGCCACAGATGGCGCATTTCCAACCAAAGTAATTAAGACAATTCAACCAATCAGTATTGCTAAAATCCGATACGAGACCGCGCCGTTTTGCGCGCCAATTGAGCATGACGACTTGTCGCCGTTCCGGATGCTTATCGTGAAAAGTCTTTCTGTCCCGTACAGCCTGAATACGAATGCGCTCAGGATACTTGTGCCGATAATTTCGCTGACTCTGTAACACTTTGTTGTGGTTTACAGAGTTGTATTCGCGATGCTTTAGCAGAATATTGGAGTGATTCATTAGGCGATAATTGCGCCGATATGCTTTGATTTCGTCAGCTTTGATCAACCGATACTGCTGTTTGTAGCCACGCTCTTTTTCGGGATTTTGATCACGCCAATCCTTTGTGCGCTTTTTACCACATATTTTGCAGCATGATTTGAATCCATCTGTTTGGTATCGATCCTTGCTGAAGTATTCATTAGTAGCTGGCAGCATTGGCCCATTGGGATTGAGACATTCGTCCCCGGCAGAACACCGTTTAAGAGCTATATTCACTGTTACCTCCTACGGTCCAAAAAAGAATTCAGCATAAATCGGAAGCATAAGTTGATGCGGCTGTATCACTTCCATCTGATCGCAGTCATCGAACGTCAGGAAGGACGCAATCTGACTGATGAGAAGCGATTGCAGTGCGTCCTGGCTAAACGGATCAGCTTCAGTTGGTGAATACTTGTCACTGATCTTTTGCGCCTCGGTTTGGATCACCTTGGCGATGGATGGAAGGATGGCATGGACAACGCTTTCATTAATTGAATTGATAACGTCGTCCTCTCGGTGATATACACGACTTAGCAAGTTAGCATCTAAAGACATGATTATGTTTCCTGTTGAGTTAAACTAAGCGAATTGAAGGGCGGACACGCCGCCCTTGTTGGGTTAGGCGTAAACTTCGGCGGCTGCCACGTCGTTGAGAAACGCGTTGTAGTCGGGATCGTATTGCAGTTCCAGTTCAAAATCGGGTTCGGCTGGGATCAATTCTTCAACCAGCAGGTAATCAAGAAAGAATGGATCGCCAGCCAGACTGCCGACGCGGGCGCGCATAACCCCCTGGTCGCACTCTGGATAGAATGGCGATGTGGTAATGGCTTCAATGACGCCGATTTGCGTGCCGTAAATAAGGGTTTCGACTTCGACCAGGGAGCCGGGGCCGAAGGTGATGGGGGCGGTTGACTTGCGAGCGGGGAATAGATTAAGATTGACACCGAACATGAGTTTATACCTCGTTGTTCTATAACGGGCGTGGTGTTGAAGGCACTACGCTCGTTTTCGTTCTGTGCAATAATTATTGCATAATCTTGCTAATTCGTCAAGTCGCTAACATTGTTTTCACAGAAAATTCATGCTATCCTGATGACATATCAAGTTGCTAATCAGGTGAACAATGGCACAAATCCCAAGCGTAACGGTATCAGATAGTTTTTCGGAATTAATACGTGATTACGCGGCTTCGAAACGCATCTCTGTAGGATCAGCAGTTCGCCATTTAATTGAGCAATCGCCTGAATTAATTAAGTTTGCCAAAATGCAAGGCGTTGTGATTGATCCGGGTGTTCGTGAGTGGGGTGGCCGTCGAAGCGAAACGGATAAGAGTTAAGCGTAAAAAGCTGGAAAACTGAGGGGAAGCTGGCGAGGGCTTATCGGGCGAGTCCTGGCGCGTTTCGGCGGTACTGGCAGCGGTTCAGGGGGTGCCAACACATGGCGCAGGGCTTGCAGGAGCGGCAGCGGATGCGGATGCACCCACATACGCAGCGTTTTACGGCCACGCTCGCGGCACACGTACCAGCGGTGATGGCCGTTAGTGATGTAGACCGTGGATGAGCCGGAGAAACAGATGCCATAGGGCAAGGCATCGTCTTCGTCGGTCATGCGTGTGCGCTGCCGGTAGTGATCGAGGACTTCGGGGATCAACTCGGACTGCGTCGGCATCAGACGTGCCAACGGGACGGCGCGCAGGACATGATTCAAGTCATTGGCGTCGATATGAAAGACGACCGGCAATATGAGTTCTTCAGGGAAACAGGCGATATGGATCAACCGCATCCTCATCACTGTGATAGGTCTATTGTAAGCCGAAGCTAAAACAAATAGGCAATGACTTTGATTTGGCCGCTTGACAAGATAGCTCAAAAGTTCTTAAATAGGGGAGTGAGATCTTTGGGCGCGGTAATCAATAGAGCCTCCTCAAGCGTGCTGTACATTCTCCACCGCGCCCACCCTTTAAGCGTCAGCGCCGAAACGACGTGAACGTCTGCCAGTGACGATAAATCGGCTGTAACTGGAACCTAAGAAACGCTCCTCATCCGGGGCGTTTTTGATTCTGATGCGTCCACAGTGGTCAAAATAATGCTATAATCAGCACAAGTGTTCGGATAAACCGTGATAAACCGTGATAATTTGAACTGATGGCACGATCTAAACCCAAGAAACTTTCTATCAAGCAGCAGGTGTTCGCGGACACGTATCTGGCGAACGGCTTCAAACGTGATGAGGCAGCGCGGGCAGCCGGTTACAGTGAAAAACGTCTGGCACGAACGGCCAGCGACCTGATGAAAAACCCGCTGATGACGGCGTACATTGATGAGCGTATGAAGCACCTCCAGATGACGGCTGATGAGGCGCTGTACCGGCTGGGGCAGCACGCACGCGGCGACATCAGCCAGCTGCTGGGCCTGTCGCCGGATGAACTGAAAACCCATCCGCAGGCGTGGCTGGTGAAGCGGGTGAAGATCGGCTTGTCATGGCCGGAAAAAGGCAACGGCACGCCGAAAGCGTTTATTGAGGCGCTCGAGCTGCACGATCAACAGTCGGCATTGATGGCGATCATCAAGCAGCAGCAGCTGGCAAGCGGCAAGCCGACGGAGATCACCGAGAGTCCGCAGCTGGCACGGCTGGCCGAACTCCTGGAAGCATCCGGCAAGAATTTAGAGTCTGTTATTGGCCGGATGGTCGAGAAGCTGGAAGCCGAAGCCGGTGGACGTTGACGCGCTGATCGATTACGGGCTGGGACTGGATGCACCGGGCAGGATCCCCAAACTGCCGGACATTGTCGACTGGGCGCAGGAAACGTTTTTCGTGATCGAGACCGGACGTCCGATCCTGCTGGCACCACACCAGAAGACGATCCTGCGGCTGATCACCGAACAGCGTCCAGACGGTGGTTTCCGCTGGCGCAATGTGCTGTACTCCACGATCAAGAAATCCGGCAAAACCACGATCAGCGCGCTGTATGCCATGTGGGCGGCTGAAAACTGGGGACCGTTCCAGGAAGTGTATAACCTCGGCAACAAGCTTAAACAAGCCAAAGACCGCGCTTTCAAAACAATTGACCGCAGTATCAAGCTGGCTCCGAAACGGATCTCCGAGCAGTGGGACGCACAGGCCACACGCATCACGCATATGCCCAGCGGCAGCTTCATTGAGGCGCTGCCGATCAGCGGTGCAGGCGAGGCAGGCGGCAACCAATCCCTGACCGTGTGGACTGAACTATGGGGCTTCCAATATGAGGAAGCGCTGCTGATGTGGGACGAGCTGAAGCCGGTGCTGACGCGGCCCCTGTCGCAGCGGTTTATCGATACCTATGCCGGATTTAAGAACGAATCCAAACTGCTGTGGGGCATCTGGGAAGCCGGACTGGAAGGCCAGCGGCTGGACGACGAACTGCCGATCTATGGCAATGAAGAGGCCGGGTTGATCGCCTATATCGACAGCGGGCTGGAGGCGCGGCGTATGCCCTGGCAGCAGGGCGAGATCGGCAGGGCCTATTACACCGAGCAGGAACGTACCGAGCGTCCGGAGAATGTGCAGCGGCACCATTACAACTACTGGGCGGATAACACCTCGGCGCTGATCAGTGTGGCGCTGTGGGACCGGCTGGAAGTCAGCGACGAAGATCCGGTGCCAGGGCCAGAGGTGATTCTGTCGGCGGATGCGTCACTGAGCAACGACTGCACAGCGCTGACGGCCATCGGCTACAACCGTGACGAGGATATGACCTTCGAGGTGGAAACGCTGATCTGGACGCCGCCGAAAGATGGCAAGCTGGATTATGAAGAGACGATTGAACCGGCGATGGAAGCCATGTTCAAACGGTTCAGGGTGCGCGGCGTGGCGTATGACCATTACCAGCTGCATGATCTGATGACACGCGCGGCCAAACGGCACCGGAATGTGGAGTTCTACGACTTTGACCAGGGCAAGGAGCGGCTTGAAGCCGATACCGCGCTGCTGACCCGTATGCAGCAGGGGAAGTTCCGGCACTCCGGCAACCACGAGGTGCGGAATCATGTGCAGAACGCGGTGGCTGTGGCGAGCGGGGACAGCGCTATCCGCATCCGCAAACGTGAGGAAAAGCATACGCCGGTGGATGCCATCGTTGCTATCTCAATGGGGTCATGGCGCTGGCAGGCGGTCAAAGCGCCGCCGAAATACAGCGGGAAGATCGGCTACAGCGGGTTGTGGGGGCGAAAGTGATTGAGTAAGCGGGCGATTTGTGCTAGACTTTAGAAAATTTGTTCGTTGAGTAGGCGGCGATACTTATGGTAGCAGTCAGCGAAGTAATGGACAGTATACGCGAGCCGGTGCGCGAGATCATCGGGCGCGTGGCGCGGCAGGTGCAGATCTGGCGCGGCACGGTGAGCATCGATAAGACGGTAACGGATTATCTGTTCTGGGATAAGTTTCGCCGCGGGATGCTGGATGGTGCGCGGCTGGCGGGCTTATTTGCCAAACCGGCCAGTGAGATCAAGGCCGATTGGGTGATCGGCGACGGCTTCCAGGTGCAGCTGGCGACCGAAGACCAGAGCGAGGCGGTCACCTATACCAATGGGATGATCAAGCGCTTTGTCGAACGGGTGAAGGCCACGCTGCTGACGATGGTGACGGATTACTACGGACTCGGCAATCAGTTTGTGATTGTGAATGCCGATGGAAGCCTGAGCATCCCGTCGCCGGATACCGTCAGCATGGAATACTCCGAGATGGATTACCGGCGGGCCGTCAAGGCGACGATCACCACCCGCTACGAGAAATTCACGGTGGCTGACGAGTACCGCGACGATGGCCGGACGATCACCCTAACGGTGCTGGACCGGACGCTGTACGAACGACTGCTGGGCGAAGGGTGGACGCCGGGTGTCAAAGATAACACGCTGGTGCAGCTCTACGATAACCTGATCGGCAGGCTGCCGGTGGTGCACTTCGCCAATGACCGGAGCGCCAACGAGACACACGGCAGGCCGATGTACGAGGCGCTGCTGAGCCTATTTCAACGGTACGACGCGGCGCTGGAAAAGTCGCTGGATGCTGCCGAGATCATGGCGAATCCCATCCCGGTGTTTGAGGGCATGGAGGACGTTGACGAGACGATCAACGCCAACGCGACGCCGAGCACCGAACAGTATCAGGATGAGAACGGCCAGTTCGTGAACCGGGTGCGGATCGCGTTCGACCGCTTCGCCACCATTATTATCGGCAAGGGCGGGAAGTTCAGCTTCGCCTCGCCGACCAAGGGCTTCACCGACGATGTCAAATCGCTGCTAAAGCTGCTGTTTCTGCTGGTGCTGGAAAACCTGCGCATCCCTGAAGTGGTATGGGGCGGCGAGCTGGGGCAGGCGCGGGCTTCGGCCAGTGAGCAGATGAAGACGTTCTACATGCATATCAACGGTCGGCGGATGGCGCTGGAAGGCATGAGCGCGGACGAATCGCTGGGCGCATCGGCACAGGGCGGGCTGCATGAGCTGATGGACATCTGGCTGCGGACCGTATCGCTGATTGACCGGCGCGTGCAGGTGATGCCGCTCCAGATTACATGGCCGCCGCTGGGAGAGGCCGACGATAAGCAGAATCTGGAATGGGCCAACGCATTGAAAGACCGCAGCGCGATCACCACCGAGACCTATGTGAAGATGTCGGGGCGGGTGGAAGATGCGACGGCAGAAGTCGCGGCTGCCGAGGCCGAAGCGGCCACGAAACAGGATGCATTTGACCAGGCAGTCAACAATGCGATGAATGCCGATCCGGGAACGAATGCCAACACGGATCCCCTTTCGGCGGTGGCGTGATGGAGTACGAAGCCAGGAATTATTTCGCGGTGCTGGTGTATATCTGCGAGACGTTCAGCTACGGGCATGAGCAGATGATGGCCCTGCGGCAGCGGGTGGAAAAGACGTTCCGCACGCAGCCGGAGGTGTTTGCCAAACGGAGCAAAGCGCCGGTGACACTCAACGGGATCGCCATCACCTATGGGCTGCTGGCCGGGTTCGGCGGGTTGAAGGATGCGCTGAAGGTGTCGCCGGAGCGGGTGGTGCGGCTGGCGCGAGAGTACGATCCGTTCGGCGAGCTGGACGCGGATATGCAAAAATTAATGCATAAACGGGCACTTGCGAATAGAAGAGGCAGGGGATAATGCGGCAGGCGATCCCCGGCACGCGCGCGCTGCCGATTGCCCAGAAGGGTTTCCGCGAGGGGTATAAGGCGGCACTGCGGCCAGAAGTCGAGCGGGTGACGCTGCTGCTGCACCAAAATGCCGGGCTGGATGGCAAGATCGACCGGCGGCGCGAGTCGGCAGTGGTCGAACGGGCGGGCGAGATCATCCAGCGGGTGTATGTGGCCGGACGCCGGGCTTATGCGGAAGATGGTGCCACGCCGCTGTCACCGTATGCCAGCCTGATCAACCGGTGGGTAACTTACATCACGGTCAAGGCGGTACAGAATCAGCGCAATTGGATGAAGCGCAGTGTGCCGGAGGATGTCTACCGCTGGCTGATCGGGGCGCGACGTCCGCAAAATGTGCGTGAGATGATCAGCGTAACGGGCCGGATGCTGCCGGGGTTTGTCCCGGATGCCTTCGCCCAATATGATCCGCTGCATTTATGGGTCGATCCCAATGGCTACAGGCTGAGTGACCGCATCTGGCGCACGGGTGTCGATACGCGGGCACGGCTGGATGCGATGCTGGCCGAGCAGATCCGCAACGGGAATTCGGCGATCAACATCAGTAAGAAGTCCGAACAGTTTATGCTTCCCGGCAGGGCGGCGCTGCGAACAACCAAGCCATATGGGACGGATGCCAGCTACCGCGGCATGGTGCTGGGCCGGACGGAGATCACACGGGCGCACGGCTGGTCTACGATCCTGTCGGCGCGGCTCAATCCGTATGTCGATGGACTGGATTGGGTACTGAGTGCCAGCCATCCCAAGATGGATGTGTGTGATCAACTGGCGACGGTCGGCATGGGCGGCGAACGGCTCAAAGATCCGTACGATGTATACAGCTTCCCTTCTTATCCAAGCCATCCACAAGAAATGTGCAATATTCAAAGCGTTGTGACAGCCGACGCGCAGCAGGTGACCGACGAGCTGCGGCAGTACATGGAGCAGGGTGACGAGCCTCCGCTGACACCGGCTGCCGATGACTCGCTGCTGTGGCTGCTGTTGGGGGCAGCGCTGTACGAGTGGTGGCGTCGCAATCAGGAAACTGTCGCGGCGGCCTAAGTCATTGCCTATTCTGTAAAAATCACGGCGTATGATGGGTTTATCCAACAGGCGAGGAGTTAGCCCAGTGACCTGCATCATCGGCATTGCATATGAAGGTGACGTTTATATCGGCGGTGACCGTTCGGCGATTGACGGCTGGAACCGGTTTGTCTCGGAGGAGTCCAAGATCTTCCGCATCGGCGAGATCCTGATCGGCACGAGCGGCAGCCACCTGGTGGCACAGGCACTGAAATACGAGCTGAAGCTGAGTCGGGTGCAGCGGACGGACGGCGAGACCGATATAGATTATCTGGTCTCCGTGTTTGCCAAAGAGGTGCGCCAGCTGCTGGCCGGATTGACGACCAAACGCGATGACGACGGCGAGGCGAGTTTCTCCGGCGGCGCGCTGTTTGGCTATCGTGGCAATTTGTACCGAATGTCGTCCAACGGCCAGATCAACCATTTCACCCGCCGGTATGACGCGATTGGGAGCGGCGCGCCGTTCGCGTTGGGGGCAGTGGCCGCGAGCGGGCTGCATGAGCCTTACAAGATTATCCAACAAGCGCTGAGGGTAACGACTGACCTGTGCTGCGACGTGATCGGCCCGTTCGATGTGGAGAAGTTGGAGCCAACGCGATCAGACGCCGGGACATTTTTGGACAGCGTTGGTGCGGTCTTCAATGCGTCGAAGCGTGAGGTCGTGCAGGAAATGGACATGATCCCTGATCCTCCACTGCCCAGACCGGCAGCCCATTCGCCGAGTTCTATAACCCTATGAAGATGTGTGTCGCGTTCATGTTCCAGAATGAAGAGGACTGGCTGCGGCTACACCTGCCGGTGCTGCTGAAATCCAAAGCGGTGGACGGCATTGTGGCGGTCGACGGCGGATCGGATGACAACGGCGCGGAGTACATCAAGTCTCTGGGCGGGACAGTGCTGGAACGGACGTGGGACTGGAAGCCACAGGATCAGGAAAACGCGGTGATCTCATTGGCAGAATGGTGCGGCTATGACTGCATCTTGCTGACCGCGCCGGATGAATTATGGTTTCCGGAGCACATCGACCGCATGAAGTGGCTGATGGACGATGCAAAGACCTTTGCACTACGCTTCCCGACATGGAACTTTGTGCGCGACCGGCGGCACTACGCGCCCCAATCGCCCTACTTCCCCGACTTCCATGAACGGGTGTGGCGGCTGGGGCAGGGTATCCGGCACGTGGGCGCGCTGGACAGCACACCGAGCTTCTCGCCGGAGCAGGCGTTACGGTGTATGGATATGCCGATGTTCCACTACTCGCACATCAAGCCGCGCGAGTGGTATACGCTGAAGGGGCTGAACTTCCACCGGGTGAAGGATGGACTGGAACCGCTGGACGTGCTGCCGGAAGGTGTCGAGATTGAGCCGTATCCGGAGTGCGCCGCGTTTGGGTGGCCGCAGCCGCTTGATCCAGATGTGGTTGGCGAAAGGGCACCGTACGGATAGGGCACGGCGCGGTCATCAATATATGATTGAAGGAGAGACATCAGCATGGAAATTGTTTTGAATGAGGCGCAGATTACGATTGGTGATATTCCCGGCCAACCGGGTTTCAAGTTTTTGCAGTTCATTACCCAGCAGGGCATCAAAGTGACTGTACCACTAAACGAACAGGCGGCGCGGGCGATCGCTGCCGGATTGACGAGCGGACTGTTGATTGCCAGCGGGCCGCTGGCATCCCAATTGAAGCCGCAATAGAGGCAAGCCGATGTTTGACGAAATGTTCCCAGACGACGTGTATGATTTCAAAGAAGTTTATTCCCGCTGGATGGTCATTGCTTCGGCGGGCGGCTTCAAGATCGTTGACACGGTCTGGAAAAATGAACTCAAAGCAGAGTACAGCGACCGCGATGCTGCGGAAGAAGTCTGTAAAGTGCTCAACCGGTACGAGGGAAAGCATGATTAATCTCCAGATAACCGTGATCGCCTACGGGCTGGCCGACGATCTGCTGTATCTGTTTGACGTCGGCGATGCACCGAACGTCACCTGGCGGCTGTTTCTGCACAGTGATATTCCGGAGGTGGTGCGGGCGTGTGACGAGATCCTGCGCACACACGACAACGTCCGTTTTTATCCGTACAAGGTCAACCGCGGGCTGTCACGGTCTTGGAATGAGGGCATCATGGCGTCGTATGCCGATGGCGCGGACGTGGCGATGATCATCAACGACGATATGCAGCCGGGGCATGGCGACGTGCAGCGGGTGGCACAGGCGGCGATGGATCATCCGGAGATGCCAATCATCAAGTGCATGGGGATGGATCTGCGCAGCGGGCAGCGGACGCCGATGGAGTTCGGATTGACGGCCATCACCAAACGCGGATGGGAAACGATCGGCGCGTTTGACGAAAATATCTGGCCGATCTACTGGGAAGACATCGACTGGGACCGGCGGCGGCGCTTATCAGGGCAGGATGAGTTCATTGTGCAGGACACAGTAGCGATCCATGCCGGAAGTAAGACGAGCGTCACTGTGCCGGGGCTGCTGGAGCAGACAAACCGCTGGTATGACGCGAATCTAGCTTACTATCGCAAAAAGTGGGGGGCGGCGCATACCGAAGGCGAACGGTTCAGCGTGCCGTTTGATGAGCGCGACGGCTGGGCACTCGATTATTACAAGCAGGTTGGCGCGTGGTATATCAACCCCGAGTTTAGAAGCCGTCCCTATGGGATACATGATCGTGAGGATGTGCCGCGTGGATAATGAACAACTGATCGTCATTTTCCCGGATCGTGATGAGCGGTTTGTCCTGTTGGTCAGCTCGTCGGGGCGGATTCAGGTGTACCAGATAACCGAACATGCCCATGAGCAGTCGGTGCTCGAGGGGCTGATGGATTATGTCGGCATGTCGCTGGGTGAAGGCGCAACCTTCGAGATGGCACACGCGGAAATGGGGCAGCGGATGCAGCCGGTCGAGATGTCTGAGGGCGATCTGCGTTTGCTGATGGTCAAAGCGATGTTCCGGTTTCTGATACAGAAGGCGGCGTAAGATGCGTTCGTTTATCGACTATCTTTCAGAAATGGTTGATTTGGCGCTGGATCATAAACTTAAACCGCCATTTGTAGCATTAGTCAGTGAAGAAAACCCATCTCTCACACACATCCCTAATAAAACAATGTGGCCTGCATTGGTGATCTCAACAAGAGTTGGTGTCGTGAAAGTTGGCATCTACAAAGATTCGCAATTCATTGAGCAAAGCCCTTTCGGTTACTCCCCTGACTTTATAAAAGTGGTCAGTGGGTACGATTTCTTTAAGGGATTGACGGAACTGAATCATGATTAAAAACATTCTGGTAACCGGCGGGCTGGGATTTATCGGCAGTCATCTGGTGGATCGGCTGCTGGAGCAGGGGCATAACGTCTTTGTGATCGACAACCTGAGCAGCAACGTCGTCACGATCAAGGATTATGCCGACCGACTGGCACGGTATCCAGACTTCGCATCCGGGCTGCATCTCTCAGTGGCCGATGTCCAGAGGATCGAACCCTGGCACTATAAAGGTAGAGACGGCGAGAAGCTGGATGAAATCTACCATCTGGCGTCGCCGGTGGGGCCGGTCGGCGTGCTGGCCCATGCCGGGAATATGGTGCGAGAGATTGCCGACAGCACCTATGCGGTGATTGAACTGGCGCGGGAACACCGGGCAAAATTGGTGGATGTGTCGACCAGTGAGGTGTACGGCGGCGGTCAGCAGGGCTTGTGTGCCGAGGACATGCCGCGCATCATCCAGGCAGAGACGACGGTGCGGCTGGAATATGCGGTGGCGAAGCTGGCGATGGAAACGGCGCTGATCAATACCACGAAGGTCAGCGACTTGCAGGCGGTGATCGTGCGCCCATTCAATGTGGCCGGGCCGCGGCAGGGCAGCATAGGCGGTTTCGTGCTGCCGCGTTTTATCGGGCAGGCGCTGCGTGAGGAGCCGCTGACGATTTACGGCAATGGGCAGCAGATACGAGCCTTCACGCATGTGGCGGATATTGTGGACGGGCTGCTGCTGGCGATGGAGAAGGGCAGGAGCGGCGAAGTCTATAACCTGGGCAATCCGGAGAACCGCACCTTTGTGAAAGCATTAGCCGTGCGCGTATTGGTAGAAGTCGGCTCAAACGCTGGTATGGTGCATATCGACCCGCAGACACTACACGGAGCCTTGTATGCCGAAGCAGCAGATAAATTTCCGGATGCATCCAAGGCGATCCGCGAACTGGGATGGCAGCCGAAGCACGATCTACACCGGATTGTGCGCGACGTGCGGGACTATATGCAACTATCTTTGCACAACGAAAGGCAGATAAATTGATTGCTAAATCGATAACCTATGCAGATCAGCCTGTTATTTTGGCTTGTGACGCTCAATGCAATAAGGCGTGGGGCAGAAACAGCCGCCCCCTCATCTATGTGGAGGACAAAAGTCAAACCGTTTATCCCAATAAACAAAGAGACTTCCCGGAAGAAGACCCGAATAACATCGATGATTATTTTTATCTCGCGGATAGCGAACTGGGGTTTGCGCCGATTGATCCGGGTACGGGCGAGGGCGAGGACTTTAAACCCATCAGGCCTGATGAGCGCTTAAATAAATGGTGCTGCCGGGAATGCGAACGCTCGATCATGGTAGACGATCTAGATATTGTTAAAGATTTCAAATTACCGGATTTTAGCAAGCGGCAATACAATATTTCGACCAGTGATCCAAACAACGAAAATACAGTGGTTTAGAGGATTAAGCGCTACCCACTTGCGTTAAACGAACATTTGTCCTATACTTTGTGTTAATTCAAAATTTCCGCGAGGCGGATGTGCGACTCTCTATGGGTCGGGCATCCGCCTTTTTTATTGAGAGCGGCGCATGAGCGAACGGATCGTCATTTCTGAGACCCAACTCCAGCCCCTTAAAGGCCAATTCCCCGATATTCCAACCTATCCCCATGTCGATACCGTTTTGTTGTATCAAGGCGACGAAACCAACCCGTTTCATGTGACGCTGCCGATCGCGGAAATTGGACGGGTAAGTGATAACGGCCTCGAGTATGACGAAGAGCTGGTGACAGCGATCGCCGAGCAGATGAGCAACGGCGCGGGCGGCATTCGAGGCCACATCCCCGATGACCAACTGAGTACGGCTTATCCGGTGGATGATGTGCACTGGATCGGCCATCAACTGATCGGCCAGACGTTATGGGCCAAGGGCTACATCCCACCGGGGCAGACCCGCGAAGACATCCGCATGAAGAAGGCGCGCGGCGGCAACATTGCCACCAGCATCTTCGGCGATGCGGTCAAAGAGTTCGTGGTGGCCGAAGCGTCCAAGAGCCGCAGCCGGACATGGAAGGCGCGGCAGTTCCAGCTAGAGCAAATAGACCTCGCCCCGACCAAACGGGCGGCGTTGAAAAACCGAACAGGCTTTGTGATTACCAGAGAGATGGAGGGCGAGATGCCACCGGAAGTTAAAGATAACGTGGTTCAAGTGTCGGACGTGCCAGAGCCGATCCGCGAGCAAATCATCCGTGAGAGCGATCTGGCGAAGAAGGTCGAGCGTCTGGCTGAGATGGAAACCAGGGTCGCCGAACTTGATGGGCAGGTTTCCGAACTGGTGCAGTACAAGCAGATCGTGATGGAAATTCGCAGCACCCTCGGTAAAGACACCGATACCGCTGCGGCAGTGGCTGAACAGCACAAAATGGCGGCGACGCTGGCTGAGATGCTTGGTGTGGAATATTCCAACATCACCATTACGGTTTCCGAGATGCACGAAAGCATCAAGGAACTCAAGCAGAAGGAATTCGACAGCGCAGTGACCGCGACGGTCAGTGAACTGACCAAGTGGGATGCCAAGACGGATGCGGGCAAGGCACAGGTCGATGCGTTCCGCAAGACATTCAAGCGGACGTTGATCAGCGAACTCAAGGGCGATCAGACGCCGGAGAAGCTGGCCGAGATCGCGCAGAAGTTATGGGATGACGAGTACAGCGTGATTGGCGCAGCCGTCGTCAGCAGTTTGAGCGGGCCGGGCGCGTTCGTTCCGCCCAAGGCTCCGATCAGCAGCGGAAGCAGCAACCCCAGCAGAATCAGTGATGAGATGCTGGCGACAGAGGGTAAGCGATACGGCGGCTCGAAGAACTAGGCCGCTGACGAGCACATAAGCCAAAGGGAGTAAATGCAATGGCATCAATTGTTGGGCCACGTTTGGCCGCAGACTTGATTTTTCCAGTGGGGGGTATGGATGCCACGCGCATTCTCAACTTCCAAAACCGCAACGGTCTGACTGCCGAGCAGATCGTGGCGAAGGCCGCCGCAGCAGTGGGTGGCGCGAATGAGTCGGTCATGGCACGCTGGGGCGGTATTTCGTACATCACCGAAGACAGCTTTGCACGCTACCGTGCAGGCGTCGGCGGCACCGCACGCAAGACCTCCAAGAAGACCGAGACCACCCAAACCGATCCGGTACAGGGTATCCTCTCCGGCCACATGCTGCCGATTCAGGACTATGAAGATGCCCTGATGTGGGACTGGCAGTACCTGCGCGATGCGTATGAAGCGCAGATCGACGCCGACTGTGCGGAAGTGGGCGATGCATTCCGCTACCGCTGCGAAGTCGATTTCCTAAACCGCGTCATGAGCAACGCCGAACGCAACGTCGGCAGCGGCTACGATCTGCCATGGGCAATCGGCACCGGCGTGACCGTTCCGTTCATTCCCCCTCCGTACCAGGCCTACCAATTCACGACCTCGCACACGCACTTCATCGCGAATGCCGGTTCGGATGCGGCAGCGCGTTTGACCGTGCTGACCTCGATGATCACCGAACTGCGCCACCACGGCTACAGCGGCACCCTGGCGATGTTCGTCAGCGTGAACGATGTGGCGAACTGGGCAGCGGTGACCGGCTTTGTGGAAATCAACCCCCAGAACATCCAGGTCGTGACCGGCGGCAGCAGCCCGGTGCGGTTCGTGACCGGCCAGCTGCAAGGCGTGCCCGGCGAGTTGTTCGGGTTCTTCAAGACCAACTTCGGCGTCGTCGAAGTGCGCTATCTGGAAATCATGCCCACCAACTACTGCTGGATGACACTCCCCTACGGTGAGAACAATGTCGCCAACGGTATTGCGCTGCGCGTGCATCCGGCCAGCCCCTTCGGCATGGTGCCGGACGTGCAGGTGACCAGCTCGGTGATGCCGCAGCTGAAGGGCATCAATCTCAAAGCCACACATGGCGTGGGCGTCAACCGCCGCACCAACGGCGTCGCGGGTATGGTCGGCAACGGCACCTATAGCTGGACAGACCTGTAAGCCGCTGGCTGACAGGATGCAACAGGAGACAAGACAATGGCTCTAACTGTAACGAAAGCTCAAGTACGCGCACTTCCGGGTGCGATTGTACGTCCCGTGACATTGGGCGAGGCCGCCAGCGCCGGGCATGGGATATATCCCAACGCCAGCAGCGCGTACCTCAAGGCCGATGCAGACGCCGCCGGCAAGTATCGCGGCTGCGCCATCCTGGTGAATGACAGCCAGGGCAACGGCAACACTGCCGCCGATTTCGCCAGCGGTTCGGATGCAACCGCCGTGTTCTTTGGGCCGGTGGCCGGTTTCAGCGGTATGGACCCGACCAAGTCGGTGTGGGTCGATACGACTGCCGGTGGCTTCACCCAGACCAAGCCTGCGGGCGGTGGTATTTTCGCCAGCCCGATCGGCTATCCGATTGACGCCAACACCCTGATGGTGTCGCCGCAGCCCTTCGATACCACGTACTAAGGCGCGGCAAGGCTCATCAGTGCACTCAACCGGGATGCAAATCCCGGTCGTTTTATTATTCCCCCGAGTGAGTGCGTATCCATTCAAAGTAGACTTGAATCTCAGCAAACTTGCGATACGCTAATTCTTCCTCGAATTTATCAATCAACCAATCAAGTGGCTGTTTTTTATGTTTGCTATTATTGCACCCGCCTTTCCCTCCACAAAGCGGAACAATATTTGTAGGAATGGTTCCAGGGCAGTTCGGTGAAGCCAGCGGAATCCAGTGGTCAGCGTGAGTTGTTTTATTATCTTCAAATGGCTTACCGCAAACTGCGCAGCAATTACGAAAATATTCAAGACACCGGTGCCAGTCGCGTAATGTAAACCCATCAGGAAGCGCTATTTTTCTAGCCCTTCGCTTGCTGATGATAACGCGATTGAGTTCCCTTTTCTTTTCTGGATATTTCGTCTGCCAAAGCATACCACCCCGAAGTGATTTCTCAGGATTTGCCTTTCTCCAGTCTTTAGACCGGAGGCGGTGTTTCCCCATATCTTTATGCCGATACCGGGCATTTGAAGCATTTACCACTTCTTTGTGTGTCTTATAATAATCGCGTCGCTGTGCATTGAAGGCTTCTGGATCTTCATTTCTTCTAGCGTGTTGATCGGCTGCTACGCATACCTTGCACCAAGAATGAAATGGATTTTTACGATTCTTTCGTGAAGTAAAGAATTCGTTAGTTTCAGGTAGGATTGGCCCATTTGGGTGAGAGCATTGTTCACCGCGTGAGCAGCGCTTGAAACCTGCTGGAATCGAAGATTGATCTGAGGTAGACTGAACCATGTGACGCGCTCCTTCATAGCGTTGTCTCATACCCTCGCGCTGCTGAATACAGTTCGAGGGCATCTTTGTCTCCCTTAATTATACCAAATATGTTTTGATTTACATAAAAATACTTTTGCGGTACAATAGAATTTAATTTCTATTGATGCAGGGTTGTAGTAGTGAAAATCAACTGGGTGGGTCATCGCTTTATTAAAGAAGATGGATACGGGCGTTTCGGAATCCATATGATCCGAGCGCTGACCCGATTGGGCGTGAATGTTCACCCCCTGACGGCGACGACGCTCTATGACCTGCCAGCGGATATTCTCCAAATGACTGGCGTAGATTTTTCCAACCGGTCGATTTTCTTGATGGCACCGATCGCGATTAAAGATGCGCCGCCGCCGAACTCATTCATTTGGACCATGCATGAGGACTCGCGGCTGCCGTCCGAATGGGCCGTCAAGATCAACCAGTTTGAACGGTGTATCGTGCCCTGTGAGCACAACGCCGAGGTGTTCCGGGCAGGCGGGGTGACGATCCCGATTGATGTAGTCCATGGGGGCACGTCGCCGGAAGAGTTTCCGGTGCGCGAAACGGTTGAAGACCGGCCCTACACCTACATCTGTTTGGCTGACCGCGGTTCACGTAAGGGATGGGAAACGGTGTGGGGCGCGTGGTATGAGGCGTTCCCCCAGACCGTCACGGACGTCCGACTGATCATCAAGGCACGGCCTGAGATGGTGCCGGAGTGGTTCCGTGAGGCGAATCTGCCGGATAAGCGGATCGAGCGCTGGTACGACAATGTGCCGGATATGAAGCAGGTCTTCAACCGGGCAGACTGCGTGGTGTATCCGGCGCGGGGCGATGGCTGGGGGATGTGGTGGCGCGAGGCGGCCATGATGGGCCTGCCAGCGCTGGTTACTCCCTACAGCGGCAACGCGGTCGGCGCGCACGAAGCGGCGATCACGCTCGAAAAATACACGATGGTCGAGTCGATGCTGGACTACAGCCAGGGTGAATGGGCGATGGCCGACCAGCACGAGGTGGCCGAAAAGATGCGCTGGTGCTACGAGCATCAGGCAGAGGCCCGCGAAAAGGGACGGTCGGCAGCGGCATGGCTGCGCCAGAACCAGACGTGGGATCACAGTGCGAAGGCGCTGCTGAAACTGATTGAGGCACACGCATGACGACGATTACCGCGACTGAAGAAGTGACGCTGCGGCGCAAGATCGGCAACAACGGGGCCGGATTTTCGACGCCGGAGCTGGACAGCATCTGGGTTGAGGCCGGTGGCAACATGACGAAGGCGATCTTCATCTGCTTTGAAGAGCTGATGAACAATGCGGCCCGTTTCACCGATTACACCCAGAATGACACGCAGGAAAAGCGGTCGCAGATCTTCGACCATATCGCCAATAAGGTGCTGCCTTACTGGCGGGGCAAGCTGAGCGCGGCAGAGGCCGGAGAGAATACATCGGCTCGAACCATGCGGATCGTGGGCACCAAGGCTGTGCCACCGCGGCGGGTAGTGCGTCCGGATACTGACCCAGTGAATGATCCGTATGATCCCTACCGGCTGACCGATGATGAGGATTGGCGCTGATGGACGTGAGTGCGTGGGCGGGCATCGGCGGCAGCCGCGAGATTGCTGACCGGGCCGACGCAGCATGGACACGGATCAGCGAAAAGCCGACGGCGATTGTGATCGTCCGCAGCAGCGGCAAAACCAAAGCCGCACTGGCCGCGCAAACCGTCCGGCTGGAGTACGACTATCCGTCGAATTACGAGAGCAAGGGCGCAGCCGGAGCCAGCAGCAAGCAGGCGGTGACGGTGTTTGGCATCGTCGGGCATGACACGGAAGCCGATACCAATATCCGGCGGGACGATCAGTTTTCAGCCGATGGCCTGCTGTACCGGGTGGTGAGCATCACACGGACGCAGGGCGAGATACAGGCGAAATGTGAGGCGTTGGGCTGATGGCTGGCAGCGTACAGTGGCGCGGCGCGGTAGAGATGGGCAACAACTGCACGATCTACGGCAATAAGGTGATCGAGGCTGTGCAGCAGGTGGCCGAGTATTTTGCGCCGGTGTTTGAGACTTACGCCAAGAGTCATAAAGCTTGGATTGACAGAACAGGAAACGCAACACAATCGCTGCACGCCTGGACAGAGCAGCTCAGCAAAGATGCGGTGGCGCTGTATCTGAGCCACGGCGTTTTTTACGGCCAGTTCCTTGAATATAAGTATTCGGGACGCTACGCCATTATATGGCCGACCATTCAAGCACATCTCGATGCCATTATGCAGATGTTGCGTGGCATTTTCGGCTAAAAGCAGTATAATTGTTCTAAATTAAATACCCCTGATCGTTACGCAATCAGAGGTACGAATAAGTAACCTGAGAAAGCAGGCCACTATGAATGATTCTACCATACCTCAAAAGCGCTGTACCACTTGTCAACAGTTTTTCCCCGCTACTTCGGAATATTTTACACGCTCCAAATCAACTAAAGATGGCTTGTATACCAAATGCAAGAAGTGTAAACAGGCCAAGAACCGCGATTGGTGGAAAGATAATGCCAAAGACATCAGCGTAAGGCGTAAAGAGGCATACCCCGAACGCCGAGAGGGTCGTATTAAGTATCACAAAGAGTGGCGGACAAAGAATCGCGACAAATACTTAGCAAAGAAACGAGCCGATTACTGGGCCGATCCAGAAGCGGATCAAGCAAAAAGTCGAGCTTGGCGTGAAGCCCATCCAGATTGGAAGAAGAATTACGACAAAGAATATTTCGAGAAGCATAAGCCGAAAATTCAGCTTTACAAGCAGGAATGGGCAGCTAACAATCGGCCTCGGATAAACGAAAAGCGCCGCACTCAATATGCCGAAGACCCGCATGGGCGACGGCTCTCAGGACTGAAGCGAGAGGCGCGTAAGCGGAATTTGCCCGACAATTTCACGGTTGATGATTGGCAACTCTGTTTATCCCATTTTTCAGGTTGTGCAGTCTGTGGCGCGCAAGAAGTTTTGCAAGCTGATCATTGGATACCACTGGCAAACGCTGAATGTTTGGGCACTGTGCCGCACAACATGGTTCCGCTTTGCAAATCATGCAACTTCAGTAAACAGGATGCACCGGCACGCCAATGGCTAGAGTGGAAATATGGTGGCGAAGAGGGGAAACGGATATTTGATAAGGTTACATATTTCCTGTCCAACGAGGTCCGGCGTATTCTGTAAGTAAATTGCTTGTCTAGTACGAACTTTTGTGCTAGACTGATCTAAATAACACGAGATTTCCGCGAGGCGGATGTACGACTCTTATGGGTCGGGCATCCGCCTTTTTATTTGGCTAGAGGCAATGGCAAGTTTACACACGGTATTCCGTACCACGCTGGAAGCTGACGCGACACTGACGGCGCTATTGACCGGCGGCATCTTCGACGCAGAGGAACTGGATTACAGCGGCGAAGGAGCAGGGCAGGCTCCCCGGCAGGCCGATGCGGTGCAGCTGAAGCCGCACGCGGTTATCCGCTGGAGCGGGGGATCACCGGCTGGCGCGTCGTACAAGGTCGCTGGCGAGGTGGAATCAGTCGAGGTGTATGTGTACCAGGACGTGGGATACGACGTGATCGAAAGCGCGATCCTCAGGATGCGAACGGTACTCGGTGACCGCTACCTGAGCGCTGATGACCGGGCTTTGGCACACGTCAGCAAGCAGCCTTTTCGGGGGCCGCAGACAACCGCCGATGAACTCGGCATGGCATCTTGCCAGTTCGTTCGCTTTTTTGTGACTACCGCACCACTTTAGCAGGGAGGGCAGGAAATGCCACAGTTTAGTGAAGTAATTTATAACCCGACGGATTTGATCGTCGCCCAACTGACCGGCTCCAACACCTACGGCACGCCGGTACGCGTCGATTATTTTGAGAAGGTCGCCTTCGACTTTGAAGCCGACGAGGATGAAATCAAGAGCGGCGGGTTGATCGTTGAAAGCCTGTCGATTGCCACCAAGGTGACCGGCACGATGGACAATGGCGCGTTGAACTATGCGGCCATGAGCATCCTTCAAGGTGATACCCCGACCACCGTCTACCAGACCACGCCGAACCAGTACCAGTACGCAGACATCACCGTCGGCGGCGCGGGCAACCCGTACTTCGGCCTGCTGGTGCAGTACGCAACGACCCTCGGCGGGGCGTTGATCGTCGGCTTCCCCAAGGCCATGCTGACCAAGAAGCCAGGCTTCGACATCGACCAGAACAAGTTCCGTGTCGGCAGCGCTGACTTCAAGGCCGTGGCCCCGAGCGCCATCATCCGGCGTGCGGCACGGCTGCTGAAGTACGAAACCTCGCCGACCATGCAGCTGACCAGCGCCTACATGCAGGGCTTGTTCAACGGGATGTTTTAGCCGATGGCTTTTCATTGGATCGAAGACCCAACAACTGAACTTATTTTGCCGAGTGCTAATAAGATTCAGGTGCGTCAAGTCGATATGATGGCGCTCGTAATGAGCGCCGATAACGAAGCCATCCCCAACGGCCTGTTGGAGCAGATCAGTTCACAGATGAGCGGTCAGCAGCCTGACATTGAGCTGGAGTGCCACAGCGGTGTGCGGCTGCCGAGCCGGGGTGAACCGGCTATGCAAGGTGTTTTGCGCGGCAAGGTTGTGGATGTGACCGGGAATGAAGAACGCTTTACCGTCCGTGTCTCGATGGCCTCGTCCGGCAAGTTTACGCCAGGTGAAATCCGTTTTGGAGGGAACAGCGTCGCAACACTGGAATCCGTACAGGATTACCAGTGGCGCATCGGCGGCGGTGATGCCGAGCAAGCGCGCAGGGAACTGCCCCAGCTCGGTAACTTCATTAATTTGATTGTGCGGGCGGCCAGTGTGTCGCCCAAGCTGGTCAAAGAAGTCACTGAGCCTGAAACGCAGTGGCCGGTTGATCGTGTGACACAGGCTGACAAGATGATGATCTTTAACTGGGCCATGCCGCGCGAGGTGCGGCCAGCCGGTACGTTTCCTCAAAAACCGGCAGCAGGTGTGGCTGTTACACCTGACGTGCAAGGAGTATCACCTGAACCCGGCGACGGAGTTCGGACTGACGCATCCGTGGGTGCGCTGGCAGTTCAGCCATAGTGTAGGTGCGCTGGGCCGGTGGGTTGAGCAAAAGTTGAGCGAGACCAACGATAAAGGGAAGCATAAACACACGATAGAGGAGCTGCTGGGACTGCCGCTTAAGAACAGTGAAGGCGTCAGCAGTCAGTATTTTAAGTAGTACGAAGGGACACGGAAAGACGTGTCCCTTTTTTTGATTGACAGCAGCCGTGAATCGGTGGGCAAATAATTGTCGTATCCGAACTTTTGTGCTAAACTGAAATCAATAATTTGAGATTTTCCGCGAGGCGGATGTGTGTCCTGACGAAAGGGCACTCATCCGCCTTTTTGTTTGGACGTGATTAATGGTAGGTGAAGGGTTCAATCTCGGCAACGCTTACGGCGCGGTCATCATCGATGTCAGCGGCGTAAGCGTTGCCATGCGGCAAGCCAAACAGGCAATTGATGGAGGCCTGGGTAGTATCGGCGATAGCATCTCCGCAATCGGTGACAAAATGAGCGCCTTAGGTGGCGCAATTAACACGTTCAGTCTGCCGCTGCTGGCCGTTGGCGGGGTCGGATTGAAGGCCGCGGCTGACTTCGACACATTACTAAAACAAATCGAGATCTTTGGCGATGTAGCACCAAGCCAAATGGCGCGAGTGAGTGAATTCGCGCTCAAGATGGGCGCAGATACAAAATTCAGCAGTTCTGATGCAGCAGCAGCCTTGCTTGAGCTACTAAAATCCGGCCAGTCTCTCGACCAGGCTATGCAAACCCTGCCGGAAGTGCTTTCGCTTGCAGCGACCGGCAATCTTAATCTCGCTACTGCTTCCGGTGTTGTTTCCTCAGGCTTAGCAATTTTCAGCCTAAAAGCCACCGACGCTGCACGGGTGTCTAACGCTTTAGCAAGAGCTGCAAATGCGAGTCGCGCAGATGTAGGCGACTTAGGACAAGCAATGGTTACCGCCGGGCCTGTGGCTGCCATGTATGGCATCAATATTGAAGATTTGAGCGCTGCGCTGGGTATCTTTGCAAACGCAGGCCTAAGTGGTTCAGAAGCAGGTACTCAACTAAAAACCGTACTTCTGAACATGCACCGCACCACAGACGATGTTGAAGGCGCATTAAAGAAGTTAAACGTCCAATTGTCCGGTTCGGACGGCAAGCCCCGCGAGTTGAATGCCATCATCAAGGACTTGGATGTAGCTCTGGATAAGCTGCCGCTCGATAAACAAAATGAGCTTATGCAGACTCTTGGTGGGAGCTACGGTATTGTCGGCTTAAATGCCCTAAGAACTGCCGGTGGTCTGGATACCATGCGGGCGGCAATGGAAAAGGCCCCCACTGCCGCCGAGGTGGCAGCGAGTTTCATGAACACCTTTAGCGGTAAGATTGAAAGCCTGACAGGCTCCCTGGAAACACTTATGATTTCTGGGTTGACCCCATTCATGAATGACTATCTTGCGCCATTGGTTTCGCGTATTACAGAAGTTGTAAATTCAATCACCGATTGGACACAAAAGAACCCCGAACTCACTAAACAAATTGTTAAAGTGCTTGCTGCGGTAGCTGTGTTGGGGCCGGGACTATCTATAGCCGGAAAGGCGATGTCGTCAATCGGTAAGATTGTCAGTATTTTACTTGGCTCTTTCGGTGCAATGAGTTTGGTAGTTGCCGGTTTGGTGCTGGCATTTCAAACCAATTTCTTGGGCATACGCGACTTCATTCAACCCGTAGTGGATCAAGTTACGGCATTCTTCAACGCCATAACAAACGGCGTTCCAATCGGCGATGCGTTAGGAGTGATGCTTCGGAATTTAGTACCGCCTGAAGTTGCTAATGTCATCACAGGTATTGTGACGACTATTCAGAGTTTTGTGGATTTGCTTCAGCATGGGATTGATCCATTAACAGCATTTGGCGTGGCACTCCTCGACGGCTTTGGGCCAGCAGCAGCGCCGATCACTGAATTCCTCTTTAACCTTGACAACATCATAATCACACAGGTCATCCCAGCTCTTCAGCGATTTGGTAATTGGTTCACGCAGGACGCATTGCCGGCTGTTATTTCGTTTATTCAGACATCGGTTATTCCGGGTATCCAAACCTTATTCACTTTCTTATCAAACGCATGGGCCACAATAAGTCCCGGTCTAAATTCTCTAAAGGACTGGTTTCTCACTGACGCATTGCCGAAGGTCAAGACCTTTGTGGAAGGTGACTTCAAAACAGCCATTGAAACAGTATTTAATTGGCTGAGGGATGTTTGGGAAAACAACATTAAGCCGGGTTTGGATAAGTTACGTATTTGGTTTCTTGAAGAGGCACTGCCAAAGGTAAAAACCTTCGTAGAAGTTGACTTTAAGAACGCTCTAGATACAGTATTTGGCTGGTTAGGGCGAGTTTGGGAAGAGACTATTAAGCCAGGTCTCGACGGCTTACGTATTTGGTTCCTAGAAGATGCGTTACCCAAGATCAAAAACTTCGTAGAAGTCGATTTCAAGAATGCACTGGATACCGTATTTGGCTGGCTCGGCAAGGTCTGGGAAGAGACCATTAAGCCGGGTCTTGAAGACATGAAAAGGTGGTTTACAGAAGGGGGCCTTCAAGAAGTTATAAAGTCGGTTCAGACCTTCTTTGAAAATATCGACAAATTGCCGGGGAAAATTCAGGCATGGATTGATAAGCAGGGGCCATTGGTAAGGCTGCTTGAAGACGCAATCATCGCGATTGGCATCTTGTCTGGATTAATGGTGGTTTACAATGTTTTGGCATCGGTAGCAGCAGGCATTTCTGTAGCGGTGGCAGGAGGTATCGGCGCGATCAGGGCTGCTGTCTCTTTGTTGCTCGGCCCAATCGGCCTTGCAGTGATTGCGCTTACAGCTCTCATTGCCCTCTATCATGAAGTGGCTCGTTTACAGGCATCCTACGCGGATACACAAGCCGCTGGCATTGCCGGGATTAACGCTAACCATATTACGAGAGAAGAATACCTAAACAGAGCCTTTGCGTCCTCAGTCTCACAATTAGGCGATGCTGGCGCACGCCTGACGTGGGGTAGTACCACGAAAGGTAATTATCTGGGGGTCGGTGGAATGGCGGCTAAATTTTACGATGAAAATGTAGCCAGTGGTGCGATTAGAGACAAGGGCGGCCCCGGCATGGCAGGTATGGCGTACCAAATTGGTAGCACTCAACTCAAGAATGAAGTGTATATCCCCGGCGCAGACGGACAATTTGTTAGTGGATTTGTCGATTTAATGAAACAAGTCGCGGCTAATGTAGGTGGACAAAATGGTGGCCAGCAATTTGGCGACATTAATGTGATGATGCCGCCCGGAGCTATAGCTAACCCTGCTGCCGCATATGCTGCCGGTCAAGACTTTGGGCGCGGTATTCAAGACGAGATGCGGGCGCGTGGTGTCAAGCCGCTGAAGTAGATTAGCCGCCCGTACCAAAGAAGGCGCGATTCCCTAGATCGTTTACGATGAATATGAACCCCGAATCAGATGAGTTAACAATAAAGGCGACGTTGCCCGTGACTTGACCGCCTCCGAACGCTTCACCCGTAAACTCGCTTGTCAATACCGCAAAGCCCTTTGTGTATATCGTGCCGAGTTTGCCGGTTAACTCCAAGTCCATCATGCCGACATTGCAAGTTTGTGATGAAGATAGATCGCAATAAAAGGTTACGTTAACAATAACCCATTCACCTCCGGCTGGCGGATCAGGATTGAACATATTTATCTGCTTGATAGTAGCCGTTTGATTACGTTGAAATTGGTTGACCTGCATGCGACCATCGCGAACACTTCCAGGTGCGCGAGGTGGGTAAGGATTTTCCTTTAAGCCAAATGGGGCATGGGTCGGTGAAGGAGTAATCGTATTCGTGGGCGTTGCTGTCGGCAACGGTGTTGCGGACGGAATCGGCGTATTGGTAATGGTTGCTGACGGTGTAGCAGTCTCAGTTGGTGCGGGCGTTGCTGTTAATGTATTTGTGGATGTCGCCGATGAGGTCAATGTGAATGTAGGTACAGCTTGAGTCTTAACTGTTTCCTTAGTTGGCGCCAATTGAGCAGCAGCGGTTGAGGTCGAATCGATGGTAATTTGGCCGTTCGTTGTGCTTATGATGGAATTCGCTATTTCTGGATGGCTATCGACTATGCCAATTGCAGCTCTTTGGATTAGGGCAAGAATAATTATTACAAAAATACCTGTGAGAACAACAGCAATAACAAATCGGGTGGAATTAGTAAAGAACTTGGTATCTTTTGACGATGCTGCTTCGACTGCCGGAGATAGAGCATCTAGCTTTGTTTCCCACTCACGCGCAACAGGGTGATCGATTGTTTTAAGGATAGCACGCGCCGAGTCGTACTGCTTTTCGTCAATGAGTTCTTTAGCAGCGGCGAACTTAGCCTTGCTCATAATCGCATCCCCTATTAATGAGTTTTGTGCAAAGTATTTCGCATAATTTAGCACAATCAGTTAATTGGGGCGAATCGATTTGAAAAAACTTTCAATTCGATTACTGATAACTTTTGCCTGCCGTGTTCCGAATCTCTGAGTCAACCAGTCCATCGGCATTTTATCGCTCTTACTGTTATTACAACCGTCCCGCCCGTGGCACAGAGGGACTATATTTATTGCAACAGTTCCGGGATTACCTTCAATCCCGGCACTTAATGGTATCCAGTGGTCAGCAGCAAGTGTGTGCCATAGGCCACGCGGCCTACCACAAACCGCGCAGCAGTTGCCGAAATAGTGCAATGCAATATCCCAATCATGTTTACTGAAATTGTGCGGAAGACTCAACTGACGTGCGCGGTAACGCTGCTTGATAATCTTGCCGATCCCTGTCCTGTTTCGTTCTTTTCTTCGCAGTACAACATCAGGCCGCCGACTATATTCCTGCCCATACATTCGCATTTGATATTGCACATCTGAGCGTTGTCGCCGTGCCTTCTTTTGTGCCCTGCGCTCTGGAGTCGCGTTGTGCTTCTTGTGGTAACTTATAACATGTTCGCGATTCTTTTCACGCCATAGCCTGATTTCTTCAGTTCTCTTATCGCGACGACGTTCGCGTAATAGTTTATCTTCCATCCTTACAATATCCGGCTGCTGCAACCGCCGATTCTTTTTATTGATCTGTCGGCAGGATCGGCACCTGCTATCAATCTTTCCATTTTTATAAGCAGTGAACTTTGTTATTTCCAGTTCAAGATCACACTGCGTGCACCAGGCATAACCTTCACGGGTGGAGGCTTTACGTTTTTTATTGGTTGTAACAGTAAAAGCAAGGCCCCGGCACTCTTTGCACGGTGAATAGGGAATGCCGGACTTGCCATAGAAGAAATGCGCCTTATCTTCTGCGAGCCAGCGCTTACATTTTTTACATTGTTTTTTGGGTGTATCAGGAGTAGGATCACACATAGGTTGCGCTCCAATTTAGCGTAATCTCATTCACCCGGTGTTGTCGCACGCGGGTGCTTCGTTTCTCCCGTAATTGTAGCACAAATGCTCTGAAAACTAAACACAAAAAGCGGGAGACTGTGCTCCCGCCACTCGATCTATTCAATTGTTTTTAAATGGTCAGTCGATAATGTCCACCCATGCCCGAACGTGGCGCGGCGTCATCTGGTGCGGCTTCAGCAGCGATCCGTCGTCATCCACAGTGCCGAGGAATAGGGTTTCAGTTAGTGCGTGAAGCAGTTCGGACGCGGCAGCTTCTTCGCCGAAGATGTTATCCGGCTCGTAACTGGTGCTGATGCGCTTGGCTTCGGCTTCGATGAGGAGTTTAAGCTGTGGGACAATTTTATCTGCTAAGGAATTAACGAGGTCTTTGCGGACGGCTTTCAAATCGTGATGGATAAAGCCTAAAGACGTGGTAGACTCGAACATGATAACGGCCTCCTGTTGGCTGTTGTCAGACGCTCCGGTGGTGGTAGAAACACTGCCGGGGCAACCTTTTTATACGTTAAGCAGAGTATAACACTTATGCAAAGTTGATTGCAATAAGATAAGTGTGAATAGCGTCAATTTTGGGTTTGAGTTTTGAAACCTCGTTGCGCTTCCCCGTTTCTCATCTCTCTGATTGTCTTAACCGAACTTTTGTGCTAGACTAAAAACACAATTCAAAATTTCCGCGAGGCGGACGCACTGACCTACCCAGGCAGTTCGTTCGCCTTTTTTGTTGCAGGTTTATGGGACGCATAACACGGTTCACAGCGGTCAATGGGGCAGGGACTTACACATTCCCCTCAAATACCCAGCAGGGCTTTGACAACAACTTCAAAGACGTACTGGCGCGTGCGTCACGACTGCCGGGGGACGATGGCGGGTTCGATGAGTACGGCACCGGCTGGGCACCATCGGCCATCGGCAACCTGAGTTTCAGCTTTTATCTGGTGAGCCAGACACGCGAGGGGATGCAGGTGCTGCGGGATGCAGCCGGGGCGATGCGCGGTTACGGGGCGGGGATGCTGTACTACCAGCCAACCGATCCGGCGCTGGCCGAACGCTGGGTCTACTGCCGGATCAACCGGATCAGCGACACCCAGCAGCTTGACCGGAACACCGATTTGCACCAATTGGTACAGGTCAACCTGATGGTGACGCAGCCCTATTGGTACACAGCCGGAACAGAACGGTTGTGGGATGACGGTGGTAAGTGGGACGATGGCGGGCTGTGGGATGGAAACGCCTCGGCACCTGCACCGACGAGCATCACAACCAGCGGGACGCTGACGGCTACCAACAACGGCAACGTGCCGACACTGGCGCGGGTGCTGGTGATCAATGACGGGGTCAGCCCGGCGTACAACCCGATCATCCGGCGCATTACCAACGGCGAGGTAGCCGACGAAGTGCGCTATTACGGCACGATTGCCGCCGGGGACTGGCTGGAGATCAATGCCCGATCGCAGCGGGTGCTGATGGGGCTGCTGGGAACCGACGTGTATCCCGATTTCACCTTCCAAAATGCCGACTGGATGACGCTGCTGCCGGGAAGTAACAGCATCCAAGCCTATATCAGTGGAACGGCCAAGGTAGCCCTACGCTACATGGAGCGCATAGCATGACGATAACTTTACCGAGTGTGAGCGCGGGATCGGCAGCGGCGGCTTACAGCGCGGCAACGGTGAACGCCGCGATTACCCAGCAGAAAACCAACATCGAGAATGTCATCAACGGCATTCAGGGGATCGATGCGCTGCTGTGGAACAACTCGACGGCCACACTCGCCAGCGACACGCTGAGCCTGACCGGCAAACCGCGTGTGCTGGTGATTGACACCGAGGCGTCCGGCGCGACTGACAACCTGAGCACGATCTCCAACGGCACGGCTTATCAACAGCTATTTCTAAAAGCGGCTAACGCGGGACGGGTGATCACTGTCAAGCACAACGTCGGCAATATCAAGCTGTGGGGCGGTGCCGATGTGGTGCTGAACTCCACCAACTGGCTGCAACTGTTCTACGACGG